>Ga0157374_10002834_pt1 | contig 14545 bp, 11 predicted proteins | sample M25metaG_FD_115308 | JGI IMG/M metagenome (GOLD analysis project Ga0157374, IMG submission 115308) | Miscanthus rhizosphere microbial communities from Kellogg Biological Station, Michigan, USA - M2-5 metaG | ecosystem: Host-associated > Plants > Roots > Rhizosphere > Soil | place: USA: Michigan...
TATCGATTCAATCGCCGCTACAACTTGGATACCATGCTCCAAAGGCTACTCCATGCAGCAGTTCACACACCACCTTATCCGAAACCTATGCTGACCCTTGCTTTTTAAACCCGATAATCAGGATGATCAATGAGGAGGATGTGATATGCCATACAGCAAGAACACCGACTTACCGGATCGCGTGAAGGAGAATTTGCCGGAACATGCCCAGAGCATCTACCGGGAAGCCTTCAATCATGCTTACGACGAGTACAAGGATTCCTCCAAGCGTCGCACAGACGAATCGCAGGAGGAAGTCGCCCATAAGGTAGCCTGGTCGGCGGTCAAACAGGAATATCACAAGACCGATTCCGGCGAATGGAAGCGTTCATCCGATCGGTAGCAATCCTGACAGAATGACTATTCAGCGCCCATCGCGGAGAAATAGTTGCGGCAGCCCAGATCCAGCAGCGCTTCGGTCATTTGGGGCGCCTCACGACGATACGAGGCGGAATTCATAATCTGCTCCAGAATATCGCGAGGCTGGCAGCCCCGGAAAGGCCGCTTGCCCTGGTAATGCTTCTGAACCAGATAGTTGAACGCCTGCTCATCAAAAGTAATGCCGTACTTCTGGCATAACTTCTGGAAGATCTGCTTAAACTGCTCCTCAGTCGGATCTTTGACATGGATTTTATAGGGAATGCGTCGTAAAAACGCGTCATCCACCAGCGATTTAGGGTCCAGGTTAGTGGAAAAGATGATTAACTCATCAAAGGGAACGGAAATTTTCTGACCGTTGGGCAGCACCAGAAAGTCCATCCGTTTCTCCAGAGGGACGATCCAACGGTTCAGCAAATCGATGTGAGACACCCGCTGGCGGCCAAAGTCGTCTATCAGGAAAACGCCACCGTTGGCCTTCATTTGCAGCGGCGCTTCCGAAACCCGCAGAATGGGGTTGTACTTGATCTCCAGGGCATCCATGGTCAGTTCCCCACCCACCATGACGGATGGCCGCTTGATTTCCATCCAGCGCTGGTCGTATTTGGCGATTAAAGAAGGCAGTTCCCCCTTCTGAGCCGGCTCATGGTTCTGAGGATCGTACAGTTGCAGAATCTGCCCTTCCACGTACAACGCCTTGGGGATGAAAATATCGTTACTGAAGCACTGGGCCAGCTTTTCCGCGATGGTGGTCTTACCATTACCGGGTTCTCCATACAAAAACAAGCCTCGTCCGGAATTAATGGCCGGGCCAATGGTTTCAAACAGGGCGGAATCAAAGATTAAATCCTGAAAAGCACTGGCCAGAACCTGGTAATCCGGCTTTTCATTCCGGATGGATTGGGCTTGGATGGCTTTCAGGTAATCCGCAAAAGGCACAGGCGCGGCGCCAGCGTAAGCGGAAATTTCTCGGGCAATCATAGCCTTTTCCTGACCGCTTTCCGTCAGCATATAGATGAAGTCTCCCACGCCGGAGTTGCTCTTGTGGTAAACCAGCAATCGCCCCTTTAAATCTGCCAGCACCAGTTCCACCACGTTAAAGTGCAAACACAAGTCGGTGGCAATTTCCCGGCCCGTTAGCGCGCCTTTGGCCAGCAGGCATTTAAAGATCAACTCTTCGACCAGCACTTGGGTCAGACCGGTTTCCTCCAGCGTTTTGGGAACCGGTGGACTAAAACGGCCGCTTGGCACCGGCTCAGGAGAAATCATGCTCATGGCGGTATTATCAAAGGTTTGCAGCGACATAGGGCAGTCTTCCTCCGGCTTTCCGACATCATATTTGCAGTAGTTGCCTATCTTTCTTGGAAAAATTCCACTTGCACTCAAGCAGGCTGAAAAACATCTGTTTTTCATATACCACTGAAGCGTCCAATAAAAACCTGATTCCCCCAGGTTTTAAGGAGTTGTAACACCCAAGCTTCAACCGAACTTGAGATTACCCAACACGAACGCTACAATCGAGAAAGAGAGACTCAAGAGCGCAATGAAGCAAGCAGAATCTCATTTTGAAGTTCTCTTCAGGTTGAACTTTTCTGCCGGAACGATCGTCCGTCTGATCAGACGGCCAGTGAATCCGCAGGGCATCGTTGCAGTAGCAGAAGAATTCCTTGATCTGAAGCAGCTTCCATTGTTTCTCCATTACTCATTTCCCGCCGGCATCTTATCTGTTGAGGCAATCCATGACTTCTCCCCATCCGTTAAAAGACGTCAATTTTACAGCCATGTATGTGCAAACGCTAAACCCTGCCCAATCGAGTGGCGAGATTGTCGTGGTCGCTTGCGCCCGAATTCGTCATCTGGAGCCGGTGCATCAGGAACAATTTTTAGTGAATCCGGGTGTGCCTTTGCCCGAGGAATTTATTCGTCGCACCGGCATTTATGCGGCTGACGTGGATGAAGCGCCATTACTAGAAAATGTTTTACCGGAAATCGCCGCTTTTGTCGGTCGAGATATCATCGTTTGGGCGCCCACCAGCCAGAAAAATACGCCCGTCCACCGGTACTTCAAATTAACCCAAGCTCGGGATCGACAGTTTTATCTGCGTAGTCTGGCCGAAAAAGCATTGCCGGACTTATCTCGACACAACCTGACCGGCCTGGCCAACCACTTTGGAATCACGCCGTTTGGCTTGCCGCCTTCGGATGGTTTTTCAGCCAGAGAAACAGTTCAACTGACCGCTCAACTCTGGTTAAAGCTGCTCAATCAGCTTTTGGAATCGCAGCAAATTCAAGATTTAAATGATCTCATTCAATTTTGCCCCACCAGCAATGCCCGCACTTTCCGGACCCGCAAGGATTTGGCGTTTGATCGGGAAAAGTTGCGCTTTTACCCAACGCAACCCGGCGTTTATTTTATGAAAAATCGGTTGGGTGAAATTCTATATATTGGCAAGGCCAAAAACCTTCGCAATCGCTTAAAAAGTTATTTTCAAAAACAATCCGGCCTTCCTCCAAAAATTGCCGCCATGATGAAACAGGTGGCCCAGATTGACGTAGCCGTAGTCGGTTCCGAATTAGAGGCATTACTGCTGGAATCCCATTTAATCAAGGAACACATGCCGTTCTTCAATAAAAAAATTAAAGATTTTAAGCGGATGATCTTTTTAAAAGTCTCCTTGAATCAAACGTTTCCTCGCGTCAGTGACGCCAGTGAAACGGATGATCCCGGCGCGGCATACTTTGGCCCGTTTAACGGAAAATCCACGCTGCGTTATAAAATGGAAATTTTAAACCGTGTTTTCAAACTCCGCGATTGCGGCGATAAAACCTTTGCCGAACACAAAAACAGTCCTTGCATGCAATACCATCTCGGCTTTTGCAGCGCCCCATGCGCCGGGTTAATCAACCAGAAAGAATACCTGGACAGTGTGCATGATTTTTTGAATTATCTACAGCAAAAACCCGCCAATGCCGTCGATTATTTAATCGCCAAACGGGACGCTTATATTGAAGATCTGCAATTTGAGAAAGCCGCCGTCCTGCACCAGCAATGGGAAGCCTTGGATCGCTTGCAGCTTCAAAATTATCAGCTTCATCAAGCTTTGACCGAGCATCATTGCCTGATTATTTTGCCGGATGTCCAACCGGGATATCGGCGCGTATTAACTGTCCTGCATGGGCAGCCCAACCAATGGAACAGCGTGGAAGCGGATTGTTACCAAAGCACTGAACATTCCGCGTTAGATGAAATTATCTCCAGAGCTTTGCAAAATTTATCCACTCAAACTGCCGACTCGAGTTCAGCTCAGCCTACCAGTCAACCTATCATCGCCAAAGACGCGTATGAGGAAGCCCGCTTAATTTCCCAGTGGTTGAATCGGGCCACGGAACAGGCCGGTCAGGTCATTTATCTCAAAAAGAAAACACATGCCCAACTTTTAAACGAACTTCGGTTAGCCCTAAGTCCCGCAACGGACATTCATGCTTATTTCACGGAAGTATCGGAATGCACCGAGGAAACGGATGATTCGGATGAATCCTGGCATTGGGAACAAGCAATGGAAAATTATTAAACGCTGTCTTTTAGAATCAGTGCGCTATCCATTATGCTTGCACCGGAATAGGTTGAGCCATTGGCAGCGCTGACGGATAAGCATTCTGATCCGGCTGCACTATGGGGCGCCCAGGATAACTGGAAGCTTGAGCGTTTTGGTTCAGCATCCATTCCTGCAATTTGGCCTGGGGAGCGGAAACACCCAACAGGTACAAACCATTGGGATCGTTAAAAATACGGTTGGCCACCCGTTTAATATCGGCAGGCGTTACCCGGTTAATGGCAGTCTCCATCTCCCATGTGCTGGGCAGTTGCGCCTCCGGAGCCACCAGCCAGGGCCGGTACAGATCGCTCGTCGTGATCGAAGTCTCCAATGCCCGACGCAATTCCAGCAGCTTGCCACGTTTAATGGCCTGAAGCTCGTTAGAGTCGATTTGATTATTGCAGAACCAGGACGTGACATTGTGAATGTCCTGAATCGCCTGCCCCATTTTGGGGAATTCCACCTTGATGCTTGGCGTAAAGGTGGAGGAATATCCTTTTCTTAAGGGATGGGCTTCCGTATCGTATTGAATGGCGTAGACTAATTGATCCTGCGTTCTCAGGGTCTCAAAGAAAGAATGCTTGCCCATTCGCAACAAGGTCACCAGGATTAAAAACGCCGCATAATCAGGATCCTGAACATTTGGAACCTGCCAGGTTGCTTTAATTAAGGCACGCTTGACCGATTCGTTGGGCAGTAACACCGGCTGCTGTCTGCCGGTGGCAGGCTGCTGGCTCGTTGCTTCCAGCAAATCCGTTGGTTTATTTTGTGGCACCGGCAGAGAGGCGAAAGCGGAATTCATGACCTGCTGCTGATTTTCAACCGATAACGGCGATACCATAATCGCTTTACTCTGCCCCAGTAGCGCCATCAAAGTTGGATAATGGGACATTACACCGGATTGAGTCTGCTGTGACAGGTCATTGATGCTTTGTTGGACGCTTCGGCTATAACGATGATTGGGGCCAAAAATTCGCTTCATCATCTCTTTATCCAGCAGCGTATCCGGATCGGCAATCTCCTGCTGTATGCCTTGGACCATCTTGGTTTTGTTGGTATTAAACGTCGCGGGATCAACCAGCGGTTGTTTCAGCAGGCTCAATACCGCATTCGTCATCGCTGCTTCCTGTCCTGACGGAGCCTCAGCATATATAATCAGGTTAGTGGCGCTCTTTTCAGCGTTCACTCTCAGCCCTTGCTGGCGCCAGGCTTCCAACTTCTGCTTCGTGGCAGTCGAGCCCTGGAAAATCGCATCGGCCAGCATGGTATCTGTTCCGGGCGGAATAGCCGTTATGGGGAGAGTCACCATGAACGTACTCCGACGCAATGTGGGAGCCTGCATGAGATAACCGCTGGCGCCATTCGGCAAGCGTGTATTCACCATTTTGTTGGATACGCTCGCGCTCATGCCAACCGCAGGAATATTGTCAGGGCCGACTGATTCGGATGGCGGCATTCCCGTGCTCTGCCCTACGCTCTGCGGTGCAGCCATTTGGTTTTCAGGGGATACTGTTTCGGACTGAATACCGGTTAATGGCTGCTGAACACTGGGCAAGCCATACACTAAAGCGTACCGATTCGGAATATATCGACTCTGGCTGTCATCCAGACCCGGCGTTAGGTAAGTGCGCAGCACCTGACTTAAATATTCCGGCGTCATCCGGGCGGCAATCTTCTCATAGTTCAGCACATAGGGCAGAGAATTCGTCAGCGCCTCGCTGCCCAAGATATTGGAAGCAGCGCCGGTGGTTTCCCACATGGAGCGGTAACGCTGCACCAGCAACTGTCGGGTTTTCTCCACCTCTTCCTGGGGAATCGGTTTGTTGGCAAACTCAGCCAGTTTAGTCAGCAATTCACTCGCCGCAGCCTGCTCCTTCCCGAGCACCGTATCCAATTGAAAGCTGCAAACCCCGGATGCTTTATTGGCTGAATAGGCGCTGGATACGGAATCCGCCAGATGTTTTTTATCCACCAGGTCTTTATCCAACACGGAGAGGGAACTACCCGACAGCATGTGCGTGATAAATTCCATCGCCATCCGTTCCGAATAATTATTGGCTGATGGCGCGGGGAAGCCAAAGATAGCAGTACCGGTACTAATCCTGGGATCGGTCACCGTGGCCACACGAACTTCATTGGATTTCAGTGCTAAACGCAAGGCATCATTGCCATTTGCCCTACCTTGGTAAGGATTACTCAGAAACTCGGGAGCCAAAGTCCGGTAAACCTGTTGAGGGTCCACATTGCCGGTCACCACGGTCAGTAAATTGTTTGGCACATAGGTTTGAGCGCGGAACTTTTGCAAATCCTGAGGCGTGGTGGCCTGCAAGTCCTGAAGCGTCCCAATGGTCTGCCGGAACGGGCGATCAAACATCAATTCATTCAATTTATCACAAATTTTATAGGGCACTTCTCCCATACGGAACGAATTCTCATTCCAGACATTGTTTTTTTCCTGGTTAATCTCTTCCGGAGTCAGGCGAGGACGCAAGACAGCGTCGGCATGTAACCGAAGCGCTTGTTCTAAGTCCTCCCGGTTGAAAAACATCTCATGCTGAATGGTTTCATCGCTGGTGGTTGCATTATACCGCGCCCCCAACTGCTCAATGGCGGTTTCTATCCCATTTTTTTGCGGGAAGTGTTCTGTCGAGGTATAGTGCAAATGTTCATCCAGGTGCGCAATGCCGGATCGCAAGCCGGTATTGACATACAAATTGCTAGGCTTGACGGAATTCTCCAGGATCGATCCCGCATCCACGAATGTCCTGACGCCGATATGATCGCTGGGCCGCTGCTCAATCAATAATCGATGCCCGTTGGACAAAGTAAATAACGTTAGCGGATAACCGGATGGAGAGACAAAAGTCTGCCTCCAGACCGATTTATCGTAAGCAGTCGGTACAGAAGCCGCCAATGATGGCTTCACCGAGTTCTGGGGAAACAAGTCGGCACCAGTGAGACCATAAACATCGGCACTGCGGCCAAAGCTAAGCCTTGTACCATTCAAGGGAATCTGCTTTTTATGTCCCGGCTCTACCAGAGAACCAGATCCGTTCAGAGAATTGGTGGTATTGATTAACATAGACTATCCAAGATAAAGCATTGGCCGCATCTGCAAGATAAAACCCGAACAAAGTAGACTGTTGCATGTAACCACAGTCTATTGAATATTTAAATATTCAGTTTGATTCTAATTTATGCTCAAATCCAAGTTCCATCTATGCTTCATGGGCGACCCCTTACCTCAAGCATCCCTCCCGGAATCATCCTTTAAAAGTCAAATTGCTTTACAATAGGCTCAAGCAGAATATTCACTCAATCAAATTTATATCCTTCAACAACCCACCAAACGCCTATGCAGTAATCTGAAAGCCCACACGCTTCTTATGTTCTCGATTTTTTGGCCCATACGCCTTGCCATTGGCCTCTTCAAATTTTTTCTGAACTTATTGGTCTGTCTCACCTGCGTATTGACCTTGATGGCCCTGATGGGTGACAAAGGCTGGATCTGGAGCCTTACCACACACTTTCGGGTACAGTATCTGGTTATACAGCTTTTGGCTTTATGTATTGGGGGGATTGGGCTATGGAAAAAGTCAAAAAATAAGGGACTCCTGGGCGTGGAGCATTGGCTCAGCCTGGCGGTGTTAGCCTTTTTTACCGGGGTTAATTTACTGGCGGTTGCGCCCTATTTTCTGCCTTATCGGCAGCCCAACCCAATCGAAACGGCTAAAGGGCACCTCAAACTGATGCATTTTAACCTGTTTGGCATTATTAACCACAATACGGATAGCGTAATCCAGGCCATTCAAGAGGAACGGCCCGATGTAATCGATTTAGTGGAATACACGGATTTTTGGCAGACCAGGCTGGAAGAATCCGGCGTGTTCAAGGCTTATCCCTATCACGTTGCCGGACGTGGTCATATCGGCATGTATAGCAAAGTCCCCCTTCGAAATGCTAGGCTGGTCTTTACCAGCGCAACCCGCAAAGTCACGAATCAAGCCAACATAATCGCGCAGATCCCTTTGGGCGGAGAGCCGGTCACCCTGTTAGTGGCCCATCCCGCCTCCCCTATCTTGCCTTCGCATCTGCAAATGCTGCAGCATAGTTTCCAGGTCTGGGAACGGGAGCGTCCCCACCTAGGCCAGAATCTGGTGATCGTGGGCGACTTGAACACCTCGCCTTGGTCCGTGGAATTCCATCAGCTCATAGAGCGGACCGGCCTGCGGGACAGCCAACTCGGGTTTGGCCTTCAACCCAGCTGGCCCATGATTTTACCGGCCATTGGCCTGCGCTCCACCCCGACCTTGATTACGGATTTGATTGCCATTCCCATCGATCATGTCCTGGTCAGCAACCGACTTGTGGTTTTATCCCGAAAAACAGGCCCCTTTGTCGGCTCGGATCACCTGCCGGTCGTCGTGGAGCTGGGTCTGGCGCCAAAGACCAAATAAAAGCCCAAAAATCAAACATAAAATCTATGGCTTTTAGTCGAAACCACTACTTGGCGTGGGCAGCCGTAATCGAGTTCAACTGCGCTTCCGTCACCGCTTCAATGGTCGCCTGAAAAATGGGGGAGAGGAAATCCGGATTAATCGTTTCGCTCTTATTGATCGGAGACGCGTTCTCACCGACCTGCACAGGATTGGCGGTACTGAAGGCAATGGCGTAATCGCCGCTCGTTGTGGCCATGATACTGCCGGTATTTCCAATACCCAGACCCGCGCGTTCCGCCAGTTGGTGCAAAGCCTTGGAATCCAAAGGCAGATCGGTGGCAATCATGGTGATAATCGAACCCTGGCGTGGCGAGGGTAGGGGTGGGCGATTGGCGTGATCCCGATTATCCGACTGCCTTAAGTTTTCCAACGGCGTTTGAAACTGGTTCTCCAAGGCCGAACGCAAAAGCGGATTCAAGTTGTTCAATTTACTATGATTAGCGTTAACCAGAACGCCAATGGTGTACTCTTTGCCATTCAACCGGATTTTTCGGGACGCGGAACCGATTCCGGCATGCATTTCAAACGAACGCATACCAGTGCCAGCACCGGTGCGTCCTTGCTGGACAGGTCCCGAATGAGCGGACTCCAAAGCAGCCACAGTATCCTGAGGCGTGAGCGCCGGATCCTCGATGGTATTGTAATATCCATCCCAACACTCGCCAATCACAGGCAACTGACCGGTCCACTGGCCGCGATGATGCTTGGCGAAATAGTCAAATACCCCTTGGTGCGCGGCGCCGACGGAATAGGTATTGGTCAGGATAATGGGCGAGTTTAAGAGACCGGCAGTTTCTAACGGCCCTCGTCCGGTTAGTTCGCCATTCCCATTCAGATTAACCGCAGCAGCGTGAAACGCAGTATTGGCCAGATTGCCCTGTCCATCCGTCAAGCTGGCCGCATCCGGCACAATGGCCGTGACTCCGGTTCGCACTTTAGAGGGAAGATCTCTGTAAACACTGACATGGCCAACCTTCAATCCGGGCACGTCCGTAATGGCGTTAAATTGCCCAGTCGGGAATTGCCGCCAGAACGCCGGAATCAACCGGGCAGGCTGGTTGGTAATACCCATTCCTTGAGGCAGCACTTGGCGGCGAGTCACGCTAAGCTGCGAGAGCAAAGCATTCAGGTCAGGTTTTGGCAACGAGAGATTAGTTTGAACAGGAATAGCCGGCCCTGGAATAAGCGCCGGTAATCTGGACTGGCATTGCCATCCAATCGGTGGTGGGAGCGGATAGTTAGGGGAAATCATCGAGCAGTCTCAATATGTAATTTTACAGGTTCTTTTTACCGTATCTCTTCGCCTCGTTCTACAAATAAGGCATTTTGTAACGGTTTAAATCCATGATTGATGTAGGACTGATACGAATCATCATGCGGGTTTTTATGATCCGCCGACAAGGTAAATACAGACGTGGGCTTGTTGCCGCTTAGCTGAATCACCTTCTTCTGGAATTCCTGCATGAGTTGTGTTTTGACTTTTTCCTGCTCCGGACCGGGAATAACCATGTCATGAGCCATATAGGCATATTCACCATAGTGGGTACCGACAGCAGCGCCAACAATTTCTCCGTCAGCATTTTTAGCCGTCACTACAACCTTTTTCGGATCAACCATGGAGGGCAACCTGTCAGGATCATCAACAGCGCCCTGGGTCTTGCGGTCTTCACCGGATGCTTTAGCCAATTTGACAAAAGTATCTTTATCCAAAGCACCTTCTGAATTGTAGGTATAGCTGGGTACATTCTGTAAAGCGCCAGTTGCGCCAAGATTGACAGATTGAGCAGCATTAATTCCTGCGCCGCTCTGCGGTGTGATAGACATATAACATCTCCCAAGTCTGTGTCAGAAAACGGTAGATATGTGCAATAAAACAGACAAAACAATATCAATGCCTCAATATTATTCAAAAGTTACAAGACAGGATTACTAGGCATTAAAACGGGCTTGCCTTTCTGCCTCGACAAAATGACCTTCAAAAAAAAACAGATATTCAAATGCCTCATACAAAAATTCGCCCTGCGAAGCAAAGTTCCCGGCAGGGCGAATTAAAGTGAATTTGATTCCAGTGCAAAATTAATTTTACGCTTTGGGCGGCTCGGTCATCGCTTCGGCGGACAGCACTTCGCTCAAACGTTCACGGGTGATCAGGTTGCCTTGCTTGTCCTTAATGCCCAGCTCAATCACGGCATCCGGCACGCTAACGCCTTCTTTGTTCACTTTTTTAGCGACTTGGGCGGCCTGCTCGTAGCCCATAATGGGGTTCAACGCCGTCACCATCTGGGCGCTATTTTCCAGGCGGTATTTGGCGATTTCCGGGTTGACCTGTACGCCGTCAACCAGTTTGCTGGCAAAAACCGGCAGCGCGTTAGTCAAAATCCGCATCGATTCGGTCATCTTGAGCAAAATGGTCGGCATCATCACATTCAACTGAAGCTGGCCATTCTGAACACAGAGTGAAATCGTATGGTCGTTACCCTGCACAATGTAGGACAACTGATCCATCAATTCGGGATAAATCGGATTCACCTTGCCCGGCATGATGGAAGAACCCGGCTGCCAGTCCGGAATGCTGATTTCCGCCAGACCGGTACGCGGCCCCATCGAATACAGCTTGATATCGTGGGCAATCTTTTCCAGTTCCAGCGCCACGCTACGCAGGGCGGCCGAGTAATCGCCAAACAGGCCAAAGCTGCTGGTCGCCTGGAAGTAATCCTTGGCTTGGCGCAGCGGGAAGCCTGAGATTTCCGCCAGATTTTTAGTCACCACTTCCCGATACTTGGGATGGGTATTCAAGCCGGTCCCCAATGCGGAAGCCCCTAAACCGATGGCATGCAAGCGCTGGCTGGCATGTTCCACGTTCTCAGCCGCATCGGCAATGGCGTTGGCATATGCTCCGAACTGCTGGCCGAGAGTTAACGGCACCGCATCCTGCATGTGCGTACGGCCTGGGATTAACGCATCCTTGAATTCTTCGCTCTTACGGCGGAAGGCTTGCTCGAAGCATTGGAGGGATTGCATGAGCGGGCCATGCATGGACAAAAAGGTCAGCCGCATTACCGTAGGCGTCACATCATTGGTGGATTGGCCTGCATTGGCGTGGTCATTGGGATGCACTTTGTACTCGCCCAACTTGCCGCCCAGCAGCTCAGTGGCCCGGTTCGCCAGCACTTCATTGGCGTTCATATGGTTGGAGGTGCCTGTACCGCCCTGATAGACGTCCACCACGAACTGATCGTTGAATTTACCGGCAATCAGCTCGTCAGCCGCGCTCATTAACGCCTCGCCAACGGCTTTGTTATTCGCCGAATCCAGCCGATCCAGCAAGCCCAATTCCATGTTGGTCTTGGCCGTGGCCTTTTTGATCCAGCCAAAGGCCCGGATCTGCTCCGGCATCATTTGTGAGACGGTCAAACCGGAGATGGGGAAGTTCTCTTTCCCCCGCAGGGTCTGAATTCCATAATAGACGTCAGCTGGTACGTCTTTATACCCTAACGAGTCCTTTTCCTGACGGGTTGCTTGACTTTTAGTTTCAGTCGCGGATGGCATCGCCAATGCTCCTCTCAATCAATAAACTGGAAAGCTCTCAAAGCGCTTTGTACGACCTGCTTTACCATTTTTTTATTATTCCGTTTTTTTATCATTCCGTGGCACTCGCTTACTGCGGAGCAGTAGCCAATGCCTGCACTACGCATGCCCCATCCAGGGAAGGGCATTGCATTCATGGTTTCAGAGGCCGCAAAACCACTCATTATTTTAGTGCAAAAAGAGTCGGCTTTAAATTTCCACGACAATTTTGCGCATGGCTTTGTTTTTTGCTTTTGTAAGCAGGCCCTATTTCCATCCACCGGTTCATTATGGTAGGATACCGCCCAACTCCTTGTAGCTCTACTTACCTCCCCAGATCCGCCAAACCAATGCCCCAACCAGCGAGAAAGGAAACCTCCCATGCCCGCTCCAGATTCCGATACCCTTTCCGGCCACTACGCTCACACCACGCTGTTGGACGGCATGAGCGCCAAACAATTCTTTGAGCAGGGTACAGGTTATACCTATGATGACTTCATCCTCCTGCCCGGACACATCGACTTCTCCGCAGAAGAGGTTTCCCTGGAAACCCAGATCTCTCGCCGGATCAAACTGAAAACCCCGCTGGTCAGCTCACCGATGGATACCGTAACCGAGGCCAACATGGCCATCAGCATGGCCCTGCAAGGCGGGATGGGGATTATCCATTACAACAATTCCATTGAAGAGCAACGCAACGAAGTGCTCAAGGTCAAGCGCTTCAAAAACGGCTTTATTACGGAGCCACTGACCCTAAGCCCGAACCATACCGTTCGGGATATTGACGAAATCAAGCATCAGTTCAACTTTAGCGGCGTCCCCATTACAGAAACGGGCACGATGGGTTCCAAACTCCTGGGTATCGTGACAAACCGGGACATTGACTTTGTTCAGGATCGCAACGTTTCCCTCTCTGAGGTCATGACCCGTGAGTTGGTAGTAGCCAAGGAAGGCTGCACCCTGGAAGAGGCCAACCAAATCCTCCGGGAGAGCAAAAAGGGAAAACTCCCCATTGTGAACGCCAACTACGAGATTGTGGCCCTGATTTCCCGCAATGACTTGAAGAAAAACCGGGATTATCCGCTGGTCTCTAAAGATCCGGTTGATAAACGACTATTAGCCGGAGCCGCCATCGGCACCCGCGAAGAGGACAAGGAACGCTTGGCCGCCTTGGTGGAAGCCGGGCTGGATCTGGTGGTGCTGGATTCCTCTCAAGGCGATTCAATTTATCAGATTCGGATGATTGAGTACATCAAAGGAACCTATGATCACCTGGAAGTCATTGGCGGCAATATCGTCACCATGAACCAGGCCCGCAATCTAATCCAGGCTGGGGTCGACGGGCTCCGCATCGGCATGGGCGTGGGTTCCATCTGTACCACTCAAGAAGTCATGGCGTGTGGACGTCCTCAGGCCACCGCTATCTATAAGACTGCTCAATACGCCAGAGAATTTGGCGTACCCGTTATCGCGGATGGCGGGATTTCCACCATCGGACATATCATCAAGGCGCTGGCTCTAGGCGCTTCTACAGTCATGATGGGTTCCATGCTGGCCGGAACCGAGGAAGCGCCAGGCGAATATTTCTATCAGGATGGAACCCGCTTGAAGAAATACCGGGGCATGGGCTCACTGGAGGCCATGAAAAAAGGCAGCGCCAAGCGTTACTTCAGCGAAGGTGATAAGATCCGGGTGGCCCAAGGGGTTGCAGGCGCAGTGGTCGACAAAGGACCAATCCATCGCTTCCTGCCCTACCTAGTGCAAGGCGTTAAACACGGTTTGCAGGATCTGGGCAATCGTAGTCTAAAGAATCTCCATGAGTCGCTTTACAGCAATACCTTGGGCTTTGAGCTTCGCACCCATGCCGCACAGGTAGAAGGTGGCGTACACAACCTGCATAGCTACGAAAAGACTTTTATATAGTCTGTAACCTCACAGGCAAGCACTGGTTTGGATCGCCTCAATATCAATCCTATTGAGTTCTTCAGACGCGTTTGACTAGATTTTCTATTAGCTTTTTCAAAATCGCGCCGCCCATTACTATTCCAAACAGGATGCCTAACCATTTGACCGCCTGATTTAAAAAATCATGGACCTTTTTAGGTTTCGACTTCCCTTCGAAACGATCGCCGCTTTCCAACGGATCAGTTGCCTTTAAGATTCCATCAATGAATGGCTGATATCCCAAATTCACATTCGGCGGATCTTCCGCCGGGTACATGGATGGCCTTGCTTCGTAATACTGTTTTTGGTGCACATGACCAACCATTTGCCATACTCCCGATTCTGTAGGTTATCGTTTCTGCCCACATAAAAACAAGAGTGATAAATCTTGTGCGCTTTTATTGTGTGCGACGCGTAAGTCGTACTGATTATTGTTTCACCGACGAAAAGGAGGTATGAAACCAATCATTTCCTTGATTGTATCCTACTGAAGCAGGCGGGGCTGTTACCGGCCCGGTCTGA
>Ga0157374_10002839_pt1 | contig 14531 bp, 10 predicted proteins | sample M25metaG_FD_115308 | JGI IMG/M metagenome (GOLD analysis project Ga0157374, IMG submission 115308) | Miscanthus rhizosphere microbial communities from Kellogg Biological Station, Michigan, USA - M2-5 metaG | ecosystem: Host-associated > Plants > Roots > Rhizosphere > Soil | place: USA: Michigan...
CAGTTTTTAATTTCTTTTTTTGCCAAATCAGAAAATGCCTTATCCCCTTTATAAGTAGATGTAAATTGTTGCAGCTCTTTTATAGACAAATCAAAATTCTTATTGGCCCTTAAGGATACGCCATACCAAAGCCGCGCCAGGGGATAGTCTGATTGCCAATTTTCGACAACCGCTTCATACCACTTTTCTGCTTCCGGATAATTCTGATAGAGGCGATAGGATTCGGCTAATTGGTAATAAATGTAAGGCCGCTCCGCACTAATTTGTTCTTTTGTTGTTTTGCCGCTGGAGTAGAAGGGTATTTTTGCGCGCGAAGATTTATTGCCTTCTGCCAGTTGTTTGTAGTAATAAGCGGCTTCATAATAGTTTTTGTTTTCAAAAGCCTTATCAGCCAAACCCTTAAAAGTACCGTATTGGGCAAAGGTGCCCATTGGTACAATTAGCATGAAAAATAGAATATATAAGTTTCTCATGATTTAAGATTTAGAACCTTGGGCATATTGGTGCAGGGCCTTTAAAATGCCTCTTGAAAACATAACTCACTGACAGTTCAAACCCACCTTGCCCGCTTGTTGCCGCATTTAATGCTGATGTATTAAAATCATAGCTGACACCAATAATGAGGCTGTTGATATGATAACCAACGTCCGCTACAGCCGCATCTTTGACGCGGTACATACCGCCGAGTATCAATCCCTTATCATCCTCAAACTTGAGTTCTGAATAGGCGCCAAATGCCCTTATCTGATTTTTTTGCTGGCTAATAAATATGGCGTGCGGCGTTATATCAAAATTATCAGAAGCTTTAATACGCACACCTCCATGCAGCGTGTAGCGTATGGGTAGCGTGGAATTTATACCCTGAATAGCAAACGGATCTTTGGCGCCGGTAAGGTGGGCAATACTAACACCACCAAACAAATTAGCTCCGCTCTCAGGATCATCGTTATAATAAAATACACCAGCACTTGCATCAAATACTATGGCACTCGTATTTGGAAAATTTTCAAAGCTGGGCGCCGTCGGGTCATAACCCGTTATCGGGTTGTATTGATCATCCAGTTGCAGTTTGCTTGGGTCAAAACTGCGGTTGATCAAACCGGCCTGCAGACCGAAATGAAGTTTCTGGTTACCGTCCTCAGATATGGTTATTCCGTACCCAAATGAGCCGTAGGCAGCAAAATAATTGTATCCTGCGGTACCTGCAGCCTGGTTGATGATATTAAACCCTACCCCAACTTTTTCAGTCGGACGGAAATCCATTGATACCGCGCCCGTTTTATACCCATTACTAATACCGGCCCATTGGTCCTTGGCATTCAGATTAATTCGCATATCACCATCAACCACTCCGGTCAAGGCAGGATTCAGCCATAAAGGATAGGCATAATACTGAGAAAAATGCGGGTCGACCTGAGCCTTCAGTACGTTTATTGCTCCTAATTGCAGCAATACAGCTATAAGTATCGTTAACCTTGATTTTTTCACCTTAAAAGAGTAATTGTTCCTTTTTTGTTCACCAACAGTCCATCATTCATTGTAGCTTCTAAATAATAGACATATACCCCTACAGGTTCTTTTGTTCCTTTATAGGTACCATCCCAACCGTTTGCCTGGTTAAGTGATGTATATAATAATTCGCCCCACTGGTCGTAAACATAAAACTTCAGGCTTCTTATATTGGTGCTGTGCACATATACAATATCATTTCTCCCGTCGCCATTTGGTGTAAATGCATTAGGCACAAAGATTTGATCTCCCAAAGGACTTGCTGCGATTCCTGTTACTGCGGTTGAATTGTTGCTTAAGGCACAGGACGAACTCCCAACTGCCCGAACAACGATAGTAACACTTTGCTGCGCCTGCAAACCGGAAACGGTATGGGTCAACCCATTGCTTCCTGAACTCGGATCAGTAAATGTTTGCCCGTTGTCAACGCTAACCTGGTATCCCGTAGCACCATTTACAGCATCCCATTGAAATGCGACGCTCGATGTGGTTGTTGCACCAACGCTGACCGTAGGTGCAGGCAGCGCTTGTATCACCTGCACTTGAACTGGCACACGTGCAGCCGTACTGCAATTGCTTACATTATCCGTTGCTTCGGCGTAATAGGTAGTTGTGCTATTCACAGCAGGCGTTAAGAATGTATTCCCCGTAGATAATGGATTACCTCCGGTTGCGCTTGCATACCAGATTATAGTGGCATTTTGATCGGTACTGCTTGCCGTTACCGTCGCACTTGTGCCCGGGCAAACAGAAGCGCCCTGCGTGGTCACTTGTGGTGCTGCATTTACAGTAACGCTCACAGGAGTACGCGTAGCAGAAACACAACTTCCGTTATTTGCAGCCTCAACATAATAAACTGCGTTTGCCGACAATGCAGGTGTAACAAAATTGGCTCCCATAAAAATAGAACTTCCGCCTGTAGCCGAATTATACCAATTATAACTTAAACCTGCCTGTGGATTTAATACGCTCAAAGTAGCCACAGATCCACTGCAGACAATACCCGGATTACCAACAGATGGTGCTGTAGGAGGATTGCCAACCGTAACCTGCACACTTGCCATAGCCGGGCTGGTACATGTCCCGTTTGTTGCTTCAATGTAATAAGTTTGACCGGCATTTAGCGAAGGCGTAACATAACTAACTCCTGTAAACAGGTGATTGGTTTTCGCCGGAGAATCGTACCAATCGTAAATAACTCCCTGCTGGGGTGACGAAACTGAAAGCGTGGCTGAATTACCCGCACATATCGGAACTACCGATTGCGTAGGTACCGGGGTAGCGGGGCTAATTGTAACTGTTATAATGACGACATTACTTATAAGCGGTGTAACGCAAGCACCGGAAATTACTGTGCGGCGGTAATAAGTTGTCGTATTTAATACAGGCGGATCATAATCTTTAGCGGTGGCACCGGCTATATTGTTAAAAGTGGTATTGTCAGCAGAGCTTTGCCATTGGTACACATAGGTATTGTTACCCCCTGTTGGAGTGCTTCCGATAATTGCTCCCGGATCACCGTTCGAACAGAAAGATGTAACAGCAGGTGCTGTTATCGCATTATTGGCAACAATCGGAGATACATATATCGTAATAACATTACTTAGTAATGGCGTAGTACAAGCACCCGAAGTTACCGTACGGCGATAATAAGTTGTTGCATTTAGTACAGGCGGATCAAAATTTACTGATGTGGCACCGGTTATATCTGTAAAGGTCGTACCATCAGTAGAGTTTTGCCATTGGTAAACGTAAGTACCATCGCCGCCAGTCGCCACACCACCGGTGATAATGGCAGGGTCACCTGTAGCACAAAAAGTTGTTATTGCGGGTGCGGTTAGGGTATTACCCGCCAGGGCAGGTTGAACTGTTATGCTGATAACATTACTATTTACAGGTTGTGCGCAACTACTTGATACCACGCGCCGGTAGTATGTTGTTGCATTGATCACTGGTGGATCGTAAGTTATCGAAGTTGCCCCTGGTATATCCGTAAAAGTGAGATTGTCCGGCGAGCTTTGCCATTGGTAGGTGTAAGTACCACTACCGCCAGAAGGTGTGCTGGCGGTAATTACTGCGGGGTCGCCATTGGCGCAGAATGATGTGATTGCAGGAACAGTGATAACATTGTTCGTGATAGGACCGCCAGTTGCTACCGTAAAACTGGCAAGAAAACTATCGGATGTACCATTTATTGCTGTAACATTATCTGTATTGCAGCTTCCCGTGTCAAAATCTTCAGTGCCGCAAAATGCACCGGAAACAAAGATATTTCCGTTTGAAGCAGCAATTTCATAACCAAGGTTGGTAGGGCAACTACTGCCAATGGCCCCTGCAGCAATCGGGGTCCCCGATGAGTTAAACCCGGCTATAAGAATGGATCGGCCGCCGGTGTTATTACTTAAAATACCATCGCTTAAACTCGCCGATATATTAACCGTCCCTGTAAAATAACCGGTAACATAAACATTGTTGCTCGCGTCAACACAAACGTATCTCGAATTTACATCGCCGGATCCGCTCCCGAAGTTTTCGGCCCACTTTAAAGTGCCGTCAGATTGATAGCTGGCAACCAAAAGATCGTTGGTGCCGTTTGCAGTAAGCGCTGTTCCTGACGGTCCGTTGGCATAAAATTGACCGCCAAAGTTACCGGTAATGATCGCGTTAGACTGGTTATCGACCTTAACTGATGATATATTACCTGTACCCGATCCCGGAAGATATCTCACCCATTTATAAGTTCCATTATTGGTGTAACGTGCAACAAAATTGGAAGTGCCCGGGCTATTAAAACTTGCGGCAGCGTTACCCGCATAACTAAAATCTACATTCCCTGCAAAATCGCCGTCTACTACTATGTCATTAGTGTTCTTATCAATCGCAGCATTCACAAGGTTTCCTACAGTTAATAGTTTACCGAGCGGGTGCGCCCATAGAAAATTGCCGTTGGCGTCGAATTTGGCAAAAAAGCCCGCCAGGGATGCCTGGTCGGGCAATGTACTGGTTGCCGCCGATGGGTCCATATCGACGACACCGGTATAACTTCCGGTAAGGAATACGTTATTTTGATTGTCGGTTACGACATAGTGCCCTCTGTCAATATCACTGCTACCCATCGATATTGCCCATAAAAACCCTCCGGCTGATGTATATTTAGCTACAAAAATATCATCTGATCCGTTTGATGTTAAAGGGAAATTGCCGGCAGGATTGAAATTAACAGTCCCTTGAAACTGACCAGTGACCAATACATTCCCGGCGTTATCAACCGCCATGCTGTTTGGCTGTTCAAGGGCGGGGCCGCCCACACTAAAAGCCCATATATAATTACCTGTGGCAACACTATATTTGGCAACGTAAACATCTGCGTCTCCATTTGATGTAAGTGTTTTACTACCGCCTTCTTTTAAATTGAATGTAACAGTCCCTCGAATATACCCGCTTATATAAATGTTCCCATTGTTGTCTGCTGCAATATTGGAAGCTTTTGAGTCACCAGTTCCGCCAATATCATTTACCCACACAGGCTTAAAATACTGTGCATTGGCGTAGGAGCTCATTAAGAAGAAAAGCACAAGAAATATCAGATAAGGTGGTATAGGTTTCTTCATAAGCCCAAACAATTGTCATCCTTATAGAAAACAGAAGTCGATTTTAGATAAAATAAGCCTGGTGATATCCCGCTAAACGCGATATGCTTAAAGCCATCTTTAACTAAAAAGTCGATCGCCGGCTTATATTTCTCCCTTTCAGAATCGTCCAATACGATTACCCCATTTGGTGACAAAGCATCCACTGCCTTGGTCGCGCAATTTACCCTGTCGCGGCCATCTACTATAATGATATCGAACTTCTCTTCCAGCTTGACAGGCATGTTAGAATAATCCCCGCCACGGGTCAACTCACTGAAGATCATTTCTGAATTCTCAGGTTTCTTGCTTACTATCTTATCATACCACTCTTTGTCGTGTTCCACCGAGACGACTATGCCTGCATATTTTGCATAAAAGAAGGTGGAATTACCTGAACCAAATTCAAAAACAGCGTGCTGTTTATTCAGCCTTCCCCTTATAAAATCAATAAAGGAATAAGTTACCCATGGAATAGGATCACCAAACTCGTCAACCGGCGACCGGCTATCAAACGCTTTGAACCAGCCGATATCTTTGAGATACCCTTTGCTGTTAAATGACAATAACGATTTCAATCGTTTAGGCTGACTCAGAACCTGCAGCAATGATGAAATTTTGCTCAACGTTTACTAATTTTTTGAAACAACGAAATTAAAAATAATGACCTTAACATGAGCAACCCTTGCTCCCTTGTTTTTGGTATGAAGACAACAAAAAAAGTAGCTATGCCATACGCCGCTAAAGTGGCGTATGCAGCACCTAATATCCCATACCGGGGTAACCAAAATATGTTAAGCACAATATTTACAAGTGCACCCACGCCGGTCCTTAGCATCGATATTTTAGTATAACCTTCGGCGATAAGGTACTGCCCGCTCGCACTACCCAAAAATACAAATACACCCGCCCAAACATGAACCGCTAATACTGGTGCTCCCGACCAAAATTCGGGATGCCTGGAATAAGCAATGTGATATATAAATTTGGAGGCAAAGGTCATAAAAACAGCGATCGCCATACTGATAACCACCATCAGGTCGTACATGTTTTGCAATCTTTTTTTGTACCTGTCTGCGTCCGTCCGTCTTGCATGCATAATAGCCGGAAAAACTGATGTCACAATAGCCACCGGGATAAAATACCAGCTTTCACTCAGGTTCGCTACCGTGGAGTAAACACCTAATTCACTTGTTTTTAAATAAATAGGGATCATCACCTGGTCGATCTTCATATAAAGAGAAACCAATATGGCTGAAAAAGCTAATGGCCAGGAATGTTTTAGAAGATAAGTAGCGACAGTTGGATCATATTTCCATTTGGAAACGGTATTACCACTATTGAGATAAGATGTAATGTAGCCTGCCGCTATCAATGCTGCATCAAACACAAGTGAATAAACAAACCATACCAGAGGCAGCTTTAAAAGAATCAATATCAGTTTGACGATAGCAGATATAATATTACCACTGACATTGATATACATGATCTTTTTTGCCTGCACTTTAGCCTGAAAAAAACTGTCGATAATATTTACCGATTGTATAACTCCAGTGAAGGCAACTATAAAAACATAATGAAAGGGTGTATCGAGATGATTTAAGTGATTGGCTATCTTATATATTACATATATTAATGGGATTACTGCAAAACCTGCAACCAACCTCATCCAAAAAGATGTTCCTAATAAAGTATCTTTTCTATCAGGGTTATTTAACAACTCCCGGGTTACAAAACCATCCAGCCCTAGTGCTCCTAAAGCCAGGAAAAAAGCCATTAAGGCAGGGGGATAATTCAGTATCCCAAATTGCCGCGTACCCAAATAGCTGGAAAGGGCAAAAGTAGTTATGAGGAATTTTATAACAAGGCTCCCAACGCGCGCCAGCATAAGCCATCCCGTATTTTTAAAATACTTTTCGAGTGCTTCCTGATCAAATCCCGGGATACGTGGTATGCGCATAGTTTGCTGCAAATGTATGAATACTTAACATACTAAATAAGAGCTCAGTTCATAGACCGATAAATAAATGGATTCATATCGCGCCGGCATATCTAAATATTAACAAATAATTAACATAAAAATTTAGCAATAATTTATTTAGTTACTTATACTTGTGCCGATTTACCTCAAACCTTAAATTCTTATGAAAAAAGTCTTAAGCATTGCCTTGCCGGCAATATTGATCGCGGGTCTCTTCACCGCGTGTACAAAAGAAAGCACCAATCTATTATCGAAAGGAAATTCAGTCGCATTAAACAAAAGCCTGGCTCCTGTTCCTTCATCGGATAACTGGCAGCAGTTGCCTGGTACCGGAACAGACATTGGTATCGGTATAGGTAACAATCATGTGATTTTCGCAATCAATACAACATTGGTAACATCTGCCACGGGTAACCAGGTGGTAAAATGGGATAGCATTAATTCTACCTGGAATGTCGTACCAGGGGGAGCCGGTGTTAGAATCGCTGTTGATGTCAACGGAAATCCATGGGTAGTTAATAAATCAAATTTAATATACAAATATAACGGTAGCACCTGGACGCTATTACCTGGTACCGGTACGGATATAGGTATAGGTGCCAACGGTATAGTTTATGCGATTAATACTACAACTACTGCCGGAGGTTATCAAGTGGTAAAATGGAATGGAACTGGCTGGACTGTTATACCAGGGGGCTCAGGTATAAAAATAGCTGTTGACGCCACCGGATATGTGTGGGTAGTAAATAAATCAAATTCAATATTTAAATATGATGGAAGCAATTGGACTCAAATGCCTGGCACCGCCACCGATATAGGAGCAGGCGGAAGTGTTGGTAGTAGTATATACATTGTTGGTACCACGCTGGTTTCTTCAACCGGCGGCTACCGCATTTCGAAATGGAATGGCTCCGGCTGGACTGACACCGCATCGGGAGCAGGAGTAAACATAGCCGTTGATTGGATGGGTCATCCTTGGGCAACTAATGCTTCTAATTTGATCTACCGAAATCTTAATATTTAATTCTATTCATTTTTAAATAAATTATTCACTAGGTAAATCAAGATAAAATGCCCGGAGGTTCTCCGGGCATTTTACTTTATCTCATATAGTCACTTAGTTTTATGGTTTATGTAATATGCCTTGTTTGTCGATATACCATGGCCTTCCTTTAGGATCAACTGAAATGCTGGTTCCTGAAATGCCCGGTACTTGTGACCAAACAGAATCACCTTGAAGTTTATATATTGGCGGATTATAGGTGGCTGATGTAGAATCCTTGCCTGTTACATATACAGAACCATCTGCTCCGATACCGATATCGTTACCGTCAATTCCGGTGATAGGGTTCCACAGATAAGTACCGCCATATTGGAAAACGATATTCGATTTATTGACTACCCATGGTGTTCCATGCGGATCAACGGCAATGTGCACACCTGCGCAATCCGGCATCTTATTCCAACCAGAGCCATTCCATTTCTCAATAATATTTCCACCAGTTACGGTAGCAAACTCGGTGCCTATTATAAATACAGAGCCATCAGCGCCTATGCCCACGTCAGTAGCAGTACCCGGCATCTGAACCCAGGCCTTAGTGTCACCGTTGTAACGGAATATCAGGTTTGTTTTACTAACCACCCAAGGCACTCCCTGTGGCGACACAGCTACCCTGATTGCCCCAACATCAGGTAATTTATGCCTGCAGCCGCAGCTATCAACTTTATAAATGTTATAACCACCAGTAACAGATACGCTGTCGTCCCCCACAACGTAAACCGAGCCATCAGCGCCTACGCCAACATCGCTTGCCTTAGCCTGAACAACAGTCACCGTGCAGGTAGCAGAAACAGCATAGGATTTACTTTTTACATCGATAGTGGCGGTGCCCGGTTTGTGAGCGGTTATCATACCGGTTACGTTTACAGCTGCAACAGTTGAGTCTGACGAGGTCCAGGTAAGATCGCTGGCCGAATAATTTTTGCAAACCAGTTGCTTAGTCATTCCGGATTCAAGAGTTGCAGAATTAAAATTGATTTGTACTGACTGGTCAGGTTCAGTTTTAACGTCCTTTACACATGATGATACCAATAGGGCCACGCTTAAAAAAAGCAGTGACAGAAGGAATAGTTTTTTCATAAAATTTGATAAGGTTTGGATTTTATTCCCAAATATACGCAAACACTATTCCAAAAAAATATTAAAAAAAATGGCCTCAAAGTTATTCACAATGAGGCCGTTAAATTAATTAGTGAATATCTTATTGATTCACAAACTTCTTAGCATTCACTTTCCGTTCGTTCTCATTGAGGTATATTTTTCGCATACGGATGCTTTGCGGGGTAACCTCTATGTATTCATCAGCCTGGATATACTCCATTGATTCTTCCAGCGAGAATTTTATAGCCGGCGCAATTCTCACGTTGGTATCGCTGCCTGACGCGCGCATGTTAGTTAACTGCTTGCCTTTGGTAAGGTTGATCACCAGGTCATTATCGCGGATGTGCTCGCCTAAAACCTGTCCTTCATAAATATCTACCCCCGGATCAATAAAGAAACGGCCCCGGTCCTGCAATTTGTCAATAGCAAAAGCGGTAGTTTTACCGGTATCCATTGATACCAAAACACCATTCAAACGGCCTGGGATAGTTCCCTTCCACGGCTCATATGCTTTAAAGCGGTGTGCCATGATAGCTTCGCCGCCTGTTGCGGTCAGTACGTTGTTACGTAAACCGATGATACCGCGTGCAGGAATATCAAATTCCAAATGTTGCAAATCGCCCTTTGGTTCCATCACCAGCAGGTCGCCTTTACGTTGGGTAACCAGTTCAATTACCTTACCGGCAACTTCTCCGGGTACATCAACGATCAGTGTTTCGATAGGTTCGCATTTAACCCCGTCAATTTCTTTTATAATTACCTGCGGCTGACCTACCTGTAATTCGTAACCTTCGCGGCGCATGGTTTCGATCAATACCGATAAGTGCAGAATACCGCGGCCATAAACCAGGTATGAATCCGGCGACTCAGTCTCAATCACCTTTAGGGCAAGGTTTTTCTCCATTTCCTTCAGCAACCTGTCGCGCAGGTGGCGTGAGGTTACAAATTTGCCCTCTTTACCAAAAAACGGTGAAGTGTTGATGGTGAAAAGCATATTCATTGTCGGCTCGTCAATCTTGATGACAGCCAGTTGTTCCGGATTTTCGAAATCAGCAATGGTATCGCCAATATCAAATCCATCAATACCAACTACAGCGCAAATATCGCCTGAACTTACCGATGAGGTTTTTACTTTACCTAATCCTTCAAAAGTGTAAAGTTCCTTTATTCTTGATTTTTGTATTGTGCCGTCGCGTTTCACTAACGAAACCGGCATATTTTCTTTTATTGTGCCACGTGCCACACGGCCAATAGCGATACGGCCCACAAAAGAAGAATAATCTAAAGAGGTGATTTGCATTTGCAAACTACCTTCTGCAATAGGGGCTGGAGGAATATTTTCCAATATAGCATCCATCAACGGAAAAATATTTTCAGTTGGTGTTTTCCAGTCGGTGTTCATCCAGCCTTGTTTTGACGAACCGTAGATTACCGGGAAATCCAGTTGTTCTTCAGTAGCCTCAAGGTTAAAGAACAATTCAAATATCTGTTCGTAAACTTCTTCGGGACGGCAGTTTTCTTTATCAACTTTATTTACAACCACAATAGGTTTTAAGCCTAATGCCAGTGCTTTTTGGGTTACGAAACGCGTTTGGGGCATAGCGCCTTCAAAAGCGTCGCAAAGCAGCAATACGCCATCGGCCATTTTCAATACACGTTCCACCTCACCGCCAAAGTCGGCGTGACCAGGTGTATCAATAATGTTGATTTTAACATCTTTATACATTACCGAAACGTTTTTTGATACGATGGTAATCCCCCGCTCACGCTCCAGATCGTTGTTATCCAGTATTAATTCACCGGTTTCCTGTCCTTCACGGAAAATGGCGCAACTATGTAAGATTTTGTCAACCAGCGTAGTTTTACCGTGGTCAACGTGTGCGATGATCGCTATATTTCTGATTTTTTGCATGAAAATGCCGCTCCTAAATTTGGCGCAAAGATACGCTTTATTAATCAAATCCGGAAGTGGTAGCCTGACTATTAAAGGAATAATGATGTGGGGTTAACAATTGGAGTGGGGAGGTTGAGTGCAATGGCGCATGGTAGTGGTAGTAAAAAGGGTATCACACGGAGGCTTCAAAGTGTGGTGCGGCGGGGTTACTCATATAGTCTGAACCATGATTTACTTAATGAAAGGATTACCATAGCGAATAGCCCACCGTAAGAACGCCCATATTCATCTCGTTTTGTCCGTCCGCTTTTTAAGCCCTTATCAAAATGGAATAAGCGGACAGAAACTCCTTGTACCACGTCATGCCTGTCCTAAATTTTACCCTCTCTGCCAACTCCGCTAGCCATCTCTCCCTATGTGTAGGAAAGAATCATTTTTAACTCCTCCCCGATCTCAGGGGAGGCCGGGAGGGGTAAAAATCTACGCCATGCCACCCCTTTCAGCTTTCACCTTTCTGCTTTAAGCTTAAATCCCTACTTTTGCGCTATTCTATAATATTATGAGCGAAGAAAGATCATTAAATTTTATTGAGGAGATTGTTGAAGAGGATATACGCGAAGGCAAACACAGCGGCAGGGTGCTTACCCGTTTCCCGCCCGAGCCTAACGGATACCTGCATATTGGCCACGCCAAATCCATTTGCTTAAACTTTGGATTGGCTAAACAATATGGCGGTCAGACTAACCTCCGGTTTGATGATACCAACCCGGTGAAGGAGGATGTAGAATATGTGGACAGCATAAAGGAAGATGTACGCTGGTTAGGTTTTGAGTGGGCTAATGAATTGTATGCGTCTGATTATTTTGATCTCTTGTATGCCTTTGCCATGACACTGATCCGCCAGGGTTTGGCTTATGTAGATGATAGTACGCCGGAAGAAATTGCTGCCCAGAAAGGCACGCCTACACAGCCGGGTGTGGGTAACGAATACAGAAACCGCAGTGTAGAGGAAAACCTTCGACTGTTTGAGGAGATGAAGGATGGCAAATATCCTGATGGTGCTAAAGTACTGCGTGCTAAGGTAGACCTGGCATCGCCTAACATGCACCTGCGCGACCCGCTGATGTACCGTATTAAGCATGCGCATCATCACCGCACGGGCGATAAATGGTGCATTTACCCGATGTATGATTTTGCCCATGGGCAGTCGGACGCTATTGAGTAGATCACCCATTCTATTTGTACGCTGGAGTTTGTTCCTCACAGACCGTTGTATGAGTGGTTTATTGATAAGCTGGAGATATTCCCATCTAAACAATATGAGTTTGCCCGCCTGAACATGAACTATACCGTGATGAGCAAGCGTAAGCTGCTGCAACTGGTAACCGAGGGTCATGTGGATGGCTGGGACGACCCGCGTATGCCGACTATCAGTGGTTTACGTCGTCGTGGTTATACGCCTAAATCTATTCGTGATTTTTGTGAGCGTATAGGTGTGGCCAAGCGCGAGAATATGATCGACTTAAGCCTGCTGGAGTTCTGCATCCGTGAAGATTTGAACAAAACTGCATGGCGCCGTATGGCGGTGCTCGACCCGATAAAGCTGGTGATCACCAATTACCCGGAAGGCCAGGTGGAGGAGATGTGGAGCGAAAATAATCCTGAAGTAGAGGGTGGTGATGGCGGTCGTGGCATACCGTTTAGCAGCGAACTTTGGATAGAGCGTGAAGACTTTATGGAAGAGCCGCCAAAAAAATTCTTCCGCCTCGGCATAGGGTTGAGTGTTCGTTTGAAGAGCGCCTACATTGTAACCTGTGAAGGCTTTGATAAAGATGCTGAAGGCAATGTAACTACCGTTTACTGCAAGTATCTGCCCGAATCAAAATCGGGGCATGATACCAGCGGTGTAAACGTAAAGGGGACCATCCATTGGGTGAGCGTTCCTCACGCCAAAACTGCCGATGTGCGCCTGTACGACCGCCTGTTCCAGGTAGATGATCCGTCCAATGAAGACGGTGACTTTAAAGATTACCTGAATCCAAACAGTCTGCAAATATTACCGGATACCTACATAGAACCCGATCTGGCTAATGCTATTCCGGGTAAAGGGTATCAGTTTATACGTAAAGGCTATTTTACACTTGATAAAAACTCAACCTCAGATAAGCTGGTGTTCAACCGCACGGTGACTTTGAAGGATGGCTGGGTGAAGAAGTAAAGTAGCAGTTTTAAGTAGCAGCAGCAGTTTTTTTAAAATTAAATGACTGCTACTGCTACTCAAAATTCCGTATACTTGCTTAATGAAAACCTTATCATACGCATGTATCGCGTTAGCAGCTATCGCGCTTACATTCAGCTCTTGTAAAAAGAGCTCTAATCCGACACCCAACAACACGGTATCTTCTTCCATGAAATTTACATCAAACGGAAGTGTGGTTAGTTTTAACAATTGCGGAGAGGTGTCCGCGTCTGTAAACGGTATTACTCAAACCTTGTTCACTGGTATTAACGTTACCAACGGCACACCAGGAGACGTTAATTTTGAGATAAACATTCAACATGATCCAGCTACGTTTCAAGCAGGGCAAACCTACCAGGTAACGTCTTTACCCGGGCATGCAGATGCTGCAACATTTTATTATTCAACAAATAGCACCGACGAGTTTACCTCCCAGCCCACAAATACGCAAGGCAGCGTAAGTATTACCGGAGTTACATCAACAACCATCTCTGGAACATTCTCTGGCAAGCTGTTTGCGTATGATGATTATGCCGGCGCCACTGTGGTTTATACCATCACTAATGGTTCATTTACTGCTAAACGTCAGTAAGTAGTTTGCAGTCACCAGTTTGCAGTTGGCACCAAAGTTCGACTGCAAACTGCAACCGCCACTAATATTTCTGATAAACATTATAAAGCACATTCAAATCCAACTGCGTCAGCTGCGGCTTTATATCCGTTTGCACAAAGTGACGCTTAAAGGCTACTATCGCTGCCGAAATATCGCGCGTGTCATACCCTATTAGTTTTAGGGCGGTGGTATAATCGAAATTATCGGGGGCCAGCTCCAGTATGTCGTCACTCCAGTAGCCGAAACCGTGCTGTGACAGTGTCTTCCATGGGAAATACGGTCCCGGGTCGGGCTTGCGCAGGGGGGCTATATCCTGGTGGCCAATAAAGTTGGTTGCCGGTATATTGTAAGTCTTTTTCAAATAACCCAGCAGCGCCAGCAGACTCTTTATCTGCGGACCGGTAAAAGGCTCGTTGCCGTTGTTATCGATCTCAATACCTATCGAGCAGCTGTTCATATCGCTGATACTGCCCCACCGGCTCACCCCCGCATGCCCTGCCACCAG
>Ga0157374_10002840_pt1 | contig 14530 bp, 9 predicted proteins | sample M25metaG_FD_115308 | JGI IMG/M metagenome (GOLD analysis project Ga0157374, IMG submission 115308) | Miscanthus rhizosphere microbial communities from Kellogg Biological Station, Michigan, USA - M2-5 metaG | ecosystem: Host-associated > Plants > Roots > Rhizosphere > Soil | place: USA: Michigan...
CGCGCTGGTCCGCCTCGGCGAGCGCGAGCAGGCGGCGACGCTCTACCGCGAATGGCTCGCCGAGGAGCCCGACAACCCGGTCGTGCAGCACCTCCTGGCGGCGTGCCTTGGCGGCGAGGCCGCCCCCGAGCGCGCGAGCGACGCCTACGTCGCGAAGGTCTTCGACGCGTTCGCGTCGTCGTTCGACGCCAAGCTGGAATCGTTGCACTACCGCGCGCCGGCGCTCCTCGCCGACGCGCTCGCCGCCGCAGCGGGCGCGCCGTCGGGCGGGCTCGCGATCGTCGACGCCGGCTGCGGCACGGGCCTGTGCGGTCCGCTCGTGCGGCCGTGGGCGCGCACGCTCGCGGGCTGCGACCTCTCGGTCGGCATGCTGCGCCACGCCCGCGCGCGCGGCGTCTACGACGTGCTGCACCGCGCCGAGCTCGTCTACTACCTCGACACCCAGCCGCGCGCGTTCGACGTGATCGTCTGCGCCGACACGCTGTGCTATTTCGGCAAGCTCGACCGGGTGTTGGCGGCCGCGCGCCGGAGCCTTCGTCCGGGCGGCTGGTTCGTCTTCACCGTCGAGGCCCTCGGCGACGCCGACAAGCAACCGCACGCGCTCGGCGCCAGCGGCCGCTACGCGCACCGGGCGTCGTACGTCGGCGAAGCGCTCGCCGACGCCGGCTTCTCGTTGCAAGTGCTGCGCAACGAAACGCTGCGCATGGAGAGCGGGTTGCCGGTCGAAGGCTGCGTCGTCGTCGCCCGGAGCGGTGCGGAGGACGGCTGACGGCCTAAATGCCGTGGGCCTTGTCGAGCGCCTTGCGCAGGATGTGCGCCCAGCTGGCAGCGATCGAGCGTGCTTCGCCCTGGTTGGAGACGCTGTCGCTCAGCGAGACACGGCCCGTGCTGCGTGCCTCGCGACGATCGACCAAGCGCGCGAGCACGTCGCCGTTCTTCGAGTCGGCAAGCTCGGCCACCAGCGTCATCGCGCCGGCCGACACGACATACGTTCGCGACCGGCCCATGCTGCTGCCGCTCGGCGCCGACACGTAGAGGTTGGCGATGTTGATCTTGACGCGCAGGACGTCGTCGCCCGATTCCTCGGTCACGGCGTAGCCCTTGTTGGCCTGCAGCTCGCGCGCGAATTCCTCCTGCACCAGCTTGGCCATGCCGTCGAGGATCTTCTGCCGCTCGGCCGCGCTCACCTTGATGTTCGAGCCCGTCCGCGTCGGGTCCCACGACTTGTCGAACGAGACCTCGACCGGATCGATCCTGACGCGCTTGTAGTTCGCGAGCGACGCGCCCGGCTTCGCGTAGGCGAGCTCGATGCCCTTGACGCTGACCTTCTTCAGGCCGCCCTGGCTCATCGCCTCGTCGAGCGCCTTGGACGACGACGAGGCCGACGTGGCGGGCACCGGCTGCAGCAACAGCAGCGGCACGATGAGGGCGGACAGGGCGCGTCGGACGGTCGAGATGCGCATGGACTGGCTCCACTTTCGAGTGGTCGAAGTTTGGTCGCGTGGCCGAACCGCGCCCATTGGACCAAGGTGCTTCAAGAGCGCTGTTCAACCGACGAACTTGGCCCAGGTGCGGCGCGGTCGGCTACTGTGGGTTGTCGCAGGTGCCGACCTTCTTGCCGGACAGCTTGATCGTCATGTTCATGCCCTGGGCCGTGGCCTTGATCGCGCCCGTGTACGAGTCGGAGCCTTCAAAGGTCATCTCCCCCGTGCCCTGCATCGGCATTTGCCCGGTGCATTTCATCGTCCACGTCGCCTTGTTGCCGACCAACTTGTAGTCCGAAGCAACGCAGGATTTGTCGCCGCCCGGCGGAGGCTTGGTCCAGCTCTTCGCCGAGCAAACCTTCTGCGTCTGCGTCGGCATCTGCGTCGGCATTCCCGCCATCGCCATCTGCGAGCTCGTCTCCCACAGGACGCCGGGAGGATCGGCCGCGCGAGCCGGCGAAAGCACCAGGAGAAGAACGAGCGAAGCGGCTGCGGCAACGCACCCGGTCGATGCCGTGATCATGAATTCACCTCCTCGATCGGATTTCGAAGTGCGCACGGTATGCACTTCAACGGGGAGACTGTCAAGAACGGCGGGATTGGAAAGACGATCGCGCGAAGCCCTCGGCGGCGTCGACGGCCGATCTGACACGAATCAATTGGCCGCCGGAGTGCTTGCAATTGCTCAGCGGCATGCAGCAGGCACAACACGGCGCCGTGCATGACTGCGAGCTGCACAGCACGTTCGACTGCGGCGTCAGACGCCTCGAAGAAGTCTGTTGCGACAAACAATGTTGCGCAATGGATGCCATGTTGAGCGATCACATCATGCACTTCATCCAGGGCCAATAGGTTGGCGCGAAGACAACTCCACTTGGCGCGCTCCGCCGCTATCGAGCCGGGTCAACGTGCAGGGAGCGACGACGGGCTGGATCCCGGAACCCGCTCGCCTGCGAGTGCTGCGTCGCGCCAGCCGCCACCCAGCACCCTGTAGACCGTGACCCGGTTGCTCAGCAGGGCGAGACGCACGCTGATGAGGCCTTGCTGCGCGCTGTAGAGCGAGCGCTGGGCATCGAGCAGCTCGAGATAGCTGCTGACGCCGTTGCGGTAAAGTGCGTTCGACAGTCGCTGGCTGAGCACGGTCGCATCGACCAGCGACTGTCGCGCCTCGAGCTGGTCGTTCAGGGTGCTTCGCGCGGCCAGCGCATCGGCAACTTCCCGGAAAGCCGTCTGGATCGCCTTCTCGTAGCCGGCCACGGCGATGTCGCGCATGGCCTCGCTCACCTCCAGGTTGGCGCGCCGCAGGCCGGCATCGAAGATCGGCAGGCTGATCGTCGGCAGGAAGCTCCAGGTCAAGGCGTTCGAACCGAACAGCGACCCGAGATCGGCGCTCGCCTTGCCGAAGCTGCCGGTCAGCGAGATGCTGGGGAAGAAGGCCGCCCGCGCCGCGCCGATGTCGGCCTGCGCGGCCTGCAGCGTGCGCTCAGCCTGCAACACGTCGGGCCGTTGCTGCAGCACCTGCGACGGCACGCCTGCAGGCAAGTCCGTGAAGACGGTCAGCAGATCGGGCGTGCCCTGAGGCAGCAGCTCGTCGGGGATCGGCGCACCGACGATCAAGGTCAGCGCGTTCAGATCCTGGGCCACCTGCGCGCTGAAGCCCGCGACATCCGCGCGGGCGGCGTCGACCGTGGTCTGCGCCTGGGCGCGTTCCAGGCCGGAGCTGGCGCCGAGCTCGTAGCTTCGCAAGGTCAGGCGGTACGAGTCGCGCTGGCTTGCAAGCGTGTCGTGTGCCAGCTTCAGACGCTCCTGGTCGGCCGCCAGAACCAGGTAGGCGGTCGCGACTTCGGCGACCACGCTGATCTGGGTGGCGCGCCGGGCCTCCTCGGTCGCCAAGAACTGTTGCAAGGCGGCCTCCGAGAGGCTGCGGGCGCGGCCGAAGAAGTCGAGCTCGAAGGCGCTGACGCCCACGCCGACGCCGTACTGGCGCGACGTGAATGCGTCCCCGGTGGCGCTCAGCGTCGACGGGGTTCTCTGCACCGCAAAGGAGGCGGAGGCATCGACGAAAGGGAACTGGCCGGCGCGCTGACCCTGGTACAGCGCCCGCGCTCGCTCGATGCTCAGGACCGTCGCACGCAGGTCGCGGTTCTCGCGCAACGCGGTGGCGACGATCTGGCGCAGACGGGCATCGGCGAAGAAGTCCTGCCAGGCGATCTCGGCGGCCACCGGCCCCGCGGCCTGGCCCGCCGTTGGATCGACGAGCGCCCACTGCGAGGCCACCGGTGCCACCGGACGTTGGTACGGCGGTGCGAGGCTGGCGCAGCCGCCGAGCGCGCTGGCAGCGAAGACGAGGCACAGCCAGAACGGGCCTGGGCGCATGTCAACGTTCTCCGGCGGGCAGGGCGGCATTCGACGCCGGTACGACTCCCGATGGCTCGGGCTCGGCAGTCACCGGCGCGGCGTCCTTCTTGCCGCGCGTGGCGACGCGCTCGACGAGCACGAAGAACAGCGGCACGAAGAAGATGGCCAGGATGGTGGAAGCGACCATGCCGCCCACAACCGCGGTGCCGACCGCGTGCTGGCTGGCGGAGCCGGCGCCGGAGCTGATGGCCAGCGGCAACACGCCGAGGCCGAACGCCAGTGAGGTCATCAGGATCGGGCGCAGGCGCAGGCGCGCCGCGTGCATGGCTGCGGCGACGAACTCCTGCCCGCTTTCGACCCGGGCCTTGGCGAACTCGACGATGAGGATGGCGTTCTTGGACGCCAGCCCCACGGTGGTCAGCAAGCCGACCTGGAAGTAGACGTCGTTCGACAAGCCTCGCACTCCGGTCGCGACGACCGCGCCGATCACGCCGAGCGGCACGATGAGCAATACCGCCACCGGCACCGACCAGCTCTCGTACAGGGCGGCGAGACAGAGGAAGACGACGAGCAGCGACAGTGCGTACAGCAACGGTGCCTGCGATCCGGAGATGCGCTCTTGGTAGGACAGGCCGGTCCAGGCGAACCCCACCCCGGCTGGCAGCTGAGCGACGAGCCGCTCCATGGTGTCCATCGCAGCACCGGAGCTTTGCCCCGGCGCGGCGCTGCCCTGGATCTGCATCGACGCGACGCCGTTGTAGCGCTCGAGGCGCGGCGGGCCGAAGGCCCAGCGGGTCGCCGAAAACGACGAGAAAGGGACCATCTGCCCCGTGCCATTGCGCACCCGCCACTTGGCAATGTCTTCGGGGACCATGCGTGAAGGTGCATCACCCTGCAGATAGACCCGCTTGACCCGACCCCGGTCGACGAAGTCGTTGACGTAGAAGCCGCCCCAGGCGATCGCCAGCGTGGTGTTGACGTCCGCCACGGAGACGCCGAGCGCGCTCGCCTTGGCGTGGTCGATGTCGAGCTGCAGTTGCGGCGTATCTTCCTGGCCGTTCGGTCGCACTCCGGCCAGACTTGGATCCTGGGCCGCCAAACCCAGCAGCTGGTTGCGCGCGGCAGTGAGTCGCTCGTGGCCGAGACCGCCTTCGTCCTGCAGCTGCATCGTGAAGCCGGAGGCGGTTCCCAGCCCGGAGATCGCCGGCGGAGAGAAGGCAAACACCAGCGCGTCCTTGATGGCGGAAAACGCGCCCGTCACCCGCGCGGCGATCGCACCGACGCCGAGGCTGTCGTCCGTCCGCTCGCCCCAGTCCTTCAGCTTGACGAAGGCGAGCGCGCTGTTCTGGCCGCCGCCGGAAAAGCCGAATCCGATCACGCCGAAGACCGACGCGACGGCGTCCTTCTCGGCGCCTAGATAGTGGCTCTCGACCTGTTCCATCACCTTCAGGGTGCGGCCCTGGGTCGCACCGGTGGGCAGCTGGATCTGCGTGAACATCACGCCCTGGTCTTCCTCGGGGACGAACGAGGTCGGCAGCCGCACGAACAGGAGGGCGAGCAACACGACGATCGCCACATAGATCAACGCATAACGCACCCACTTGCCGAGGATCGAGCCGACTCCGGACTCGTAGCGCCCGGCCATGCGATCGAAGTTGCGGTTGAACCAGCCGAAGAAGCGGATCGTCCTGGCGTGCTGGCCCTTGGGTCTGGCCTTCAGCATCGTGGCACAGAGCGCCGGCGTGAGGGTCAGCGCGACGATGACCGAGAACACCATCGCGGCGACGATGGTGATCGAGAACTGGCGGTAGATCACGCCGGTGGATCCCCCGAAGAAGGCCATCGGCACGAACACCGCGCAGAGCACCAGGCCGATGCCGACGAGCGCACCGGTGATCTCGTCCATCGACTTGCGCGTCGCCTCGAGCGGCGACAGGCCTTCTTCCTCCATGACCCGCTCGACGTTCTCGACAACGACGATGGCATCGTCGACGAGCAAGCCGATCGCCAGCACCATGGCGAACATGGTCAGGGTGTTGATCGAGTAGCCGAGCAGGGACAGCACGCCCAAGGTGCCGAGCAGCACCACGGGCACCGCGATCGTCGGAATCAGCGTGGCGCGCCAGTTCTGCAGGAACAGGTACATCACCAGGAAGACGAGCAGGATGGCCTCGAACAGCGTGACGACCACCGCCGAGATCGATTCCTTAACGAAGGGAGTGGTGTCGAACGGCACGACGACCTCGACGCCGGTCGGCAGGGACGCCGAGAGGGCGGCGACCTTGGCCTTCACCGCGGTGGCGGTCGACAGCGCATTGGCACCGGTCGCCAGGTTGACGGCCATGCCGGTGGCCGCCTTGCCGTTGAAGCGCGAGAGAACCGCGTAGTTGTCGGCGCCGAGCTCGACGCGTGCCACGTCGCGCAGGTGCACGGCGGCGCCATCGAGGGTTGTGACGAGCAGGATGTTCTCGAACTGCTCCACGGTCTCCAGGCGGCGCTGCGACGTGATGGTGGCGTTCAGCTGTTGCCCGGCGACCGCCGGCGTGGCGCCGAGCTGCCCGGCCGACACCTGCGCGTTCTGCGTCAGCACCGCGGCGCTCACGTCCGACGGCATGAGCTTGTAGCTCGCCATGCGGGCCGGGTCGAGCCAGATGCGCATCGCGTACTGCGCACCGAAGACCTGCACGTTGCCGACTCCTTCGACCCGGCTCAGCGGATCCTGCAGGTTGGTGGCGAGGAAGTCCGACATGTCGTTGGCGCTGAGACGGCCGTCGGTCGAGACGAAGCCGATCACCATCAGGAAGTCGGCCGCCGACTTGGTTACCGTGACGCCCTGCGACTGCACCGATTGGGGCAGGAGCCGGGTCGCGAGCTGCAGCTTGTTCTGTACCTGGACCTGTGCGATGTCGGGGTCGGTGCCGGCATCGAAAGTGAGCGTGATGCGCGAGGCGCCGGCCGAGTCGGAGGTCGACGACATGTACGTCAGGCCGTCGAGGCCCGTCATCCTCTGCTCGATGATCTGCGTCACCGAATCTTCGACGGTCTGCGCCGACGCGCCCGGATAGGTGGCACTGATCGAGACGGTGGGCGGGGCGATTTGGGGGTACTGGGCAATGGGCAGCGTCAGGATCGACAAGCCCCCGGCCAGCATGATGACGATCGCGAGCACCCACGCGAAGACCGGTCGGTCGATGAAGAAGCGGGCCATGCCGTTCCCGGATCTCGGCCGCTAGCGCTGGGAACCGGATGCGGCGACCGGCATGGCTTCAACTGTCTTGACGGTAGCCCCCGGGGCCACCTTCTGGACGCCGGCGACGATGACCCGCTCGCTGCTGCGCAATCCCGAGGTGATGATCCAGCCGCCGTCCCTCGTCCCGGCGGTCACGACCGTGCGCTGTTCGACCTTGCTGTCGGGGCCCACCACCAGCGTGACGGCGTTGCCCTTGGCGTCGCGCGTGATGGCGGGCTGCGGAACGACCAGCGCCTGCTCGTCGATGCCCACCTGCAACAGGACACGAACGTACATGCCGGGCAGCAGATCCCGGCGCGGATTGGCGAATACGGCGCGCAGCGTGATGCTGCCGGTGGCCGGGTCGACGGTGGCCTCGGCAAGTCGCAGCTGGCCGGTTTCGGGGTAGACGCTTCCGTCCTCGAGCCGGAGGCGCAAGGTGGGGCGACGATCGGCTTCGCGCGTGAGCTTTCCGCTTTCCACCTCGCGTCGGAGCCGCATCAGGTCGCCGCTCGACTGAGCGACGTCGACGTAGATCGGATCGATCTCCTCGATGATCGCGAGGGCAGCCGGCTGACTCGCGGTGACCAGTGCCCCCTGGGTGACGCTCGAGCGCCCGATGCGCCCGGAGATCGGCGCCGTGATGCGCGTGAAGCCGAGGTTGACGCGCGCCGCCCGCAAGGCCGCGTCGGCCGATGCCAGATCGGCCTCGGCCTGGCGGAGCGCGGCCACAGCATCCTCGCCCGTCTGCTTGCTGACGGCCTCGATCGCCGCCAGCTGTCCGTACCGGTTGGCCTTCGAGCGCGCGGCGGCGAGGTTGGCCGCTGCTTTCGAGCGCACCGCCACGGCACTGTCAGCGGCGGCCTGGAACGGGGCGGCGGCGATCAGGTACAGCGTGTCGCCGGCCTTGACATCGCTGCCTTCGCGAAAGACGCGCTTCTCGATGATGCCGCCTACTTGGGGCCGGACTTCGGCGGTCAGGGAGGCGGTGGCGCGGCCTGCCAGCTCCGTGGTCACGGCCACGGGTTGGGGCCGAAGCGTGAGTACCGCGACCTCGACCGGCGCCGCGACCGGAGCGGGCATGTCCGCCTTGCCGCAGGCCGCCAACGCCAGGGACAGGGCTGCCGCAGGCAAGACTGGCTTCGGTATCGGGTACGTCATGCCGGCTCACTTTGCGTTGCTGGCGAGGCCGGGCGCCAAAGCAGGAGTCGCGGTCCGCCGTCCCATGGCAAAGGATGTGCCCTGAGACGAGGAGGAGCACGAATCGCCACCGCGATCGGCTGCTGGAGCAGCAGCAACCAACTGGAGACGAAATCATGCGCACGCCGAAGTTTTCGACCCTTCTCGTGCCTGTTCCCCTGCTCTTTCTGGCTTCGCTCGCATCGGCTCAGACCGGCAGCCCACTCGCCTTCGAGAGTACTGGTGAGCACCAGGGTCAGAGCGGGTTGGTCGTCTGGCAGTGGCGGCTTTCGACTCGATGCAAGCCTGAGCGACAGGCCAGCGTAGATCGAATGCTTATCTCGGTTCTCATCACTGAAGTCCCGTTGGCATCAGCCTACTCAGGCACCGGCTTGCGGCGTGGTCTCCGGCGCGTAGAAGATCCTCCAGGTGCCCATGAACGTCGCTGCAATCAGCGGACCAACCACGACGCCACTCAGTCCGAATGTTGCGATGCCGCCGAGCGTCGAGAGCAGGATCAGATAGCCTGGCAGGTCGGTGTCGCGGCCAACCAGAATCGGCCGCAGGATGTTGTCGACCAGCGTGAGCACGACGGTGCCGAACAGGATCAGGACGACGCCCTTCCATACCGTGCCGGTAAAGATGAAGTAGATGGCGATCGGTGCCCACAGCAGGCTCGCGCCGACCGCAGGCAGCATTGACAGCAGCCCGAACACCACGCCCCAGAACGTCGGACCCTGGATGCCTAGCCAAGTGAGCATCAGCCCGCCCAGGACGCCCTGCGCGGCGGCCATCAAGACGCCGCCCCTAATGGTGGCGCGCACGACGGTGACAAGCATCGCAGCGAGGTCTTGCTTCACCTCGCTCGCAAGTGGAATCGGGTCGAGGATACGCTTTGCAAGCGAAGCACCGTCGCGCAACAGGAAGAACAGCAGGTACAACATGACAAGCAAGCTGATCGCGAAGTTCGCGGTGTCGAGGCCGAAGCTAAACATCTGGGTGGCAAGGAAGCGGGCCACCGCCATCGACAGGGCGGCCACCTTTGCCTGCAGCGCAGCGAGGTCGCCAACGCCGAGCTGATCGAGCGCTGCGACAGCCCAAGGCGGCAGGCCGGCGGCAATGCGCAAAAGGAACGCGCCGAAGTCGAGTCGACCCGACGCGACATCGGCGTACACGCCAGCGGCTTGGCCGAGCAGCGAGCCCGCGATCAGGACGAGCGGGATGCCAACCAGGGTGCAGATAGCGAGCAACGTCAACAACGCCGCAGTCGTTCGGCGTTTCCGCGTCAGCTGCAACAGCCATCGATAGAGCGGCGTGAACAGGATTGCGAGGACGACCGCCCAGAAGATCGCGCTGGCGAAGGGCTGCAGGACGACCCAGACGAATGCGATCGTGATCGCCGCCAGCGCCAGCAACAGCGCCATGCGCTCACGCCTCAGCGTCCGCACGTCGTCACAGCCTTCTTGAAGACTTGCTCGACTATCCCTTTATCGGTGCAACGATGCAAGGCGATGGCAGGGGTGCGCGCGCCGTCGACCTTGTTCGGGTACCTCCTCAAGAAGGGCAGGTAGTCGGGCGCAGTCGAATAGAGGGCGCGTCCGATGCCGTAGGACTCCGGCTTTGACCGAGGCGTCGGTGGCGATGACGATGATCCCGGACGACCACGACTCCTAAAATGAAGTGCCCGCGCATCGCCGTCGCGAGCCGGTCGTTTCTGTCCGAGTACGCACAATGATCGCGAAGCGTTAAGCTCGATCCACCGACCAGGAGCTCCCCAGGACTTCGGATGGCAAGCCTCGACGCCTTGATGCTCGCCAGGATCCAGTTCGGATTCACGATCTCCTTTCACATCATCTTCCCGGCACTGACGATCGGCATGGCGAGCTATCTCGTCGTGCTAGAAGCGCTCTGGCTGAAAACGAAGCAGCAGGTCTACCGCGATCTCTATCTCTTCTGGTCCAAGGTCTTCGCCGTCAACTTCGCGATGGGCGTGGTCTCGGGATTGGTGATGGCCTACCAGTTCGGCACGAACTGGAGCGCCTTCTCCGATTTCGCCGGCGCCGTCACCGGGCCGCTGCTGGCCTACGAAGTGCTGACTGCGTTCTTTCTCGAGGCCGGCTTTCTCGGTGTGATGCTGTTCGGCTGGTCACGCGTCGGCCCCGGGTTGCACTTCTTCGCGACGCTGATGGTGGCCGTCGGAACCCTGGTCTCCGCAACCTGGATCCTGGCCTCGAACAGCTGGATGCAGACGCCGCAGGGCTACGCCATCCTCGACGGCCGGGTCGTGCCGATCGACTGGCTGGCGGTGATCTTCAACCCCTCGTTCCCGTATCGGCTGGCGCACATGACGGTCGCCGCCTATCTGGCGACGGCACTCGTCGTCGGCGCGGCAGGCGCATTCCATCTGCTCCGTGGCCGCGACGACGCCGCCATCCGCACGATGACTTCCATGGCGATGTGGATGCTGCTGCTGGTCGCGCCGGTCCAGGTCCTCATCGGTGACCTGCACGGCCTGAACACGCTGGCGCACCAGCCGGCGAAGATCGCCGCCATCGAAGGCCACTGGGAGAACCGGCCGGGCGAGGGCGTGCCGCTGACGTTGATCGGCTGGCCCGACATGGAGCGCGAGATCAACCATTTCGCGGTCGAACTTCCGCGTCTCGGCAGCCTCATCCTCACCCACACCTGGGACGGCCAGTTTCCCGGGCTCAAGTCGTACCCGCGCAGCGATCGGCCCAACGCGACGGTCGTGTTCTGGTCGTTTCGAATCATGGTCGGCCTGGGCCTGCTGATGCTCGCGCTCGGCTTCTGGTCGCTCTGGGCCCGCTGGCGCGGCTCGCTGTACCGGTCGCGGGCGCTGCTCCGCTCGGCTGTCGTGATGGCACCGGCCGGCCTGATCGCAATCCTCGCCGGATGGATCACGACCGAGGCGGGCCGCCAGCCGTGGGTCGTCTACAACGTCATGCGAACGGCGGACGCCGTTTCGGCGCATGACGCGACACAGCTCGGCATTTCGCTCGCGTTGTTCGTCGTCGTGTATTTCGTGTTGTTCGGGGCCGGCACGGTCTACGTGTTGCGCATCCTCGCCCATGGTCCGGCCGAACAGGCCGCCGAGGACGAACCCCAGGGCGGACCGGGGCAGCCTCATCAGCCGGCCAGGCCGATGTCGGCCGCTCCCGACCGGCTCGACACGGCGCCGGCCGCGCCGACTACGGACTGAACCCGATGGGCATCGATCTGCCCCTGATTTGGGCTCTCATCATCCTGTTCGGCGTCATGATGTACGTGATCATGGACGGGTTCGATCTCGGGATCGGCCTGCTCTATCTGTTCATGCCGGGCAAGGCCGAGCGCGACACGATGATGAACACCGTCGCGCCGATCTGGGACGGCAACGAGACATGGCTGGTGCTCGGCGGCGCCGGACTGCTCGCTGCGTTCCCGCTCGCCTACTCGGTCATCCTGACCGCCTTCTATCTGCCCATCATCTTCATGCTGCTCGGCCTGATCTTTCGCGGTGTCGCCTTCGAATTCCGCTTCAAGGCCAGCGATGCGCGGCGGCGCTGGTGGGACGGGGCCTTCATCGGCGGCTCGGTCGTGGCCACCTTCTTCCAGGGCATCGTCCTCGGGGGCTTCGTCGGCGGCATCAAGGTCACGGGGCGCGCCTACGGCGGCGGCGTGCTCGACTGGCTGACTCCGTTCGCCGTCTTCACCGGCATCGCGCTTCTCGTCGCCTATGCGCTCCTCGGCTGCACTTGGCTCATCATGAAGACCGCGGGCGACCTGCAGGCACGCATGATCCGGCTAGCCCGTCCGCTCAGCTGGGGCCTACTGTTCGCGATCCTCGCGATCAGCGTTTGGACGCCGCTAGCGAATTCCGACATCGCCCGCCGCTGGTTCAGTGCACCCAACATCTTCTGGTTCGCGCCGGTACCGGTGCTGGTCGCCGTGGCGTTCTATTGGCTGCTGCGCGCGCTGCGCGGCGCGCCGCACGGCGGCCCTTTCCTGCTCACTCTCGGTCTAGTCTTCCTGGGCTACAGCGGCCTCGGCATCAGCCTGTGGCCGTACATCATTCCGCCATCGGTTTCGATCTGGCAGGCCGCCGGGCCGCCGCAAAGCCTCGGCTTCACGCTCGTCGGCGCCCTGCTGGTCATCCCAATCATCCTCGGCTACACGGGCTTTGCGTATTACGTTTTCCGCGGGAAGGTCGGCGACGGCTACGAGTGATGGCTGAGCCCGAACCGAGGCATCTCCGGCCGCACTGGTTGCACCGTCTTGGCTGGCTGGTGCTACTGTGGCTTGGAGGCGTCGTCAGCATGGGATTGGTCGCAGGAACGCTGCGCTTGGTGATGGCCTGGGCCGGCCTGCAGCGCTAGTCTCGCTCCGCGGGAAACGTTCAAGCGGCTTGCCTCGGCACGGTCGAGCGGATCGATGCCGATGCAGTCGTGTGCTGCACGGGTCTGGCCGCCCAAGGCTTCACGCCCTTCGTTTCTAAGCGGCTCGATGCGCGAGGACGAGTGCTGCCCGACCGCTATCTGCGCACACCCGAACACCCGGCCATCTTCGTCGCCGGCGATATCGCGAACGTTCTCGCAGACGACGAGCACGCCGTCCTGATGTCGTATCCGCACGCGATGCAGCTTGGCAAATTCGCCGGGGAGGATGCGGCGCGCGACCTCATGGGCGAGGCGATGCTGCCGTTTCGTCAGGAGCGTTACGTGACCTGCCTCGTTTGGAAGTGCGGAAGAAATTCTCGATGCGTCACGCACCGACTACCAACGTCCGACGTGACCGGACACGAGACGGCTGTTCTCATCGAGTTGCGTCGCAATGGGCTCACTCCGCTAGACGGCGGTTCTGACGACCGTTTGCACGGCTGGGCGACCCGACCCGTCGGCGTGTCAACGCCAAGTTCGAATGTCGCATCTCCGCCCTCGGTAGATCGAGCGCGAAGAGTGGACGCCGATACTTGCGAGCGGCATGAACTTGGGGCCACGGGGGTGGTTCCGGAGCGATAGACGAGAAGGCGTGGCGATGAGACTATGCAATCTGCGCGGCGGCTCGGGACTCAACGAGATGTATGGCTGGTGTTCGTGCAAAGAGAGGGTGACCCACATTTCAGGTTGGGCATTTGGGCTATCACTCATCTGCAGTTCTCCAGACACGTAGGGCTAAGCACATGTCCACCTGGCAGGAAGCTAAGGCCGCTCACACCGCGCTATCGGACGTCGCGGCGCAGGCATAGGAGGCACGAGGAGATGAGGATCCTAATGCCGGTGGATGGCAGCATCCAAAGCAACGCTGCGATCGACTTTGTGTCTGGACGGGCCACGCTTCTCCATCAGGCGCCAGTCATTCGGTTGCTCAACGTGCAGCCCCAGATTTCTGCGCGCATCGCAAGAGCAATCGGGCGAGAGAGCGCGCGCGCGATCCTGCGTGAGCAGGCAGGGGACGTCCTTCGCCCAGCACTGGCGCGACTACAGAGAGCGGGCGTAGCGGCACGATCCAGCTTCACGCAGGGCGGTAGCTCTACCGCCATCGCCGACGTCGCCGTCCGCGGGCGGTTCGATCTGATCGTGATGGGGTCACACGGGCGTTCGGGTCTGAAGGGCCTGCTGTTCGGATCCATGACCAACGCAGTCCTGGCCGCATGCACCGTCCCCCTACTTGTCGTGCGCAGCGGCAACGCCCCAGAAGGAGATTCACTCGTGGTGGGCGTCGCGGTGGACGGCAGCAAGTACGCTCTGGCGGCTGCTCGCTGGGCGCTTGAACATCGAGATTTGTTTGGTGCCGATCCTCGGTTTCAGGTCATCCATGTGCTTTCCGCGGATCCTCAGGACGATTCCGGGACAGATGCATTCGAGAAGGTGGTTGCACCTGTGCGCAGGTTGTTCGCCAAGGCGACCCTTGAACCGACGACGATCTGCCTGCGCAGTCGAGACCCGGGGGACGCAATCGCGGGTCATGCCATCAAGCGGCGCATCGACGTGATCGTGCTCGGTTCTCACGGACGTGGCGCGCTGCTGTCCGTCGTCATGGGCTCGGTCGCGATGCGGGTTGCGGCAAAGTGCGAGAAGCCTCTGCTACTCATCCGCGAGGCAACAGCGATTCCAGACTAGGTGGAAGAGCGATGTCACAACGACAAAGCTGAGGGCGTCGAAACAGCAGCGCCAACAACGTGGGCTCAGAAGCCGGACTTCCGCGAGCCACCGCTGAGGCTGCACGACGACGCCGACTTCTGGGACTTCCGCCAAGATGATGCCGACTACTTCGACCAACC
>Ga0157374_10002841_pt1 | contig 14522 bp, 14 predicted proteins | sample M25metaG_FD_115308 | JGI IMG/M metagenome (GOLD analysis project Ga0157374, IMG submission 115308) | Miscanthus rhizosphere microbial communities from Kellogg Biological Station, Michigan, USA - M2-5 metaG | ecosystem: Host-associated > Plants > Roots > Rhizosphere > Soil | place: USA: Michigan...
CAACGCTCCCAGATAAGCGTCCGTTGACTGGCCGAGTAGTAAATGCGCGGTCGCTTCTTCATCTGCAACACTCCTTCCGCCGCAATGGCGTCTAGTGTGTTGCATCGACCAGTTGAATCCGCCACCCGAACCGGCCGTTCGGGTGATCGAAAAGCGGACACTCATGGCCGTCTCGCGATCCGACGGTGGTGGGTGAATAGCAGTGCCAGTTGCCGCGATATTCACCACTTGCGAGGCGCTACAAAGAGAGGAGACAAGAACGATTGTCGGGGGATCGTTGGTGGACGCCTTGTGACCGGGGCACGCGCTCGCATTGAGCGGCCCCCGGCATCGAAGTTGTGCGCGGGCCGTCGACGGCGACGTCTCTCTTCTCCGCGCCGCGCTCGAACTCCCACGTGTAGATCGTGCCTGCGGTCGGCAGCCGTACGTTGATGCGGCGATGCGAGCGCAGGTCGCGCGGCGTTGTGGGAACCCCATGACGCTTCGGGTAGTTGGGGGACCCGATGACCGCCATGCGTGTCAGCCTTTTGACAGCCACGCGTCAGCGCGATGCAAGCCATCGCGCGTAAGATGTGATGCACGGGGCTGCGCACCATGGCTTGGCCAACTGCAGGAGGTATGCGCGGAGGCGCCTTTCGAATTCGGCGCGCCGGGGAGCACCATGCCTGCAGTCGTCGGCACGCCCTGTCGTCGCAGCGAGGCAGAAGTCCGGGACCTGTCGTCGCGCCGTGCCTCGTCGGCCTGTGCCTCTACGCGAGCGCGTCGCTCGCCGGCGGAATCGACCACGTCGTCACCTTCGACGACAGCGGAATCTGGAACCGCAACGTCCAGAAGGCGCTCGTCTATACGCTTGTCGGCGGCGAGATCGCGGGAGCGGTTTGGCTGGGCGGTGAGGATCGCCTCGGCAAGACGTTCTGGTCCGCAATCGATTCGTCCGAGCTGGGGGCGGTCTCGGCGCACGCGCTGAAGTTTATCTTCACACGTGCGCGCCCCAGTCAGGATCCCGATCCGAACAAGTGGTTCCAGGGTTCGGGTCAGCGGGGACGGGCGACTTCCCCCGTCTTGCGGGACAGCACGCCAAGTATGTGATCAAGCAACTGAACTACATTCAGTCGCTCGTCCGTACGGCTCCCGTGATGCACGGCATCGTTAAGGACCTGACGTCAGACGAGATACGCGCCGTTGCGGCTTATTTACAATCGAAGTAGAGAGGCCGCGACACGCATGCCGCGAGGTCGCCATGCAATACACCCTGATGTTGTGGCACGCCGATCACGTCAACTTCGGCCGCCTCTTGAACCTGCTCGAGAGCGAGTTGCAGCTGGCGCACGATCGTGGCACGGCGGACTACGACCTGATGCTCGACATCATGCATTACACGCTGCATTACTCAGATACGCTCCACCATCCCAAGGAGGATATCGTGTTTGACGCATCAAGTCGTGCGACGCCAGCGCCGGGGCGACGATAGAAGAGCTGACTAAACAGCACGCGCAACTGCGCGACATGGGTGAGGCGATGGTGCGCGTACTGAACGACGTCGTGAACGGCGCGATCATATCGCGCGAGCGCGTGGAAGCGACGGCGCGTGCGTACGTCGCCGGGTTACGTGCCCATATGCGCACCGAGGAGAGTGAGATCCTGCCACGCGCCGCGCGACTAGTGAGCGAAAGCGACTGGACCGAGATCGATGCCGCGATCGCCAACTTCGACGACCCGGTGTTTGGCTCGCAGGTGCACGAGCGCTACGCCCGCCTTCGGGAGCAAATCAACCGGCAGGTGCTAGCGGACAGGGCGATGGTGCGTTAGCGCGCTGGCGCGAGTTGAACGATCGCCATGACATGCACGACGGAAAGCGCGGAAACGTGTTGCGCTGATAAAGGGAAAGGTGGTCGGGCCATTTGCAACAACATGGCGTCATAGGTGCATCTTGTCGCTATCAGAAGTGCGGCGCAGAGTGTTGACCCCTCGTTGGAGCATAGGTCAGATCCAAACGAGAAGCGCCTCCACTTTTCGCAGGCGTTGTTTACACCAAGGGTTGCTCAGAACAACGTTGTTTGGCTCACGAAGGAGCAGGCAATGAATAATTTCTGGAAGGTAGCTGCCCCCTTAGTTGCGAGTTTTCTTCTTGTGGGCTGCGGAGGCGGTGGGAACGGAAACGTGTTCCCGGAACTCAAGGCGGACATTCAAATACCTAACGTAACGGCGGGGACGAACTTCTCCTTCGACATCGGCGCCGTGGATCCCGCGAACGGCCGCTTCTACTTCACTGATAGAAACAATAAATCGGTCGACGTCATCGACACCACAACTAAAAAGTTGGTCAAGCAGATCTTCGGAGGCTTCGCGGGATGCAACACAGGGGCCGCATGTGTCGGCGCGAACAACGACAAGTCTGGTCCCGACGGCCTCAACGTCATTCCCGACACCACATTCATTTACGTTGGTGACGTCAACTCGGTTAAGGTCATCGACACGACGACCGATAGCGTCGTCAACACGATACCGATTGGCGGCAGCTCCGGGCTGCGTGCCGACGAAGGTTGCTACGATCCGGACCACAAGATCTTTATGATCAATAGCCCTGGGGAGACTCCTCCCTTCGCCACCTTTATCGACACAACGACGCAAAAGGTCATTGCTACGCTGCTCTTCACGGATCCTGGTACAGGTTCGGCGGGTCCAGCGTCGGCCGGACTCGAAGCGTGTGCCTACGATCATGCGACCCAGAGCTTCCTCAACAACAACGACGGCACGACCGCCAATCCACACGGCGAAGTCGACGTCATTCCGGCCGCTTTTGTCCTCGCTTCTGGCAACCCGGCATCTCCGGCGACTCTGACACTTCCCGCTCCGACACCGGCGAACGGTTTCAAGATCTTCCCTCTTGGGAACTGCGATCCGACGGGGCTAGACCTCGGGCCCGGCACCGACATGGCCGTATCTTGTCGGCAGGGCACGACGGGCGTTCCGCTCACGGTCGAAATCCTGAACCGTGCGACCGGCAGTCTACTGGCAACGATCAATGCTGGCGGGGGCGATCAGATCACCTACGATGCCGCGCGCAATCGTTACTACCTCGCGGCAAGCAGATGGACCGCGAACGGCACTTCCTCTGGGCCAGCCTGCACGGCAGCTTCACCCTGCACACCAGTCCTTCAGATCATCGACGCCGCGACGCGGACGCTGATAAAGACCGTGCATACGGGGAACAATGCACACTCCGTCGGCGTCGATAGCGCACGCGGTGAGGTGTATCTGCCATTTTCGTCGGCAACCTCCCCGGCCGGTTGCTCCGACTGTTCCACTGGAGATCCGATTGGCAATGGAGGCGTATTGGTGTTCGAGGACTAGCGGCGTCGGCTTCGCGCCGCAATGCAAGCTGAACTGATTGCGCGCAGATCGGAAAGCGTCCAACGGCTCGCTCGGCGGGCCGTTTCTCTTCAACGTCCTGCCGCTGGACAGAACTAAGCTGAGCGGTCGCTTCGGGCAATTCGGGCGGACGACGCCGACCGTCTGGAACTGGCCGATTGCGGAAGCTGCCGAACCTCTGTTTTTCGAATTACGGGAGCAACTGAGGCAGCTCGTCGCATGCCTCGCTCGCCGCATGTCGTATCGATGACTTGGTAGTGCTTCGAACGCTGCGATTGATCGACGCGCTTCGAACGTCGTACTTCGTACCTCGTGTTACGTGCGCGACCGTGGCACAAAGCGGTCGTTCAACGGCGGCAGTCGACCCGTTGCGGTCACTGATATTCGCCGAAAGCGGACCTTTCGCAGGTGCCCGGCAGTCAAGCAATGGGTGGCTCGGCGCGCGCGCCGACAGCGGTCGACGCGCGACAGATCGAAGAATGTCAACGTTCGGTACTGATCTCGATCTGGCGCATGATCTGCGAACGTATCGGTTCCCCGCATTTCGTGAGAGCGTCATCAGTACAGATGCGTTCCGAGACTTCCACCGGGTTGACCAGCACCGCGCCGAGAATCCTTCCATTAACCAGGCTGATTCTGATGGTCGCATCGAAGATTTCTTTGCCGATTTGCGCGCGATAGGCCCCGCCCGGAAGCTTTTGGACCTCCACCCAATTGTTGGGCGTATCCGCGACCGGCGCACGCATCCATTCGACCGGGATTCTGATCCTCGGCGCCGTCGGGACAACGTGTCGGACAAGCAGTGTGGCGACACGATCTGCTTCGGTCAGCGCCTTCAGCGTGACATCGAAGTCAATCGAGTCCTCACCGAGCACGACGTAGGAGCCGTCAGCCCACGATGCGGGCGTACCATACTCAAATCGGAAATGGTCGCCTTCCCTCGACAACGCGCCCCGTTGCGTCGCGACCACGAGGTCGGCATAGAAGGTTAGTAGGTCGGTGATCGGCCCTACGATCTTTAGCACGGGCCGCAGATCCAGTACTGACATAGGATAGCCCGGACTTCGCGAAAGCAACTGTCGGAAGTCCTTCGCAGCCGGCAGATCCAACGGCTTGTCGTCAAAAACGAAATTGGACCACGTGAATTCCTCGACGAATCTTCCAGATGCCTCCTTCTTGACGGTACCGGTTGCGTCCGCACGATAGGTGGTAGTCCTGAAACGGTCGCGGTTGGAGGCCGCCATGCGGTAGAAGACGATCTCACCTTCTTGATACTGACGAGTCAGCATCGTTTGTGCTGCTGGATGGGGTAAGGTCGCAGGAACGTTGCTGGGAGCTTCGGCGGCCGACAACGGCTCCGGGATCGGGGCCGCGATGAAGATACTCGCCACAAGCACCGGCAGGGGCTTTGAGGTCATTCTCTTTCTCCTTTACAACACGACGCGGCCGGCACTTGGACGACGACACTGACCGTCCGCAACTGGCCGCACTGAGACGAAGGCGCTCACCGAGAGCGGAGATACTGGTTTGTGTCCGCTTCGGAGCGCGGCATCAGGCAGGGTGTCGACCCACAGCGGCGTTCGGTCTACTCGAAAGCGGCGATGCCTTGGCGAGAAAGCGGACGCCGAAATTCGCAATTCTTGGGAACGGCCGCAGTGGCGCGTGCGATCCGTCGTCAACTCGCTTTTGGCCTGCGCCGCACCATTCCATTGGCGCTGCCTCGGGACTTCGCGATTGTGGTCGCTCGCTTCGTTGCCGAGGCGATTACCTGGTCCCATGGCGCCACTTCTCCTCTCATGCGATCTGCCAGAAAGTCGACCATCATCCTCAGCAGCTGTGGCTGATGCTGGCGGGACAAATACACCGCGTGGATACCAAGCGGCTCTGGCTCGCAGTCGGGTAGCAGACGGATGAGTTCACCGGAGGCTAAGTCCGCGCTGACAAAATAGGTTGGTAACATCGCAATCCCGGCGCCGGCGAGAGCGGCTCGGCGCGTGACCGCCGCCTCGTTGCTCTGCAGTTGTCCTCTCACGGGAATCCGGAGCGACTGGCCATTTCTTTGAAGGCGGAATTCGGTGCGGCCAACGTAGGCGTGGGTGATGCAATCGTGGTTTCGAAGATCGTCCGGCACGCTGGGGGTGCCGCTGGTCTTGATGTACGCCGGCGACGCGCAGACAACGGACCGGCATACTCCCAGCTTCCGCGCTACCAGAGGGTCGTCGAGCACGTTGCCGATTCGCACCGCCAGGTCGATGCGTTCCTCCACAAGGTTGACGGTTCGCTCCAGCGCGATCAATTCGACCTGCGTTTGCGGATGCCGCGAAAGGAAGTCCGTCACAACGTCGGCCAGGTAGGCCGCGGCGAAGGAAGTGCTGGTGGTGATCCGGAGCTTGCCTCCGGGCGCCGCGCGCCGCGCGCCTGCCACGCTTTGTACGTCACGCGACAGCTCGAGCATCTGACGGCAGCGCTGCAGCGCCTCTTCGCCGGCGTCTGTGAGGCTAACTCGCCTTGTCGTTCGATGCAGTACTCGTACTCCGAGCCAACGCTCGAGGCTTTCGAGATAGCGCGAGACCATGGCCCGAGACATGTCCAGCGCTCTGGCCGCCTCGGTCAGGCTGGCGCGGTCAGCCACTTCGGTGAACACCTGCATGGCGGTGATTCGATCCACGATTAGATCGATCCAGTAGACAAAGTATCGACTATTCTACTGTTTATCTACTGTTTAGTATCGAATAGAGTGGCGCCGTCCTCCCAACCACGCGAGCGATTCCATGATCAAGCCTTGCCGTCCGCTGTTTGCCAGCCCCCTCGGCGTCGTCACCAACGAGGCCGTTGCACAACCGAGTGCCCTGTCCCTCCAGGTCTACAACGCCGACGCCGGCAGCTTCCACGTCAACGCGGTCCTGGTATCCGGCACGACGGACGCCGTACTCATCGATACCGGGTTCACTCAGGCAGATGCGCACAGGATTGCCGCGATGGTTCTCGACAGCCGCACGACGCTGAAGACGATCTACATCAGTCAGGCCGACCCGGACTTCTACTTCGGCGCCGGGCTTCTAAAGAAGTTGTTTCCCGAGGCGACGCTGATCGCCAGCGCGCCCACCGTGAAGAAGATTCAGGCGACGCTACCCACGAAGCTGCAGGTGTGGGGGCCGCGACTGGGCATCAATGCGCCGACGGACGTTCCGGTGCCCGACGTCATTACCGGGAACACGATCATGCTGGAAGGCCAGTCGCTCGAAATCAGAGGTCTGCATGATTCGCTCCCACACCGCAGCTACGTATGGATTCCTTCTTTGAAGGCCATGGTGGGTGGGGTCAATGCATTCGCCAGTCTGCATGTGTGGACGGCTGACACCCAGACCGCGCAGGAACGGGCCGACTGGAGCAGGAAACTCGGCGCGATGGCAGCGCTTCAGCCAACTACCGTCGTTCCTGGCCACATGCTCCCCGGACAGAAGCAAGACGCTTCGCAGCTTGCCTATACGCAGTCCTACCTGGCCCGCTTTGAATCAGAGCTGGCGACGGCGCCGAACTCGGCTGCGCTGATCGAGGCGATGAAGTCGGCCTATCCCACGGCGGGCCTGATGGTGGCGCTCGAAATCGGCGCTAAGGTCAACAAGGGCGAAATGAAGTGGTGATGCAAACCAACTGAGCGAGGACTTGTCAGCCGCATGAATGTTGGCGATGGCGTTTGCGGTTTGTGTCCGCCCTTGGTGGGATCGCGTTGAGCCACGCGACGGTCGCAGTTCGCCGGTCGCGGACATTTCGCAAAATCGTCGAGGGGCCGCTGCTCCTCTCCTGCGGCACTGACTTCGCCCGCGTTGCCGTTATGCGGTCCCCGGCACGGGTCGCGCCATTATCAAGTCCGTTTGATTGTCCGACCCTAGCCTGAACTTGTGTTCTCCAACCGTCGCGAATTGCCACTGTTCATAGAACGAGATCGCTCGCGTGTTGCGTTCCCAAACACCGAGCCAAAGCGTTCGATGACCCGACAGTCGGGCCGCATCGAGGCTCGCCCGCATGAGAGCAGCCCCCACCCCGCGTCCAATGGCACTTCGGTCGACGTAGAGCCGGTGAAGTTCGATCGGGTCGCGTCCGGAGACGCTCGAGTCGGTCGTCCCTGTGCGGAGCTTGGCGTAGCCGCCCGGTAGTTCCTTGCCCTCCACGAACGCGAGTAAAAATGTATTTGCATCGTCGGCCAACTCGTCCCGAACGCGATCAAGCGAGAACGAGTCACGCACATACGCATCCATGTTGTCGGTCGAGTTGTCATCGGCGAAGGTATCGCGGAACGTCCGCGCGGCGAGCGCTCCCAGTTGCTCCGCGTCGGCGGAGGTGGCGATTCGGATAAGGGGTCGCTCGAACATCATCGCCAAGGTATTGAGTCCGAATTTACAAGAGGCAAACGATTGTATGAAGTAGGTTTCGCCGCATGATCTCGTGGCGCTAAAGGCAGGTGACCATTGCAGGAGGATAGTGTCTTCGGCGTTTACGAGTCACGACGTTATCCACTAGCGCGAGGTTGACAGCATCACGTGCCGTCTATGCCAGAACTTTAACGGTGCCCCCGGTTCCTGCCGCAGCGAATCGTCGACTCAACGTCAGGTATTGGGCGCAATAGCGGTGATACCGAGGGTCCGCTCCTGGCCGTTCAGCGACATTGGAGTCTGAACGCGGGCTACTTGATCGTTGACCGTCGCAGTTCGACCCATCGCCGACGTAACGAACCGCTCGAAGCGGACATACGATTGCGTACAAGCGGACGCTGAACTACTTGGAATTCAGCGGGAAGGAAGCGCGTCCGAATGCGGCGGCTAGAGCGACTTCGCGTAGGCGGCGACATAACTGCCCTGGACCAAAGTCGTGCACACGAAGCCCAACCAGATCGCAGCCGCGTAGCTTGCTATCGATGGCGAGGTTGAACAGCGGCGCTCAAGACCTACTTCTTCGCCTTCTGAGGATCGTCGTCGGGGTTAATGTAAGTTATGTTGAATGGCCCCATCCCGTTGACCTGAACCACCGTCTGAGCCTTCGCGAATGCGTAATGGTGGTCCCCTCCCGAAAGAGCATGGAATCCTCCGGCGATGAGCGCGTGCGCCTTGCTCATCTCGATCTTGTCTCCCGTGCCAAAATAAAATGTCCCGGAGATCACGGTAAGACTCTCGTCCTGCGAATGCGCGTGCGGCGGAAGCTTGAAGCCTGGGGGCAACATGAGTCGGATGACGAATGGCCCCGGTTTGCCCGGATCGCCTTGCAGGACGGCGAGCTTCGCGCCCTTGGGTATCGAAGGCGGAGCGTCGCCCCATTTGATGTCTTTCGAATTGATGAATACCTCTTTGTCGCTCGTTCCCTGAGCTAACGCCGGGGCTGCCATGGCCCCCAAAACGATTGCGGCCAACGTTACTGCGGCTGTCTTCTCTGACGTGTTCATGGTGTCTATCTCCGATGCGGCGACAAGGATTACCGAATTCACGGGCCCCGCTGTATTAATGATCGCAAACCTAACTGCGCTGATAGATGAGGGCCAGTCGAGGTAGCGGCAGAACTCCCGCTCCACATATTCGGGCACCGGCCCCGCCAACCAACGCACGCCACGGCCCGTGACGGTTGAGGACACCGCGAGCGCAGCCGCGCTGAACCACAGCGCCCGACGCTCGCGGCAATTTGGGTTACCGGTCGTCGCCGTCGCGGCCGACGGAGGCTGCAACTGCCGGAGTCGCGGAATTCACGGATCCGGTCAGAACCCAAGCGCGCTGGCTGGGTGCGAAGCGAGGCGCCAGGAGGCCGTCGTTGATTTCGCGCGTGACGGCGAAGCGGTTGAACGCTGTAGCGGGAAGGAACAAACGCGAATTGTCCGCGAACCCGTCCGACGGCGTGTCAACGTCGCCTTCGACCGCAGAAATCACTCCATCGCCATCCGTATCCACGCGCTTGACCTCAGCGGCATAGGCGTCAAAGAGCCGCTGCGGGAAGGGGGTGCCCGGCTCGAAGGAGGCGACACGCTGATACACGTCGAGAAAGATCTCGTTCGCCAACCCACTGGGGATGAATCGCATGCGAAATTCACGCTGCGAATCGACATCGCCGTCGAACTTGTCCGGGTCGCGCGGACCACTGGCGGCCACGACGCCGACGGTGTTGGGATTGTCACCATGGGTAATCGGGTTGTTCTTCACGCCTGCCGGTCCGGAGCCTGGCACTACCGACGACAATGCCCCAAGCTTACCGGCCTCGAATGTTCCAGGAATCCCGCCCGTGAACGGCAGCTCGTACAACGGATGGATCCAGTTCGTCGTGTAGTTGAATTCCCAATAGGCATGGCAGTCACTTTGCTGCAGGCAGTTGTAAGCCCCCATGCTGAGCTGAATCGGAACTACGTTGGTTTGAGTGTCGGGGAAATGGTCGGCCTCGCTCGGAAGGCGCACATCGTTGCCGTCCATGGTGAACACGCTTCCTTTTCCGTTTTCGAACACGTTGTGCCCTTTGCCCATGGTCTTGAGCGCAGCAGCGTCCGCGGCGGTGATGGTCCCGAACTGCGCGCGGCCATCCGGACCGGGCGCAGCGGACGGCGCGACACGCAGGTCGTGAATCATCCAGCCCTCATACCAGCCGCTTTCGTTGTTGATGACGAATAGCCCGGAGATGTCCGTGAATACGTCGATGAAGGCGCGCACGTCGTTGGGATCGGTGGGCAAGTCCGGCTTGGGCTCGACGACTTCGCGGACCGCGCCGATGGTGGGCAGTCCGCAGTCGAAGCCCGTCGCCGTGAGCATGACGGCATCGTTCACGTTCGCGAACTGTTTGGTGAACACGTTCGGCTCGAAGCCGCTGGTGTTCAACAGGTAATACTGGAAGAGTTGACTGGGATGGTCGGCTTCGGCATACGCCTGCACGGGCAGTACTGAATGGGGTCGCCCTGCCAATTGCCCCAAAACATCTCGCAACGGGTCAGGCAGATGGCGCACATCCCCGCGATTCAGTACCGCTTCTCGGTCCGGCGCAGCGTTGGGGTTGGGATGGCATGGCGGCGGTGGTGAAGGCAGCTTGATTGCGTGTGCTTCCCCGCCCACCAGGATGCCCAGCCCCGCGATCGCGGATAGCGTAGCCAACCTGCGTGCAGGGTTCCGCACAATGTGCTTTCTCATCTTGTGTACTCCTTCTGATCAAGTTGCCACGGCACCCTTTGCGTCTGTCGGCAATCGTCATCTCCTGCCGTCGATGGATTGAGCAGCGCGACGACCTCACGTGACTGCATGTCCACATCCGATTGTTTCCGGGTGACGCGGTGCTGGAATTTGATGACAAGGAAAAAGGAAAGTTGGTCGCACTTGTCTCATCCGATTCTGCTCATTTGAATCCCGGTCAAGCGGGGGTTGAAGTCAGCTTAGCGGGTAGACGTGCCGGCGAAATTTCACCGGGATGCCATTCCTGTTTCATTTGTTGCGCGCACCTCAGGCGGGCGTCGATTGGAGAAGCTGCTCGCCGTATCCGGCCTTCGGCTATTGCGACGTGAACTTCTTTGCGATCACCAGGTTCACCTTGGCAGCAACCAGAGAGGCTCGGCGCACAAGACCGCCTGGATTATCCGCGCGAGAGATGATCTCGAATGAAAGGTGCCCGTGTCGTCGCGTTCCATCATCCGTGTGTAGCCGACGACATCCGCGATGACGATGGCGGCAACGCGACGGGTGACGTTCGTGGCCGTCACGGGTAAATTGAGCTGAATAACTTGCTATTGCCGCGAAGATGAGCACTCCCGTTGTTACCGCTCCGGTATCCCTGCTTTGCGAAGACCGGCAAGGATATGACTCTCGGTCAGTTCGGCATACTTCGGAGAATCCGATTTTTGCAAGGCAACGTAGCGTGCGATCGTGTAGTTCGGCGCACGTTTGAGTAACTCGGCTTTTGCGGCGGCGGCTTTGACCTTATCCCCAGACTGGGCGTATGCAGCGGTCAGGAGCGGGTAAACGTAGAACCATCGGTCTTCATAGGCGCGCCATTTCTCGCAGGCGACGATCGCCTGCTCGTAACGACCCAGAAGAAGGTAGCTCCAGCACCGCATCAGGTCATAGTTTGAGATGGCACGGGGTTCCAGCGCAACGCCTCGCTCTGTCGCTTCGAGCGCCCTTTCGGGTTGGCCGGTCATCACCATGAGCCATGCGAGGGTGTTGAACCGGGAGGTTGGATCGAGCTGACGTTCCCTCGCCTCCGCCTCCAGCGCCGCTGCCAGGTTGGCTTGCCACCCGAGCGCAATCGCTCTTAGTTCCCAAGCGCGCGGATCAGTGCTGTCGAGATCCAATGCTCGCGCCGACAACGCGATCGCTTCTTCCACGAGGTGATCGCGGTCCGCACCGGGATCCTGCTCCAGCTCCGCGATCACGTTAAACCCGCGACCCAGCAACGCCGGGAGCAGCGCCGGGTCGAGTCGAAGGGCCTCATCGTATAGCCGACGAGCCTCCAGAAGCGCGGTGTGGGCGTTGATGTCCAGCGCATCTGCACGAAAAACGAGCTTCATCCCGGGCGACTGGTCCGGATCGGCGCGACGAATGTCGTAGAACGCATTTCTGGTACGACGAACCATTCGGCCCACGATTACACTGCGTTCTGCCGCATTCGAGACGCGAAAGTCGGTTTCGTCGGTCCAAAGTTGCACGCCATTGTTCGCGTCGATGATCCGGGCACGCAGCGTCGCGTGGTCTTCCTGCTGTCGGACGTCACCCTCGACGATGTATCGAATCCCTAGTTCTCGGCCGATCATTCTCGGATCCCGACCACGTCCCCCAACAGTCGCGAGGCTCGGCGTTACGAACCGGATCTCGCGGACCCCTACAGGGAGCTTTGAAGCGAATTCGTCGCTGAGCTGCAACGCGAGCTGATCGTCGCCACCGCTGCCGCCTTTGGAAACCCACGGAAGGATCGCCGCTGAGGCGAGAGAAGGCGCAGGAGTCTCGCCCGTCGTCTTGCCGCCCTGCAGGACCCACCAGCCCGCTACCGCGGCAATCAGCAATGCGACGCTCAACCCTGCGGACCACGTCCAGCGCCTCCGATTCATCAATCGAGTTATGCCGCTCGCTTGCGGCGGGGGGGGACTGTGCTTGGCGAATCCCACCCGAAAAACGCGAATGGGACGAGCGATGTTCTTGACTCGCTGCTCGCCGCCATCAACGAACTCGACGTCGAGCTGGCCGTGGACTTGCTCGCGAACGCCAGCGGACACGCAAATGCCGCCCGGCTCCGCCAATGCTTCGAGCCGCGCCGCGACATTGACTCCGTCGCCGGCAATATCGTTCCCGTCGACGATGATGTCGCCGAGGTTGATGCCGATGCGGAATTCGATGCGCTCGTCGGCAGCCTTCGACTGGTTGTCGGCGCTCATCAAGCGCTGCACCTCGATCGCGCAGCGGAGCGCCGAGTCCGCGCTGCCGAATTCGAGCAACATCCCGTCACCGGCGGTCTTGACGACCCGGCCGCCATGTTCGGCGATTTTGGGATCGATGACGCGCTCGCGAATTTCTCGCAGCCGCGCGAACGCTCCAGCGTCATCACGTTCCATGTGCCGGCTGAAGCCGACCACGTCAGCGATGAGGATGGCGGCCAGCCTGCGGCTAACAGCACTCGGATTCACGGTCGCCTCTGTGACAGTCAAGAATGGCGAGGTCAAACCGTAACACAAGGCCGGGCCGGCCTGCGCGGGGCGGGTGGGTTCCCATTTAACCGTACCGCGACTCAGCGTCAGCCGGTTCTTACCGAACGTTGGTGATAAGCGGCCGCTATGCGGAGCGAGGCACTACGGCTGGTCGGGGCCGACTGCAACCATGTGGACGAGTTCATGGCCGAGTGTCCGAAGGGCGGAGCAGTCAAGCTATTTTCGCTCGCTCTGGAGCTCGCGTGGCGCCTCGGCAACGTGTTCTGCAGGAATGCTCACGGTTGCAAGCGCGAGAACGTGTCGCAGTCTCGCGGATCTCCAGATGCTAGGCCCTTATTCGAGCCGGGCCGCAGCGCATCAGCGTCAACTGCCTTGCGCCGTCGCTCGTCGTGACGTCGCTCTTCGACAAAGTCGGCTCGAACGCCTCGATCGAGGAGAAAGAGGCCGACCATCCCCTAGGCTTCGGCACCGTTGACGACGTAGCCAATGCAGCCATATTTTCTATCCGATGCGAGCAAATGGATCACCGGACAGGCGCTAATAATGGATGGTGGGTATTCGGCGAAGTGATTGGTTTAGCGCGACCCATAGACGACTGACGAACTCAACCGGCCACGCAAGCGAGCTCCAACGTTCGGAGCGTTTCGGCGATTTCCCGATGTAATCGCGCGGCGCCTTGCATCTGTTGCCTATCGTCTCCGCCGCGCGCAGTATTTGTTTAGCATGCCTTCGCGAAGGTCCACGGAGCGCCGCTCGGCAGCACTCGACATAGACCCGCACCCAACCGCAGAGAACATCAAGGAGGATAGAAAATGCCTGGCTATTACGATCTGAAGAAGACGGCTTCCGGCAAACTATATGTTTAACCTTAAAGCCGGAAATCACGAGGTTATCTTGACCAGTGAGACCTACAACACCAAGCAAGCGGCAGAAAGTGGAATTGCGTCAGTACAGACCAATTCCCCCAACGACGAACGCTATGAACGCAAGAAGTCCACCGGGGGAGAGCCGTTTTTCGTCCTCAAAGCGACCAACGGCCAGACGATCGGAAAGAGTGAGATGTACTCGTCGGCGTCTGCGATGGAGAGCGGTATCACGTCGGTGAAGGCGAACGGACCAACGAAGACTGTACGGGACCGGGACGCAACGTAGCAGTGCGTCGCGTTCAACGGCGGAGCAAAAGGAATTGATCCCGAGGCTGACCGACATGGTTTCGGCATGCAAAGGCGTGTTCGAGTATCGCGGCAAGCTTTGGGGCCAGTTGACGGAGGACGACGGCAACATCCCGCGACGCGCATTGGGGTCATTGCACGCGAAATTCTCGGCACCGGCCGCGCCGCCGAGACAGGAGAGACGTTGCACTAACTCTTTGCGGGGCGCCAGCAACGTGCTCGACCGAGCGGTTCGCACAACACTGCGCGACCGCTAACGACCCAAAGCTGCCGCACGCCGCGCGACAAGGCGGCCGTTCGAAAGCGCCTAGCGCGTCAAGCTAACC
>Ga0157374_10002842_pt1 | contig 14520 bp, 17 predicted proteins | sample M25metaG_FD_115308 | JGI IMG/M metagenome (GOLD analysis project Ga0157374, IMG submission 115308) | Miscanthus rhizosphere microbial communities from Kellogg Biological Station, Michigan, USA - M2-5 metaG | ecosystem: Host-associated > Plants > Roots > Rhizosphere > Soil | place: USA: Michigan...
GGGCCAGGAATTGTGATGCCGGCATCTGTGGAAGTGGTGGCGGAGGAGGAGTCGGGTTGAATGCCAGTTCCTTCTGTTATAGTTACGACCGAAGAAGTGGGCTCATCCTTCGGCGTTAACAACCGTTCGTAGTCTTCTGGGGAGTGTTTGTGGGCTTCCATTTGGGTTTGGCCTTGCTCAGCGCGGCACAGATAACTGAAATATAGGGCAGGAGGTTGTAGAAATCGCGGAATATTGCAGAAGCAAAGCCTCATCTAATCCCCTTACATGCTTACCCTTGCAACAAGCGACAACGTATCCACCGAACAATTTGGCAGAATTTCCTCAAGCACCCATTCTCCTGCTGCGGAGGGAAACCCACACTCACACGAGAAGGTTGTCTCGAAGCGATTGTCCTGCTTTCCTCCTCCCGTGTAAACCAGATAAGGGGGATGGAACGGAGACTGTATCGGTGGTGGGGCTGGGTCAGGTCTTCTCCCCCACTCCCTCCCCAACCCGTTGCGATGTGTGCGCTGTTGAAATGGGTGGGGTTGTAAGAGCAGAGCGTAGACGTACGCCCCCTTCCCTCACACATACCCTATTGCGCTATTCACGGTGATATTTCCACTGGTGATTTCATTGCACATGCACACACGTATCCGCCTTGCCCGCCCATGGTTGATGAGTAACTCCCCCTTCCTGTCAGGGGAGCAGCGGGAATGTTCTGACCCACCAATTCTGACGTGAGCTGATATTGATATTTGACTTTCAGGCGAGCAGTTAATAACTCACCCATACTATTGATCTACCGGGATCGTCTGAGAGAGAAGGAGACGAAGCAACAGGATGGCTAAGCGCTTTGAGAGACAGCTTGGTAGGTGACGGGGGTGGCTAGGAATTTCAGCCCCTATGTGATTGATGGAATATAATGATGGAATGAATGAGGGTGATTTGCAGATGCCGCCACCGATCAGACGCTGGTGGAGCCGAACTGGGAGGGCATCCTCGAGTGTGTCGACATGATCCGAGGTGCCGACGTCCCGTGAGTTATATCATGTAATTGAACTGCGCACATGTGGTACAAGAGGGTACAAGAGCCAATGAGTGTTGGTAATTGCTAAATCCTCCTAGTGGGTCACGGACTAATTTTTCGGACACTGTATTACTGCTAACTTAATCCATCTAAATTCCAGTGTGAAGGAAGCAGTCGCCTCCATCCAGCGCCGCATCCACTCATCCAACCCACATGTGGCCCACCACGCACTGCTGGTGTTGGAAGCGTGTGTGAAGAACTGTGGCAGGAAGTTCCACGCAGAGGTGGCCAGCAAGGAGTTCTTGGACGACCTGAAGAACCTGATCCTCGGTGGTGCACCCGACAAGGTTCGAGACAAGGTGCTGGAGCTGATACAGTGCTGGGCATCAGCATTCCGCTCGAAGCCGGAGTACCAGCTCATTGTGGACACACACCAACTGCTCAAGAACACCGGCTACGAGTTCCCCGTGATGAAGGAGGCGGACGCGATGTTCATGGCCGACTCAGCGCCAGAGTGGGCAGAGGGGGACAACTGCTATCGGTGCCGGGTGGAGTTCGGGATGTTCACCAGGAAGCACCACTGCCGTGCCTGTGGACAGATCTTCTGTGATAAGTGTTCCAAGAGGTGAGTTGCAGAGTGCATTCGGGTTGGAGGAAAAGCCAGATTGTACGATTACCAATCTCAATTGCAGGCAGATGCTCCTTCCCCAATTCGGCATCGAGAAAATGGTCCGCGTGTGTGAGTCGTGCTTCGATAAGCGCTCCGCTGCCGCCGCAAGCAACCCCACATCCAACTCCGGCCCTCTTGGAGTCGAGTCTTCGGGTGGAAGCGGTCCAATGGATGCGAAGAAGCGAGCTGAAGAGGAGGCCCGTGAGCGTGCCCGTCAGGCAGAGTTGGAGGCACAGGAGCAGGAAGAGCTGCAGCTGGCACTGGCAATCAGTCAGAGTGAGGCGGAGGAGAAGGAGCGCCAGTCCCAGCGACTCTATTCCTATCCCCGAGCCAGCCAGCTCCAGCCGCAACAGCAGTCTATGCCCGAGCCGGATCTCTACCGTGGAGTCTCTTCCACTCCCCAGCCAGCCTCTGTCAACCACCACGATATGGGAATACCCTCCTCGGCAGCGTCGACCGCGGGAGGACGAGAAGACTCTGCGGTGGACTCCGTCCTGGCGAAGTACCTCGGCAGAGAGTACTGGGAGAAGCGCCGCACCGCCTCGACCAGCGACACCACCGAGGTGGCCGGCATCGGGGGCTATCGTGCGAGTGCACCGCCACCAAGTGACTCCGTCTCCTCCACAGGGGTGGTGAACGCTGGAGAGTATGGTGGTATCGGCTACGGCGACTCGGCATCCGTGGTGATGGGCATGAGGAAGAGGGAGCCGAGTGTTAACTCCATCAATACCATGGTTCAGGCGTTTGCCGACATGCCAGTGGGGAATGGGACGGGCACTGGGAAGGGTAATTCATTGATAGTCACATCCATTTAACTACTCATCATTGTCATTTCAGACCTGGGAATAGACGAAGTCGAGGAGACCCAACTCTTCAGCCGCTCCCTGCAGGACAAGGTGGAGACTATGCAGAATCGAATGCGCTCGAACCTCCTGCGAGGCCGCTCCATTGTCAACGACTCAGCCATCCACTCTCTCTTCGCCCAGCTCACCGACCACCACGAACAGGTGCTGGCCCGCATGACGAAGCTGGAGTCCGACCGAGAGTACTACGAGTCGCTGCAGGACCACCTGGCTCACATCCACGAGGCAAGGCAAGCGGTGAATGCGTTGAGAGAGGAGCACTCGAGGAAGGTGCAGGAGAGGCTTATGGAGGAGCAGAGACTCCGTCAGGCGGCTATGCAGCAGAAGGTGGAGGTGATGAGGCATAAGCGACATGTAAGTATTGCTGATTGTGGCTTGGTGGAGTTTATCGTGCCTTACTGGGACCTCTCCTATGCTCGGGAAGTAGTGGAAACAGCTTAGTGAAAAATGTCAGACGGAGAGGGAGCCCATATGAGAGGGTTAAGAATGTGGAAAAACTGACTTGGTCGCCCTGGGGTCTAACTGTGATATCGTGGATTCTTGAGTGCCAGTCATCCCCGCCACAGAGTCTATGGCTTTTATCGTCAAGCGGCAAGATGACTCCTCCTATGCTCAAATTGAGTTAGACCTGATAGATTAGGGACTACGCATAGCCCGAAAATATTAAGAAGAATCGGTCAGAGAATTACAGGGTGGCGCAGAAAAAACCGGATTCCAGGGGACCAGATGTGCTAGGTTAAAATTTTTATATCCAATTACTCCATACCACCACGTGTACTCGAGTCGAGCTTCATCGTCTTGAATCAATTGTCTGACGATGAGATGAAGAGACCGAGGCTCCGGAGAAAGAGAAGGAGGGAGTAAATCGTCAGGTGTGTTGATCTTGTCGTACGTGGTCATTAGGACTGAGCGTTAAAAAAATTAACTATATATCACATGAGAGACAATTGAAAATCGCTCATACGTTCATTCTATTTCAGGAGGCCCTCCTCTTCCAACGTCACGCCGCTCTCCAGCGCTTCCAGGAGCACGAACAGCAGATCCAACAGCGCAAGCAGATGCAGGCTGCCGCCGCTGCAGGGATTCCTATGGGCGGTGGACCATCTCAGTACCCGTCACAACAACAGTACGCAGTTGGCCAGCCCCAGCAGCAACAGCAGTGGCCAGCCGCACTACAGCACCAGCACTCTTCTACAGCCACACTGGACTCCGTCACTGCTGCCACTGGTGGTGGTGGAGGCCAATCTCCTCTGACAATTGCTGGTGGTGGGCAGGCGACGGGGTATGTGGCTGCCTACCCGCAACAGCAGCAGCAGCAAGGGTACATGGCCCCGCAGGCCCAGGGCACCTACCACCAGTCGACACCTCCGCCGGGACAGCAGCAATACTACCAACAGCAACAGGCCCAGTCTCCATATCCCAACGCTGGTGTCGGCTACGGAGGTGTGCTGCCCTCGTCTGAGTACCAACAACAGCAGGCGCAGTACTATCAGCAGATAACACAGCAGTATCAGCAGTCTCCACAGTACCAGCAGTACGGAGGTGGTTCACCAGCAGTATCCTCCTATCAACAGCCCGCCGGCACGCCATCCTACTCCCAGTACCCTCCCCAACAGCAGCACTACTACCATCCCGGACAGCAGGCGGCTGCTGGAGTCGGCTATCAGCAGGCAATGCATGGCTATCCCCAGCAGCACTACGCTCAGCAGCATATGCAGTATGGGGGACAGCAGCCCACTGGTCAACCGGAAGGCCAGCCGCCACAGGCACAGCAGCAGGAGCAGCCGGCACCGAAGGAGGAGTTGCTCATCTCATTCGACTGAGGAGGCTCGAAGGATGGAGGGAGGGAAAGCTGAGTGATACAGAGAGAGCAAGATGAATTCTATGCCCCCTATCTTCCTCGCCATGCCTTTATATCAGCACCACCCTCCCCATTCCACCGAGAAAATGTGCACTGTGTGCTACTCCCACACTAACCTCCAGGTGTGGGTTGGAGAGAATGTTTATCACCTGACACCCCACCACTGTTCATTACCCTCCATCCCCCACTGGACCATTTTGATCAGGTAATAAATTCGTCAGAATGGAGTTCCAATCAGCCTCAAAGGGGGCGCCTTGGCCATGTGCCGTGATGAGATATCGCCTGAAAGTAGGATGGTGGTTGATGACTACAGACTAATTGAATCCAGAAAGAATTTCCAGGATGAAGACCCAAGTCTCAAAGCGATCGAAGCCGCTCGGTGACACGCTGGAGATCGAAGAGGAGGCAGAGGAGTCATCGTCGGATGACGTCCAGAACAACGGGGAAGAGAGTGATTCCATTCCAGAGAATAAGAATGGGACCCAGAGAGTGGTGACGTTCCCCAGTGAGAGGACCCTCCGCCTGCAGGAGGTGAAGCGCCAGCTGAAGAGGCGGAAAGAGATGAAGGATGCCGGAGTGAAGAAGGACAGCAATTGGGAGAAGCTGGGACTCGTGAAGCCGGACTATGCACTCGACAGAGAGAAGGAGAGGAGGTTGACGAGACTAGCTACTAGGTAAGGCTGTGGGTGCAACAGGGTAAAGACTATTGGGAATATTAGCCCAATGTCCTATGTAGAATTATTAGCGGCTAGCAGGGCCATGTGATACCATCCTATTCATGCCCAATGGCGATAGTAACTATGTCAGTGTGTACATTTTGCTCTCCTCCCTCCTTTCAGGGAGAATAGGAGAGGTGGTAGATGAATACGGCTATGTAGGGCTGTGGGGTGCAGATGAAAGCATAGAATTATGGAAAATCCTCTCCATTATCCCATAACGTACATCCTTGCTACCTTAGTCGGCTGGACGGGACGATGTTACTGGTGGATGGCACCAGTGACAGCGGCTAGAATTCATATTATTCATTATATTCATAGTTCATATTTTTTATACACTCTCAACTTGTAAATCAAACAATCAGAGATAAAGAAAGTAAATTTCAGTGGCGTCACCCAACTCTTCAACGCAATCGCCAGCCGTCAGCAGTTCCTCGACTCCACGCTCACCTCCCTCAAAGGCAAGGGTCGGAAAGAGCGGAAGAAGACCCTCGAAAAGCTCAAGGACTACGACTTTCAACAGCGGCTGGCAACCTCGGCCGCTGGCAAGCCGAAGCTGGAGGTTAAGAAGGAGGAGGAAGACAATGGCTACGATGCAGTGATGACGAATATCACGGGAGGGCGAGGGAAGAAGCTTGGGCTGGCTGAGGACGACGGTGTGAAGGAGGAGGTACGATCACAGGAGTCGAGCGACGGTGGTGAGGGTGGCTCGAGTGACGACGACGTGATGTTCGATGAGTGAACGAGAGAGATTGTTTTAGGGTGTGGCGGTTGGAGGGCGGTTGTTATTGTTATTTGTTAGGGGAGGGGTAGGGGTGAGTAAATCGATTGTCCTACCTGTTCTCAGCCACGCCTTTGCTTATCACGGACATTAGCCACCGAACCCTTGACATTTCTGCAACTGCAGCTCATTAGTAGCAACGACTGATCAGGCGAATAATTAATTTCAGCTTCCTACTCTCGTCCCAAATAACATTGATAGAGAATGGCCGGCGCAGATGGGAAAGAGTGGAAGTGCCCAGTGATCCCGAAGGTGAAGCTGAATTCCGGCCACGAGATACCATTGGTAGGATTTTATTGACATTGGTGGGGGGAATTGTGGAGATAGTGGAGGGAAAGAAGTGAGTTTTTGTGTCAGAGAGGTATGTAGGATCCAAGCCTAGCTGCAAAACTGCTTGACCACCGGAAGATGATTCCTGACTGCACGAAATTCGCTTTGTCCAGACACACCCACAATTCTACAAAAAGGCTAGCAGTGATAGTCTAGCACATACTACAGTAAGTAAAATCGTATCATCCAAAGAACTTTGGGAATAATTAGACCGGCTAGAGTAGTAAATCTTTATGCCTGGTTTGGTGCAGCGGATAGCGGGTATCTTTACCTCAGTGACGAGGGTTATAGCTTCTAGGGAAGTATATTCTTTTTGATTGTTCACTCAAGCAGGCAAATTCCAGGTCGGCTTCGGCACGTACAAGGTGGTAGGCTCGGAGGCAATCCACAAATGCGTCGACTCTGCTCTGGCCTACGGCTACCGTCACTTCGACACGGCCAAACTCTACAAGAACGAGCCTGAGCTGGGGGCCTCCCTTGAGCAGCTGCTGCCGAAGTACGGGCTTCGACGGGAGGACATCTTCATCACGACTAAGTTCTTCCCTCCAGCGGAAGGGGCTGCTGAGAAGGTGCCCCAGTTGGTGGAGGAGTCTCTCACCAACCTGCGAACGAGCTACCTCGACCTAGTGCTCATTCACTACCCGAAGGCGGATGAGCGGGATGCCAATGACGAGGTTGGTGTGGTTGGGAGAGATAGATTTCATCGAATACTCACATTCCATCCTTCCAGAAGAACCCCGTCAACCGTCGAGAGGCCTGGCAAGCATTGGAGTCCATCCCCAGCAACAAGATCCACTCCATTGGAGTGTCGAACTACGAGAATGGGCATATAGAGGAGATGGCTGACTATGCGAAGCGAGTCAAGGTGCCGGCTGTGAACCAGGTGGAGTACCACCCACACTTCCGCCGGCCAGCGCTGAAGAAGTACTGCGAAGAGAGGGGCATCTTCTTCCAGGCCTTCTCCTCCCTCGCACGCATGCACCCTGATCTTATCGGGGACCCGGTGGTGGTGAAGCTGGCCGAGAAGCACAACACCAGCGTTGGGGTGGGTGGTTGATTAAATGATAAGAGTTGGGAGATTATTGCCTTGAATTTCAGACCATCCTTCTCTCCTTCGCCACCTCACAGGGAGTGGGCATTGTGCCGAAGTCGGAGAACCCCGACCGAATCCGCGACAATCTCGAGTGTCTCCGTGTGCCACTGGCTGCTGAGGAGTTGCGAGAACTGAATTCCATCCAGAAGGACGGGAACTACATCCGCACCACTGGGTGGCTGATTAAGTAGGAGGCGTGAGGTGGGATAGGGAGAGGGAGAGGAGACTTGCCTGCTTGGAAGGGGTCATTACTGTTGATTCACTTCCAATGCCAATCCAAAGCTTGTTCAATCAGGCCACCCTAGGTCGCTCTAATCTCTGCACTCTTCTGCTAGTTGATTTAACCGAATCGGGGGATAAAGAAAACCTGAACCGCTGCATAAGATGCTAGAATCCGCCACAAACGCAACATTCTTGATCTCAACTAGCTCCATCCCACCTGTTTAAAAAGTGTTCGGGAATGGCAAAAGAGACTCTAAACATCACACATCTACATCCATTGGCCGGAGCCCCATCTCGGACCTCTTCTACATCTGTGGTTTAGCTGTTGAGCTGCTGCTCTGTCGGGGAAAACAATTCCTCATAGGATCGGAAAAAGCTTCCCTGCCACACGTGCCCTGCAACAAAACCCACGTATTCGAATGTGACCGTTGGAACTTTGCCTCGCATATCAGCGATATATATTGGTGATCGATTCTATCCCTTCAATCATCTTCTATGATTTATACCCGCTTCACCCTTCCCCGTAGAGCGTTCTGCTCAAATGCGCACGTGCTCATACCAACTAGCCCACTCTCTGGCATTCTGTGCAGTCCCCATATGCAACATCCTTCAGAGTCTTTCCCATCCATTGACTGTCACTCTCCTTCCCCACCTCCTTCACAGCGAGGAGAGAAACCTTTTCCAGCCCTCCGGCCAATAGCCGGTATGCAGCTTGATTGATAGACGGGTCGGGTAAGGAGGGAAGAAGAGGAGGAGGGTCTGCGTGTCTACCTTCTTGCACACCCTGCCTCTACAACACTGCTTTACATTCTCTAACGAGAAGGAATAGGACATGTCCCAGCAGCACTACAACCACTACCAGCCCCAGCCATTCCCCCAACAACAGGCCATGAGCAACGGGCAGCAGCAGAGGGGAGCTGGCTGGGCTGCGTTCCACACCCCACCTCCACCAATCCTTGGACAGACCATTTCCCAGCAGCAGCAACAACTGCACTACCAACAGCAGAAGGCCTATAACGGCCCCTCTGCCTCAGCTCCCTATTCCAGTACTGCCTATTCTGTCCCAGCACACAATATACCCACTTACCTACCACCGCCTCAGTCATTCACCGCTGGGCCTTCTAACTCTATTAATCCAAGCTACAACGGAGTTGGGGGCGGTGGTGCCTATTCGGGTAGCATGAGCCAGGGCCTCCATCAGGGATGGCCTCCTATTAACTCGACTACGAATCCCTCCGCTCAGTCTTCTCAACCGGGAAGTGGCCAGCAAGCTTATCACCACCAACACCAGCCACCTCTCCCCAGACCCTCTTCCTCCTCCTATCTAGTCGGTACAGAGTACAGCGACAGGTGGTCCCCGACTGGAGTGGGGAGCAGCATTGGACAGCATGGCACACCACCTCGACCTGGTTATGCTCCACTCAGCCCTACCACCGCTCAGCCCTCCTTATCAGCGTCTCCATCCTGGGCGAGAAGGCCAGCATATGAGCAATCGGAAGGGAGTGGTGATGGAATGGGGAGGAAACGGGCAGCCGTCAACAGAGAAGATGCGGCTGCGATGGAGATGGCCAAGAGGGGACGACCCTCATCATCCACTGGTGCTGGGGAGTGTGAGAAGACTGTCAAGACTCCAGTGCCACACAAGATCGAGGTGTCCGTGGACCAGATGGTAGGAGAATAGGCCCTTTATGTTCACTCCCCAACCATTAATCAAGGCCTATTTCCAGTCGATCAAGTGTCGTGCCCGTTCGAAGCTCCCTGCTTTCTTCGATCGCGAGGCCATGAGATCCCTGGGACTCCAACTGCGTATCGAAGTGCGTGATTTGACGAATAGCAATGGGCCACCCAAGAGCGAGGCACTGCTGCCCTTCACTGCCCAACTGCATATCTTCCGCACAGCAGCGGGAGCTGCTTACTCAGTCCAAGTCTCAGCGGTGGGACGGAACGGAAGGGTGTTCGCCAGCGGGGAGGCTCGTTGCCGGGCAGTGTTCTCCATTGACGAGCTGAAGCTGCTGATGGGCATGGCGGAGCGTCACCTGGGCCAAACTATGGACTCCTTCACATTCCTGTATCGCTGCAAGCCTGATTACTACTGGGCACAGATAAGGAATGAACTCAACGGAGTCATGCAGTGCTATGACAAAGACGCGAATGGGCACGATGGGTCGCCGATAAATAACGGGAGGCTGAAAGGGCTGTTCTTCAGCGCCAAGACCAAGGTTGCTTGCTTGCTTATTGGTGAACAGCCAATGATAAGTAAAAGCTTACAGCCCCCAATCCATTCCAGGCAGGCGTCATACCCGACTCATCTCCCTTCGGCAATGAGCGAATGACTGTTCTAGCCGAAAGAATGCTGGACCCGCAGCGAGTCAACTTCTACTTCGCCGACTTCTACTGCAACGTTGCCGTCCACTACGTGACAGTGGTGGTGGCGACGAAGGGATCGCGAGCGGACGCCTTCGGCCGTAGACGACTTATTCCAATCGACTCGGCGGTGAACCCCTTCTTGCGCATCATCAATAACCCCTCTGCAGCCACCGCTTTCGTCCAGCCACTACTCTACTACATCAACTCCAACGTTACCGCCTGGGTGGAGATCTACTGGACTGAGGACGTCCCACTGGAATGGGCCAACGAGTTCGCCCCCATCACTCCAGTGGGTGCAGGGACGTCTCGGCTCGGCGGACTAGAGCACAACAAGGCGTGCAAGATCTGCAACCTGTATGGGGAGGAGGACGACGACGATGAGGTGGAGGAAGTAGTGGAAGCCGGCTTGAGCCCAGTGATGGCAGTTGAGAGGCCTGATATATCAGCGCCAACTGCTGCTCCCATAGAGGAAGATGACGATATCGAGGTGCTTGAGAACATGGGACCATCGACGTCGCGAGTGGGCGGAGGTCAGGATAGGAGAAGTGCGAGTAGAGAGGATAGAAGCGGTGAATTCTTTCATTTCAACGATCCCTCATCCCTATCAACCATCTCTTGATTCAGAACGCACACGTGCCAGCACTTCCTCTACCTCTGCAAATGGCTCCCACTCCCCGCCAGCAGCAGCCAGTCTTGGTGAAATGGTGAACGAGTACGCCAGGGTCAGCTTATTACACCCCTATCTCAGTCAATAGTCCATTATTATCATCCAATTTCAGTTCCATCGAAGCCTGCTGACCACAGTCATCGCTGAAGTCCACCGAGAGAATGTGGACCTCGTCCGTGCCATGTACCCAGAGGGGGCAGAGTTGCTCACCGACGAGCGTGCCTCCACCTCATCCCTGTCTAGATGCGGAGGGAGGGAGGGATCGGGCCCGATGTCGCTGAGTGATCTGAGCGCTGTGCTGACGAAATACGACTGCACTGGGAACTTCTTCATCTCGACTATGCTATCCAAGCTGCGGTCCCTGCTCAACGGTGTTGAACGGGAGAGGCGTAGATAATGCCAGATATGTGTTGAGAAGGCTTAATTTTATGTGAACTCATACGGTTTCAATATTATTGTCAAGAGACTGCATAGAGAATGAGATAAAGACCCACCAAAAAGAATCATTTGTTTCTCATCTGTCTTCCTGTTTCCTGTAGATATTGTGTTGCATGCTGTGAGCGTAAAGGAACTATAAAGACTTCTATCTATCTAGCGAAACACGGCCTATTAAGCAGCCAAAAGCTTTGACGTCAAAGAGACATACAACAAGAGATCTCATCACTCACACACATTGGCAAATTAACAACAGTTATCAGTTAATCCCAACTACTTAATCTCTATCATTTGTGGAATCGCATTTGTGAATTTGGAGTTGTCTGGCTAGCCATGCCTCTATTATCACTAAAAGCCTGGTGGACATCAGTTAATTCAAGCTCTCGCTTGCCTGCCCCCTACACTACCCAACAATTAGCTCAGAGGATATGTTGGGTTTCAGAAGCTCAAATAAGACTTAGAACACAGTGTTAACGTTCCACAAAGCTACGCTTGTTGCTTTTTTGCCAGGATGTTACTATCAACTGAAGTGCTTAAGTGACGTGCTATCTCAACACCTCAGCACCATCATCTCACGTGCAGATCTGTGATTGTATGGAATCAACGAATAATCAGCTTTCGCCATTGCCTATTTTCTAACGGTGGTGTCTGTTAGAGGAACTTGGGAACTGTTGGGTTTTCCTAGCTCCGTCAATTGAGTGATGTCCTTATAGTCCATATGACGCGTCATTCTGCATGAAGCTTCTCAAGATACTTGTAGCTATTCTCATCCTATCCCACACTGTTCCAGCATTCCCAATAATGCCAACAAAGGAAATTCCAAACGACAGTGACAATGATAATGCCGATTTTCCGCCCCTGTTTACCTACGACAGGGTCCCCACACCGATGTGGCACTCGAATCTAGCGAGAGATGACACCACAAACGAGGAAAGAAACAACACGTTCCAGCTGCACTTCGCCTATGATGTGGACTCCTTCAAAGCTGGTGGAATATTATTTTTCGTGCCTGGCAGACAGTCGGCGCTGCATGTCGTAGCATCCCCGACCTCCTCTGTGGGCACGATGCACTGGAGTCGAGTGACTAACAATGTATTCGTTTTTGGCCAAGCGCCATCAACAAAAACAGCGTTGGGTGTGGAGCTACGCCAGCCTAGCATCTGCGACACGCCTGCGACGCATGATATACGCTACCAATTAGCCAAAGTTCTAAAGTGCTGACTGCTGGAAGTAAAGAATTACAACGCCCACACGACGCAAACTCTCGGTCGCTGTGATCCACTGGCTCTCTCCGCAGGGATCGTGCGGTTGTTCCAGCCGGCTATGGCTAACAGCACGAATGGCAGTGGTGTCGACGTCAATGGCAGGCAGTGCGGCTGGATGGTACGGCACCCAACTTGGGGACGAAGGTTATACAACAAGTATGACATGGTGAAGGATGAGGAGAACAAAGACACATCGGTGCGATCGGTGTGTCCACATTTCCTACTGCTGTGGCTTTGTCATTTCTATTTTATTTTGCTGCTTTACATTATTGATGTAGTGCTGGGGCAGTTGGTACTCTCTAAAGGCAAGGGGTGATTAGTAAGAATGCTATAGCAAAGCATCTTGATGGTGTGATCGTCACGAGATAGAGAGAGTAGTTTGAAGCTTATGTGTTTGAGCTAGTTATTATTATTCGGAAACTCTCACCTTGAGTGTCCAAAGCACAATAAAGCTCTTTGGACCAATGGACTAATCGTGTGTGATAGTCCAGGAGAACGGTCACAAGCTGAATTGTTAATTTTCCAGTGGAATGAGCCGATGGACATCCCTTACTGGCTATATCGAAAGGAGAGACCGGTTTGCCAGGCGTGAGGAGATGAGGGGATGAGTCGTCTGCTGTCGCTTATACTGCTTGTCATATTCCCTGTCCTGATTTCCCGAAAGCGTCAGCTATCCGCCCCGAGAACGTCTTCCCGCCAGTGTTCACATATGACAGTGTCACCACACCGGTGTGGCACTCGAATGGCACCCGCGACGAGGACAGAAACACCACGGAAACGTTCCAACTACACTACGCCTATAATGTGGACTCCTTCCAGCTAAGTGGAACGCTGTTCTTTGTGCCCGGTGGGCAGTCAGCACTTGCGCTGAGACAGGTGTACTTCCTGGTGGACCAAGGGAAACGGCTGGGTCCATCTCAGTGGGAGTGCCTGTGCACTGCAGCCCACTGTTGAGGATTTCGCCAGCCTGCGCCGTTTCGTGCACACTGCCCTCGTCTCACTAGTTGAGGGTAACCTGCCCTACTCCACCGACACACACCCGGCCCAGCCCCTCGATAATGTCTGCCGACTCGCCAACCAACTCCCTAATAGAGCCTCAAGAAAGACACTATCCGATAACGAGTATAACTACGCTTACCTATACACGTTGGTGACTTACAACTACAGAAACCAGACAACATTCTGCGATGTGAAGCCGGGCTGCTGTGCCTCAATCGGGGAGAGGAACAGGGAGAAGCAGGTAGTCGCCATGCTATACCAGTCCTGTACTCAGATAGTTCACACCAGGTTGGCTAGAGATGATGGTTCTAGTTTTTCTAACGCGATTACATGTGTGGCATAGGTGTTTACTGGGCCCACCCAACGACTTCTGGACCTGGCCTGGCGAAGCGGCATGCCGCAGCGCCTCCGACCTCTTACCACACCTCCTCTCCGACTGCTGTACATTCCTATCCCGCTACCTCGGGCCCAACTTTAATCCTGAGTTGGTTGCCACCTGATTGACCCTTATTACCCCACCCAGTACATGCAGACAGCCAACACAGCCCACCATCGCATATATACTGCAGCGGAGTTTGCCCCCTAGTCCGTGGGCTCTCCCCATTGGAGTGTTGCATCCAACAATGTCTTTGCATTTGACACGTACCCGACATCGGGTACAGCCATGGGAGTGGATCTACGCCAGCCGAACACCTGCGACACACCAGCTATGCAGGATATGCGCTTCCGACTGTCCAGGGTACTTAACCATCACACCTTGCTCCGATAAGCGATGTATGCTGAGGGTTGTTGTATGTTAAGAACTGGGCAATGATTTAGGCAAACACTGTGAATGAAACACTGTTACGGGCATGGGAAATTAAATTTAAGGGCAGCTTGAGAGGTTGTAAGTTCCGTTTGTTCCCTGTTCCAATCCCAATGCTCTCGCTGTTACTACTCCACCCATAACCGTTGTAACCGAAAGTTGACCTTCGCATCGATGACGACATTTAGCGAGTGAGGGAAGGCAATTCAAGTCTGTCCATCCGGCCATCGATTTGGGCCGCAATCGAGACGGGAAAGAGGATGGGGATGGGAAGTGGTGGTTACGAAGCACAAGTTGTGCGTTGAATACAGAAGCAGGGAGGGCTGCTGTATAATTTCACTGCCCGCAGCATTAGCCCTCCCTGCCCCTCTGAGGCCCATCTCCACACTGAATGGCTAAAGTGGGTGTAAATGTGTCAGAGGGTAGAAAGGGGA
>Ga0157374_10002845_pt1 | contig 14513 bp, 10 predicted proteins | sample M25metaG_FD_115308 | JGI IMG/M metagenome (GOLD analysis project Ga0157374, IMG submission 115308) | Miscanthus rhizosphere microbial communities from Kellogg Biological Station, Michigan, USA - M2-5 metaG | ecosystem: Host-associated > Plants > Roots > Rhizosphere > Soil | place: USA: Michigan...
TCGAGGGTGCTTTCGGCAGGTCGGCCAGCAGCGCGGCCTCGGCGATTGTGATGTCCTTTAGCGCCTTGCCGAAGTAGATCTCGCTGGCCGACGCGAAGCCATACGCGCGCTGGCCGAGGTAGATCTGGTTCATGTAGACCTCAAGGATCTGCGGCTTGCTGAGCTGGCTCTCGATCTTCAACGCCAGCAAGATCTCGTAGATCTTGCGCGTGAACGTCTTCTCTGTGGACAGGTAGAAGTTGCGCGCCACCTGCATGGTGATGGTTGACGCGCCTTGGCTTCTGGCCTCGCCGAACTGCGCGAATGCGGCGCGGACCACGCCCTTGTAGTCGACGCCGCTGTGCTCGTAGAAGCGCGAATCCTCGATGGCCAGCACGGCCTGCTGCATGATTTTCGGAATCTCGCCGATGGGTGTGAAGTTGCGCCGCTCTTCGCCAAACTCACCCACCAAAATGCCGTCGGAAGAGAAGATGCGCATCGGCAGTTTGGGCCGGTAGTCGGTGAGGCTCGCGATCTCCGGCAGATTCGGGTAGGCGACCGCCAGCGAAATGCCGATCACCATCAGCAAGGCCCCGCCCCCCGCCGCGGCCAGCCCGAACAGCCAAGTGAAGATGCGAGCCAGCCAATGGCCCCACGATGAACTCGACGACGGCTGGCTGGGCGGGGTGTTGCGAGGAGGGCGCGTGCCCTCGCGCTCGGATGAGCTCATGAGACTCCAAAGGTGCAGAAAAGAATTATAGGAACGCAGTTACAGCTCATTTGAGCCCAGCGTGAACTGGTTGGCAACCAAGCGTGAGGCCGCTTCCGAAACCGTGAGGGTTCTCCCGAAAATGCGCCCGAATAGGTTACGAACACGTCTGAGTTTCGCAACGAGAAGAGGTTTCCGTAGAGGGAAATTCCGTTGTTGCTCAACGGCTTTACTGCTAGCATTCAAGTAACTTATTAACAGTCCAACGCACTTGGATTTGTGCGTTGGGAGAGGGCCGTCGTGAGCTTTCTGGACACCTTGTTGGGTCGCAAACATCCGCCCATGATCGGCTTGGACATCAGTTCGTCCAGCGTCAAGTTGGTGGAGCTTTCTCAAGACGCCGCAGGCGAGTATGTGCTGGAGCGCTTTGCGGCCGAGAGTTTCGAAAAGGGTTGGATTCAAGACGGGCAGATCGAGAAGTTCGACGAAGTCGCCGATGCGGTCAAGCGCGTCGTTGCCAAGAGCGGCACCAAGACGAAGAACGTCGTGATGGCGATGCCGCAGTCCGCCGTCATCACCAAGAAGATCATGCTGCCGGCCGGGCTACGCGAAGAAGAACTCGAGTTGCAGGTGGAGTCCGAAGCGAATCAGTACATTCCCTTCTCGCTTGATGAGGTCAGCCTCGATTTCTGCGTGATTGGTCCGAGCCCCGCTTCGGTCGGTGATGTGGAGGTGCTCATTGCGGCCTCCCGCAAAGATCGGGTGCAAGACCGCCAAGGGCTGGCCGAGGCGGCAGGCTTGAAGCCCGTGGTGCTCGACATCGAATCGCACGCTTCTCGCCTTGCCATGAGCCGCGTGGTTGCCACACTGCCCAACGAAGGCCGCGATGCATTGGTTGCCTTGTTCGAGATCGGTGCCGACACCACAAGCCTCAAAGTGTTGCGCGACGACGAAATGCTCTACGACCGCGATCAGGCTTTCGGCGGTTCGCAGTTGACTCAACTCATCTCTCGCCAGTACGGCTTCTCCTTTGAAGAAGCGGAGCAGAAGAAGCTCGCAGCCGATCTGCCCGACGACTACGAAAGCTCTATCCTCGCGCCCTTCGTCGACAGCTTGTCTCAGGAAATCGGGCGGGCGTTGCAGTACTTCTTCACCAGCACGCCTCACCACAAGGTCCATTACGTGATGCTCGCGGGCGGCACGGCGACATTGCCCGGCCTCAAGGAGCGTGTGACCGAGCTCACCGGGTTCGCCTCGGTGGTCGTCAATCCCTTCGATAACATGAAGCTCGGTAGCGCGGTGCGCGAGAGCAAGCTGCGCCGGGAGGCTCCGTCGTATCTCACCGCCTGCGGCCTGGCCATGCGGAGATTCCTCCAGTGATCCTTATCAACCTGCTCCCACACCGGGAGGAGCGGCGCAAGCGCCGCAAGGCCGCGTACTTCGTCGGACTGGGCGCTGCTGCAGTCGTCGGCTTGGTGGTCGTCGGCATCTGGTATCTGGTGCTTCAGCAACTCACGTCCAATCAGCAGGAGCGCAACGCGTTCTTGTCGAACGAGATCCAGAAGCTCGAAGTGCAGATCAAGGACATTGCCACGCTGCGTGCCGAGATCGATTCATTGAAGGCGCGCCAGAAGGCCGTGGAAGATCTTCAGATCGACCGCAACGTGCCGGTGCACATCCTCAATGAATTGGTCAAGCAGACGCCAGAAGGTATCTATTTCACCTCGGTGAAGCAAGACGGCCAGACGCTTATCGTCACAGGCGTTGCACAGACCAACGAGCGCGTCTCCGAATTCCTGCGCAACACAGCCAACAACTCCGAGTGGCTGGTCAAGCCGGAGTTGGTCGAAATCAAGGCCTCGACTGTGCAGGCAGCGAACAAGGAACAGAAGCGATTGTTCGACTTCAGTGTTCGCCTGAGTGTGAAGCGCCCTCAGGACAAGGCCGCGGCCGACGCAGCCCCGGGGCCCGGTCAAGCCGCCAGCGTTCCGGCGCAGGCCGCGAAGAAAGCGTGAGAGAACGACATGGCCAACAAGAAGCAAGTCAATGTCGATCTGAATTCGGTGTTCGAGGGGGCGGCTGCGCAGTTTCGCGGCCTGAATCCGAACGAACCCGGTCAATGGCCGATTCTTCCGAAGTTCGCGACCTGGGCGCTGCTCGGCGTCGCCGTGGTCGTCGTCGGTTGGTTCTTGCTACTTTCGGGTGCCAATGACCAGCTTGATGGGGAGCGCGCGAAAGAGCCGACGCTCAAGAGCGACTACCGCAACAAGCTGGGGCAGGCGGTCAATCTGGGCGAATTGCGCAAGCAGAAGCTTCAGGTCGAGGAGTACGTGACCCAGCTCGAGAAGCAGCTTCCGGGCAAGGCCGAAATGGATGCACTGCTTTCGGATATCAACACGGCTGGCCTGGGGCGCGGCTTGCAATTCGAGTTGTTCCGCCCGGGTCAAGTCGTCGTCAAAGACTATTACGCCGAACTGCCGATCGCCATCAAGGTCACCGGTCGGTATCACGACATCGGCGCATTCGCGGCCGACGTGGCCAACCTGTCGCGTATCGTCACCCTCAACAACATGAACATCGTGGCCGGCAAGGATTCCGGCGGCGTGCTGACCATGGACGCCACCGCACGCACCTATCGCTATCTGGATGCAGCCGAGGTCGAGCAGGTTCGGCAGAACGCAGCGAAATCCAAGGCGGGAGCGGCCAACAAATGAGGATCCGAATTGTCACCTGGTCGCTCGTGGGGGTCGTTTTTGCATTGTCGCTGTCCGCGTGCGGCGGCGAGCAAGACGAGCTTCAGCAATGGATGGAGCAGCAAAAGCGCGAGGTCAAGCCAAGCGTTCCCCCGTTGTCTGCGCCTAAGAAATTTGACCCACAGGCGTACACCGCACTCACCAGCGTCGATCCCTTCAGCACACAAAAGCTGACGGTTGCGCTCAAGCAGGAGGCGAGACAGCCGAATTCCATGCTGGCTGCCGAGATCAATCGTCGCAAGGAGCCTCTGGAGGCGTATCCCTTGGACAGTATGACGATGGTCGGCAGCGTCGTGAAGCAAGGACGCCAGTACGCCCTGCTTAAGGTGGACAACCTGCTGTACCAAGTGAAGATTGGCGATTATTTGGGCCAGAACTTCGGAAAAATAACCAAGATTACCGAGACCGACATCTCCTTGAGAGAAATCGTCCAAGATGCGGCAGGCGAGTGGATTGAGCGACTGGGCTCTCTCCAACTCCAGGAGAAGGCGCGATGAGGAATATTCAGGAGACACGAATGATGTCCAATTGGCGGGCTCGGTTACTGACGCTTGTGCTGGCCTTCTGTGCAACGGTTCCCGCCTTTGCACAGAATGCGATCCAGTCGATCAACAGCAGTCAGCAGGCAGGCGCGGAAGTCGTACGAATCGAGCTGTCGCAACCTCTGGCATCGGTTCCCAATGGCTTTGCCGTGCAGACGCCGCCGCGTGTCGCGGTCGATCTGCCGGGAGTCACCAATGCGCTCGGTAAGTCGACTGTGGACATCAACCAAGGCAATCTGCGCTCGATCAACGTGGCACAGTCCGGTGACCGTACGCGCCTGGTGATGAACCTGAAGCAGCCGGCCAACTACCAAGCCCAAATTCAGGGCAAAGTGTTATTGATTGTTCTGGAAATGCCGTCGCAAGCCGTCGCGGCATCAACGGGCAACGTGGCTACGCCGGAGCCAGTGCATTTCGCGGAGAGCCTCAATTCAGCGCCTGCCTCGCTGCGCGGGGTCGATTTCCGGCGTGGGCCGGGTGGCGCAGGCCGCGTGGTGGTCGACCTTCCCAACAATCAGGTTGGCGTCGATATTCATCAGCAAGGTCAGACCCTCGTTGTCGAATTCCTGCGGTCCACGCTTCCGGACAGTTTGCGTCGCCGCATGGATGTCACGGACTTCGGCACCCCGGTGCAAAGCGTGACAGCGACGCAAAACGGAGACCGTGTGCGACTCGTCGTGGACCCGCGCGGAGCGTGGGAACACAGTGCCTATCAAAGCGACAATCAGTTCGTGCTTGAAGTTCGGCCGCAGAAGATCGATCCGAACAAACTGACCCAAGGGCCCGGCTATTCCGGGGAGAAGTTGTCGCTGAACTTCCAGAACATCGAGGTTCGCGCGCTGCTGCAAGTCATCGCCGACTTCACCAACTTCAACGTCGTGACCAGCGACACCGTCACTGGCAACGTCACGCTTCGCTTGAAGGATGTGCCTTGGGACCAGGCGCTCGACATCATCTTGCAGGCCAAGGGCCTGGGATTGCGCAAGTCTGGCAATGTGATTTGGATCGCGCCGAAAGACGAATTGGCGGCCAAGGAAAAGGTCGATCTGGAATCGAAGGCACAGATCGAAGCCCTTGAGCCCGTACGTACGCAGTCGTTCCAGTTGAACTACACCAAGGCCGAGGAAGTGGCGAAGGGTCTGACTGGTCAGAACTCTGGCCAGGGCGGTGGGGGCGCCGGTGGCACCAACAGTCGAATTCTGTCGCCTCGGGGCAGTGTCATCTACGAAACCAGGACGAACCAGCTGTTCGTCAGCGACATCCCGTCGAAGCTGGAAGAGATCCAGGCCATGATTGCCAAGATCGACATCCCGGTTCGGCAAGTTCTCATCGAAGCGCGCATCGTGATTGCTGACGACACCTTCAGCCGCTCTCTTGGCGTGAAGCTCGGTGGTTCCGATCTTCGCGGGGTGAATGGCGGTACGCCGGGCTACAGCATCGGCGGCGGCAACCGCGTGACCGTTGGCGGGAACTACAACGCCGTGGGCGGGCAGACGCTTCAAACGGGGTCTGGTGTGAGCTATTCGGACACGCAGTTCGTCAACTTGCCGGCGACCAGCCAGGGCGGCTTCAATCCGGCGACATTCGCTTTGTCCCTGTTCGGGGCTGCATCCAACCGATTCCTGAACCTCGAGTTGTCCGCATTGGAGGCGGATGGCAAGGGCAAGGTGGTGTCCAGTCCGCACGTGATCACTGCTGACCAAACCAAGGCGACCATCAAGCAGGGGACGAGGATCCCGTATCAGAACGCCACCAGCAGCGGTGCGACGGCGGTGTCCTTCGTCGATGCCACGTTGATGCTCGAAGTCACGCCCCAGATCACGCCGGAAGGCAACGTCATCATGGACGTGGCGGTGAACAAGGACAGTGTGGGCGCCGTCTTCGCCGGCGTTCCGTCGATTGATACCAAATCGGTCAAGACACAGGTGCTGGTCGAGAACGGCGGTACCGTCGTGATCGGCGGCATCTTCGAGCAAGTTGACCGTGAGGATGTGTCGAAGGTGCCGGTGTTGGGAGATGTGCCTTATCTTGGCAATCTCTTCAAGACCAAGACCCGAACCGCCAACAAGACCGAGCTGTTGATATTTTTGACGCCGAAGGTCGTAAGCGACCGTTCTGCCGCCGCGCGCTAGACCTAAACGGTTGCCCAGCGTGTCATGCAAACTTCTAAGCGAGCTCTGGTGATGAAGAATTGGAAATGGACAACTGCGTTACTTGGAGCGCTTCTGCTCGTATCCTGCGGCGGCGGTGGTGGTAACTCTGGCACCTCGCCGTTTGGTGATGGCAATAGCTTCGGAGCGAATGCCACGGCGGATCTCATCGTCACCCTAAGTTCCGCACAGCTAGCCAACACTGGCTCTGCGACGGTCACTGTTACCGTGACGGCGATCGATGCAAATCACAATACGCTAGCCAATGTGCCGGTCACAGTCGCGGCAGACAACGGTGCGGTGGTGAGTGTCAGCGGTACCTCAAGTGCCACCGATACGTCGGGTCAACTTGTCGCCACACTCGGAGTTGGAAGTGACAAGTCGAATCGGGTCATCAATGTCACTGCAACTTCGGGGGCTGTTTCAAAAGCGACGACCGTGCAGGTTGTGGGAACAGCCATATCGAGCACCATGGTGCCTGCAGTGCTTGCTCCGAGTACTGCAGGTCAGGTGCAATACCGTGTAGTCGACAAGGCGGGCAATCCAATGAGCGGTGTTCCGGTCCAAATTACAGCCACGGGCTTGAATCCGGCGCAGCAAACCGGCACCACTGGTGCCAGCGGCGATTTCAACTTCAACTACACATCGCCCGCAGGCAGCGGCAACTTCCAGATCGTGGCTAACATTGGCGGCGCGACGGACACGCAGACGCTGCAAGTTCAAGCTGTGAACGCTGTTCAGAGCGTGACGACGGCGATCAATTCGGCTTCTGTATCTGCCAGCCCGAACGTCGTTGGGGTGAACTTGGCCGGAAGTTCGGCGAACCGCTCTGAAATTAGGGCGCTATTCTTGGGGGCGAATAACCTCCCCATTCCGAATGTTCGCGTTCGATTCGATCTCAATGGTGATCCGCTCTCTGTGGGCGGCACTTTCACGACAGGAACTCAATTGCTTTACAGCGACGCGAATGGCGTCGTGACAGCAGCGTACGTGCCCGGTACGTTGCAAAGCCCGACGAACGGCGTGACCGTGCGTGCGTGCTACGGCACGAGCGATAACGACCCCAATCTAACCAATTGCACCACTTCCGCGAGAACTACCTTGACGGTGACTTCTGCGCCGCTAGGTGTATCGATCGGGACAAACGAGACAATCATCGTCAATGATCTGACTTACGTGAAGCAGTTCATCGTCAGCGTGGTGGATTCGGCAGGTGTGGCGAAACCTGACGTGAACCTGTCGGTCTCGCTCGACTTGCCCAATTACCGTAAGGGGGCGTACGCGGTAGCAGGGAGTGCGTGGGTGAAGACGGGATCATTACCTTCCGGCGATGCAGCACTGTGCGCAAACGAAGATACGAATCGCAATGGCGTTCTTGAATCCCTTCCGACCCCTGAGGATTTCAACGGAAACGGGCGCCTCGACCCTGGTAAGTCGGATGTCAGTGTGTCGCTGCTGCAGACCAAAACCGGTGCAGACGGAACTGCGGTGCTCCAGATCCAGTATGCAAAAAGCTTTGCCAGCTGGGTTGACGCGCTGATCACCGTTTCCGCCTCCGGGGTCTCCGGCACAGAGGGGCGTGCGACTTATCTTCTCGCACCTGTTCCTGTCGATGCCGCCGCAATCAAGAAGACGGACTCTGCACCGGCGTTTATCACCAGCCCGTACGGACTTGTTGCCCCCTGCAGCGTCCCCAATTAGTCAGTCGGGCGCGGTTGTCCTTATCGGACTGCCCGGCGGGGGAAAATCAACTGTCGGGCGACATCTCGCCCGATTGTTAGGTTTTGGGTGCGTAGATCTTGATGCCGAAATTGAGAAGCGCATCGGATGCGGTATCCGTGCATTTTTTGAGCGCGAGGGCGAGCATCGATTTCGTGATATCGAACAAGTCGCGCTTTCCGAGTTGGTGGTGCAGCGGAATATTGTTCTTGCGACGGGCGGCGGTGCCGTTCTTCGCGAAGAGAATCGACACCTGATGCGAGATCACGGGACCGTCGTCTACCTGCGCTCCACGCCAGAAGAACTGTTCCGTCGACTGCGGCACGATACCCAGCGGCCTTTGCTGCAGGTTGAGGATCCGCTTGCCAAGTTGAGGGAGTTGCACGCGCAACGCGACCCGTTGTACCGTGAAACGGCGCAATTCACGGTCGACACTGGGCGGCCATCGGTTGTGACGTTGGCGAACACGATTGCCACGCAACTTGAGCTCGCCGGGTTGGTCCACCGGTCTACGGCGGCAAGTCCCGACTCCCGACCTTCTGGCAAGTGAGGGCTGATGACACTCGACCCTGGGCGACGCCTTCGCTTCTGCTCTGACCAAGATCAACTCGTACACTCGCCGAATGCAAGGAAAATTCTCTCGACCTATCGAGGTTCCGATCGCGCTGGGCGAGCGCAGCTATGGCATCTTGATCGGTGAGCACCTTCTCGACGACGCAACCAGCTTTGATGATTTACCGCAGGCGCAATCGGCGTTGATTGTCAGCAACTCGGTCGTGGCCCCTATCTACTTGGAGCGCCTCGCAGCGGCACTCCAACGTCGCTATCGACGAGTCCTTTCAGTTCAGCTTCGAGACGGCGAGCAATACAAGAACTGGGCTTCGCTCGACTTGATATTTGAAGCGTTGCTCGCCGCCGAATGCGATCGCAAGACCGTGCTCTTCGCGCTCGGCGGCGGCGTGGTTGGCGACATCACCGGCTTTGCCGCAGCGTCCTACATGCGCGGCGTGCCCTTCGTGCAGGTGCCCACCACCTTGCTGGCGCAGGTCGATTCGTCAGTCGGCGGCAAGACGGCGATCAACCATCCCCGCGGCAAGAACATGATCGGGGCGTTCTACCAGCCTGCACGGGTCATTGCCGACATCGATACCTTGCAGACCTTGCCCCCTCGCGAAGTGGCTGCGGGCTTGGCGGAAGTCATCAAGTACGGCCCCATCGCCGACCTTCAGTTCCTGGATTGGCTTGAGGCTCACCTTGATGAATTGAAGGGACTCGACCCGCAGGCGCTCACGCATGCGATCAAGCGCTCCTGCGAAATCAAGGCCAGCGTCGTGGCGCAGGACGAACGGGAATCGGGCCTGCGCGCCATCTTGAATTTCGGGCACACCTTCGGCCACGCGATCGAAACCGGCCTCGGCTACGGCGAGTGGTTGCATGGCGAGGCGGTTGGTTGCGGCATGGTGATGGCAGCAGACTTGTCCGCGCGGCTGGGCCTGATACCGCCCGAATTCGCGAATCGGTTGACCTCGCTGATCGACCGGGCCGGATTGCCGATCAAGGGGCCCGCATTGGGCGTCGATCGCTATCTCGAATTGATGCGCGTCGACAAGAAGTCCGAAGGTGGAGAGATTCGATTCGTCGTGTTGACCCGGCCGGGGCGCGCGGCCGTGCAATCTGCGCCGGACAAGCTGGTGTCCGAGGTGATTGCCGCTCACACGGTTTAATTGCGGGAGCGTTTGGCATGCTGCAATCCTGGGCAGCGCACCCGGCGCACAGCAGAGGGCGTCGGCACGCTGAAGCGCCTGCACCCACGCGAGACGATTTCCAGCGCGATCGAGACCGGATCGTGCACAGCACGGCGTTTCGCCGGCTTGTCTACAAGACGCAGGTCTTCCTGAACCATGAAGGGGATCTCTTTCGCACGCGCCTGACCCATTCCCTGGAGGTCGCTCAGCTGGGGCGCTCGATGGCACGGTCGTTGGGCTTGAACGAAGATCTGGTCGAAGCGATCGCGCTGGCCCATGACCTGGGGCACACGCCCTTTGGCCACGCCGGACAGGACGCATTGGCCGAATGCGCACGCCACGCGGCGCCAGGCATCGGCGACTTCGAGCACAACTTGCAGAGCCTGCGTGTCGTCGATGAACTCGAAGAGCGCTACCCGGCGTTCGACGGATTGAACCTCACCTTCGAGTCGCGCGAGGGCATCCTCAAGCACTGTTCGGTCAAGAACGCCGTGCGACTTTGCCATGCAGAGCCCGGAGGTATTGCGCAGCGATTTCTCGACAACCAGCGGCCAAGCATGGAAGCGCAGTTGAGCAACCTCGCCGACGAGATCGCCTACAACGCACACGACTGTGACGATGGCGTGCGCTCGGGCCTGATCGCCATAGAGCAACTGGAAGAAGTTCCGCTGTTCGGGCTCCACTGCAATGCCGCAAGGAAGGAATATCCTGGCCTGTCAGGCCGGCGCTTGCTCTACGACACCGTTAGGCGAATCCTCTCGCATCAGGTCTATGACGTGATCGACGCCACCGGGGCTGCGGTTGCAGCCCATCGACCAACCTGCATCGACGACGTGCGGCGCATGCCCGCCATGGTGTGCTTCACGACGGCAATGAAGGAGCAAAGCACGGCCATGAAGACCTTCCTTCGGCAGGCGCTGTACCGACATCCGCAAGTGGTGGAAATGACCAGCAGGGCCAAGCAGGTCGTGCGAGACCTTTTCGAGGCCTATTCCAAAACTCCGGCAGAGATGCCTGCGGCGTTCGCCGTCCAAAGCGACCGGGTCACCGCCGTGACGGACTACATCGCCGGCATGACGGACCGATTCGCGCTCAAGGAGCACCAGCGTCTCACGGGCCGGAACTTGTTCTAGCAACGCGACGGCCCTCGAACGACATGGCACGACTTCCGCGATTGGCGGTCCCTGGTCATTTGCACTTGCTGAGCCAGCGTGGGCACCGCGGAGCGTGCGTGTTCCGCGGCGATGAAGACTTCGCGCTCTACGTGGAGGCGCTGCGCTTCGCTGCGACTGAGCAACTGGTGGCCGTGCACGCGTATGCATTGACCGACGACGCGGTGTTCCTGCTGGTCACGCCTACCGTCGCTTCGTCATTGAGCCGGATGCTGCAATCAATCGGCCGCCGGTTCGGCGCGGAGATCAATCGCAGGCGCGGCGTTACCGGGTCGTTGTGGGAAGGGCGCTTTCGTTGCGCGGTCGTCGACCCTACCCATCTCATGGACTGCGTTCGCTTCGTGGAATCGGCGCCCCTGACAGCAGAGAGCTCGGCCGATCCGGCGGCATATCGCTGGTCCAGTGCTGCCCATCACGCGGGGCGGCGCCTCGATCCGGCGGTGACGGATCACCCGCTCTATTGGCAGATCGGGAACACGCCGTTCGAACGCGAAGCAAGGCATCGGGCGCTGGTGCAGGAACCCTTGCCGCCGACCTTGGCGTCGAACATAGCGGAGGCGGTCCAGCGGAGCAAAGTGTTGGGGCCGCCGGAATTTGTCGCAGCCGTCGGGACGCTCGCTGGAAGATCGCTGACCGGGCGCCCCCGCGGCCGTCCCCGCAAGGAACTCGACCGCTGAAAGAGTGTCCCCAATTAATTGGCGAACGTCAGGTGCCTACCAGTAAATGGAGTGTGACCCTATTTAATATCGCTTGAGCCTCATGCTGCGTCGCAGTATTCTCCCCAGGTTTCTTTGCATTCTTGGAGCGAGCGATGGAAAAGGCCGTCAGCCAGGCGATGGATCAGTCAGACGAACTGCGGCAAAGCAGCGCGCTCGGTCTCTACAACCCTGCCAACGAGCACGATGCGTGCGGTGTCGGCTTCGTCGCCCACATCAAGGGGCACAAGAGCCACGCCATCGTGGAGCAAGGGCTCAACATCCTGAAGAATCTCGACCACCGGGGCGCCGTCGGTGCCGACAAGCTGATGGGTGATGGTGCCGGTATCCTCATCCAGATCCCGGACGACTACTTCCGTGCCGAGATGGCGCTGCAAGGCGTCGAACTTCCCCCGCTCGGCGAGTACGGTGTCGGCATGATCTTTCTCCCGAAGGAACACGCCTCGCGTCTGGCCTGCGTGCAGGAACTCGAGCGTGCCGTCAAGGCGGAAGGCCAGGTGCTGCTCGGCTGGCGCGATGTGCCCGTCGACCGTGATATGCCGATGTCGCCGACCGTGCGTGAAAAGGAGCCGGTGCTGCGCCAGATCTTCATCGGCCGCGGCCCCGACGTGATCGTGCCGGACGCGCTCGAGCGCAAGCTCTACGTGATCCGCAAGACGGCGTCCAGCGCCATTCAGGCGCTCAAGCTCACGCACAGCCGCGAGTACTACGTGCCCAGCATGAGCTGCCGCACCATCATCTACAAAGGCCTGCTGCTTGCCGATCAGGTCGGCCGCTACTACAAGGATTTGCAAGATCCGCGCGTCGTGTCGGCGCTGGCGCTCGTGCACCAGCGTTTTTCGACCAACACCTTCCCCGAGTGGCCGCTGGCGCACCCGTACCGCATGGTGGCGCACAACGGCGAGATCAACACGGTCAAGGGCAACTTCAACTGGATGCGCGCTCGTGAAGGCGTGATGAAGTCGCCTGTGCTGGGCGACGACTTGAAGAAGCTCTACCCGATCAGCTTCGAAGGCCAGTCCGACACGGCCACCTTCGACAACGCGCTGGAGCTGCTGACGATGAGCGGCTACTCGCTCGCCCACGCCGCGATGATGATGATCCCGGAGGCGTGGGAGCAGCACACCACGATGGACGAGCGCCGCCGCGCGTTCTACGAGTATCACGCCGCGATGCTGGAGCCATGGGATGGCCCGGCCGCGATGGTCTTCACAGACGGCCGGCAGATCGGCGCCACGCTTGACCGCAACGGACTGCGGCCGGCGCGCTACATCGTGACCGACGACGACCTCGTCGTCATGGCTTCCGAGTCAGGCGTCTTGCCGATTCCCGAAAGCAACATCGTCAAGAAGTGGCGCTTGCAGCCGGGCAAGATGTTCTTGATCGACCTGGAACAGGGCCGCATCGTCGACGACGAAGAATTGAAGAACCAGTTCGCATCGGCGAAGCCGTATCGGCAGTGGATCGAGAGCGTACGGGTGAAGCTCGAAGACATTCCAGCCGAAGCCGAGTCGCATCCGTTCAAGGAAAGCCTGCTCGACCGCCAGCAGGCCTTCGGCTACACGCAGGAAGACATCAAGTTCCTGCTGAGTCCGATGGCGCAGGCCGGTGAAGAAGGCATCGGCTCAATGGGCAATGACTCGCCGCTGGCCGTGCTGTCCGACAAGAACAAGCCGCTCTACAACTACTTCAAGCAGCTGTTCGCCCAGGTCACCAATCCGCCGATCGACCCGATCCGTGAGGCGATCGTGATGTCGCTCGTGTCCTTCATCGGGCCGAAGCCGAACTTGCTCGACATCAACGCCGTCAACCCGCCGATGCGTCTCGAAGTGCCACAGCCCATCCTCGACTTCGAAGGCATGGCTCGCCTGCGCAACATCGAGCGCCACACGCACGGCAAGTTCAGGAGCTACGAGCTCAACATCACCTACCCGTTGGTGTGGGGCGATGAAGGTGTCGAGGCCAAGCTCGCGTCGATGTGCGCCGAGGCGGTGGACGCAATCAAGTCGGGCCACAACATCCTGATCATCTCGGACCGCAACATGGACCGCGACCATGTCGCGATCCCTGCGCTGCTCGCTCTGTCGGCGGTGCACCAGCATCTGGTGCGCGAGGGTTTGCGCACGACCGCCGGCCTGGTGGTCGAGACCGGCTCGGCGCGCGAGGTGCATCACTTCGGCGTGCTGGCCGGCTACGGCGCCGAGGCCGTGCACCCGTATCTGGCGATGGAGACATTGGCGGGCCTGCACCAATCGCTGCCTGGCGATCTGTCGGCCGAGAAGGCGATCTACAACTACGTGAAGGCCATCGGCAAGGGTTTGTCGAAGATCATGTCCAAGATGGGCGTGTCGACCTACATGTCGTACTGCGGCGCGCAGCTCTTCGAGGCCATCGGGCTTGAGATGAGCCTGGTCGACAAGTACTTCCGCGGCACTGCCTCACAAGTCGGGGGCATCGGGGTGTTCGAGGTCGCGGAAGAGGCGATCCGCATGCATCGGTCGGCATTTGGCGACGACCCCGTGCTTGCTGGCATGCTCGACGCTGGCGGCGAATACGCTTGGCGCGTGCGCGGTGAAGAGCACATGTGGACGCCCGATGCCATTGCGAAGTTGCAGCACAGCGTGCGCGGCAACAAGTTCGAGACCTACAAGGAATACGCCCAGATCATCAACGACCAGTCGCGCCGCCACATGACGCTGCGCGGCCTGTTCGAGTTCAAGTTCGACCCGAGCAAGGCGATTCCGGTCGACGAGGTCGAACCCGCGGCCGAGATCGTCAAGCGCTTCGCCACCGGCGCGATGTCGTACGGCTCCATCTCGAAGGAGGCGCACGAGACCCTGGCCATTGCGATGAACCGCATCGGTGGCAAGTCCAACACCGGCGAAGGCGGCGAAGACTCCGACCGCTACACCCCCGACGACAACGGCGACCTGCGCCGCTCCGCGATCAAGCAAGTGGCGTCGGGCCGCTTCGGCGTCACGTCCGAATACCTCGTGAACGCCGACGACCTGCAGATCAAGATGGCCCA
>Ga0157374_10002846_pt1 | contig 14510 bp, 18 predicted proteins | sample M25metaG_FD_115308 | JGI IMG/M metagenome (GOLD analysis project Ga0157374, IMG submission 115308) | Miscanthus rhizosphere microbial communities from Kellogg Biological Station, Michigan, USA - M2-5 metaG | ecosystem: Host-associated > Plants > Roots > Rhizosphere > Soil | place: USA: Michigan...
GCTCGACAACACGCTGACCCGAAGCTGCAAGGCGATGGGATAGGGGATGAAGAGATGAAGCCAAGGCTTTCTTACGCCAACGTCGTCTCCACCGTCGCTCTCTTCGTTGCGATCTCAGGCGCTTCCGCCTACGCCACGAGCCAACTCGCGAACAAGTCCGTCGGCGAGCCCCAGCTGCGCCCCGGAGCGGTCACCGCCGACAAGATCAGAAAGAACGCCGTCACCGCGCCGAAGATCAAGGAAGCCGCGATCAAGCAGGGCAAGCTCGCCGACGGCTCCGTTACCGCATCGAAGTTGGCGCTGGGCTCGGTCGCAACAGGCTCTCTCGCGGCCGGGGCCGTGACGAACGAAAAGATCGCCCCCGACGCCGTTACCGGCGACAAGATCCTCGAGTCGACCCTCTCCCAGGTTCCCAGTGCCGCCAAAGCCGACTTCTCAACCGCGGCGGAATCCGCCAACCCAGTCGCCTTCGCCCACGTAAACAAAGACGCCACGCTCGATACGAACCTCTCCAAGGGCATTTCCTCTACCTCGGACGGGAGCCTTCCCGGGATCTACTGCGTAGGGGTCTCGAGCTTCGTCCCCAGGGGCGCTCAGGTCACCCCGCAGTTCGAAGGCGGCGGCAGCGTCTCTGCTTTCGCCAAGATCGGCGGCACCGCCTCTTGCCCGGCACCGCTGGTGGAGGTGCAGACCTTCGAAGGGACGACGCGCACGAGGGAGCCGTTTTACGTGGCGTTTTACCGGTAGGGCTAACCGGCCTTAACGATCCCCTAAGCTGCCGAGTCCTTAGGCACCCGCATGTGTTTGGGATGATGAGATGCTTGGGAATCTGGGAACGAAAGGGAGGTATCCGGTGGGGAAGAAGAGCTTTTGCGCGTTGAGCGCGTTCGTACTGGCCTTTGCATTGCTGGCGGCGCCGTTTGCTCAGGCGACTGAAGTCACGCGCGAAAGCTACAAGGAAGCCGTTGAACCGATCTGCAAGACCAACGTGCAGGCCAACGAACGGATCCTCAAGAACGTCCGCGCCAACGTCAAGGCGGGCAAGCTCAAGCTCGCGGGCACCCAGTTCACCAAGGCGGCGGGCGCTCTCCACAAGGCGATCCCGAAGCTCAAGGCCGTTCCCCAGCCCACCGCCGATCAGGCCAACCTCGCCAAGTGGCTGAAGTACATCGGGGAAGAGGAAGGCTATTTCGTGCAGATCGCCAAGAAGCTCAAGGCCGGCGACAAGAACGGCGCCACGGCGATGCAGATTCGCCTCTCCCACACCGCCAACCTGGCCAACAACCAGGTCCTCGCCTTCGAATTCAAGTACTGCCGGGTCGAACCCTCGAAGTTCAGCTGAGCCCGGGCTGACTAGCCTTTGGGAATTGGCCGCCGCGGCGCCCTTGCGGGCGCGGGCGGCCACCCATTGGCGTACCATCTGATTGTGGCCAACAAACCGCGCAAGCCCCTCCTGGCGCCCGGCAACGAGGCCGAGTGGGCGCGCATCAACCGCGAAGAGCAGCGGCAGGAAGCGACGTTTGCTTCCGCCCTGCCGATCCCTGAGCGTCTGGAGCTCGGTCAGCAGCTCTGCGATCAGGCATTCGAGTTCTTCAACGCAGTTCGCGCCTCCGGCCATGGTCCCCGGCGAGATCCGCGGACCTGACCTTGCCGGCGTTGTTGCCGACGCGAACAAGGCGCAGCTCGATCACGTCGTAATCGGGGGCTTCGCCGTCATTGCACACGGCTACCTGCGCACCACTAAGGATTCGGACCTGCTCGTTCCCGATGGCCAGGAGGCAGACGAAGCAATTCTCCGCTTCCTGACCCTGATCGAGGCAACTCGCTTCAGCGACGGCAAGGTCTTGACCGCCGAGGACATTGCGGATGCGCATCACCTGCGAGTCGAAAGCCGTCATGGCGTGATCGACATCATGCGCGGCGGCCTGCCTCCGCTTGACTACGAGACGGTTGCGGCTCGGGCGGTCGACGGTAGCTTGCGCGGCAGCCCATTCCGCGTAGCCTCGCTGCGCAGCATCGTCGCCTTCAAGCGTCTCGCCAATCGCGGCCAGGATCGACTCGACCTCGAAGCTCTCGAGCAGGCCAACGGCGAGCTGCCGATCGATCCAATCCCCGGCCTCGACAGCTGAGCTGCGCCGCCAACCACTAAGATCGCTCCTCGCGTAGGTCCGGCTCAGCGGAGCCGCATCTGCCCAGGTAGCTCAGTTGGTAGAGCACTTCCATGGTAAGGAAGGGGTCACGAGTTCGAGTCTCGTCCTGGGCTTCTCGATTAGCCATGGCAGAGCGGTTTGACCTGCCAGATCGTTAGGCTCCCGCTTCGTGGATTTCGCCCTTTCCGACGAGCAGGAGGACTTCGTCGACGCGATCCGCCGCTACTGCGATCACGAGTGCGGCACGGTGGATCAGCGCGAGCGTCTCACCGAGGGCTACACCGAGCACCACAACGAGACGATCTACAAGGAGATGGCCGAGCTGGGCTGGCTCGGAGTGACGATTCCGGAGGAGTACGGCGGCTCCGGGGGCACCATGCTCGACGCCTGCATCTTCATGGAGGAGACCTCACGCGCGCTCGCCCCGATCGGCGGCTACGCGACGACGCTGATCGTCGCCGGCGCGACCAAGCGCTTCGGCACCGAGGAGCAGAAGGAGGAGATCCTCGGCGGCATCTCCGCCGGCGCGGTCGAGGCGATCGCGATGACCGAGCCCGAGGCCGGCTCCGACGTCGGCGCCCTCTCCACTTTCGCCGAGAGCGTCGACGACGGCTACGTGCTCAACGGCCAGAAGGTCTTCTGCTCCAACGCCCACATCGCCGACCACGTCCTCGTCGTCTGCCGCACCACCCGCTCGGCCAACAAGCACGAGGGGATGACGATGATCTGGGTCCCGCGCGACGCCGAGGGCCTCGAGGTCGTCCCGATCGACACGATGGGCGGCCGCGATACCAACCATCTCTACTTCACCGACGTCGAGGCCCCCGCCGACGCCGTCCTCGGCCAGGTCGATCAGGCCTGGACGCAGCTGATGGCCGGGCTCAACGTCGAGCGGCTGATCCTCGCCGCGACGATGCTGGGGATCGCCCAGCGCGTCTTCGACGATCTCATCGTCTACGTCAAGGAACGCGAGCAGTTCGGCCGCCCGATCGGCTCCTTCCAGTCGCTCCAGCACCGCATCGCCGACATGGCGACGGACATCGAGGCGGCCCGCCTGATGACCCGCTGGGTCGCCTCCCTGACCGACGAGGACCCCGACCGGATGCTGCCCCGCGAGGCCTCGATGGTGAAGCTCTTCGTCACCGAGGTGACCAAGCGCTGTGCCCTTGAGGGCATGCAGATGATGGGCGGCTACGGCTACGCCTCCGAGTACGACATGGAGCGCCTCGTCCGCACCTCGCTGGTCTCGACCATCTACGGCGGCACCTCGGAGATCCAGCGCAACATCATCGCCAAGACGTTCGGGCTCTAAGACCGGCATACTTCGCAGCGCAGGAGTGAGAGCGCCCGTAGCTCAGTGGTCAACGGGCTTTTAACGAGGCCCAAAGAGCGCCGGTCTTTCAAGCCGGAGGTCGAGAGTTCGATTCTCTCCGGGCGCATTCCGTTGCCTTCCAAGCAGCGCCGTTCCGTGCCCATCGCAGAGCCAAATCCCCGGCTCCCCCTCGAATCGCCGTTCCGCGTCCATCCGGGCGATTCCAGCCCGTTCCGACAAGAAGCGCGCTGAGGGCAAGGCCACCAAGGAAGCGTTCCGCTGCTCAAACGGCACCTAGTGCGGGTGGTCTGGCGGGCTATGCAGGAGACACCGCCAAAATGGGCTGGACCGTATCGCAAGGGTCCGGGGTGGCTCCCATGCATCGCACGGAGCGAGTCACGGCTGCTTCAGATGACCTAAACCGGATGCCCGAGGTGGTGGCGCAGAAAATTCACCTGATCGACGGCGACGCGCTCAAAGACCTCCTCGGAGGTGAGCGCGAAGTGACCACCTGGATATGTGCGCAGCTCTCCGCGTGGGACCCGCTGCGCGGCCTGCCTGCTCAGTGCCGGCGGGTTTACATCGTCGTCCTCGAAGATGCAATAGAGGGCCGGACAGTCGATCCGGCGAACCTTCCTGGCGAGTTCGTACGGGGCCGACAGGGCAATGCGCGCGCAGACCTCGTTGCGCCAGGTCGATCCCGGTGGGGTGATTGCAGCTATGCCGGGTAGGGCGTCGGGGCTATTGATGACCGCAAGGGAGCCGGGCTCGCCTATTGCCGGAATTCGATAAGGCGCGGCGCGGCGCCAAGCACGGCTCACATCGCGAATTCCCGCGACTGTCAGCTTGGCGATGTGGCCCCAGCCTCCGCTGTGGACAAGGCTGCTCCGGCTATTGATGAGAGGCGCGACGCAGACGATGGCGGCAATGTCAGCGCCATCGACGACGAGGGACTGGACGTGGCCGGTCCCCAGCGAGTACCCCCACATAGCGATCCGCGCCGGATCCACCTCCGCAAGGCTCCTGACATGTGAGACCGCGGCTCGCAAATCCTCGCGCTGGCGGGCAGAGTCCATCAGCGAGCGGGGCGCACCTCCACTCTCGCCCCAGTGCCGGTAGTCGAATGCAAGCGCTGCGAAGCCGGCATCGGCAAAACGCTCGGCGAAGGCATCGAGCCCTTGGTCTCGCACGCACGAGAGGCCCGTTCCCATGACTACACAGGGGACACGCCCATTGACTCCTTCGGGCCGGTACAGGCGGCCAGTGCACTCGGCATTTCCCACTTCGAAGCGCACGTCCTCCCGTTTCATGGCGGCGATCCTACCTTTCTCTTTTTTGAGGGGGAGCCCCAGAAACCGTCGTCTCTCAGAGAAGTTCGCTTGACATAGGAGCGACCCTCCGGTTCCGTGCCTGGGCCGCAGCTTTCTGATCCCAAACGCCAGGAAGGTCGAGCGTGATTGCGCTGACGACCCGGCCGTGCCTCCGGCGGCCGATTGTGGCACGGCTTCGCCGTGCGGAGGCCGCCTGTATGGAGGCACAGCGAGAGGTCTGACCTTCGGTCTTATGCCCAACTTGTGATCAACCGAAGCCCCATCCGGCACCAGGGGGCATGAGACGAAAACAACCCGACGGATCAGCGCTGACTTTTGACGCAAGGAGCATGGAGAGGAACACCCCGCCAGTCGCCTTCTTCACCGAGCGCAGCCTTGCCGCCTATCTAGCCGTCTCAGACCGCACGATCCGCAACTGGATTAGAAGGGAGGAGCTGCCCTCCTACAAGCTCGGCGCGGCGAGACGGATCGACCCCGCCGACGTAGACGCCTTCCTCGCCTAGCGAAGGGACGAGCTGGCATGAGACATCACGAGGCCCCGACCAAGCGCCGCAACCCCTCCGGGGAGATCGTTTGGATGGCGCGCTACACAGGCCGAGACGGCAAGCGCCGCGTCGCCAAGCCCCGTTGGAACGGAGGCAAGGGCACCCCCTGCTTGAAGCGCGAAGCCCAGCGAGCGATCGATGAGGCCTACGGCCTCTCAGACCGCCCCGACACCCTCGGCGAGTACTTCGCCACCTGACCGACCCATCACCCGCGCTCGGAACGCACCAACGAGACCAACGAACATCGGATCAGCCGCGTCCTCGAGGTGGAGGTCGAGGGCATCCCCCTGAAGCAATGGCCAATGCGCGAGCTGCGTCGAAGGCACGCCCTCGCCCTGGTTGACCACATGCTGCGAGTCCAAGGCCGAGCGACAACGGGAGTCGTCGGCATCTTGCGCTCGCTCTCAGCGATGGCCGAGGACGCGATCACCGACGAAGTAGCCGACCTCAACCCGTTCAAGGGCGTGCGGGTAAGAGCGAACGACCCGAGAGCCAAGAAGAAGCGAAGGCCGATCCGCATCTTCAGCTTCGAGCAGATGCACGCCTTCGCCAAAGCAGCCGGTCGCTACGAGGCAATGGTCCGCGTCTTCACCGACACGGGCATGAGGCTGGGGGAGGTGCTGCCTCTAAGGCGCGAGGACTTCGACGGCGAGACGCTGAAGGTCAGAAGGACCGCCCACGAGGGCGTGGTCCTCGACGGCACCAAGACCGACCACGGCGAGCACGACGCGGGGAGGACGATCCCCGTCCCAGCGACCCTCTCCTGGATGATCGAAGCTCAGATCCAGCTAAACAGCGAGGACTGCGAGCTCCTCTTCACCACCCCGACCGGCCGCATGTGGCGAGAGCGCAACTTCTACCGCGATCTCTGGAAACCGACCCAGCTCGCCTCCGGCCTAGACATCCGCCCCCACGAGTGCCGCCATAGCTACGTCACGCACCTACGAGCCGCCGGTATCAACGACGCCGACCTGGCCGAGATCGCTGGGCATCGTGTCGAGACGATGCTGGCGCGGTACACGCATCCGCTAAGCGAGAGCTTTGAGGCCGTTCAGCGAGAGATTGGATAGGTGCTTGGTTGACACAGAGCCGTGTCTGTTCGCTGGTCGGAATCAACTGAAGTCGAAGCTCAGCCAGGATCGGGGCTGCGCAAGTAGTCCTCAGGCAAGGCGGTAACTGGGATCTGCTCGGCTTCCGCACGAAGGGCCATTGCTGTGTCGGCGCTCAGCAGCGAGAGTCGCGCGGCACCGAACTGAATCAGCTCGCGACAGTTCGCGAGGATCTCCTCGTCGGCGTCCGCCGGACGTCGCCGAGGACCGGGATCCACCATCACCTCGAGCGTGATGCCGGTCGCGATCTGCGCCGGAGTGCCAATAGGACCTAGCCAGGAGCGGAGTTGAGGCAAGACCCGCCTGGCGCGGGCGGCGAGCCTTTTACGCTGCGAGTACTTCTTCTGATCGAGCTCCTCGATTACGCGTAGGGGCAAGATCACTCGCACCTGCTCGCCTTTGGCCAATTCGTGCCAGGGGAGTTGATCGAGTGGCCGGTAGTGGAGCAGGACATTGGTGTCGACGACGACCGCACGGGCGTCGGCCAGATCCATACGCGCGATCCGCTCTTGCAGGTCGGCGAGCATTCGTTCCAGCGCCGAGACTTGGAGTTTCACCTCGGCATCGACTAGAGGCCAGGGTCGGACGGGCTCGTTGCCAAGTTCACGGATCATCCGCGCCCGCGCGCTGTCGAACATCGTTATGGCCTTGAGATCTTGCGTCAGGTAGTGAAGCCGCGTCTCGCCACTCTCGGCCCAAATCAGAAAGCGATGCTGGACTTGCTCGAAGCCAACGCTTCCACCGATTGCACCCGCTTCTTGGATCTGTTCGGCAAGGACTTTCGAGGCGTAGCGTGGATCGACGCCTGATTTCAGTTCAAGCCGAGAGAGAGTCACCGTGTCCACGCTAGCCTTCGTCGGCAGCGCTGGCTCGCGCACGGTCTGATTTTGGGACGCAGTACAGAAAGAGGCTCGCGCTCAGTGACCCCTCGGGTCCCTGAGCCGTCAGCAGTCACCTTCACCTCGACCCTTGCTCGGATCGACGGGATCGTCGGCTTGGTCGAGAATCAGCCAGAAAGTTACGCCGGCAACCACCAAGGCAAGGACTCCGACCACAGCGCAGGAGAGCAGAATCTGCTCAAGCCATTCGTGACCCGGCGGGCCATCGTCGATCGCGCTGCCAAGGTGGGCGCTAAGCACGCAGATCAAGGCGAGCAGGGCGATTGTCAAGAGCAGGCCCTGTAGTCGCGGCCAGGTATCGCTGCGCCGGATCTCGGCGACCGCGGGACGCTCGGGCAGCGCGACGAGGATCGCCAGCACGGTCAAGGAAATGCCGAGCACTGCGACCGCCGTCGCGGCCAGCTGGCCGTAGATCTCAATCCGCTTCTGCGGATCGGCACGGGCGAGCAATAGCGGCCCATCGTGAACAACACCCCAGGCATGGAGACCGACAAACCCCACGACTGCTAGCGCGCAGGTGGCACCGACCGGATGCTCGTCAGCCCAATCAAGCACTTTCAACTACGTTGCCTACTCGGCTTGGTCAAGTGCTATGCGCGCCTCGGCCGCCGCTGCCAGCTTGCCGTCGCGATCGAGCTGGCGGCGGGCCCGATCGAGCTGGCTGAAGGTGAGATCCCGGATCGGCAGACTTGGGTTCTCGGGATCGTGCTCCAGGGAGGCCGCGACGTGAAGACGCTCGGAGAGCAGGTTCACCTCCACCGACTTCTTCTTTCCGGTCGGCGTCTTTTTGGTCTTACTGAGACCGCGGATAATCAGGCGGTCGAAGAACTGCTCGGCCGAATCGGCCAGTCCGAAGAGCTCCTCTTCGACCTCTGGCTCGAAGTAGGCATCGCGCGGCTCGCGCCGGCTCATCCCCGCGGTGACGTGGATCGAGGGGAACTTGCGCGAGGGCAGCAGCGAGCGCAGCATGCCGCGTTTGCGAGCTTGGACGATCTTGGCAGGCTCGTGGATCGCGAAGTCGACACCGCGGATCCCCTCAAGGTCTTTGAGGCGCTCGGCTGTCTCCTGGGCAAAGAGCGGGCGGAAGACGACTTTCTGATCTCCGCGGCGGCGGAGGTAGGCGGAAAGCCGACCGAAGCCCGGGCAGTTGGCGTGCATATCGACCGCCGCAATCTTGTCCGCCCAGATGCTGACGTGCCCGGTGAAGGCCGTGTAACGGTCTTTGCCGATCTGGATCGTGCGGGTGCCGACCCCCGGCCCGTATTCGCTCGGCCGGCTGCTCGGCCCGTGCAGAGCGTGCAATAGCAGCTTGGTCGGGGAGTTGGCTCTACCGACCGCCACGATCTCGACCGCGGTCAGTTCGTCCTCGCCGTGGTCGAGGACGACTTCGCCATTGCTGAGCCCTTGGACCGCGGCCGCCGCCGCGAGTCGGTCGAAAGGGTGTTTCTCGTTGGTGTCGGCCCAGGCGTAAAAGGTGAGCCGTCGATCGACGCTCATCGTCGCGCGAGTGCCTTCAGCCCGTCGATCGACGGGCTGAATAGGTACTCACCGCCGGTGTTCTGCACCCAGCGTCTGACCGCGAGATGAGCTTCGCCCGCGTGGTCGGGCGGAATCTCGAAGGTCGGCCCATCTTCTTCGTCCTGGGCGATGATCGGGTCCTTGCTATCGCCGGGTTGAGGGAAGTCGCCCTCAAGGTTGTCCGCCCAGCGCCGCTGAACTACCTCGAACTGTTCTGCGATCGATGCTTGGTAGCAGAGGAACGCCAGGCCGCGATCCCGTTCGTCCGGGGGCGGTTCGGTTCCATATTCGGGCTCGCCTTCAGTGAATTCGGGGCCATAGGGAATACCCCGTCGAAGCAGGCGATGGCGTTCGGACTCTGGGCGCCCTGGCGGTTCCTCGTCGCGAGGGAATGCCTTGCGGATGTGGGCTCCGCGGGGAACGAGATGTCCGTCGCGGTCCTGAGGTTCATAGCCAAAGTCATTGCTGACCGACTCATCGGCCCGTCCTTCTTCGTCTGGCGGCACGAAGGCGGGGTCAGTCCCATGCGTTTCTGTCTCTGCGTGGGTCATCTCCAGGGGTGCGCCGCTCTTGTAGCGACCGACCATCTTCGCTCCGAGCAGCTCGCTGTTTCCGTCAGTGACGCCGGCGTTGTCGGCGACGAATCTGCGAAATGCCGCCACGTCCTGGCGCAGGCGCCGCAGAACCGCGTAGGACCCGTTCCGCGCCCAAGGTGGAAACGGCGGCAGCGGAGGAGGGGGAATGGGGCTGTAGCCGTCGGGCTGAGGAGCTTCGGGTTCGCCAAGCCGTGGTTGACCGAGAATGAACTCGCCGGCAGGAAGTAGCACCTGTCCCGGTTTGGGCGCTTCCCCTTCGACCGCCGCCGTCAGCCCTGCGATCCCGGGTTGGGAGATGCCGTCCTTGAACCCGAAATGCTCATGTCCCCGTTCGGGTTCTTCGCGCACCCGGCCGTCGATTGTGCCGACAACAGTGGCGTGGTTCGCACGAGCATGGTGAGCGATCCGTTCCTTCCAGTGCGTTAGCCGCTCTTCGGTGTCGGCGGCGAGCACCGCGAAGGCGTGGATTTCCTCGCCGAAGAGCGGATCCCAATGTTCCGGGGCGCTGCGGTCGACGTCGCCGATCGTCTCAGCACGGGCTCGCATCCCTTCGCGGAACTCAGCCGGGAACTGGTCGATTTCGGGAGCCTCCAGGGCTTCGAGACCCTTGGCCGAGAGAAGGAGGTTGAACCACTCGCTGGTGGGCGGCACATCGCCGCGCTTGCGGTGCCATTTGTAGCGGCGGTTGAAGGCAAGGACCGCTGCTGCGGTGTCGATTTCACGCAGGACGTCGTGGACGAACTCGCGGGCTTTCTCGCCGGGCTCGAACCTCAGGGCAATAAAACTCTGGAGCGGCTTGTTGAAACCGGCGATGTTGCCCTGAATCTGATCCAGCGGCAGGGGCTCGACGACCCCTCCAGTAGCTGCCTCCATCCTTTGCTCTCCTCTCGGCCGTTAACTGGCTGACCATCCCTTGCCGTCGGCTGACGACCGAAAACTCAAAATACATTTAGCAAAAAACTCAGTCGTTTATATTTGAAGGCTCAGTCTCTCCTCCACATTTCGTATTACAATTCTCTCGTGGAGATCCATTCGTCGGCACGGAAGCACGGCGTGGCCGACGAGGACATTGAGCATGCGATCGACAACGTGATGAGCATTGACGACCAGGACGACGACACGCGGCTGTACATCGGGTCGGCTCGGAACGCCGATCTTCTTGAGGTCGTCACGATCGTTCGCGACGATGGGTCTGAGCTGGTGATTCACGCGATGAAGATGAGGCCGAAGTATCGGCGACTCCTACCAGGGGATTGACGATGGCGAGAAAGAAAACTCATGGCAAGACTGCTGGCGGCAAGCCGATCACCGACGACTTGATCGACAAGCTGGCCAAGAAGGCCGAGGCGGGCTACGACGTGGAGGAGACGCTTCGCCGTCGCCCGGGACGGCCGACGATCGGTTCGGCTCCGGCTCGGGTGGAGTCTGTCCGCCTTGACCCGGAGTTGCGCGAGGCGCTTGATGTGCGTGCCAAGCGCGATCATGAGGCCACGTCTTCTGTCATTCGCAAGGCGCTTCGCCAGTATTTGCAAGCTGGCTGATCCGCTTGACGCGGAGCGTCGCTAGTGACCTGCGCGGGAGCGTCGCACCGCAGCAGCAACGTCGGGCATCGGGTCGCCGTTAGCCATGCGCCCCCAGTCGTCCGGCAGCGACACCCTCTCGGCCTGCTCTCGGTCGATCACAATTCGAGCACGGGCGGCCTCGGCCTCTCCGAGGTCGAGCACCTGGCGGATGAGCTTTTCCTTCGCGGTCATTCCCGAACCGTAGCCGTCGAGTCTTGACCTTCGGTCGAAACGACCCCACCGGGCAAGTCGCATATCCGTCACAGAATCGCCGCAAAGCCGCTCTCCATGCGGGGGCTCGGCGGCTTCGAGTGATCGACGCGTCCGCAGACCTACCTGGCACCATCATGGGATGCAATTTCGCGAGGATCTTCTGGACCAACTCCGATCCTGCTTGGAGAAAGAGGACGAATGGCATGACGTTGAGCGATGCTTTCGCGAGGCGCTTGACGAGGATGCAGGCGAGGATGCACACCCGGTGGTCTGGGCCTTCGGCTACATGCTGGTCGGTCGGCGAAGGGAGGAGCCGCGTGAGCGTTCGGGTGTCTTTGCGCCGATGATCGTTTGGGAAAACGGCGCCTCCTTTCCACCGCCCTTGGCCGAGATTGAAGACGAGGTGGCGCCGATTTGGGCGGACTACGCCAAAGCCACCGAGGACTATCCACTGGCGGCGAGCCGTTTCCACGACTTGCTCTGGGTTGTTCGTTTTGGGGATCGTGCCGTCGATCATGCTCGCGCGGCCATCGACGCCTATCTTGAGCTTGGGGAGATCGTGGAGACGATGGACTTGGTCGATTGCATCTCGCGGGCGCTTGAGATCGGCAGTGAAATCGGTGATGAAGATCGCATCGCAGCTGCCGTGAAAAAGGCAGTTGAAGAGACCGAGGCCGAGATTGCTGAGGCGAACGAGCGCCGCCCAGGGATCCCCATGAACCTTCTTGAGGACTTGGCAGCCCTCAAGCCCGAGCGCCGGCCCGACAACTTGATGGACCTGATTGAGGCTGCTGGGAAGCGCTATGGCGCGGACCCTTGGATCGCTCAATCCGCCAGCGAACTGCGCGCTTCGCTCCTGCCCTTAGAGGAGCGAGCGGCGCTGGCCGAGGAACAGGTCGAACGGTGGCACGCCGAGGCGCAGAAAGGCAACGGCCTGCTCCGCTATGTCCACCTCCAGCATGCCCTAGAGCTGGCTCGCAAGCACAGCCTCTCCGGGCAGGCCGAGGAGATTCTGGTCGAGCTGCAATCAATAACGCCCGAGGAACTAGACCTGAAGAAAATCAGCGCCGAGGTGAAGATCCCACGCGAGAAGATCGACCCGTTCATCAAAGGCTTTGGCGAGCACAACTCTTGGGAGGCGGCGCTAGGGCGCCTCGGCGCAGAAGGGCCTCCGATCCCGGCAGAGTCGGCTGAGCAGTCCGAGACTTTGCTGTCGCGGATCATCCCTACTCAGGTAATCGGCTCGCGAAGTAGCCTCGTATTTGGCGCTGCCGAGGAGGAGGATCACGACCGTCTCGACGCCTCCAAAGACGACGCTCTCAGAATTCAGCTCTGGGGAACTTTGATGATTGAGGTACTCGACACCATCCGAGATCGCTTTGGCACCCCGGACCGCACCTCCCTCATCGACTTCTTTGCCACCGATTTGATCGACGTCTCTATCGCCGCCCGGCTCGCCGACGCGCTGCTTCGATTTTTCAATGGGGATGATGATGGTGCCCTCCACATCGCTGTTCCGCAGATCGAGGCGTCGATCCGAAGTACAGCGGCGCACCTTGGAATTGTCGTGATCAAGAATCCGCAGGGCGAGCGACCAGGAGGGGTCCGTCCGCTCGGTGCCTTGCTGGCCGACCTGCGGGGCCGGATCGATGAAGCTTGGCGGCGCTACTTCCTGAACGCCCTAACCGACTCGCTGGGCCTGAACCTCCGAGATCAAGTCAGTCATGGCCTGCATGGGGCCGCCTCTCGTGGCGACGTTGCTATCGCCCTGCACCTTGCCCTCCAACTACGGCTCTGGAGGGTGACTCCTACGAGGGACGACTCTGCCGGTGATGAGCCGCCAAGAACTTCGGAGGACTAGTGGCTGAGCTCCCAGCGGGCGACTTCCTCTACCACTACACGACGCGCGGTCGGGCCTTTGAGCAGATATTGCCAACGGCTCGGCTGCGATTCTCGCCGTACCGGGCGATGCGCGACCCTCTTGAGAACAAGGCTTGGAGACCGCAGCCGGCCGCTTACTGGAGCAGCGCCGCGCAAGGGCAGCCGGGCGACCCAGGGCATCCGGAGACGAACTATTGGCAGTTCAACGCGTGGGCGGCGGAGATTTGGTCTCAAGCCCACCTACTGGCCTTCACGATTGACGCGGATGATTATTCGATTGAGAACGAGGTCTTTGGCCGAGGCTGGGCCAGGGCTCGGATGTGGGAGCAATATGGCGAGAGACACGCTGGGGTGTGCCTGGTCTTCGATCGGGACCGTCTCATTGCAAACGTCGCCGAGTCGCTGGAACAGCAGGATCTTCCGCGCCCGTATCACGGGCGGGTCGAATACACGGAGAGTGGAAAACAGCCTCTTATGTTGACCGGGGACATGCTGGGTGAAGAGGTCAACCAAGAGCGGGTGGCGGCTTATATCGAAGCCAAACACGACTCGCTGTTCTTCCTCAAGGCGCTCGATTGGCGGAGCGAGTACGAGTACCGCTGCGTGGTTACCGCCCCGTCCGGTGGCGAAGGTGTCTTTGTCGATTTCGGCGATGCCCTCATTGGCCTCGTAGCGGGCGAGAAATTCCCGGACTGGCAAATCGCGGGGGCACTCGAACTTGCCAACAGGCACGAGTCGATGGCACTACAGCTGCACTGGGACAATCAGCCTTATCTGATTCAGTTGCAACAGGACTCCGCACGGCCTTGGTAAGAATGTGGCTCTTAAGCTGGCGTCTCGCTTGTCCGGCTCCTAGGTCAACTTACCGTGTCTCTTGATGGCGCCGTCTTCATCAATGTCCCACGAATACAGGTGCCGGTCGACCACCAGGCGCGTGCCCTGAGGTTCTCCGTTCTCATCTAGCTGCTCCAACACGAGGCAAGGTTCCCCGTCTGCCTTGTGCCTGACGGTTTGCGTCATGGCTTCCACCGTCTCGGTCCACCGCAGCCCTGAAACGCGGAACGGCGTCCCGTCATTGGCTCGGACGAGCCTCCCCCCGTCGAAGTCTGTCGAGCGCTCGAAGGCCCCCTCTCCGTCTGCAAGCGGAGTGCTTTTGGCTTGGAATATCTGGAGGAGGGTCTCTGCGGGGGAGCCATCCAGGTGCATGAACTGGAATTGGTCGGTCATCGCCTCGGTTGGCACCCCATCTGGCAAGCCAGAATTTTCCGGGACAAGAAGTTGGAGAGATGAGTGCGTGGGAACGAGAAAGCGAATCTCGGCCGAAACTTCCATGACGAATGGTCCGTCGTCGTCGCGTAGTTCGCGCAGGACCACCATCGCGGCGCACTCGTCCA
>Ga0157374_10002847_pt1 | contig 14509 bp, 12 predicted proteins | sample M25metaG_FD_115308 | JGI IMG/M metagenome (GOLD analysis project Ga0157374, IMG submission 115308) | Miscanthus rhizosphere microbial communities from Kellogg Biological Station, Michigan, USA - M2-5 metaG | ecosystem: Host-associated > Plants > Roots > Rhizosphere > Soil | place: USA: Michigan...
CAGCTGCGCCCGCGACAACTCCGCCTGGCCAGTCGCCAGCTGCAAGCGTGCAGACGCCAGATCGAACCGAAGGCGATTGAGGCGGTTTTGACTCTGTGAAGCTAATGTCCGGGCTCCGTCAATGAGAGAAGAGAGATGAAAGATGAGTGATCGCTCATGGTTCGGCATAGTGGTGTTGGCGCTGGCGCTGCTGCTGGTCTCCGCATGCCGTCATGGCGAGAGGGCGGACGACCCGTCGCGGGCGTCCGATCCGGTGGTTCGCGAGGCTTTTTCTCCGGCCGCGATGGCGGGCGGGACAGTTGGCCGTCCTGCCGATCCGCACAAGTTCAGCCCAACCGAACTGCGCTATGGCCGGGCGCCACAGCCGGCTCCGGGACTTACGTATCAAGATGGCATCGTTCTTATGGACCACGGGGACCAGGCCTTGCGTGGAGTAAGTTCCGATGGCCTGACCTGGATCTTCGACGCAAACGCGCCTCATGCCAACGAAATCCAGGTGGACAAAGTCATATTCGCCACCGAACGGTGCGTAGGGCGCGTCCTCGACGTGCAGCGCAGCGGCGACGAACTCAAAGTGATTCTTGGTCCGGTGCAGATCACCGATGTGATCAAGAAAGGGCACTTCGTTTACGACCAGCCGATCGATCTGAATAATTTTGTCGCCGTCGCCGCCCCGGATTATCCCGGAGCGCCGGATTCCAAAGCCGCGCAGCAGATGAAAGAGGCCGGCCAGACTTCATCGCTCCACGAGCGTCCGCAGGTCGAATACGCAATCGTCACGCCGTCCGGCGAATGGAAGCCAATGACCACGATTTCTCCCGCCGGCGGGCCTCGTCTGATGAAGGCGGCGTGGCATCCTCCAGTCGGACCGCCGCATTTTATGCCCGCCTCCCTGCGGCCTCCGGCGCTGTCCGGCGACGGGCCGGCCTTCATGCAGGGAAATTATTTTCCCAATTGGCCGAACATCGCCTCCGCTCCTTTGCCAACCATTGGAGGAGTTCCGCAAATCAATCTGCCCAATATGCAGATGCATCCCTGCTTTATCGATTGTGGTGGGTTGGGGCTGCACCTCTATACGGAAAAAGGAGGAGTGAGGGCCGACCTGTGGGCCATTTTTTATATGGCCACTCCGCACCTCACTTTCAACATTGACGTCAGCCCGGGATACGTAAAAACCGCCGCTATCCAACTCAGCGGCGGCGCCGGCTTCAGCGTCATCTTCAAAGCCGGGGCGGACAAAGACTTCCAGACCAACATGCATCTGTTCGGACAGGTCCCGCTCAACATCGAATTTCCAGTGCTCGGCCTGGGCGTGCCTTTTTCGTTAAAGCTCATCAACACCTTCAAGCTGGATACCGCCTTCAGTGCCAAGACTTCTGTGCTACAGGCGCGAGCCGATTACAGCGCTGGCGGCGCCTTGAACGTGGGCTACATCGACAACAAGTGGGGCGCCAGCGGCATGAAGATGGATATGAAGCACAACCTGGCCGATTCGGTCAGCGGAATTTCAGTGGGCATCAATTCGCTGGTATTCGGCGTGAACCAGACTCTGATGGTGGGACTGGGCGCTTTCGGATTCTCCACCGGACCCTACGTGGCGTTGGTTTCGACGATTACGGCCACAGATCAGTCGTCGATCGCCATGCGTCCCTGTACGCAAGGAACTTTCAACATGAGTGTGTACGCCGGGATTGGGTGGAGCATGCCCCAGGTGGTGAATTCGATCGTCAACTTCTTTCTGAGTCTCGTCCACGTAAAACCGATCCCGGCCTCAGGTGACGTCGCTCGAATGAAAGACGCGAAAGTCCTGGCAGATCGCCGAGATATGACACCGGCTGGTTGTGCGGGCAAGTAGGAAAACGCCATGAGCTTTTGCACAAGTTGCGGCTCGCAATCGCCGGAAGACTCAGCCTTCTGCAGTAGTTGCGGTGCCATGGTCGCGCATACGACGCCGCCTCAGCGCACTGCCCCGGCACCGAAACCAATTCCCTGGGGCAAGATACTAGCAGTCGTGCTTGTACTTCTTGTTCTAGTGGTTGGATCTGTGATCGGCGGCCTGGTGTATGTGGGCTATCGAGTCAAGCAGAAGGTCTCAGAGTTTACTAAAAGCGATACTGCGGCGAGCGCGACGGGAACGCCGGCGAATCAGGCACAGCCGGAGGATTCCAATTCCGGCAAGGCAACAAATGGCCGAAACGAGCAGGTCTCCAAAGCCCTTGACGGCATCGGAGGCCTCATGGATCACCTGGGGTTCGGCGATCCTCCGCCCAATCCTTACGCCGACCTGCCGGTCGCCACATCCGCAGAAATCTCAAAGAATCTTTGTGCATCCGCAGACAGCGCAACTGAGCTGCCTCAGCCGCCGGCTTCCGAAATCGGACCGAGCGGAATCCCCATGCGCGAGGGACTGATGATCATTCATGCCTGGGGACGCAAGCCTGGCGACTCGGAGAGCATTAACCGCGTCGCGAAAGTTACCGACAAGTACGTCGAGATCGCGGACACGGGTACTTATTTCAGAACAGTGGACGACGTGAAGGGATCGCCTGGAGCCGACTTCCGTGATGTATGCGCCGAAGACCTGCAAACCGCGCGCGGCCTGAGAACCGGCTTCGGGGACGATGGGCCGCGAACCTCGCCAGGCACTACCACCATCAACGTCTCGAAGGCTGTTTTCGACGATCTGAAAACCAAAGGAAAGACAGACTTTCGCTATCTCGAATGGTGGAAAGTCCAGGACATGGAAAAGGGCGAAGGTTACCTCCACTGGGAAGGCGGCGTGATGACTCGCGTGGAATCTGGAGACGTTAGCTTCCCCGTGATTGTCAATGGAACCCCGACGACTGTTCCTGTGATTCATGCCTCGGGAACCATGGTGGTTGAGGACAAAAAGGCCCGCGAGATGAGCAAGTCGGACGCCGACAAACCTCAGCAGGCGGAACTCTACGTACTGGACGATCCGAAAAACCCGCTGCTGCTGGAATACAAGATGGAGGTCAACAATTTTCGTGTGCAAACCACGGAAATCCGCTTTCCGGTTCAACAACCAGTCAAGAAAATCGAACAGGACCTGCTGAAGAACAAGCGCGCCATCGTGTACGGCATCTACTTCGACTTCAATCAGGACACAATAAAGCCCGAGTCAGAACCTGTTCTGAAAGAAATCGCACAAGCTACGGCGGACCGGCCGGACTGGAAGCTAACCATCGCGGGCTACACCGACAACATCGGCGGCGATAAATACAACCTTGACCTGTCGCAGCGCCGGTCGGCATCGGTAAAACGTGCGCTGGTGGAGCGCTATCACGTAAACGGCAACAATCTATCAACGGCGGGATACGGCGATTCCAGTCCGATCGACACCACCGACACGCTCGAAGGACGGGCGCGAACCCGGAGAGTCGAGCTGACGCTGGATTAACGAATGCGAACCGCGATGCCGCCAATCTCCGTTGACGAGGTGATTTCGGTAAATCCGAATCAGGGCCAGCCCAGTGTCGCCATGGAAATAACTGCCTACAGTGCTCTGGTGCTGTCCACGATTCTGGTTTTTGCCTGGCCCTTATTTTTGATGTTCAGCGCCTTCATTTTCGATGCGCCGATTACGAGCAAGTTCGATGAAACGAAGAGATTTGGGCTGTTGATTTATGTGCTGAGTTACCCGCTGGGACTGCTGGTGGGAATCGGTTATGTAGTCGCTCGACGCATTGGCCAGCCCAAAGGCCGGACATGGTGCACGAAGTGGACTGTTTTCTTCTTCCTGCTTCCCGTTATCCAGTTGAGTGTGCCACTTCTGATTGTGGCGGTTGCTTCGATTTTCGTTACGTAACGCAATCGACAAAGGAAAGGATTATCGACTATACGAAACGCTGTAACCAAATCGGTCTTGCTTCTCATCGTCATTTCACTACTGGCTCTTGCGGCGCCCGCGTTTGCCGGTTCCGCCAACGACCCGGTAAGCGGCCTTCCTTTGGCGCCGGCTATGACGCCGAGTAACCATCCTTTGAGCATCACTATCTGCGGAAAACCACCAGTGGATGGTGTTCAGTCCGGCAAATCCAACGTGCAAATGAGGAGTGCCTCGTTTCTAACTTTCTGAATAGGAGACTAACCGTGAAGTTTTTCTGCACACTGATGATGCTCGCAAGCCTGAGCGTTGCCCTTTCCGCCGGCAACGTAGTCCTCACCACCGATCCCTTAACTGGACTGCCAGTCGATCCCAAATCTGATCCCGGTATGGGTCTTGGAAACGCGCCTGTAAATATGGCTGATCAGCAGATCTGCAAGAGCAAGATGCAAGCCAATCTCTATACCGTTCTTGACAAGGTAGACCCCACGGTCGCCTGGTACGCGGCTCACCTTGCGGGCTTCCATAAGAGCCACACCTACTATCGGAATCGTACGCAGAACGCGTTCTACAACGACGCGGGCACGCTAGTGGTGATAGTGGTGGGAGACCCCGGCAAGGACGGAGAGAACGTCGACACCCATGCCGTCACGTACTACCGCTTTCAACCTGGCCTGTCAGCCAAGACTATCGTGTCCTTTGGGACGCAAAATCTCGACTGCCGGTGATCTATCAAGAAAGTTCACAACTTCAAGCGCGAGGAGAGAACATATGTCCAAAAATAGCCGGTTATTGCCCGCTCTGGGAGCACTGATGGTCGCATGCTGCGTTTCAATCCCAGCGGTTGCGACCGCCGATGCCGCCTGCCAGCCGATGTTTGATGCAGCGACCAAGATCTTCGCCGTGCCAACTCATTCCTACACGGCTGAGACCTTGCCCGGAGGCAAATCGCGAAATGCCGAGGCGATCTATGCGAACAACGCGATCTACATCCTCTACAACGGCAAATGGATTCGCAGCAAGGCGACACCACAGGACATGCTCAAACAGGAGCAGGAGAACATTCGCGACGCGAAAACGTCATGCCGCCATGTGCGCGACGAATCGGTGAACGGCGAACTGGCAGCGTTGTACATGGCCCACGCCGACAACGACGGAGTTAAGTCCGATGCCCAGACCTGGATCTCCAAAAGCCGAGGACTTCCCTTGAAGACGGAGGAAGACATCGACACCGGCGATGGGGACAAGAAACACATGTCGATCCGATATGACTACAGCAATGTGCGGCCGCCGGCGGGCGTGCAGTGACTTCGTAGCGGGCGGTGGACCAAGTTTTTGAGGACCGCTCAGGGTTACTTCGATAGAACGGTCAACGCCTGCCGGAACATGGCATCGAACTGGCCGTTCTTCGCTATTGCGGACAAGGCCTTTTCCGCGGATGCACGCTGGTATCCCAGATTCATGAGTGCGGAGAGCACGTCTTCTTCGACGGCGCTCAAGGTTGGCATGGTCGCAACCTCGCCGGCTTTCTCGGGAGGCAATTTGTCGCGCAGCTCGAGCACCATGCGTTCGGCGGTCTTCTTTCCAATGCCTGGGATGCGTGTGAGGCGCGCAATGTCGTTGCCGCGAATGGCGTTGACCATCTCATCCGCCGCCATGCCACTCAGGATGGTAATCGCAAGCTTCGGTCCAATGCCGCTGACGGTAATCAGCTTTTCGAAAAGAGTCTTTTCCGCCGACCGAAGGAAGCCGTACAACGCCAGCATGTCCTCCCGCACATGAGTGTGGATGTGCAGCGCCACATCGCCGCCGACGCCGGGTAAATCAGAAAATGTAGGAACGCTGATAGTGACGTCGTACCCGACGCCGCCGGTCTCAACGATGGCCTGATTCGGATGCTTCGCCAGCAGCTTTCCGCGGAGATGAGCAATCATAGGAAATCAGTTTTCAGTCGTCGGTCTTCGGTTGTCAGCCAATCGGAATTTCCTGAAGACCGATGACTGACGACTAGAATAAAGAACTCTGTTTTCGATTTGGAGTGATCCCGAAATGTTCGTAAGCTAATTGTGTGGCGACGCGCCCGCGTGGCGTGCGGTTCAGAAAGCCGATCTGGATCAGGAATGGCTCGTAGATTTCTTCAATCGCGTCCTGCTCCTCGGCCAGCGCCGCAGCCAGCGTGTTCACGCCGACCGGTCCACCCTGATATTTCTCGATGATGGTCAGCAGCAGCTTGCGGTCCACTTCGTCGAACCCGTGACGATCGACTTCCAGCATCTGCAGTGCGGCCTGGGCAGTTGGTAGATCGATCTTTCCTGCGCCACGCACCTGGGCATAGTCCCGCACACGACGTAACAAACGATTTGCGATTCGCGGAGTACCACGGGAGCGGCTGGCAATTTCGAGCGCCCCGGCATCGTCAACCTCGACTCCAAGAATTTCGGCGGATCGTTCCACGATAATGCGCAAGTCTTCGTGAGTATAAAACTCTAGCCGCAACACAATGCCAAAACGTGAACGCAGCGGCGACGAAAGCAGTCCCGCCCGCGTGGTCGCGCCGATGAAGGTGAAAGGCTTCACATCCATGGTGTGAGTTCGCGCCGACGGTCCTTGTCCGATCATGATGTCGAGCTTGTAGTCTTCGAGGGCCGAATAAAGAATTTCTTCCAGCGCAGGTTGCAGGCGATGAACTTCGTCAATGAACAATACTTGCTTGTCCCGCAGATTGGTCAGGATGGCGGTGAGGTCGCCTTTGATTTGCAACGTCGGCCCGGAAGTCTGCTGGAAGGGCGCGGCCAATTCATTGGCGATGATGGTGGCTAGAGTCGTTTTGCCCAGCCCCGGTGGACCGTAGAGCAGCACGTGATCGAGAGCCTCGCCACGGGAGCGTGCGGCCTCGATGGCGACCGCTAGATTTTCTTTTACTTTGGGTTGTCCGATGAATTCAGTCAGGCGCTGTGGCCGCAGCTTCAGTTCAAAAGATGAATCGTCCTCAACCGGCGCAGCCGAAACCAGCCGCTGCTTGAGATCGGGAATGTTTTTGGCGGTAGCCACTCACTGGATGGTAAGTCGAAAAAGGAAATTGGGCAATCACGTTGAAATCTGCACTGGCTGTGTGGGGACGGGTCTCCGACCCGTCCGGTCGAGCGCAGCTCGACGCTCCAACTTAAATCACAGTCGAGCTCCGCTCGACTGGGCAAGTGAGGGCACCTGCCCCTACGTGGTCCGTGGTTATTTCTTTACTTTTGCCGGCTCTTTCTCTCCTACCCGTTTGCTGACTTCGAACACCATCTTGCCAGCTTTTTTGTCAGCGTCTACGACCACGTGATCTCCGTGCAATACCTCGCCGTCGAGGATCTTCAGCGCCAGCGGGTCCTGCACTAGCTTCTGGATGGCGCGCTTCAACGGTCGCGCGCCGAAGTTCGGATCGAAGCCTTCGGTGAACAGCAGGTCTTTAGCCGCATCCGTCAGTTCGAGCGAGATCTTGCGATCAGCCAGCAGGCGGCGAACATCTTCCAGCCGCAGCTCGATGATCCGCACCAACTGCTCCCTCCCCAGCGGACGGAAGACGATGATGTCATCCACCCGGTTCAGGAACTCAGGCTTGAAGTGTGAATGCAACGCGTGCATCACCTGCTTCGAAGCTTCGTCGAATTCCTGCTCCGAGCGAATGCCCTCAGACTGAAGGAATGCCGAACCGATATTCGAAGTCATGATGATGACCGTGTTGCGAAAATCTACGGTACGACCTTTGCCGTCGGTGAGGCGGCCATCGTCCATCATTTGCAGCAGGACGTTGAACACATCGGGATGAGCCTTCTCGATTTCGTCGAACAGCACTACCGCATATGGACGTCGCCGCACTTGCTCGGTGAGCTGTCCACCCTCTTCGTGTCCGACGTAGCCAGGGGGTGCGCCAATCAGTCGTGACACGGCGTGCTTTTCCATATATTCCGACATGTCGATGCGCACGATGGAGTGCTCATCGTCGAACAGGAATTCAGCCAGTGCGCGGGCCAGTTCGGTCTTGCCGACGCCGGTTGGGCCCAGGAAGATAAACGATCCGATCGGGCGCTTGGGATCGCTCAATCCCGCGCGTGAGCGGCGGATGGCATTCGCCACACGTTCGAGTGCAGCGTCTTGCCCCACCACCCGCTGCCGCAGGCGTTCTTCCATAGTGACCAGTTTTTTTACTTCGCCTTCGAGCATCTTCGAGACCGGAATACCAGTCCACTTGGAGATAATCCGGGCCACGTCTTCTTCGTCCACTTCCTCTTTCAGCATGCGCTTGGCCGAAGAACCTTCGAGCTGGTTAGTCAGCTTCTTCAGTTCTTCTTCCGTCTGCACCAGCAAGCCGTAGCGGATCTCCGCCACTCGCTGCAAGTTGCCTTTGCGCTCCTCGGACTGTTCTTCGATCTTGAGCTGCTCGATTTTCTCCTTGAGTGTCCGCGCCTTGGCGATCAGGTCTTTCTCCCGTTTCCAGTTGGCTTTCAGCGCATTGGATTTTTCACGCAGTTCAGCCAGTTCTTTATCGAGGACGGCGAGCCGCTCCTTCGAATTGGGATCGGATTCTTTCTTCAGCGCCTGTTTCTCGATTTCCAACTGGATCGCGCGGCGGTCGAGCTGATCGATCTCAGTCGGCATGGAATCGATCTGAATGCGAAGTGATGCCGCTGCTTCGTCGATCAGGTCGATAGCCTTGTCCGGCAAGAAGCGGTCTGAAATATAGCGATGCGACAACGTGGCCGCGGCCACAATAGCCGAGTCCTTGATGCGGACACCGTGGTGAACTTCATAGCGTTCTTTCAAGCCACGCAGAATTGCAATCGTGTCTTCAACGTTGGGTTCCCCCACGAAGACAATCTGGAAGCGACGTTCGAGCGCGGCATCTTTCTCGATGTATTTGCGATACTCGTTTAGCGTGGTAGCGCCAATGGCGCGCAGCTCACCGCGAGCCAGGGCCGGCTTCAGCATGTTGGAGGCGTCAATCGCGCCTTCCGCCGCTCCCGCACCGACCAGGGTGTGCAACTCGTCGATGAACAGAATGGTCTTGCCTTGCGAGTCTTCGATGTCCTTGAGGACAGCCTTAAGACGATCCTCAAACTCGCCACGAAACTTCGCTCCTGCCAGCATTGCGCCCAGGTCGAGAGACACTACACGCTTATTCTTCAGTGCCTCCGGAACGTCGCCGGAGATGATGCGCTGGGCTAGTCCTTCCACGATCGCAGTCTTGCCGACACCGGGCTCGCCGATCAGCACCGGGTTGTTCTTGGTGCGGCGGGAGAGCACCTGGACCACGCGGCGGATTTCTTCGTCCCGTCCAATAACGGGATCGAGCTTTCCGCGCCGCGCCTGTTCCGTCAGGTCGCGAGCGTAACGCTCCAGCGCCTGGTACTTGGCTTCAGGATTCTGGTCGGTGACTTTCTGCGATCCGCGGACTGCAGTCAGCGCCTTGAGGATGGCGTCGTAAGTGGCTCCTGGCCGGGCCAGAATTTCCTGAGCCTGATCTCGTTTCAGGTGCGTAATCGCCAGCAGGAGATGCTCAGTAGAAACGTACTCATCTTTAAAGTTCGCTGCTTCCTTGAACGCGCGATCCAGAAGTTCGTTGGCTGCCTTGGAGAGCGAGGCTTGTGCTGCTCCGCCACCCGAGACTTTCGGAAGCTTTTCGATCTCGCGATAAGTTTCGCTAAGCACGGCTTGTGGACCGATGCCGATTTTCTCCAGCACGGGGAGGATGATGCCCTCTTTGTCCTCGAGCAGCGCGGCCAGCAGGTGCACAGGCAACAGTTCAGGATTGCCGTGTTCGGAGGCGAGGTCGTTCCCTCGTTGCACCGCTTCCTGCGCCTTCACCGTAAATTTTTCCCAACGGATCGCCATGGTGACTCCATTTAGTAATTGAGCAATTTTGCAATTGAGTGATTAAGAACCAACGGCTGGTTCAGCATGCACCCGCCAGCGCAGGATTTCAAATTCCCCAATTACCCGATTGCAAAATTCCTCAATTCCTTTCAATTAACAAAATTAACGGGAGACGGCACTCTGGCCGCCTCCCGTCACAGACTGTCGAACTTTGCTCGACCGGGCGGACGAGGCGTCCGCCGCTACGTGAGTTTTGCCGAATTACGCGGCTTGGCCTGCGCTCTTCGGCTGCGCGGACCCAGGTTGCTTTCCTTCCAGCGTCTTTTCGCTGCCTACGTTGACTTTGATCTGCTTGGGCTTGGCTTCGGCCTTCTTGGCCAGCTTCACTTTCAGAATGCCCTTTTCGTAGTTGGCGGAAACGCTTTCGGTATCAACCGTGTTGGGCAGCGTGAAGGTGCGAGTGAAGCTGCCATACTGCCGCTCGATGCGACGGTAGTTCTCTTCTTTCTCGTCCTTCTCGAGCTTGCGCTCGCCGTGCACGGTCAGGGTGTTGTTCTCGATGCGGACATCAATGTCCTTCTCGTCAATTCCCGGAACTTCGATCTTCAGCGTGACGTTGTGCTCATCTTCATATACGTCGACGGCTGGCGCGAAGCTCGAGGTGGACAAGGATTCATCCTTGCCTTCGTTGAACGAGGCGTTGAACAGACGGTTCAAACGATCCTGTACGGAGCTGAACTCGCGGTAGGGATCCCAACGGGTCAATACGGTCATAAATCCTCCTCTGAAATCTTTGAAAGTGTTTTTGAAGGCGCCACTTGTCATTTTGTGTGCCTATTTAGTATGACGCGATAATAAAATATGAGTGTAGTATTGTCAATTATAATATTTGTCCTATTTTCAATTACTTATATAGGCAATGATGCACTTTAGATACTCGGTTTCAGGCACATTCAACAGGATGGGATGGTCTTTGGACTGGCTACGGGTTTCGATAATGCGAAGATTCCGGCGGACATCCTGGGCTGAAACCCGGATTACATCGAGATATTGCGCCGGGCTGACGTGATAAGAGCAGCAGCAGGTGACCAGGATCCCGCCGGGTCGCAGCATCTTGAGTGCGCGCAGATTGAGTTCTTTGTATCCACGCAGGGCGGTTTCGAGGTTGCTCTTGCTTTTGGCAAAGGCGGGCGGGTCGAGGACGATGGTGTCATAGCGGCGCCCAGAGTCGGCGTAGTCGCGGAGTAGGTCGAAAGCGTTGGCTTCTACCCACTCGATGTCGCGGTTGTTGAGCGTTGCATTGCGGTCGGCCACTTCAAGGGCGGGGAGGGAGCTGTCGACGCCAGTGACCTTGGAACAAGACTGGGCCAGATGCAGAGCGAAGCCACCCTGGTAGCAGCAAACATCCAAAGCTTCGCCGTGGGCATAGCGTGCGGCGGCTGCGTAGTTCTCGCGCTGGTCGAGGAAGGCTCCGGTCTTCTGTCCTCCTAAAGCCTCATAGTGAAACTTCACGGTATTCATCGTAAAAATCGTGTTGCTCTTGGTGCCCTGGACCAGCCCTGAAGGACGTGCCGGCAATTGCTCCAGCTCGCGGATTCGCGGATCGACACGCTCGGCGATGGCCGCTGGTTTCAGATGCTCGTTCAACGCCGCCAAAACGGTGCTACGCACGGGCTCGGCGTCCATGGCCTGGGTCAGCGCCTGGATGGAAAGCAGGTCGCTGTAGCGATCCACGATCAGCCCGGGCAGAAAATCGCCTTCGCTGAAGATGAGGCGGTAAGCATCGGTGTCGTGCACGACACGCCCGCGGTAGGTGATTGCTCCCTGGATACGCTCCAGCAACAGGCGGGGGAGATCGTCAACGGCGTGCGGAGAAATCATGCGGATGGCGATCTGCGAGGAGCTGCTGTAGAGAGCTGTCCCAAGAAATTTTCCGCGCTCGTCGGTTACGCCGACCGCGGTGCCCCTTTCGACGCCGATCTCAGAGACGATGTCGGAGCGGTAGACCCAGACGTGGCCGTCCTGAAGGCGCGTGGCGCCGCGGCGCGAGATTTTTACGGCGGGAAGAGATGAAGTAGCGGACTTTGTGAGCATGCAGTGATCTTACGCTGTGAAAAGCAGCACCACGAACTGTGCAGGGGCAGATGAGGACATCTGTCCCTACGTGGTTCGCAATGATTTCTAACTGGCGGCTGGGTGATGCGATGGCTGAGGTTCTTCGGGGAGTTCTCGTAGGGCTTTTTTCAGGTCGGCATGCAGTTCATCGAGTTCGGTCATCGGCAGCTCAGACGCCCATTCTTCCAGCTGTTGCAGGTCCAGCGTGGTGTGAAGGCGAACGGATGATTTGATGTCTTCGGCGAAAACAGCGCTGAAATCGCCAGGCATCTGCGCGATGCCCCCGATCATCCGGCCGGTTTGCGCATCGTACACCCGGCGAGTGGCGTTGCCGTTGGCAGTCAGAAAGGCGAAGAAAACTTCGCCAACCTCGGCGTACTCCGCACGATAAAACCACGCCTTGTCCACGTGGGTCTTGGGCCGGACACGGCGTTTTGCAGTCAGGCTGGGACGCTCCTCAGCCACTCCGGTTGCGGGATCGAAGTACAGAACGCGCTGGCACGATTCGCAGACGATGACCTGTCCGTTGCGCACTTCGTTATAAGTCTGCGGACGCAGCATGACCTGGCATCCCATACACTTTTGGTCGCGAACTTCGGCAAGACCGGAGCCGCGAAATTTCGAGACGCGTTCGTACTGGCGCAGCAGGTCTTCATTCACACCGCCTCGTGCCTGGGTGCGCTTGGCATTCCATTCCGCCAGCAGCTTTTCGTCTTCGGCGGTGCGCTCGCGGGCGACAGCTTTTTCTTTCTCGATCTCGGCCATCTCGGCTTTGAGTTCAAGCTCGGCGGCTTTTACATCTTTATCGCGCGCATCGGCATTGAGCATCAATTCCAGAATCTTGTCTTCGTTGGACTTGATCTCCTGCTCGGCGAATTGGATTTCGTGCAGCAGCGCCTTGTACTGTTCGTTGGTTTTTACTGCCAGAGACTGGTCACGATACTTGGAGATTTTGCCTTGCAGGTCCTGGATGGCGCTTTCGTACTTCCGCTTGGTAGCTTCGTCAGCCTTGACCGCAGCTTTTGCCTTTTCCAGTCCGGCTTTGGTGCCGGCCAGTTTTTCTTCGATGGCAGCCACGCGTTTGGGCAGCGCAGCCACTTCCTGATTGAGGCGGAGGATCTCGCGGTCCGCCTGCTGTAGCTCCATGAGGTGTTGCACGTCTGGAAGCATTGGGCTGAGGTAATTTTAGCATGGGCCCACCAGAGGCCACGTGTTCTTGTCTCAACCGTGTCATCCCGACCGGAGCGCAGCGAAGCAAGCGAAGTGGAGGGACCTTGTGTTTAGCTTGAGAAGAATCGCCGAGCTGCGCTCGGCCGGACGGGCGAGGGCGTCCGTCCCTACGCGGGCAGAAGCGATGATAGGCTTTTAAATGAGGGACACATTCCATGCACCGTATGACATTGGGCGACTTCGAACTGACCGCGATCTCTGACGGCACCTACCACCTTGATGGCGGAGGCATGTTCGGCGTCGTCCCCAGAAGCCTTTGGGAACGCAAAGTGAAGCCGGAGGGCAACAATCTCGTCCCTCTGGGACTGAATTCGGTCGTGGTCCGTACGGGGAAGCAAACGGTGCTGGTCGAAACCGGCGTAGGCAACAAGCTTTCCGAGAGAATGATCAAAATCTACGGCCAGCCCGCGGAGTTGCTCGACAGGCTCGCCGACGCCGGCGTCGCGCCGGAAGACGTGGACATCGTCATCAACAGCCACCTGCACTTTGATCATTGCGGATGGAACACCATCCGCCAGGGCGACAAGATCGCCGCCACTTTCCCCAAAGCGAAGTACTACGTGCAGGAAGGCGAGTGGAAGCACGCCCACGAACATCAGCGCGACAGGGTCAGCTACATCACGGAAAATTACGATCCGTTGGTTGAAAGCGGACAGATGACGCTCCTTCGCGGCGACGCGGAAATCGTTCCCGGCATATCAGTCCGCGTTTATCCCGGACACACCCGCGACATGCAGGCGATCATGGTGCAAAGTGGCGGGAAGACAGCATGCTACATTTCCGACCTTATTCCGACCAGCGCGCATCTCGATCTGAACTGGGTGATGTCCTACGACTTGTATCCAATTGAGACCATCGAAAGCCGCAAGCGTTATTACACTGACGCGTTGCCGGGAAAATGGCTGACCATGTTTACCCACGACGCGAAATTGCCCTGGGCTTATGTGGTGAAGGATGAGAAGGGGAAGATGGTGGTGGAGACATAGGGAATGATTGTCCAAACCAGCGCGTGCCGACTGGAAGCATACGCGGCAGCCTCTAGTGTTGACTTGGGCGCGGAGGTCACTTTTGAGCTCCATTTCTCATTGACCGGTCAATGAAATTGCGACAATATGCCAGCCGCATGACCGCCAAACGTTATTTTCTTAGGGAATGGGTCTTTACTCTTTTGGCATGCCTGTCGGCATCTGCGACAATGATGCCCGTCGGGTGGCTCGGGAATTCGAACAAATGCGTGCGGTCTTCTCGAGCGGATTTCCCAATTTCCAGCTCGACTCAGGTGCTCCGCTTCTGGTGTTGGCGCCCCGTGACGAATCCAGCATGAAAGCTTTGGCGCCGGAGTTCTGGAAGCGAAAAGGCGCTAAACCTGCGGGCTTCTTCCGGCACGGCTGGGAAAAGCAGTTCGCGGTGGTTCAGCTGGATGACGTCCGGCCTGGGGCCTACCAAGTGGTTTATCACGAG
>Ga0157374_10002848_pt1 | contig 14507 bp, 13 predicted proteins | sample M25metaG_FD_115308 | JGI IMG/M metagenome (GOLD analysis project Ga0157374, IMG submission 115308) | Miscanthus rhizosphere microbial communities from Kellogg Biological Station, Michigan, USA - M2-5 metaG | ecosystem: Host-associated > Plants > Roots > Rhizosphere > Soil | place: USA: Michigan...
AAATTAATATTATTTAATTTATCTAATTAAATTTTGATTGTATATTGATAAATATGTAATATTTTTGATTATAAGATTTTAGATCAGACAATAAATTATAATTCGTTCTAACGTTATTAGCCTAGGCTAACATTTAATAACAGATCTATCTTTATTTATTGTATATATTGAGCTTATCCAAAACCACTATGTTAATTTCACTTTTTGCAGGTATAATATTTTTAATAGCAATTATAGTCTTAGTAGTTAAATATAATTCTCTATCTCTATTTCAATTTAATATTCTAGGACAAAAAATTGAATCGAATTTAAAACCAATTTCTGAACATACACCAGGTTATCCTTCAATAAAATCTGATGGTGATATATTAAATCCAATGCATACTGTGTTACCCGAAAATGGAGTTGTAGATCCTACAAAATATCTCAGAGACTTTAATTATGGCAAAGTAACTAAACTTTCAAATGGTACCATACTACGAGAATTTACATTAATAGCGTCAGATAATAAAGTAAAAGAAGTATCACCCAATATTTTCTATAATGTTTGGACATTCAATGGAACTGTGCCTGGACCAACATTAAGGGTTACCGAAGGAGATATTGTTAAAATTAACTTTATTAATAATGGAACAAAACCTCATTCAATACATACTCATGGTATACATCCGGCAGAAATGGATGGTGTTTTTGAAATGATTCCACCTAAAGGAAAATATACTTATCAATTTATTGCAAAACCTTTTGGCGTTTTTCCTTATCATTGTCATATGACACCTTTAGAAGAACATATTGTACATGGACTATACGGAGTTTATATTGTTGATCCCAAGGAACCTAGACCACCTGCTGATGAAATGGTAATGGTTATGAATGGATATGATACTGATTTTGATAATGAAAATAACTTTTACACTGTAAATGGAATTCCTTTCTATTATCTAAATAAACCTATTCAAATTGAAAAAGATACATTGATAAGGATATACCTAGTCAATATGCTTGAGTTTGATCCATTAAATAACTTTCATCTTCATGCTAATATGTTCAATTATTATCCTAGCGGAACAAGACACACACCTGATCAATATACTGACGTCATCTCATTAAATCAAGGAGAACGTGGTATTTTAGAATTTAATTATACTTATCCAGGAAAATATATGTTTCATGCTCATAAAACTGAATTTTCAGAAAAGGGTTGGATGGGATTATTTGATGTAAAAGATAAAGGGAAAAATAATAAATCGGCATATAATTTTCAAAAAACCTCTAATTTATATTTATCAGATACTAATAATGGATATTATAATAGAGCAATAGAGAATAGCAAAACATCCTCTAAATTTCAAATTACAAATTCGATGTATAATAATGTAGTATATAATCAAAATGCATCACTATTGAAAGGAGGTAATCCTTCAAATGAATAGGGAAGAAGAAGAAAAAGAAACAGACAACCAAAGAAAATCCTCCACGATAAAGGAGAAAAACAATATCAATAAATCATCTTATAAAATAGAAAAAAGTAAGAGCCATGGAGACTATGCTATAAAAAAAGGGCACATTAAATCTATAGGATTAGCTATTATTCCATTATTGGTTTTGGCAGGAATGATTTATTTCCTTTATAGTCCATATAGTCAATCTTTAATAAATAATACTGGTATTCCTTCTCCGCAAATAACATTTGAAAAGATAGAATTTCATAATAATCAAATTATTGCTTCCATTAGAAATACAGGCTCTACAGAAATAATTATATCGCAAGCTGACGTTAATGATAGAATACAAGCTGCAGCAATAGAGCCATCAAAAATATTACAAAGACTATCTGAAGCCAAAGTCATAATTCCCTTTCTTTGGAATTCTGGAGAGCCCTATGAAATAGGAATAACGACATCCGATGGAGTAAGATTTAGTAAAACAATACAAGCTGCTGCAGCAACTCCTATACCCGATGTTCATCAATTATCTGTATTTGCAATTCTAGGAAGTTATGTTGGAGTGATCCCTATAATGATAGGGCTTGTATGGTATCCTTTTATGAGAAAACTAAGTACAAATCAATACAATTTTTTCTTGAGTCTCACTGCAGGATTGCTTGTATTTCTAGGTATTGATGCACTTATTGAAAGCAATGAAATTGTAACAGATAACTTGGCATCTGTTTTTAACGGTCAAATATTGGTGTTTATTGTATCGGTTGCATCATTTCTTGTACTGTATTATGTATCTGAGCGATTTTCAAAGCGTGCTATTGAAAAATTGATCAAAAAGAGTTCTATATTTTTCTCATCGACAGGAAATTCATTAAAGGACAATAGTATTACAACAACAACAACAAATAATATGTCAAATACAAAAAACCAACAAATTCAATTAACGTTGCAACAACAGCTTATAAAACCATTGGCAATTTCAATGATGATTTCATTAGGCATAGGATTACATAACTTTGGCGAGGGTCTGGCTATTGGAGCAGCAATTTTGTTAGGTAAAGTAGCTTTAAGTACATTTCTTATAGTAGGATTTACTTTACATAATACTACTGAAGGACTTGCTATAGTTGCACCATTAGCTAAAACTGGTAAGTTAATGATAAAGAGACTTTTGCTAATGGGAATCATTGCTGGTATCCCCACAATTTTAGGAGCATGGGTTGGCGGATTTATATATTCTCCCATAGCAGCAATAGTTTTTCTATCTATTGGTGCAGGAGCAATATTTCAGGTAGTTTATTCTCTTGGCCGATGGATGAAAAACTCTGTACATTCTAATGATAACAATTTACAAAATAATGACAAGTCTATATCAAATGATGTTACTACTAATCCAAAACCAGCACTATCTTCTGCATCAATAATAGTTGGATTTATTGTAGGCATGATTATAATGTATATGACTGGACTATTAGTATGATAATAAATTCAAAGCTAAAAACCAGCACTATATGGTATATTAAAATAAATGGGGCTACAAGGATTAAATCCCTTATGGTAAACTGGTTCTAAAGAATTATCGGGCCTTGATTATTTTAAAAATAAGTTCTTTTATATTGTCCGCTAATCTATCATGTCTAAATATAATAAATGCAATAAAAATTGATTAATTACTTCAATCACTAGCGAAATTGGCAAGTGGTCGCTAAGCCTCTTATTGAGAATTCCATGTTTCCATAATTTATCGGCCACTTAAATTTCTTGGGTATTTCTTATGTGAACCTAGTTCATAAAGCTCGGTATCAACAACTTATTTGTTTATCCTTGTGATCTTTGGAAAAATTATTACAGTTAGTTGAAATTATTTTACACTGAAAGATAGTTATTTCAAGAATTATCTATAGATTAAGTGAATTTGTATTAGGAATATCATGATATTGGTAAAGATGTTTGTCATATAAAATGTTACTATTTACAAGGAACCATTAATATATATAATATTTTTATATATATTATATCTAGTTATTTGATATTTGTTAAATTATAATGGCATAAACATTTCATTTGTAAAGATAAATTTAAGAAATGTTTATCTTTTTCAATAAAGTAAAATAATAATGCAGATAGAAAAAATATATAAAAATTCTGCACTAGATATAACAAATGAATTAAAAAAATCTGGAATAAAATGGGTTCGATTAAATTTTTGCGATCCCTTTGGATTTCTTCATCAAATATCTGTTAGTAGTGATGAAATAACAGAAGATGCTTTTGAACAAGGGCTACCCAGGCTCGATGGTAGTTCTATAAAAGGATTCAAAGAAATCTATGAATCAGATATGTTGCTTAAACCTGACCCTCTAACTTTTGCTCTCTTACCGGATTATTTTGATAAAAATCATCATAATGGCGGAAATTATATGTTTCCTTCACGGGCTGCACGAATGTTTGTTGATATTTATGAAGGATTTGGAGGAAAAAGATACTCTAGGGATTGCAGGTATATAGCACAGAAAGCTGAAGATGTGTTAAAGAGCAAAGGTTTTGATAAGAGTTATTGGGGGCCTGAATTAGAGTTTTTTGTTTTTAACAAAATCAATCTTCTTCCAAATCCAATGTCATCTGTAAATTGTTCTGGTGGATCTGGATATTCTATCGAATCTGCAGAGGCTCCATGGAATTCTTCCAATACCAGTGCATATACTATTCCATTTAAAGGAGGATATTTTCCTGCTCCTCCAGCAGATAGTTTAACGGATCTAAGAGATGAAGTATCGGAAACATTACAAGAGTTTTTCGGAATAAAAGTCGAAGCTCATCATCATGAGGTTGCAACAGCCGGGCAATGCGAAATTCAGATGGTGTATAATGAACTTACAAATGTAGCAGACAATGTAATAACATACAAAAAAACAGTAAAAGAAGTTGCTGCAAAACGCGATATGATTGCAAATTTTATGCCAAAACCAATAGCACTTGATAATGGTTCAGGTATGCATGTAAGCCAAAGCTTATGGATAAAAAGGAAGCATAGAGACGATATCAATGCATTTTTTGATCTATCTGATGAATACGCAGAACTAAGCCAATCAGCTCATTACTATATTGGAGGGTTAATAGAACATGCCGAGTCGCTTTGTGCTATAACAAATCCCACAACTAATTCCTATAGGAGACTGGTTCCAGGGTTCGAAGCACCTATAAATGTGGCCTGGAGTAAAATGAATAGATCTGCTAGCATAAGAATTCCTGCTCATTATAAAAACATGGAGAAGGGAAAAAGAATAGAATATAGAACACCTGATCCTAGTTCAAACATATATCTTGTTGAATCTGCCTTGTTGCTGGCAGGCCTTGATGGAATCAATAAAAAAATTTCACCTCCTGAGCACGTTGACAAAGATATATACAAACTCACAGAGCAAGAAAAAAGAGATCTTGAAATTAAAAAATTACCAACTTCGTTATTAGATGCTATAGAGTCCTTGGAATCAGATGACGAATTTTTAAAACCTGTGTTTACAAGTGACTTTCTTGAAACATATTGTAAGATCAAAAAAGACGAGTATACAACAATAGCAGCAATACCTTCTCCAAGAGAATTTTATATGTATGGGAATATATAGAAAGATATGCCTTACCATAAAGACGTACTTGACATTAAAAGAAATCTTTTAAAAGAATCTTCTTCTCCTACTAATGCAGATTATTACGATCCAGCAAAAATAATTTTGGATGCAAGAAAAGCATTTGATGGACTTGTACCATATTCAGGGCTGGGAGCCACCTCAACAAATGATTATTTTTCTTCTATTGATCTGATTGGTGGTAGTGGTGGTGATCTTAAAACAGCAGAAGATTACAGTGATGTGGATCTATCATTGAACATTGGTGGTCGATACTCTAATGATATTATAAAATCAGATGTACCCTTTTTTATTTCTGGTATGAGTTACGGTTCATTAAAACTCCCTGCAAAAATAGTATTGCATATAGCATTAAACAAACTTGCTGAAGAAGATGGAATTTGCGTAATAATGAATACTGGTGAAGGAGGAGCACTACCATGGGAAATCTATGGCATGGATACTTGGAATAATCGTATACTGGAATATGCTGAAAGGTTACTTAAGGAGCACAATTTAGATAGTGTAGATAGAGAACAAATTTTTTGCAGAAAATATCCTTTGATAGTACAATATGCATCAGGAAGATTTTGGAGAGACCCCAATTATTTGTTGAAAGCAGATGCAATAGAAATCAAAATAGGTCAGGGAGCAAAAATAGGACATGGAGGAGTATTGCCCGGCTCAAAAGTAACAGAGCTAGTAGCAGAAAATCGAGGAGTTCCTCCATACAAAGCAGCTCACTCGCCTTCAAGACATTTGGATATATTAGGACCTGAAGATTTGGTTGCCAAGATCCTTGAATTAAGAGAAGTTACTGAGTGGAAAATTCCAATAATTGTAAAGGTAGGCGCATCAAGAGTTTATGATGATATTCAAATAATACTCAAATCCTGTGCAGACTCTGCTTCCATAGATGGATATGTGGGGGGAACGGGTGCAGCTCCTTGGGAGATTAGAGAAGTAATTGGTATAAATACAATACCTTCAATAAAATTGGGAAAAGATGCAATAGTGGACTACTATTCAAATAAAAAGTTAGATAACTTTAAACTACTTGCTCATGGAGGAATTTGGGATTCAAAACGAATTGCAAAATGTATTGCCCTTGGAGCAAATGGTGTTGGTATAGGTACCGGATTTCTTATCTCAATGGGTTGTACCTTGATTCAAGATTGCTATACGAATACTTGTCCAGCAGGATTAACTGGGTCATATGAAAAGCTCGATATACAACAAAGTGTCAAGAGAGTAATTAATTATATAAAGGGAACAATGTTCGAGCTTCAAAATATTGTAGGCTCATTAGGAAAAAAAACAATCAAAGACCTAGGTACAGCAGATCTTTTTGCTACAGATGAAATATCAAATATGGTATCAGGGCTTGGTATGAGCAAAAAGAATTATTATAAACAGATAACAGAAAAGATTAGAAGTATGGATAATAAAATGGAGTGCATAGAGAAAATAAATTTGAGTTAAATAAAATGAATAACAAAGAAAAATTTATAATAAGATCTTCGATTTTAGAATTAGCAGAAAGTGGTACTCCTCGCAATATCTCCATAGATGACAGAATAAAAAATAATAATAATAATCATAATGAAAGAGAAAAGGAAAAGCCATTAAACTTTTGGGATTCTATAACTGCACTAGGTGCACAATTATCAAGACCTCCTTATGATCCATATAGAGAAATAATAAACCTTGAAATAAGTGTAGGTAGGAAACAATGTCAAAATAAGGTTGTTTTATCTATGCCTTTACTAATTTATGATAACTATGTAAAGAGCGAAGAAACATCTTTAGATACTCTACACGATGCATTAAATTGGCTTGCTGTTAATGAAAACATAAATTTAGGATTTGTTTCTGATAAGAGCATTAAAAATATCAATAGAAAGTATCCTTATTTTAAAAGAATAATTGGAAAATCAAAAATAGAAAAAAAAGATTTTGATTTCGAAGGGCTTGTATTGCAATACAATAATGATGATCATGATAAATTTATACAATTTCTAACAGACATAAGAAAAGAGTTTAAAGGCCCTATACTTGTCGAGATTGATGATACCGATGATAGATATATTAATTCAATTCTAGATATAGGTGCAGATGGGATTGTTGCAGATACCATTAAAATAACAAATCAGCAAGGAAAATACAAAGGAAAACATGCAATAACTGTAATCCATGACATGAGGCGTGCTATAAACCAATATTATGCAGGAAAGGAAAATGATGGTGCAATGCTGGTGGCTGCTGGAGACTTTAATAATACTGGAAGGATTGTAAAAGCTGCCGCATTAGGTGCAGATATTATAGGATACTCTACAAGTATGTTGATTGCAAATGCTGCAAATCATTATGAGAATTTATCTAATACAAATGCAATATCTGAAAGGATTTATAGACATGTGCTGGCTACCAAAGGAGAACTTAAAGGTGTACCTGCCGCATTGGGGTATAGTAACTTTTATAATATGTCCCCTGCTGATTTGCGTACCTCTAGTATTGAGGTAAGTTTACAAACAGATATTGCTATAGAAGGAATAGATAAAAGTTATCGTCAAATAATTGAAGAATTAGTTGATGAATATGAGATCAAAGAAAGACTGAATATTGATGAAGGAAAAAAGCAGAAATTAGTTGCACATCTGCTAACTAATAGATATGGGGTTTGAAAGTTAAGTATGTGTGGTATTTGTGGAATCATATTAAAGGATCATGATAATCCAAACTTTTCAATAGGCGCCCTTCTTTATCGGATGATGGAAAGCCAACAAGTAAGAGCACAGGATAGTGCAGGCATAGCCATTTTTAATACTGGGGATGCTCATTGCAATGATTTGTCTTATAACCTTAATTATTTCATAAAGTCTCCTCCTACTTCTATGACGACGACGGCAACAGGAGGATATGAGTTGATAGAAGAAAAAATTCCTGCAAGTAAGCCGATAAAAGAGCAATCCTTGCTAGTTTCCAAATTGAGCAAAGATGATTCAGTTTCGATAATAGGTTATTCAAATAAAATGAAGTTGGTTAAAAATATGGGCCTTGTAAAAGATCTTGATAAAAAATATAATATAAGATCGATGAAGGGATCTCATGGTATTGGACATTTAAGAATAGCAACAAGCAGCAAGGTTGATCCAGGTAATGCTCATCCATTTAGTACTACTGTTCTACCAGATATAGCAGTTGTACATAATGGAGAAATAACAAATTATTCTAAATTAAGAAATTTGCTTGAGATTAAGGGATATCCTTTCTATTCTAGTTGTGACTCAGAGGTCATAGCTGTATTTCTTGCTGATCAGCTATTAATGCATGGCGATATACAAAGAGCACATGATCAATTTATCCGAAAAGCAGATGGACCGTTTACCTATATTGCAGCTACTCCTCACTCATTATCCTTAGTAAGAGACAAATTTGGAACAAGAAAGGGAATTATAGGATATAATAGGGGTGGAGAAGGAAATCCTGCATTCTGGGCAATGGCAACTGATTTATCTGCGCTTGATATTGTGGGAGCCAATGAAGATGTAAAAGCCGCCTCTCCGGGCAAGTCATTAATTTTTACAATATGATAAATAAATTAATAGAAGCACAGTTTAAAAAAAACAGTAAAATGTGTTACACATTAGATATCGATGAAATAAGAGCAATTGTAAAAGATATTGGCTCAAGGGTATCTAATCCAATAACACAGTTTGAAAATATCAATAACTCTTTAGAGAAGAACTATGGAGTTAAACTTCCATATGGTTTAAACCAAGTATCAATAGAAAAGTTTGGAGATGTTGCAAGCTCCCCACTAATAATTGAGAGGGCGATAAATTCCATTATGAAAAAAATCATAGTCGAAGGTGAAACTAAAATTGTTTTAAAAAATCCAAAGGCTCTTTACAGAATAGGCATACTCGGTTTTGAGGATACTGTAAAATTAGATTTAATAGTAGAAGGAAATGTAGGCAATTTCTTTGGTGCATTTTGTAATTTTGACGGAACTTGGATAGTTGATGGAAATGCAGAAAATGGATTAGCCGATAAAGGATATAAGGGGAAAATAATTATAAACGGCTTTGCGACAGAACTTGCATGCCAAAATAACCAAACAACTAACTTCAGCAGTGGTGTAAATGTCTTGATTAAAAAAGGATGCATGGAACGGGCTATGGGTCAAGCTAGAGGAGGAAAATTGGTAACTTTTGGTGCAGGATATAATTCAGGTTTGTACATGTCAGGGGGAGTATTGCTTAATTTGGGTTTGCCCGGTGAAATGTTCGGCCCGGGAATGGTTGGTGGAGTTATTTACTCCCCTGAAGGAACTACTATAGCCGAGGGTGCAGTGATTGCCAAATTAACTTTAGAGGATTACTTCATTATAAAAGAAACACTGAGAGTATTTGAAAATGAATTATTTATAGAAGAATTGGATAGCTTCTCCATGGAAAACCCCACATTATCTTTAACTAATAATATCAATAAAAATATTCAAAAGTTCAATATGCATGATTTTATAAAAATAGTTCCAAAAACAACAAATTAAGTCCTAACTGATAATTAAAAAACAACCTTTTAAATTTACATTTGTCTTAAATGACCATTTCAAAATTATTTATTCTATATAGTTATTTTTATCTATCTATTTTATTATATTATTTTTTCGAAACTATGGATAGACTGTAACATTAACTATATTAAATATATTATATATTTATGCCTATCAATTAACAAATTCAAAACGTATTAATAGATATAGAGATGAATATACAATTGAATTATTAATAAATTGATTTTACATTAAAATATATTTTGTGCTACTTATCAAGAAGATATTCATATAATTGGTAAGACGGCTGCTGCTGCTGCATTTGATACTGCTGTTAATATTACTATAATATTCTAAAATCTTCTTTTACTGTAATTAAAACAATATGTGTATTAGTTCTTTCAATATAAGGCGATGATATATCATTTTTGACAAAATTACTCAATTCTCTGCGATTTCTAAATTTGGCAACTATTATCATGTCAGTTAATCCTGTAATATCATAAACCGCACAAACGTTAGGAAGCTTTGAAATATGTTTTTCAACTTCTATTATCTTATTTTTAATTGCAGTAATTTCAATCACTGCTGTTAAATCAAATCCCAACTTTGCATGATCTATTACTGCCGAATAAGATTTTATTGTATTATCCTTTTCTAATTTTGATATTCTATTAAGTACTGTAGGTGGAGAGACTCCTATATCAAATGCAATTTTTCTATATGAACTTCTAGCATCTGTCAACAGTTTTTTTAATATCTTTATATCTGTTTCATCTATCATATTTTATAGTCGTTAACTTTACAAATATAAAAAGAATTTAACTTTTCATTAACAAATATAACTTATCAAAACAGTCAAAAAAAGGAAGAAAGAGAAATATCAAAAACCTTTACAAAGAAAAATGAAAAAAAGAAGATAAGTAATAGAAAAGAACCTCAAATTGTTTAATTCAAATAGATTTGATGTACTCTCTTAATTTTTGTTAAACATCAAAAGTGTACGTGAGAATAATATAGAAATGCAAATTTGCTTAAAGAATAGCCTTTACTTTTACAAAGAAAAAACATTATAGTTTAAAAGCGTTCTTCAATTGCAAAACTGGAAATTTATAATAATACTTATTCTATTGCCAATAATACTATCAATAGATTGATTTAACAAGACATTACATTTGACGAAATTGCAAATAGACTACACAAAGTATGTGATAAGATGGAAAAGATAGCCCCAGAATATGTTTATCTAAAAAGACCAAAATTCATTACATTAAAAAAATGCTATAAAAAAACTAAATTTGCTAAATGGTACAGAAAGTGTGCGTTAAAAAATAACACTGGTAGAATATTTTTATTAGCAGATTAGCCTTTTATTTCTTTTTTATATTCAATGAATATATGTTCATTAAGCATGTAAAAAATCTTTAATCGATATCTATTATAATCATTTATGAAATGTGACTTTTATTTCTTTCTATAATATATTAATTATAAATTAGCAGGATTAAATTCCTTAATGGTAAACGGGTTCTGATACTAGTTCAAACTATTATAAATTAAATATTATAATGTAAAAGATTATTTTTTAATATTGAATAAAGACAATAAAATAGTTTACTTTATTTTTTTATGTATACATAGAGAATAGGAGTAATCTAAATATTTTATAACCTAAAAACTTTAGATTTTAACTGCATATAATAATATAAACCATTATAATGATATTTAAAATATGTCAAACAATAATAATACTTTTCAATCAGTTAACTCTGGAACAACGTCCTCTTCCTCTGTGTCCAAAGATGATATTATTAGAGGACTAAATGAAGATCTAGCAAGAGAATACAAAGCAATTATCCAATATGTTGTATTTAGTGCTACCTTAAAAGGACCTGAATATGGAGATATTGCAGAGCAGCTAAAAACACATGCGTCAGAGGAACTTTCACATGCTCTAGAAGTTGCAAGACAAATTGACTATTTAGGAGGAGAACCTACAGTTAAAGGAGAAGATGCCGAAACCTCTGAAGATTCAAAAACTATGCTAGAAATTGATTTGCGAGCTGAACAGGATACAATAATGAATTATAGAGAAAGAATCCGTCAAGCAGAAATGGCGGGTGAATTTGCACTATCTGAAAAATTGAGGCAAATTATAACAGATGAGCAAGATCATGAAATTGATCTTAAAGATGCTCTTGGAATAAAGTAATTAGATCATTAAACTATATTTTCTATTTATTTTAGATTAGTTTTTAGAATGTAATATATTATTTTTCATTAACTCGGCGAGTAAAAATGCCACTATGGCCATCCAATTTGATCCTCTTTAAGGATTATATAGTTGAGGAAATATTATCTTCACGTGATTTTTTAATCATAATTTTCTTCTCCTTTTCTTTTTCCACCTTTATATATTGGGACTATTATTACAAAAGCAATTGATACCAAAGCAATAAAATAAAAATAAAATCAAATCCAATGGTCATTCTTATATCATCAGAAAACCATATGCAGGAGACAGTTGTTAAGTTAACACTTTTTTTATTTGATATATATGTGCATTTAGATTCTCTTTTATCAACAAATTCGCCTTTAATAAAACTCCTGCAACAAGAAATCCTATTCCTGTAACAAGCTGTGCAGCAATTCTGGATGTAGAAATTGGATCTACTAAAGATATGGGGCAAATATCATGGGTCATCCTATTAAAAAACAATTCTTTCCTATACCAGTAGGATTTTCTTCTCCTCTTCTTTCTGCTCCTCTAAGAAATCCTCCAGCTAATAAAGATAAACCCATATTCAATAAAAAATCCAGCTCATTTATGCTAAATAGATCATCTACCATTTTCTTCTTCTTTCTAAATATATTATAGTAAAATAATCTTATTAATTGCAAAAGAGACATCAATGGTATCTTTGATTAGAACTATTAGAATTTAAATGGGAGAAGTAATAATAAGTTGATTAATTTTAATCAAAATCAAACAATTCTCCTAAAAACCCTCCTTTTCTTTTATGTTTTCTTTTCTTGTGATAATCATCATCATCATCATCTCTTTCATAACGGTATTTTTTATAATGATCTTCTTCATATCTATCTTGGATATTTGTTATTTTTTCTAATTCTCCTCTATCTAACCATACCCCTTTACATCTTGGACAATGATCTATTTCAACTCCAAATTTATTTGCAATATTCATTTCAGAGGAACAATTTGGACAAATCAATCCCATTAATTATAGATATTTTTTATAGTATTTAATTTGTATTTTATCTAGATATTGTTCTATTAATTAATAGAAAAATAAAGGCTAAAACAATAAATGAATAGCAAAAATCATTGATCTATTTTTTTGTTTTTAATAGTTGATAGAATTAAAGATCCAATATCAAAAATGATGTATTGACATAATCAATGTATTCCATAATATTCAGAAATAGTTGTCTTCCCTAGCAAATGTAGATGTTGATGTCAAAGTAGATTTTAGATATTGAAAATGATGATAAATATAAAGGAATAATAATTATCAAGTATAATTTTATTAAATAATATATAAGAATATCGTAGCAGAATTTATTTAATAAACTCAAATATTTAAGATTCGTATTATAATTTATAAGTCAAATATTGACTTTGTAAAGAAACAAGTCGATTGTAATAGCAATCAGTTTGATAAATAACGAGGTCAATATTTATTATTCATTCAACCTTTTTTATTAATCGTTTTTATGCAAATATAGGACCTTGAATCATATTTCTTTTATAAATTAAATAAATCAGTTTGGTGAGTATTACTACCTGAATAATTTGTCTAAATGCCATTTACCAGATTTAGTTTACAAATAGTTCGGATATGACAAATTCATTTTGTTTGTTTTATAAAGGTATACCCAAACTGTATGCGATATGAAGTAAGATTAAATTCCTTATGGTAAACGGGTTCTGATATTATATTGAAAAATAAACACATATGATAGATAGGAAAACTTACAACTTGTACGACCTTTATTACGGCTAGTAAAATTTGTTATTAATGACCGACTATTCAAGCATTACTTCCTTTAAGTAGATTTTATAACTTGAAGATGTCCCTCCCTTTTTCATTAATAATTAATAGGAACCACATCATATCCACTAAGATACTAATATAATTTATATTTTATTTTATTACTGAATAATGTATAAAAAAGAATATTTTTTTATTAATTGGAAATTTTTACAGACTTATTATATACTATTCATTATCTATTTAGTTTATAATTGTCATAATCATCGTCTAAATCATTATTTGCCGTCAAGGCTCTATCAATAAACTTGACTAATTTATTATCAAATATCTCTGTTAAATAATTACAAACTGTGCATCTAAAATATGCTCTAGATTTTCTTACCTTGGGTTTTCTTTTAGTTTCTATACGATTAACAATCCAATCTTTTGGTGATTTGTGTCTGCATTTTGGACAAGCAATACATAAAGAAATTTCCTCTAGACTATTTGATATAGACATAGGATGCTTTGTATAATGTTTTTCATACTATTTATTTATGGTTTAAATTTTATTATTATTTAATGCATTATTAATATTGAAATATAGTAAAAGGATTTGTTTCTTTTGATATTTGATAATTTTTATATTTTAAACGAATTAGCAAATTTATTAAACAATATGATGGTAATCTAACAACGTTATAACGACATTAAAAATTAGTATTACATTCTTAGAATAAGCATCTATCTCTTCTTCTTTAGGAGGCTGTTGTTGCTCTTGTTGTAAATCCAATCTTTTTCTTTCACTCTTTATTTATTGTGAATCCTAATAAAGTAGTAATAGAATTATAGGGCCCTGTTCACTTAATCCTTATTTTCTTATTGT
>Ga0157374_10002852_pt1 | contig 14500 bp, 11 predicted proteins | sample M25metaG_FD_115308 | JGI IMG/M metagenome (GOLD analysis project Ga0157374, IMG submission 115308) | Miscanthus rhizosphere microbial communities from Kellogg Biological Station, Michigan, USA - M2-5 metaG | ecosystem: Host-associated > Plants > Roots > Rhizosphere > Soil | place: USA: Michigan...
AGCCCACATCTAGATAGTTGTTGCCGTTGTAGGTCACCAGCAGCGGATTCAAGCCCAGGACTTCTTTCACATAATAGGTTTGGAACCAGCTGTCTTTACCGCCGCTGACCGGAATAATGCAGTCGTAATTTTCGCCGTTGGGCTGGCGGTATTCTTCCACGAGTTCCAGCAGCCATTGCCGACGCTGCCCCCAGTTAATATTTTGCTTTTGGGCATGCACCCGGCATCCGCTGCAAACGGCCTGCTCATCGAAATTCAACGGCACCGCGGAAACCATCGGATAAACGCATTGACTGCAATACTGCATGCTGAACAGAATTCCTTTAATGACGGATGTTGACGTTCATTTTAAGCAAGGCTTTGCGAGCCTGCTTGGCGCTGAGTTCCGTAAAGTGGAAGATATTGCCAGCCGCTACCGCGTCGGCATGTCCTTCCACGATTCCCATCGCGAAATCGGGAAAACGGCCTACACCACCACAGGCAATCACGGGAATATTGACCGCATCGGAGACGCTGCGCACCAACTCGATATCATAACCGATGGCCATACCGTCCCGATCAATGGAGTTCAGAAAAATTTCACCGGCTCCCAGTTGCTCCGCATCTTGTGCCCAAGTCACCGGATCTTTGCCGGTGCTTTGTTTGCCATGATGGCACATCACTTCATAGCTTCCATCGTCATGACGTTTGACGTCGATGGAGACGATAATGGCCTGGCTTCCGAACATCTGAGCGCTTTCGGTAATAAACTCCGGTCTTTCCAAGGCAATGGTGTTGATGGTGATTTTATCCGCGCCACGGGAAATACGATCCTGAATATCCTGCAGCGTCCGAATTCGCCCTCCGAAAGTCAGCGGCATAAAGCAGGTTTTGGAAATGCTTTCCAGCAGGTTCAAAACGTTATTTTCACCCTTGATTTTGGTATCGCCTCGTCCGGTGTGATACTGATCATCCTCGCTGATATCGATGTAGATCAGTTCGTCCACTTCCCACTCGTTGAAGCGTTCCACTTGATGGATGGCGTTGCCCAGGTATTGGTGCGTGGTGAACTGCTCACTGCGCACCAGATAACCGTTCTTCAAAAACAGGCAGGGAATGAGGCGTTTCTTCAGCATGCGGCCTCCGAACTCTTCTGGCGGTTTTGAGTACTTTGGGTTGAAAAATTCGGTAAGGTCTTATTCCGAGTAATATTCAAGAAATTGGCCAGCAAATTCAGGCCATGTTTCTGGCTTTTTTCCGGATGGAACTGGACGGCCAAAATATTGTTTTTCTGAATCACTGCTGGAAAATCAATGCCGTACTCGCAAGTCCCGGTAACGATTTCCGGTTCATGGCAATGCAGTGCGTAACTATGCACGAAGTAAAACGATTTATTCTCTCCGGGCAAGCCCAACACAGGGCAGGTTCGACGAATCGTAACATCGTTCCAACCGACGTGGGGAATTTTTAATGAAAAATTTTCTGCATTAACACCTAAGCGAATTACATCCGCATCCAGCCATCCTAATCCTTCTTGCAAGCCACCCTCGGTGCTGGTTTTCGCCAGCAGTTGCATGCCCAGACAAATGCCTAAAAACGGTTTTTTCTGTTCCAGTACAATCTCATTCAAATGGGGGATTAATCCAAACTGCTTCAGGTTGGCCATGCCGTCTCCAAAAGCCCCAACACCTGGAAGAATCAGACCATCGGCCTCTTGAAGATCCTGTATATCGCGGGAGATTTTTACTTCCGCGCCCAAAGCCTGTAATGCGTTCGCCACCGAGCGCACATTGCCCAATCCGTAGTCGATAATGGCCACGGAGACTGGACTCTGCTTGGAGGGGATTTGTATTCCCGCCGGATTAAAATCGGTAGAATGCATGACGTAATTCGTTTCACCATTGTTATGATCAAGAAGTGGTGATGATCAGGGTGGGCTTACTGATCATTATAGGATTGCTTATTTAATTCCAATCCTCCCTGGCCTGAAATTCCCCTAGACGAGGTAGTGTGTATGTTTGACAACAGTTCAATCCTGATTACAGGCGGCACTGGTTCGTTTGGAAAAAAAGCCGTGGAAACCTTACTGTCGCGTTACAAGCCGCGAAAAATCATCGTATTTTCCCGGGATGAATACAAGCAGTTTGTGATGCAGCGTCAGTTTAACGCGCCGGTCATGCGTTATTTTATTGGGGACGTGCGCGACGGGAACCGTTTGCGCCAGGCCATGAGCGGGGTGGATTACGTCATTCATGCCGCTGCGCTGAAGCATGTGCCCATTGCCGAGTACAACCCGACAGAATGCATTCGCACGAATGTGAACGGAGCGGAAAATATAATTAACGCGAGCCTGGAGAGTGGCGTCAAACGGGTTATTGCCCTTTCCACGGATAAGGCTGCCAATCCCATTAATTTATACGGGGCCACCAAGTTGGTGTCCGACAAGTTATTCGTGGCGGGTAATAATATGGTAGGCCCGAGACCAACTCGCTTTGCGGTGGTACGCTATGGTAACGTGGTTGGTTCAAGGGGTTCGGTCATTCCATTCTTCAAAGAGTTGATGGACAATCACGCGACCGAGTTGCCGATTACCGATCCTCGCATGACGCGCTTCTGGATCACCTTGCAGCAAGGTGTGGATTTTGTGCTGAAATCTTTTGAGCGCATGCATGGTGGTGAAATTTTCGTGCCGAAGCTGCCTTCCATGCGTTTAACGGATCTGGCCGAAGGTTTATATCCGGGTATTCCTCACCGCAATGTGGGTATCCGACCGGGTGAAAAACTGCACGAAATTATGTGTCCGTCGGATGATTGCCATTTAACGCTGGAATTTTCAGACCACTTCGTGATTCAGCCCACCATTAATTTTGCGGAAAGCCCGGATTATAGCCAAAATGGTTTGCGTGAGTCCGGTACTCCTGTATCCACCGGCTTTGAGTATAATTCAGCCACTAATCCTCATTTTCTGAAACCGGAACAGATTCGAGAGTTAATTACGCTCGATCAGTTGGAAATGTAAGCCAACTTGGCAGTTCTCTATGAGATATGGGCGCCAGATGCTTTGTAAAGCTGTAAGCAGTGCTGCAGATAGACAAATTGTTTCTGGGTTTTATCGGCTTGCGTACTGAGTTTGGATTCGGACAACTTCAGGAGATCTATCTTGGGGACCAAGCCTTGTTCCATGTTGGACTGGGTCGCCTCATAAGTTTGATTCAGTTGAGCCTCTCGCGCCTCAGCCTGCTTTAAACCGACGGTATCGGAATTATCCAACGTGTAAAGTAAATCCTGGGTTTCTTTGAGAGCGGTTAGAATGGTGGATTTAAAATCATTCACCGAGCTTTCATAGGCAAATTTTGCCTGTTTAAGCTGGTACTTGGCATCCATGTAATGCGTGAGCGGATTAATCATATTCAGACCGAAACTAGAGTAGAATCGGTTGGCGTTAAAGAGCTTATCCCAGGTAAAACTTCTCTGCCCTAGGTTGCTGTTAATGCCAATCGCGGGGAATGCGGATTTCCACTGCATGTCCACGTTGCTTTTCGCGTTTTTAATGGCGAAAAATTTCAACAGGACATCCTGGCGAGACAACACGTCATCCGAGGAAACTTCGTTCGGATGTAAAGTCGCTTGAGAGGAAAATTCCGGAAAGGTGACGGAATCCATAGTATGTTGATCCGGTCTGATGGAAATCAGATTCTGAATTCTGGAGGAAAACTCCTGACGTTGGGATGCGAGTTGATTTCGAGTATTTTGATACAGGGTTAGATCTTGTTGGGTATGCAAAATATCCTGCTGCGTGGCTAAATTGATATCCAGCAGGCAGTGGTATATTTCCAACTGGGACTGCTTATTGGCAATCAATTGATCCTGAATAGCCAAGAGGCGATCCGATTCAGAAAGTCCAAAGTAGGCCTCCGCCAGTAAGGTTAAATGGTCTACCGTCACCGCATCCCGATTCAGTTTATTTATGGTGATGGTGTTATCGAGCAACTGCAGCTGGTTCTTGTATTGATTCATGTAATCCAGGTTAAAAACGGAATTCAAACCCGGCTGAAAAATAAAGCGGTGCTGTTTAAGCGGGTGACCATTCTGAAAGGAATCCTGGGAGTATCGGTCCCGTTGTGTGCTAATAGCGGTTTGTATGGGCACCCAATGCGATGTTTGCATGTACCGCTTGGTCTGTTCTGCGACCTTGATTTGCGACTCGCTGCTTTTAATATCGTTGTTGTTATTCAGCAATTGTTGAATGTAACGATCTAAGCTCTGATCATGAAAGCGGCTGAACCAGGCCAGGCTGACGGGCTTATACAGGGCTTCGCCGGGCACGGTGACATCCGTTTTGCCGGGCGCTTTGTGCTCAGGCTGGCTGGCGGCATGAGCGGAAAAGGATACGCCAAAATAGACGGTGGTTAATAGTAAGCCGATGGTTTTGAGGGATAAGGAAAAGATATTTTGAGACATATTCGAGTACCTGGTTTTTACTTTTAATATTTATTCTGCAGTTTGACAGAAGACTTCGATTTCTGGCTGATTTTTAGCCATTTAGGAGAGATTAAGCTGGGATCCCGCATTTTGGAAGAATGAGCAATTTTAGAAGCAGGCTGATCATTCGTGGCATGGGCTACGGTATACAGGCTGGACTTTAACATCAGCGTGTCGGGAATTTGAATGCCGAAAATGAGCACATAGGCGAAAAAGACCAACAAGCCAAACGAGGAGGCCAGCATGCCATAACGGGCAACCATTCGTCCTACCGGAAAGCAGAGCTGATCTTTTTTGGTGGCGGAATGTTTGACCATTTTGGCCGTTTTTTCATCTTTGGCGACCCAGCTTTGAAAATCCCGGCGACTCAGCGTAATGAGCTTGATGATGGCACCGTACCACTGGTTGTAAATCAACAGCGGCACATGCATGATATTTAATTCCAGATTAAAAGTGGTGAGCACCAGCAGAAAAGCCAGACGGGTCAATATGACCCAGGCGAAGTAAAAAATCAGATAGTTGAAGGAACGGGTCAGGCAAAGCAGTAAAACGGTGACTGGCCCAATCAGCGGCGTCCAGCAGGTGATTAATTGATCCAATAAGCACCACCAGATGAAAAAGCCTAGTTTCTTGACTCCTACGGCGGTGGCTCGGCCATTGTTGTAGAGCATGTTCCCGTACCAACGGGATAACAGACTTTTTGTGCTTTTAAAGAAGTAGTCCGTTCGGTCTTCATAACAGTAAATGAAAGCGTCAGGGATGTACATCATCTTGTGGCCATCTTTTAAAAGCTGGTACCAGGTGCTTTTATCATCGCCCATCAAAAAGCGGCAACGTCCGAAAATCCAATGATCCACATAATCGGATTCTAATGCGCGAATGAAGGTCTCATGGACAATGTCATTCGCGCGATAAATGCTGCAACGTCCGGTTAAGGTGAGTACCCGCTCGCTCAAACTGTGAGAACAAAATAGAAAGTGGCGCTGACTGAATTTAATCTTATACCACTGGTGCATCAGGCTTTTCGGTTTGGGAGATTGAATCACGTTATCGGGTGTTATTGCGGCCACATCCGGCTTAATCCTGAAAATGGGCAACGCCTTTTGCAGGAAGCCGGGGCTTAAGATGGAATCGCCATCCATCATCATGACCAGGTCATGATCAATGTCTTCATGCCACTCCAGCGGATCTTTGAATAAACGGCTGATGGTGCGTAAGCTGTTGCTCATGGCGGCCCGCTTTCCGTCCTGCTGGTGCATCAGGATTACTCGGGTGGCTGCTTCGATTTCAGGGGCTTCCTTGAGAATTTGCCGGATGAAATCACGTTCCGGATCCGAAGCCATGTTGATGACCAAGGTTACTTTAACGTGCGTGGGGAGTGTTTTAATTTCCGAGATCACCGAATGGATCATGCGTTCAGTCGTAGGAAATTTTTCTTTATAGGAAGGAATCAGAAAGAATAAGCGCTGAGGGTAGGGATTGGGGTGCGCATCCATAATTTTGCGCAAAGCGGGCCACTTAATGTGGAGATAGTATTTTGATCGGATCAGGTGAACGAATTGCCAGGAATAGCGCCAAAGGCCCAGCAAGCCTAACAGGCAGCCGGAGGAGAGCTTTAACGGCATCCAATCAACGGTTGCCCACAACGCCAAACAAAGCGCTATGAACAGCCAAAAGGCCACGATAAAAATAGGGTTATCCTGAAATGACGGATATTTTGCGGTTGTCATAACGGTTGGGGATAATGTCACCGGTTGAAACCCAGTTTTTCCAGCAGACTTTTGAAAGGATCCAATTTCACGCGGACCAGGACATTGGAGAGCGGGGCAACATTATTTTGCTTAGCGGAGGAAAGAGGATGATTGATGACCACCTTGACGGCCACTTCGTTCAATTCCGGTTTAATCAGGGTTGGCGTGGATTCAACATAAATATGTTCCACTTTGCCGGGCCAATGTTTGCCATCCAAAGGAGAGTAAATCTCCACCGGATCGCCGGGGCTGAGTTCTGTTTCAATGCTGGTTGGCAGAACCGCAATGATGTAATAGGGGCTTTCTTTGGGTAGCAAGGTTAAAATTTTGGTTCCCGCGTTGGCGTATTGGTTCAGGAGGGGCATCACTTCGGTCACTCTTCCCGCACTGACAGCGCGGACGATGTAATTGCGCTTATCCTTCTGAAGCCCTGCGAGTCTGGCATGGAGTTCCTGCAGCGCCTTGTTTTGGACTTCGATGTTGGCCTGTAATTCCGGTACATTGCCTTGAATCCCGGCACTGGTGTAGTACAAGCCTTTGCTGGCGCTATGCGCGTTTTGCCGGGAAAAGTTCAGTTCCTTGCTGATTTCTTCCAAATGGGCGCGACTCTCTTGCAGGGCGTAGTCTTTTTGAGCCGCTGTGATACGGCTAATCCCACCCAGACGGTTTGCTTTGTCGAACAGGCCTTTTTCAGTCTCCAGTTGTTGCGTGGATGCCTCCAGGGATTTTTGGCGCGCTTCCCACACGTCGCGCTCGCGATTCGCCGCTTGGGTGTATAGATCTTTCGCTTTTTGTCCTTGCTTCAATTGCACTTCATTTAAGGCAATCAGCGCTTTTTGCTTGTTGATTTCCTGTTTTAGCAGGGTAATTTCATTGTTAATGCTATCCTGGCTCAGGGAATAAAGTGGTTCTCCAGCCTGAACATCCTGTCCTGGCTTGACGAAAACGTGATCCACGATGCCGTTCAACTTGACCGGGATATCTGTGGTGTCCGCTGCCACAATCGCCTTATGCGTGACGGTGACAAAACGGTTCACATAAAAATAGGTACCGCTTAATCCGGCCAGGAGCAGTAAAACTAATCCGTAAATCAAAAAATTCTTGATGAACTGGTGGTTCAGTTCCGCTTTATCGGTTGGGGAGAGTTCTTTGGGCGCGGGTGGGGATTGCAGGCTGGTCTGCAATTGTCGGTACAGTTGAACACTGGTGGCGTAGTTGCTTTCCAGATGATCACGACAATAGAGGTTCATGATCTGTTGAACGGACGCATTGAGATCGATGAACTCAAAGCCCATTTCCTGAGAGGACTGCCATTTATTGACAACACTGACGGGCAGTCTGATTTCCTCTTTGTCCGTTGGTAAAATAAAATCCAGTTTGCCGGTGAATTGCCGTAAGAAGTTCAACTGCTTGATGTCTTTCACGTGACAGGCAAAGCCGTCAGTGGACCAGTTCAGTATAGGCATACGTTCATTCAGGACAATGACTTCTGCCGGGATATGAAGCCGGTTGGCTTTTCTTTGGGTATTTTGCTCAAACTGGATGGCCATAATGTCAATCTTCTCTGCAAAATTAAGTGCTTAAAATGGGAATTTTTAATTCAAGTTTTTTACTTTCTAGCATTGTGAGGCTAGCGTTTTGCTAACCCGGCGAAAGTTGATGGGCAAATTAATGACCAAGCGTGTTAAAAGACCTCAGACATTGGTTTATCCAAAGTCATTCGGATCAAACTTCGATTGTGAGCTATCTATCTGATGGAGGGAAGAGTAGGAGGGTACCAATCAAGAGTTTCAGCATAACAATGGGAAATTCTGCCATTGATACTGCGAATGCCGAAACTCGTCTATTCAAGTGCTGTATAATATGTCAAACTTGAGTCATTTGTCAAATCTCTTTAAATCTTAAGGCGCAGTGTTAATGGGGATATTGTAAATATATTCGCTATTTGGCGTCCGGTGAAACTCTTCCTTTTTAATGGGATTTACTGTACTTTCAATCGATACCCTGTGCGCGAGTGATTGTATTTACAGCGAAGTGCTTATTGGATTTTCCCAAATAAAAGCCTGATATTGAGGAATGATGACGCTATGTTGAATGATTTCAACTTCAAGAAATTGTTATTGAGCGCTTTAACCTTATCTCTACTTGCCGTTTCCGGTGGGGCACCCACTGCTCAAGCCGATACGATACCCGGTAAAGTATTGGGAGCCATTAATTTTTCGGATCCCAATTGGAAAGTTACCGCCCATGGCTTAACGGAAGGTGCGTGGCAGGCTGATCCTCCGCCCGTGGTCACCAGCGCTCCCCTTTCTCCGACGAAACAAAAACCTTTGCAGGTGACTTATCCCAAATATTCCTCTAGTCCGGCGTCTCATCGAAATTACAATACCCCATTGGGCGGCGGCCAGTTTGCCGCGGATTTCACTCTGAGCCCCAAGCGGACTTTAGGTTTGGATTATTACGTTTATTTCCCGAGCAATTTCCAATTTAACAAAGGCGGTAAGTTGCCCGGCCTTTATGGTGGGAGTGTTTCTCAGGCTTCCGGTGGACGTTACGCCGAAGACTCCTTCTCCACCCGCCTGATGTGGCGCGCTGACGGGCAGGGAGAGTTGTACGTTTACTTCCCGAATCCCCAAGTGGGCAATTTAGGAAAGGTGAATGGCGATATGGGCGTTTCCATCGGCCGGGGCACATTCGCCTTTACGCCTGGGACATGGACTCATGTGCGACAATTGATTCATCTGACTAATAGCAGTTCGGACCGGTTGCGTTTGTGGATCAATAATATGAGTACGCCGGTGATTGATATTCGGGGGACTCAGTTCAGTCATACGGTGCCTTTATCTGCCAATGGCCTGTTTTTTTCCACTTTCTTCGGTGGTTCGGATAGCTCCTGGGGATCACCCGCCAATCAACATGCCTATTTTGCCGATTTTAAAGTTTGGGAGCCATAGCGCTATCGTTTAGACCTTGTAACAGGATGTGTAATATTCAATAGTGAATTTTCTTGATTGTAACAAGCCCTAACTTTTTAAAGTTAGGGCTTGTTACTGTGTAATGGGTAACAATTTTATTCGGGTGCTATAGATTTTGAAGTTCTAAAGCTTTAGCTTTTCAAATAGATAAAGTTGAATCGGATAAATTGCGCAACATGCCCTTGCGCTTAGGGTAGGCATTGGGCTTAAATGCTCTTGAAAACCGCCCCAATTGTGACAAATTTATGACAAAGAGCCTGAACACCCATGTTTAACTTTCTCCCCCGCGAAGAAAAGTTTATCAAGATGCTGATGGAGCTGGAAGCTTATGCCAACCAGAGTTGCCGTCTGCTGAAAGTGATGGTGGAGCAACGCGCCGATGCGCAAGCCATTGAGCAGGCTTCCGAAGGTATCCGGCGTTCCAAGCGGGAGGCCAAGAAGTGTCAGGAGTTAATCACCCAGGAGATTTGCCGCACCCTGATCACTCCATTCGACCGGGAAGATATCCAGGAGTTTGCGGTCACGCTTTACCACATCCCCAAGTTGATTGATAAAATCACGGTTCGCCTGTTGACCCACGACATGCACCCGTTCAACCGGGATTTCAACAAGTTCGTGGATATCATCGAACGTCAGGCCGAAGCCATGTCCGCCGTAATCCAGGAGTTTTCCGGCAAGCTAAACACTAAAACTGTGAATGCCAAGGCCGCAATCCTGCATGAACTGGAAGATCAGGGCGATGTAGTGCTTGGGCAGCTCATCGCCAGTTCGTTTCATGACATCACCGATGTGCGGGAACTTATCCTGCGTAAGGATATATACGAAATGCTGGAAGATGTGACCGACCAGTACCGGGATGCCGCCAACGTGGCCCTGCAAATTATCCTGAAACACAGTTAATGAGCATGATGGAAGTCAACCTGGTGGAGACAGACTAGACAATGGATTTTGGTCCCGATTTTCTCATGCTTCTGGCCATCATTACGATGGCGCTGGTGTTTGATTACATCAACGGCTTTCACGATGCGGCCAACGCCATTGCGACCCTGGTGGCCACTAAGGTGATGACGCCCCGCATGGCGGTTACTTTTGGGGCGATCTTCAACTTTGCGGGCGCTTTGCTGAGTACGGAAGTGGCGGCTACGGTCGGGAAGGGGCTAGTCCATTCCCAGGCCATTACCATGCCGGTGGTGCTTTGCGCCTTGATCGGCGGCATTACCTGGAACCTGCTGACCTGGTGGCTGGGCTTGCCCAGTAGTTCCTCCCATGCCTTGATCGGCTCATTGCTGGGCGCGACCTTTTTTGCCAGCAATCAAGGGCCTGCCAACATTTCCTGGCTGGTGGTTTTCGAGAAAGTCGTTTTCCCCATGTTCAGCTCCCCCTTTCTGGGCTTCGTCTTCGGTTTCCTGATCATGACCGGCCTGATTTGGCTGGTATTTCGGGCGCATTTGCACAAGATTAACGTGGTATTCGGCAAATTGCAGGTGCTTTCGGCCATGTTTATGGCGCTCTCCCACGGGAGCAATGATGCCCAGAAGTCGATGGGGATTATTGCCCTGGCCTTGCTGACTTTTAGCAAGGTGCCCGGCGTTCACTTCCCGGCCTGGTTCTTTCCACAAGGCGGTGATTTTCATGTACCCCTGTGGGTGATTATGTCCTGCGCCAGCATGATGGCCTTGGGGACGCTCAGCGGCGGTTGGAAGATTATCCATACGCTAGGGAATAAGATGCTTAAACTACAGCCTATTCACGGTTTCGCGGCGGAAACCACCGCTTCGGTGGTGATACTAACCGCGACTCGCTTCGGAATTCCCCTGAGTACTACGCATGTCATTACTTCCGCCATTATGGGTGTAGGGGCCACAAAACGCTTGTCTGCGGTAAAATGGAGTATAGTTGGAAATATCCTTTGGGCTTGGGTCCTCACGATCCCTCTGACGTTCCTGTTTTCCGGCATGCTGATGTGCCTGTCGAACCTGATTGTAAAACATTAGTCAAGTATTAAGCCCTTTTTGGTCAGCAACCTTACTCAGCAGTCTAGGAGTGGTTTATGGAATTCTTTCATTCATTGTTGCAACTGGTGATGAGCTTTATTCACCAAACCATTGCTTCACTGCAATACCTGGGTGTGGCCCTGCTCATGGCTGTGGAGTCCGCCAATATTCCGTTACCCAGCGAATTTATTATGCCTTATGCCGGATTTATGGTGCAGCAAGGCAAATTGAACTTCCACTTAGCTGCGTTTTCCGGTGCGGCAGGCTGCGTGTTGGGTTCGGTGCCCTCCTACTGGCTGGGCAAGATGGGTGGACGTAACTTCTTGCTGAAGTATGGCAAGTTTCTGCTGCTGAGCGAACACGATCTGATTACCGCCGAGCGTTGGACGGAAAAGTACGGTGACTTATCCTTCTTCCTGTGCCGGATGTTGCCGGTGGTGCGTACCTTTATCTCTCTACCTGCAGGGATTTTAAATGCGCACTTTGTGCCTTTCGTGATTTATACCTTCATCGGATCGTTGATCTGGAGTTACGGCCTGGTCTGGGTGGGCGTTTACTTTGGGGAGAACCTGGAAACCTTCCGGACCCTCTGGCATAAATTCGATGCGGTGATTATCGGCCTGCTGGTGGTGCTGGGCGTACTCTACCTCTGGCGTCACCTCAAACACATCCGGCACGATCAAAAAACCGTCGCTGCGGCCAGGGAAGCAGGACGCGACATTCAATAATTTTTTTCAACTTCAGAGGGGGAAAGCATTGTGGTGATTCAAGATCGACCAGAGAGACTTATGTCGCATCAAATTTCAGAGAATACGCACCAAGGCGAATTCAATAACAGCCAAGCTGAGCTGAAGCCAACGTTAGGCTGGTTTTCTGCCGCCTGTATCGTGGCCGGTTCGATGGTAGGCTCCGGTATATTCATCGTTTCTGCTGATATTACCCGCACGATGGGAACGGGCGGTTTGCTGCTGGCGATTTGGGTGTTTGCCGGTTTGTTGACTTACTTGGCCGCTACCTCTTACGGTAAGTTGGCGGCTTACATGCCAAGGGCGGGCGGGCAATACGTTTTCTTAAAGGAAGCATGGGGAGAGATCCCGGCCTTTTTATACGGCTGGTCTTTGCTCACGGTCATTCAAACCGGATTTTTAGCCGCCGTGGCGGTCGCTTTCACCAAATTTCTGGGAGTGATATTCCCGGTTATTTCAGCCACGCCCATTTCAGCTCTGCTGCCGGTTTCTCCGCAAAGCTTGCTGGCCGTATTGGTGCTATTAGGTTTGACGTTATACAACTGCACCGGCATCAAAAGCGGGGCGATCCTGCAAAACATCTTTACCACATTGAAGGTGCTTGCTCTGGCCTTGCTCATCGTGATTGGTTTCAGCATGGGGCATCATTTGTGGGATGGTAGTATTAACTGGAGCCTGGCCATGCCTGCCGAGCAAGCCTCTAAAGGGAACTGGCTGACCTTGTTCGCCTTTGCTTCGGTCGGCGCGCTGTTTTCTGCCGATGCCTGGAATTATGTGACTTTTATTGGCGGTGAAGTGAAAGATCCTGAAAAGAGTCTTCCCAGGGCGCTTTCTTTAGGAACCATCACGGTGATTGTGCTTTATCTGGCAGCGAATCTGGCTTATCTCAATCTGCTGTCCTTGCCGCAGATTATGACCGCGCCGGAGGATCGCGTGGCAACCGCCGCCATGAACGTGGTTTTTCCGGGTACCGGGGTACTCTTGATGGCCGCGATTATCCTGATTTCAACTTTTGGTTGCCTCAATGGCATGTTACTGGCCGGCGCGCGGGTATTTTACGCCATGGCAAAGGATGGCCTGCTATTTAAGCAATTCGCGGAAGTGCACCCTCGTACTCATTCCCCCAACTTCTCCCTGTGGATGCAGTTTATTTGGGCCTCTGTGCTGGCGCTTTCCGGTAAATACGGGCAACTGCTGGATTATATCGTGTTTGCCGCATTGCTGTTTTATATCCTGACCATGGCTGGCTTAATACGCCTGGGACGGAAAATTCCTCATGCCGTTAAAATGCAGAGTCCCATCGATTATGTGATTCCGCTGGCTTATATAGTGGGCGCCGCGTTTATCGCCTTTTACCTGTTGTTCGGGGATTGGTTTACCCCGGATTATGCAACGCGTTTTGCCCAGGATTTTTATCACACCAAATTTTTTACCAGTGTCGCGGGTCTGGGACTGACTTTATTGGGCTTGCCGGTTTACTGGCTGTGGAAAAAGTTCCGGCCCGTTGTTCAATAGTCGGCTTACAAGCGGTTATTTGAATTAATGATTCCCGGCTTTCTGATCGATATTAACCGCTCCTTTGAATGTGGTTTCCACCGGGATGGAGATGGGTGGCTGGTTCTCCGCCAAGATCGTTTTCACCTGGGATTTTAACTGATCGTAAGGCACCACGTTTTCGTAAGGCTGATTGGTGAGTTTGGTTTGTCCGCCTTCGGAAACGGCAACGCTGGTTGGGCTCAACGTATTGCCGAGGCCATTGGTCATATTGTTGCTGTGCTGATCCACAATCAGGAAATCGCTGTGAACTTTTCCGTCTGATTCAATAAAATTGCTTAACTTGTCCTTGTAACTCTGGGCAATATTGGAGACCTCACCGGCAACGGACAAAGCGTCATTAAGGCTGGTCGACGCGGCCAGGTTTGGCGGTGGATTGTCCATCAGGGTTTTCAAGGCGTTTTGTTTTGCCAGCACATCGTTCAATGCATCCGCATTACTGACGGTCGTGGTGGAAAAGACCATCTGATTCTGATCGAGCTGATTTTCATTGGCGCCCAGATAATAGGCCAGCTTTGCCATTTGGGCGTAGTACGCATGGTTTGTGGGATTGGGTTCAGTGGCCGCTAACTGATCCAGATAGGCGGCCAGGCGGTAAGCGCCCAGTGCATTATACTGTCCGCCCTCCACGCTGCTGACATTGACGGAAGTCGGACTGAGGTTACTAACAATGGCATTGGCAGGATTTTGGCTGCCTGAGGTACTGGCGTTTCCGGGTTGAGTTTGCGTGGATGTTTGAGTACCGGAACTGGTTGGAATGCTTGTTGGCGAGGTTGAATTTAATGGAGCGTTTAATGTGGCCGTTAAGTAGGATGATACTGGATTGGCACTCGTCTGTTGATTAATGCCCGCAAATAAGTGCTGTATGGAACTGCCCAACATCATGATGCTGCTGATTCCGAATACCAAAAGGATGCCAATGAGCAATCCGTATTCACTTAGAGATAGTTTGAAAAGGGTCATGTAGCCCCAGAAAATCGCAGGAGACGGTGTAGGGAGGCTGCGTACATATCTGCCTC
>Ga0157374_10002855_pt1 | contig 14495 bp, 12 predicted proteins | sample M25metaG_FD_115308 | JGI IMG/M metagenome (GOLD analysis project Ga0157374, IMG submission 115308) | Miscanthus rhizosphere microbial communities from Kellogg Biological Station, Michigan, USA - M2-5 metaG | ecosystem: Host-associated > Plants > Roots > Rhizosphere > Soil | place: USA: Michigan...
AGACGGCGACGGGCGATGTCAGTCAATTCGCGCTCCGGTGGAATCAGCAGGTAGGCATACGCGCGGCGATTGGAGCGGCCGACGCGGCCTCGAAGCTGGTAGAGCTCGCTCAGTCCGTGGCGGTCGGCGCGGTTGATGATGATGGTGTTGGCAAGCGGAATGTCGAGGCCGTTCTCGATGATGGTTGTCGCAACCAGCACGTCGAATTCGTGATGCATGAAGGCGAGCATCACCTGCTCAAGGTCCTTCTCGCCCATTTGGCCGTGGCCGACAACGACGCGCGCGCCCGGAACGAGTTCCTGAATCCGCGAGGCGAGTTCGTAGATCGACTCGACGCGGTTGTGTACGAAGTAGATCTGGCCGCCGCGTTCGAGTTCTACCTCGATCGCAGAACGAATGATCTTCTCATCGAACTTGGCTACGACAGTCTGGATAGCCATGCGGTCCTTCGGAGGCGTTTCAATCACGGACATATCACGCAGGCCAACAAGCGACATGTGCAGCGTGCGCGGGATCGGCGTGGCCGACATGGCTAGGACGTCGATTTCTTTGCGCAGTTGCTTGAGGCGCTCTTTGTGGCGGACGCCGAAACGCTGCTCTTCGTCGACCACAAGCAGACCGAGATCTTGAAACTTGATGTCCTTGGAGAGGATGCGATGCGTGCCGATGAGGATGTCGACTTTGCCGGTGTCGACTTTTTCGACGATTACTTTTTGCTCCTTCGGCGAGCGAAAGCGCGAGATCATCTCGACGGTGATGGGGAATTGCGAGAAGCGTTTTTTGAAGGTTTCGAAGTGCTGAAAGGCCAGAACCGTTGTCGGGGTGAGAACCGCAACCTGCTTGCCGTCCTGCACGGCTTTGAATGCGGCGCGCATGGCCACTTCGGTTTTGCCGTAGCCGACATCGCCGCAGAGCAGGCGGTCCATCGGCGTGGTGGATTCCATGTCCTGCTTGACGGCCGAGATGGCGGTGAGCTGGTCGTCGGTTTCGCGGTAGTCGAAGGAGTCTTCAAATTCGCGCTGAAAATCGTTGTCGGGGGAGAATGACGTGCCCTGGGCAGTTTGGCGCTGCGCGTAAAGCTTCAGCAATTCGGCAGCCATGTCCTGCATGGCTTTGCGCACGCGGGCCTTAGTCTTTACCCACTGCTGCGAGCCAAGCTTGTTGAGCTGCGGCGCTGGGCCGGTGTCGGTGGAGCGGTATTTCTGGATCAGATCGAGGCGCGTGAGCGGGACATAGAGCTTGGCCTGCTCGGCGAATTCAAGAATCATGAATTCGACGGCGAGGCCGTCCTGGACGATTTCTTTCAGGCCCTGATATTGCGCGATGCCGTGCTCGACGTGCACAACGTAGTCGCCGATGGCGAGATCGCGGAAGTCGGAGAGGAAGGCGGCGGTCTTCGATTTCTTCGGCTCGGGTCGCGCGTGGATGTCTGCATCGTCAGACAGATCGTTGGCGCCGAATACGATGAGATTTGCATTGGGAAAGCTGACGCCCGAGGCGATCTGCGTACGGACGATGACCGGCACGTGCATCTCGCCGGTTATGTAGCTTGCTTCTTCCAGTTCCGACCCGTGCTGGACGACTCGGCTGCCGAAGCGATAAGGCACCTGGTACTCACGCAGCATGGTTGCCGTGCGCTCTGCATCGCCCTGCGTAGGGACTGCAAGAACGATGCGCTGATCGGCGGCCATTAGATTCTTAAGTTGCTCGACGAGCGCGGGGATCGATCCATGGAAACGAAGTGTGGGCCGCGAGTTCACCGCGATTTCGCCGAGCGTGTTGTCGTCTTCGAGCACATCGATGGCGCCGAGCTGGTCGAGATCGAGACCATGGTGCGAATCGAGAAATCCTTGCAGGATTTCAGGGCGAAGAAATATGTCCTCTGGTCGGATGAGATTGCCGATGCCGCTTCGCTCATGCCGCTGCTCGACTTTGTTCCACCAGCGATCGATCTGATTTCGCACCATGGCAGGCTCATCGACGAAAAGAACGGCATTCGGAACGAGTTTGAGGAGGTGGCTCTCCGCACCTGCAACGGCAGAGAAGAACTCCCAGCCGGGAAAGACGCTGACGCCGCCGGCGGCCGCGGCCTCGATCTCCATTTCTTCTTCGTCCGTCAGCCCCTCGCCTTCTCCGGCAGCCTGTACGCGCTGTTTGCTTAGGCGCGCGTGAACCGCGGCAAGAAGATGCTCGGTGACGGGAGTTTCGGTCAAGGGCAGCAGCTGCGTTTCGTCGAGCCCGGACTGCGAGCGCTGCGTTTCAGGATCGAACTTGCGAATGGTGTCGATTTCGTCGCCAAAGAACTCGATGCGCACCGGGCGGTCTGCCTCTGGCGAGTAGACATCGAGAATGCCGCCGCGGCGCGTGAACTGGCCCGGCATCTCGACGAGGTCCATCTGCGTGTAGCCGACGCTGGCTAGATGCGCGGTAAGGATTTCGACGTCGAGTTCTTCGCCGCGGCGGATGGTCACTGCGAGACTGGCGTAGTAGTTGCGATCGAAGAGCCGGAGGGCTGCAGCTTCTGCCGGTGCAATGAGGATCGACACGCCACCGGTAGCCAGCTTGTACAAGGCGGCCGCGCGCTGCTCCTGCACGTCGGGGTGGGGCGAGAGATTCTCAAACGGGAGGACATCGTGCGCGGGAAGGCGCACCACTCGATCGGGATCGACGGCGCCGGTCAATTCGCATCCCGCACGGAGCGCGGGCTCCAGAGCCTCGGCTGCCTTGTTGTCGGCGACAACCACGATTACCGGATGCTTTGCGACGCGGGCGAGCAACGGAAGGTAAAGGGAACGCGCTGTGTTGGTGAGTCCGGACAGACGTCGCCGCCCGACACCGAGGGAGAGGTGCCTGCGAACGCGATCAAACGAGGAGGACTGCTCCAGTTCCGCGAAAATTTCGCGGACAAACGGGAGAATCATGCAGTTTCCAGTTTAGCAGGGGTCGCACGTGGACTGTGCACTTGGCGAGTGAGGCTGATAGCGTCTCGGGATCGAACTAGGTCTGGTCGCTAGTGGCACGACTGTGTAGAGCATGAACTTGGCGAACGTGATGCTCGAATTGATGTTCAATGCTTTCCATGCAGTCGATCCGATTCGGCATGTGAAAGCTGCTTCCAGTTACGGATCTAGAAAACTGATTGGATCTAAGTCTAGCGTCCGCACAGGCGGAGCATTCTCCTTCGACCCTTATGCTCCCCCACTCGTCTCGTAATTCGCAGATGCGGCTCTGTGGTCCGGACCATTCACGTAAACTGCCATGTTTCTCAAATTTCTACTGAGTCCGCTGCCTGAGGCATCAGATGAGCCGATTTCGACGATTCGCTGTAGACGAGGATGCCGCCGAGCGTCATCGCGCCAGCGATGGCCCAGAGGCCGGCGGTGTAGTGGCCTGTTGCATCGTGCAGCCAACCCATTGCGGAGGGGCCGGCGAAGGCGCCGACTGCGCCAACGGAGTTGACCAGAGCGATGGCGGCGCCGGCGGCTTTTCCAGAGAGGCGGCTCGCAGCAAGGCTCCAGAACATTGGCAGGCCAGCGAGGATTCCCATGGCGGAGATACAGAATCCTGCTGCGGCAACCTCCACGGAGTGCGACAAGCCGGCGATCACAAATCCGGCAGCGCCGATCAGAAATAGATATGGAAGGGCGCGAAAGCTGCGTCGTCGGCTCGCCCACCACAGCGCCAGCGCGCCGAATCCGAAGGTGATTGTTCCCCACCAGCCAGTGGCGATGGTCGACGCGCCCGCGGAGGTGAGAATTTTTGGTAGCCAGAAGGTCAGCCCGTAGTTGCCACTGCTCCAGAGGAAGTAGATGATGCAGTCGCGGATGACATTGGCGGTCTGCTTGCCGTCTGCCTGCTGAGATCCATCTTCGTCCTGCCGGTCTCGCGCCACCTGCTCTTTCTCCGCAGACGAAAGCCACGTCGCAGACCATGGTCCATCTGCGAGCAGGAACCAGGTTGCGACGCCCAGAAGCACCGCCGGCACGCCCTCGATGAGGAAGAGCCATTGCCAGCCTTTCAAGCCGCCGAAGTGATCGAGCAGCAGGATGTGGGCGGAGATGGGCGACCCGATCGAATTGCACAAGGGCACGGCGAGGAGAAACATGGCGAGAATGCGGGTGCGAAGGCCGCGCGGCATCCAGAACGTGAAGTAGTAGATGACGCCGGGATAGAAGCCTGACTCTGCAATGCCGAGCAGCAGCCGCACAGCGATGTATGCGGATTTCGTGTGAACGAATGCCGTGCCCATGGAGACGATTCCCCAGGCAACCATCAGGATGGAGAGCCATCGGCGCGCCCCGATGCGCGCGAGCACGAGGTTGGCGGGCACTTCAAAGAGGCAGTAACTGAGGAAGAAAACGCCGGCGGCAAATCCGTAAAGGCTGGCGCTGATGCCGAGGTCGCGATTCATGGTGAGCGCGGCGAAGCTGATGTTCACCCGATCGAGAAACGCGACCATGTAGAGGATGACGAGGAATGGAACGAGCCGCCACGCGATTTTGCGATAGAGCGGACTCATTGCGATTGCGTTCACTCTTCGCGGCTCCTGACCAAGCGCGAACCAGACTACATGCTAGTGCGGACGTCCGGGAAGGATGAAATGCTCAGGGCAGCGCGGCTCGTAGGCGTCGCCCGCGAAATTGACCGGGCTGTCATAGGGCGCGGGTTTGCCCTCGATGAGACGCTGCGAGTAGAGCGCCCTTGCGCCACAGGTGCAGTAGGCCATGCACTCGGTGATGCTGCCGCCGTAGGCGTTCACAAGCCAGCTGAGGTTGAGCATTTCGCCGAACGGAATCGCGCGGAAATCGAGGTCGAGGCCGGCGACCAGCACGTCGTGGTTAGCATCAAGCAGGGTTCGGGCGAAGAGAAAGAGGTCGCCGACAAACTGGCCTTCGTCGATGGCGATACACTCCACGCGCTTGCCGATCTGCTGTTCAACCTCGTCGATTTTCTCGAGGATCGGCCACGGATCGGCGGAGTTGAACTCGAGGGCCTGCATGCGGGCGTGGCCGTTCGGGTTGCGGCTTTCCACAAGCCCAGGACCGCCCTTGGTGTCATCGCTTGGCTTGAGCAACAACACGTACTGCTTTGCGTATTGGCGACGCATCTCGGCTCGGCGCAGCAGCTCGGCGGTCTTGTTACTGCGCATCGGTCCCATCATGAGTTCGATCTTGCCCGGCACTGCGGAGTCTCCCTGTAAGAATCTTCGGAGTTACATCATACTGCGCGGGGCTGCGACGGGGCTGTGTCGCTACTCGTTGCCGAGTGCCTTGGTGAATGCGTAGAAGAAGTCGAGCGACTTCCAATAGGAGTCGACTGGCAGGCGTTCGTCCTGGCCGTGGGCACGATCGTCGTCTCGTTCCAGTGCAATGGCGGAGTAGCCGTAGGACGGGATGCCAACTTCGGCGAAGTGAATGGAATCGCTGGCTCCGTTCTCCATCACTGGCGTAACAGGAATGCCCGGCCAAATCTGCTGCGTGATGCGCGTCAGCGGATCGAAGACATCTTTGATCGGCGGCGGGGGAACGATGGCTTTGCGGTCTGGCGCGGTGTCGGAGATGGCGCTGGCGTCGGAGATGTACTTCACGTTGAGCTTGGGATCGGCGAAGAGCTTGATCAGCTCCTGGCGGATCTCCTCGGGCGAGTGGCCGGGGAAGATGCGGCAGTTCACGTTGGCCTCAGCTGTCTGCGGCAACGCGTTGCGTGCGTGCCCGGCCTTGAGCATCGTTGCGACGCAGGTGGTGCGGAAATTGGAATTGAAGTCAGGCTCGGTGCTAAGGCGCGAGGCCGCGGCTGAATCGGGCGGCGTGGCAAGAATCGCTTTGATGTCCTGCGCGGTCTGGCCGCTCTCCTGCTTATCGAGGTTTTCGAAGTAGGTGCGCGTGACGCCGTTCAGTTCGAATGGGAACGAGTACGCTTCGAGTTTGTTGAGGGCCTTGGTGAGTTCGTAGATGGCATTGTCCGGCCGCGGACGCGAGCTGTGGCCGCCGGGATTGAGCGCGGTCACGACATAGTCGGCATAGACTTTCTCCGTCGCTTCTACATCGGCGACGACGAGACGGCCGTGGTCGAGTTCGACTCCGCCTGCGTCCATGTTGATGACAAAAGCGCAGTCGACGAGATCGCGATGATTCTTAACGAGCCATTGTGGGCCATTGAATTTGCCGCCTTCCTCGTCGGCGGTGAGGGCGAGGATGAGATCGCGCTTTGGCTTGTAGCCCTCGCGATGGAGAAGGAGGAAGGTCCACACCAGCGCGGCGTCAGACTCCTTCATATCCTGCGTGCCGCGGCCGTAGAAGTAGCCGTCCTTCTCGACGAACTCAAAGGGATTGGTATGCCAGTCGCTCGGCAGAGCTTCGACCACATCCAGATGGCCGAGGAAGAGCACGGGTTTCTCCGAGGACGGCGCGGCCGCACGCATGCGCACGATGAGGTTCATCTTGTTGGGATCGGGGCCGAGCAGGTGCATATCTTCTGCTGAGAAACCAGCATCCAGGAAGCGCTTCTGCATGGCCTTTGCGGCTGCGGTAACACTGCCCTTGGGCGTGTCGGTGGTGTTGATCTCGATGAGCTGTTTGAAGATGTCGCGGGCTTCGGCGCGCTGGGCTGGGGACGCGGCGGGGAGCGATCCGGATTGAGCGGAAAGCGTGATGGAGGCAGTGCAGACAACGCCAGCGATGAGGCCAGAGAAGATGCTACGAGACATGGATGGATTGTACAGAACCAGATCGGATTTCCTTTTTCGGCTTGCGTGGCTGCGATTGCGGTTTACACAGTGCGCCAAATCGATTTATCGTGATGCCGCCAGCAATTACGAGGTGGTGTATGCGTCGAAAGATTTTGGTTGCGGCCATTGTGGCCGCGTTGGGGTTTAGCGCCCTTGTTCTCAATGCGCAGGAACGGCCGAAGATTACGGGAATTTCGCACCTGGCGGTGTACACGTCCGATGCTGCGGCTACAGAGCACTACTACACGTCGGTGATGGGTGCCGCGAAGCAAGCCGATCCAGAGAATCCCGCCGGCACAAAATATTCGTTCAGCAATACGCAATACGTTGAGGTGCTTCCGCTGCCGGCGAATGCGGGGGTGAACCGCATGGACCATGCGGGATTCAACACATCCGACGCTGAGGGCATGCGCAAATACCTGGCGGCTAAAGGCTGGAAGACGCCGGCCTCCGTAACGAAGGGCAAGGATGGAGCTCGGTGGTTTGCGGTGAATGATCCTGAGGGCAACAAGATCGAATTCGTCCAGCCAGCCGCAAAGGCGAAGGCCGTAAATGCACCGAAGGTGATCGGGAGCCATCTGATTCATGTCGGCTTCCTCGTTCACAGCCGCGAGGCTGAAGACAAGTTCTATCGCGATCTGCTTGGGTTCAAGCCGTACTGGTACGGCGGCATGACTGACGAAAAGATCGACTGGGTGAGCCAGCAGGTTCCTGACGGGCGTGACTGGCTGGAGTACATGGTGGCGGGCGGACCTGGGACGGGCATTCCCAGCACGATGTCGCAGCAAAGCCTCGGCGTGCTCGACCACTTCGCTGTTGGAGAACATTCAGTGCCCGACACGTACAGGAAGTTGGTAGCCGATAACCGGCTGGGAAACGGACGTTATGACAAGGCCCCAAAGATCGGCAAGGACGGCAAATATCAGTTCAACATGTATGACCCTGACGGCATCCGCGCCGAGCTGATGAACTTCAAAGCTACGGAGAAGCCGTGCTGTTCTCCGTTTACGGCGGACGATCCGGCGGAGTGAAATTCTTTATGACGTCCAGAACAGGGGCTGCGCGACTGCGTGGCCTTTGTCGTCTGCCACGATAAAATCAGCTATGGCCGCAAGCGCAATTTCTCCTGACGTCCTCGCCAAGTACGAGCCGGTGATCGGGCTCGAGGTGCACGTCCAGCTACTCACTACCACCAAGATTTTCTGCGGCTGCGCCAACAAGTTCGGATCCGAACCCAATACGAACATCTGCCCGGTGTGTATCGGTCTGCCCGGCGCGCTGCCCGTTCTGAATGCGAAAGCCGTCGAGTTCGCGACATTGGCCTCGCTGGCGCTGAACTGCGAGGTGCGGGAGCGGTCGATCTTTGCGCGAAAAAACTACTTTTACCCCGACCTGCCCAAGGGCTACCAGATTTCGCAGTTCGACAAGCCGATTGCGGAGCATGGCTGGATCGAGGTGCCCACGGCAGACAGCGGAATGAAGAAGATCGGCATCACGCGGCTGCACATGGAAGAGGACGCGGGTAAGAGCATCCATGACGGATTCGCGGATTCGGCAACGCGTACTTATCTCGACCTGAACCGCTGCGGGACTCCGTTGACTGAGATTGTGAGCGAGCCGGATATTCGCACGCCCGACGAGGCATTTGAATACCTGACGCGGCTCAAGGAGATCCTTCTTTATACCGGCGTTTCCGACTGCAACATGGAAGAGGGCTCGCTGCGTTGCGATGCGAACGTCAGCGTCCGGTTGAAAGGCGCGCCGAAATTCGGCACCAAGGCCGAAGTGAAAAACGTGAACAGCTTCCGCTTTGTCCGGGAGGCGCTGGAGTACGAGATCGAGCGGCAGATCGAAGTTATCGAAGAGGGCGGGCGCGTGATGCAGGAGACGCGGCTGTGGAATGCCAACGAGGGCCGCACCTACTCGATGCGCTCGAAGGAGCAGGCGCACGACTATCGCTACTTTCCCGAGCCTGACCTTCCGCCGCTGATCCTGACGCCCGAATTCATTGCACAGAAAAAGGCTGAGTTGCCCGAGCTGCCGGAAGCTCGGCGCAAGCGCATGGTCGCCGAATACGAGCTGAACGGGAAGGATGCGCACACGCTCACTTCGTCGCGCGAGTTTGCCGATCGCTTCGAGGCGGCGGCGAAGAGCGCGAAGAATCCGCGTCGTGTCGCGAACATCCTGATCAGCGAACTCGGCGGGCGCCTGAATGCCCTGGGTATTGAGATGGATCAATCGCCGATCTCGATGGCAGGCGTAGTTTTGGCGGCGAATCTGCTGGAAGAGGGCAAGATCAGTTCGAAGCAGATGAAGGGGCTGTTCGACATCAGCTTCGAGAAGGGCGAGGACTTCCCTGCCGTCTACGAGCGCGAGAAGCCGGAGCAGATCACGGATACCTCTGCGATTGAAACGATGATTGATGAAGTGATCGCGGCGAACCCCAAGCAGGTGGAGCAGTACCGCGCAGGGAAGAAGACGCTTGCAGGATTCTTTGTCGGGCAGGTGATGCGCGCTTCGAAGGGGCAGGCGAATCCGGCGCTGCTGAATGAACTGGTAACGAAGAAGCTTGACTCCTGATCGGCGCTTTAATGCGGCTTTGCCTGGGGATGGCGGGCTGATTCGCGCCATGGCATGCGCACGGTGTAGACCGGTGTGGCGGTGACCGTCTCCTTTTCCATGTTGAGGAGCTTGCGCCGAAGCAGCCACTTGACGGCGGATTGGGCTGAGCTCTTGGAGATTCCAACAGACTCGGCCAATTCCTGATAGCTCACGCAGATCTCGCGCTTCGCCCGTCCCTGCTCCGCGACGAGCCAAAGGTAGACGAGGAAACTGACCGGCTTGTGGTCGTGACCGACCAGGTCTCGCATCAGCACGTCGGTGATGTAGTCATCGAGCTGCGGCATAGCTATACCAATAAACACTACAGCAAGCGATACCAGATTGCCCACGGATTCGACCCGCGTTATTCTCGCCAGCGTGAGGTCGAAATGGTTAGAGGCATCAAGTTTGTGGGAGTACCGGTTCGCGATCAGAACGTCGCGCTGAAGTTCTACACCGAGGCGCTGGGCATGAAGGTGATGACGGATCAGCCCTTCACGCCGCAGCAACGCTGGATCGAGCTGAAGATCCCGGGAGCAGATACGGGCGTTACGCTGTTCACTCCGCAGGGGCACGAGGAGCGGATCGGTCAGTTCCAGTCGATCTCATTCTGGTGCGATGACGTATTCGCCGAGGCAGACGCGCTAAAGCAGAAGGGCGTGAAGTTTACAAAAGAACCGGCGACCGAGTCCTGGGGAACGGCCGCCGTCTTTTGTGATCCAGATGGGAATCAGTTTGTGTTATCAAGCCGGAAGTAACTACTTCATCTTCAGCTCAGTCTCGTAGTCCTTGGTCGCATTCCACGAGCTCACGGTTTTGGTGGCGGTTTTTTTACCGTCCTTCTCTGCCCAGAGATCGTAGTCGTCGGTCATGTTGACCTGGGCAAAGCGAAAGCGGCCATTGCTGGCAGAAGTGTAGCTGCGAATCGCCTTGGTCTTGCTGTTCTTGAGGAATACGGTGGCGCCCTGCACAGGCGCGGACTCGGGATCGAGCACCAGCCCGCTGACGCTGCGCTGGCCCACATTCTGGGCGTGCGCGGTGGAGAAACTGGCGATCGACGGGATGGCACCCAACGTCAATGCTGCAACCATGGCCCATGCCGACAAACGTGCGCGACTGCGTTTCACTCTTCCTCCTCGTCCTCGTCCCGATAGTCCTCTTCGTCCTCGTCGATACCCTCTTCGACTTTTGACAATTCCAAGGGTTCCACGCCGACTATCTCGTACTCAGTTCCACATTCTCCGCAGGCGACCACGTCGCCCTCTTCCGCTTCTTCAACGTCGATATCGAGATCGTTTTCGCATTCCGGGCAGCTTGTCATGGCAGCCTCCTCTCTCCAGGCATTCCTTGATGTAGGATGACGGTACCCATAGGGTACGAACTTCGGCTAGTTTTAGGCAAACCCTCAGCCCAGGTCAAGTGGCCGAAGCCTGTCTTAACACCCAAGTACCGCATCGGAGAGCAGAATGCAGATTCAGCGTGCGCTGTTGTTTTGCGGGCTCGCGTTTCTCAGCCACGTAGCTTCCTCGCAGCCCGACTATCAACGTCATGCCACCTCCTTGAAGCCAGCCCCGCCAGACCCCGCCATCGCACGCGCGCTGGGGTCCATCACGGCTGCTCAAATAGATCAGACGGTAAAAACGCTGGTAAGTTTCGGTACCCGTAACACATTGACCAGCATGGACTCTAATCTTGCGTCCGGACAGGGGATCAATGCCGCCGCAGACTGGATCGCGAGCCAGTTCGAGGAGTTTTCGCGCCAATGTGGAGGCTGCCTTGAGGTGAAACGGGATACGTTTGTCGCCGATCCGGCCAGTGGCGAGTCCTGGGCTCGGCGCATTCCCAAGGCAACGAAGATCAGCAATGTGTATGCGGTGATGCGGGGTACCGACCCGGAGCAGGCGAAGCGAATGGTTCTGGTCACCGGCCATTACGACTCAATTAATTCCAACGTGTTTGCGAATTGGTCTGACACCTCGGGCGCAGCTCCCGGAGCCAATGACGATGCTTCCGGAGTTGCGGTTTCGCTTGCATGCGCGCGGGCATTGAGCAAGCTCAAGTTCCCGTCTACCATCGTGTTCGTCGCGGTGGCGGGCGAAGAGCAGGGGCTGGTGGGCTCCGGCCATCTTGCCAAGCTTGCGAAGTCAGAGGGGTGGCAGCTTGAGGCTGTGCTTAACAACGACATCGTAGGAGGCAATACCACTCCTGGGGACACGCTGCAACTGAAGGATCGAGTGCGCGTATTTTCCGAAGGTGCTCCCACAGCTGCCAGCGCCCAGGAACAACAGCGCATCCGGGCCCTGGGCAAGGAGAACGATTCATCCAGCCGCGAAATTGCGCGCGCGATTGCCGACGTGGATCGAAGTTACCTTGCCGGAACGAATCCGCATACGCGATTCAGCGCGTTTCTGGTCGAGCGACCCGATCGCTATTTACGCGGCGGGGATCATAGCTCGTTCAACCGCGAGGGCTTCGCAGCTGTGCGCTTCACGGAATGGCGGGAAGACTTCAACCACCAACACAAGAATGTGGTGCGTCCGGCGGCGGGCTCGACCGACCCAGTGCAAGGAGATCTGCCGGAGTTTGTGGACTTCAAGTACGTGGCGCAGGTTGCGCGATTGAACGCAGCAACCCTGGCGACCCTGGCCTTCGCGCCCGGCGAGCCTCAGAAGGTCGCGATCGAGGCCAAGGCTCTGGGGAACGGCACAACCCTGACCTGGGAGCCGCCACTTGGAGGCGGCGTGGCTCACTATGAGGTTGTGTGGCGGGAAACCACGGCATTCGATTGGCAGTATGTGAAAGAAGTTGTCCCTGCCGCAGAAGCGGGGCAGGTTTCCGTGAGCCTGCCGGTGTCCAAAGACAACGTAGTCTTCGGGGTTCGCGCCGTGGATGCAAAAGGACATCGAGGCCTGGTGGTAGTTCCGGAATGAGAACCCGAGCCCGGGATCACCTCTCGGGGCAATGACATGCCTGTGTCGTTCCGTTTAACCTGTTCAAGACATGCCAAGGACTGGCGCCTCTCAACTTTCGTTTCCGAGCTTCCGCGGTGCCACGCGTCTGCTGGTGCTCGTCAACCTGGCGACGTTCTTCATCCTGCTCATTCTGGGGTCTGTCAACTCCGAGACGGCGTTGTGGATTGTTGGCCACTTCGGTATGGTGCCGCAGGCGTTTCTGCACGGCTGGATATGGCAGCCGCTCACGTACAGCTTTGTGCAGTTGGGAATTACCACCACGCTGTTCGGACTGCTTTCGATCTGGTTTCTTTCCGGCTTTCTTGAGAACTTCCATCCCAGCGACTGGGTTCTGGGTCTGTACGGAACGTCTGTGATCTTTACTGCGGCGGCTGGGATTTTGATCTATGCCGGCAGCCTGGTATTCAACTATTCACTGCCGCCCATTCCGCTGTATGGATCCTTCGGCGGGGTCTTCGGCATGCTCGTTGTGATTGGCGTGCTCTATGGCGACACCGAGTTCATGCTGTTTCCCCTTCCCATCAGCATCAAGGCTCGCTATGTCGCCATCATTTACGGCCTCATCGCTATCGCAACTTTCTTTACCAGTTCGCGAATGTACGCCTTCGCGCAGCTGGGCGGCGCAGTGGGCGGATGGCTGTTCACGCGCATGTCTTCACGCCGTGGTGTTTCGTTCGTGCTCAGCGAGCGCTGGTATGGCATGCGCAATGCCTTCTATCGCTGGAAGCGCCGCAAGGCTGCAAAGAAGTTCGAAGTGTACATGAAGTCGCAGGGACGGACTGTCAGGTTCGACGGCAGCGGACGCCAGATCGAAGATGACGATCCTGAAGACAAGAAGCGGTGGAACTGATCCCTGCCGTTCGCGCGAGAACATGAACCCTAACGACCCTATCGCCATTCGCGCTGATTACGACCGCATCGCAGAGGACTACGCTCGCAAGATTTACGGCGAGCTCGAACACAAACCGCTGGACCGGGAGTTGCTGACCCGGTTTGCCAGTCTCGTGCGAGGCGGTGGAACGATCTGCGACATGGGATGCGGCCCGGGGCACGTAGCGCGCTTTCTGCGGGATCTTGGCGCGGAGGTTATGGGGCTCGATTTGTCGCCGCAGATGGTAGTGCAGGCGACGCGGCTAAACCCCGACATTCCATGCCGCGAAGGCAATATGCTGGCACTCGATCTCGAAGACGAATCGCTTGCTGGAATCACTGCGTTCTACGCGATCGTGAACATCCCGGCAGTTTCGCTGCCGACCGTCTTCCTAGAATTGCGTCGCGTGCTCAAGCCTGGCGGACTATTGCTGCTCGCATTTCACATCGGTGATGACGTGATTCGCCCCCAGGCTCTGTGGAACAATCCAGTCGGGATGGAGTTTTATCAACTTCAGCCCGCGCGTATCAGCCAGTTGCTCGCGGATAGTGGCTTCACGGTAGACGAGATCGTCGAGCGCGATCCCTATGCGCCCGACGTGGAGTATCAGAGCCGCAGGGCCTATGTCTTTGCACGCAAGGCGGAAAGTCCAATCGACGCCTGAACGTCACTATGCCCGAGCTTCTCCGACGCGATTCAGCCGGCCGTGCCTTCCTCCACCTTGCCCTCAGCAATGGTCTCGTCCATCGGTTCGTCGAGGTTGCCTTCGACCACCGCATCTGATCGCGCGATGGACCTGTTGTGGTGGTGCTGACGTAGAATTCCGCTGGTGTCTTCGATCCCAGGCTCAACACTGACCGCACCAAGGCTGCCCTGCATCGGATCGGCCTCGGTAAATCGGGCGAGCCGCTCTTCCGCGGTGTCATCAACTATGCGGCCAGAGCCGTCGTGCGTGCTCGATAGCTCGTCGTCCTGGAAAAGATTCACCGTGAGTGCATCCACTTCTTCTTCCGTAGTTGCGGCCAATTCCGAAAGCTTTTCGCCGAGGCCGTCTTCGTCGATGTCGTCGCGGCTTCCGGCACCGGATGCGAGAATTTCTACCCGCTCAAGTTCGCTCTCGTTGTCGAGGCCGTCTGGAGCGATGTCTTTCGTCTGCCGCGAAAGATTCGTGACCTGTCCCGGGCGCGGATTGCTGGTCTGCTGTTGATTCTGATCTGCCATTCCGGTGGACTCCTGATTGGATGGTTTCCTCGTGCTCTCCCATCTGATGCGTCCTGGCACGTGATTGCCTGTCTGGCGAATGCACAGTGCGAGATCGCCGACA
>Ga0157374_10002860_pt1 | contig 14489 bp, 11 predicted proteins | sample M25metaG_FD_115308 | JGI IMG/M metagenome (GOLD analysis project Ga0157374, IMG submission 115308) | Miscanthus rhizosphere microbial communities from Kellogg Biological Station, Michigan, USA - M2-5 metaG | ecosystem: Host-associated > Plants > Roots > Rhizosphere > Soil | place: USA: Michigan...
AAAGGGATTTCACAGCATTACGGCTGGTAACCTGTATGCCCGTAAGCATGCGCCCTGGGTGAACTGGATCGGTACGGGAGAAAATACGATACCGGCTTCGGCAAGCCAGCCCATGACCGCCTTTCCTAAAAGTTTTGACAAGCTGCCAACAGTTGCATTCGTGATACCCGACATGGACCATGATATGCACAACATAGGCCTTGCCGGCGATGCGGCAGCTATCAGGCGCGGGGACAAATGGTTGAAACAAAACCTGAGAGATTACGCGGAATGGGCCAAAGCCAACAATAGCCTGCTGATCATTACTTATGATGAAGACGACTATGATAATCAAAATGGCAATAAGATATTAACCATCTTTTATGGCGATAAATTGAAGAAGGGCGAGTATAACGAACATATTACGCACTACGTGATCCTGCATACCATAGAAGCTATGTATGGTCTGCCTTCAGATGATGACGTCTCCGCAGCGCCGATAACGGATGTATGGAAAAAAGGGCCGCTGATCAAACTTTAAGAGATCGCGGGCCTTCCAATACCGGGGATTTATCCGTTTCTGAACACTCTTGTCCCCGTTTTAGCACAATTTTGAGTAGGGGTTATGTGTGGAAAATATTGGCAGGGTTTTTCGATGTGTTGATTACATCAATACATCAACTTATGAGATCATTATTGTATATCATCGCTGTCATCCTGGTTATAGGTTGGGCGATCGGCTTATTCGCTTATTCGGCAGGCGGAGTTATTTACATTTTGCTGGTAATTGCAGCCATTGCGTTCATACTCGGACTTATCCGCGGAGATTCCACGGCGGTCTGAAAACAAGCAGGGCCGCTGTAAGGCGGCCCTGCTTTCAAATCAACTAAATCCATATCACACGCCCATTGCACGTAAGTTCTTATAGCTGGTAGTTATACTGGCGAAAGCATCCTTAGGCATATCATGCTCTACAAAGTAGTGCTGCACGCCGGCCACTTTAGCATTGGCAAATGCATCTTTGAAATCAACCACGCCTTCGCCCACAGGCTCCAGCATACCGTCTTTGGTAATGTCTTTCACATGAAGTAAAGGGAAACGTCCCGGGTGATCTTTGAAAAGTTTAACAATATCCACACCTGCCTTGGTGGCCCAGGCGAGGTCGAGCTCCATTTTCACCAGGTTCTTATCCAGGCCCTCCAGCATCAGGTGGTAAGGTACTTTGCCTTCAATCTCTTTAAATTCCATATCGTGGTTGTGGTAGCAAAGCTGAATTTCAGCTTTTTTGCAGGCCTCCCCGGTTTTGTTCAGTATCTCGTTCGATTCTTTGATCTCATCTAAGGTGCCTGTGGCGATGTTTGCACAAACCAGGTAAGGTATCCCGCCTTCAGCGGCTTCGTCAACCAGTTTCTGCATATCGTCCTTCAGGTTGGCCATGTGTGCGTGTAGTGCCATGGGTTTGCCGTCGGGGCCGTTAGGCATTTTGAAGCCCTTCGGCATTTTGAACGGCGTGCCCAGCACGTGATGCGACTTCCACCCCAGGCCGGCATCCTTACACATCGCCGCAAAACCTTTCGGATCTGCGCCATAATATTTAGGCAATTTGCTGAAAGCGGATTCGATCTCGGTATAGCCAATGTCTTTTATCTTTTTCAGGGTGCCGGGTACGTCAGCTTCGATCAGGCCAAAAAAAGTAAAAAGCTGCACGCCCACGGCGTGGCCCTTAGGCATTGAGAATAAGGCTGAAGCCATTTTGGGCAACAACATGGTTCCTGCGGCCGCGGTGCCTGCGCTTGCAAGGAAATTTCTTCTGTTCATAGTTTAATAGGTTTTTTGGGAAAGAGTTCTGAAAGATAATCAATCATTGCGTCAAAGCAACACAATAGCCGGAAATATTTTTGGCCTGCACAAGCAAAATCAAATAATGTGCGTTTAAGTTTTAGATTTGTATTTAAAGCCCCATGAAAAAACTACTTGCCCTAATAGCATGTACCGGCATACTGTATGCCCATGCCCAGGATTTTTGCCATTCGCACAAGTCCGTTGCCCCGATCAGGATGGATTACGCGCACAATATCACCATCAAAGGCGATAGCATCAACGGCGGCGACCAGATATGCCTCGACCTCCGGAACTGCCACGATATCCATATCACCAATTGCTGGATCGGTAATTCCTCGCATGTTGGCATTTACCTGTACGGCTGTTCCAACATCACGGTTGATAATGTTTATGTAACCAACGTAGCAAGCGGTGTGTATGCCGTGAAGAGCTCGTCCATAAGTGTAACCCACTGCGAGGGCAAGAATATGATGGGCCCTGTTCCGCGCGGGCAGTTTGTCCAGTTCAACGATGTGAGCGGCTCGCGGTGCAGGACAAGTAACAACCGTTTCGAAAACATACTGGGCCAGAGCAACACCGAGGACGCCATTAATATTTATAAGAGCAACGGCGTGCCCGGCGATCCGATCATGATCGAGAACAACAGGATCCGCGGCGGTGGCCCAAGCAAAAGCGGCAGCGGTATTATGCTTGGCGACAACGGAGGATCTTATATTACCGCGAAAGACAATATCATCGTCAACCCCGGCCAGGTTGGTATGGCTATAGCCGGGGGCGATCATATACGCATCATCCATAATACCATCTATTCTAAACGCCAGGAATTTACTAATGTGGGCGTTTATATATGGGCGCAGGCGCAGGCGGGCTGCTCGCTGAACGAAATAAGCGGCAACCGGGTAAACTGGACCAAGAAAGATGGCTCGAGAAACCACAAATGGAACGGCGCCAATTGCGGCGAGGTAACCGGATGGGAGACCAACATCACCGATACCAGCCTGGACGAAACTATATTACCGAAGGATATACTCTCGCCATGCCACCGGTAAGCGCCTGATTTAGGGCGTACTTCTTAACCTGCTGTTTTGCAGTGAAATATTGCCATTTCCCTGTATAAAACACCCTTTTTAAATTACGTAAAACTACGTATGCAATTACCGTAATGGCACTTCTGCTATTGTTTTTGGCATTCCGCAACTTTGATATCGGTAAGTTAAATAAATATGATAATCATTACCGCGTTACGTGACAAGGCATTAAGGACGGTGGTTAACCTGAACTACACCTGCGCCGAAATGCTTTACAAACTAACCGGGTGATGATACATACAGTGAGCATGTTCAGTGCAAAGCTGTTATGGAACGCAACAGGATAATAGTTAGGGTCTAAAAATCCTGCTTGTGTGGCAGCGGCCGTTGCGAAAGCAACGGCCTTGCTGCCATCATATTTTTGAAAAATGGATTTATTAACCTCTCAATATCATCATTGACCTGTGCCCACCCGGGCGCCCTTTTAGCAGAAAAGGTAAACAGGATTGATGGTTAATAGTTAGTTTAGTTTAGTGGATAATCAGCCGTTGCGCGAGGCAGCGGCTGCTTTTTTTTTGGGAGCTCAGTTATGAGCGAGCCGGACCGGTTAGCAATTCAGGCTGCTTCAACAACATGTTCGTCGTCAAGCGCAACATGGTCCGGTATCTTCTTGCCGCAGTTGCAGCATTTGATGTTGTGACCGTCTTTTTTCCAGTTATGGTTGCATGGCTTTTTCCAGTTTAACCGGTGGGTTACCACGGCTATGGCGAAAACGAGCAAAATGAATAACGCAATGTAAATCATGGTATTAGGATTTGCTATGAGTAAGGCAAAATCCCTGCCATGCCAAACCTAACGGAGAAAGGGTAAATAGCTTAGAAAAATTTCCACACATGGAAACAAGGTTACCCAAATTGAGGAAAGACGGGTCACATTGTGAGGATTATTTGGACGACGATCGTTATGGTTTACACTTTTTTCGCTGATATTGATACAACTATTTGATAACCAATTAATTAATATGTATCAAGTGGTAAAAGTGTAAACCATGTAAACCATGTTTCAGGCCACCGACCTCTGACTTCTAACTCAGATCCACTTCCCGACAAACTGGCTGAAAGCTTCCTTATATTGGTCGCCCACAGCGATGTGCATTTTGTTGATCTGGATGGTGTTCTTAGTCATGGCAGCGATTTTATCCAATGCAACGATGAACGAGCGGTGCACGCGCATAAAACGTTTGGAAGGCAATTTTTCTTCCAATGCCTTCAAGCTGGTAAGCGACAGGACGGCCTTTTCCGAATTGCGGAGATGTACTTTGACATAATCCTTCAGCCCTTCGATGTACAGGATATCGTCCAGCGCAATACGCACTAATTGATATTCAACTTTCAGGAAGAGGTAGTTGTCATCGGCATGTTCGGTTTCGTTCGCAGCTGCGGTAGCCTGTGGCGCTGGCTTGTTCAGCAATTCGGCATAATTCAATGCCTTTTGCGCCGCGCGAAGAAACTCCTCATAATTGAAAGGCTTCAGCAGGTAATCCAGCGCATCAACCTTATAGCCTTCCAGCGCGAATTGATTGTAGGCTGTAGTGAATATGATGCGTGGTTTTTCAGGGCCCTTATCCAGTACGCGAGCCAGTTCAATGCCGTTTAGATCGGGCATTTGAATGTCCAAAAATATCAGGTCGATCTTTTCGGCATGGATGGCCTTCAACGCATCAAGAGCGCCGGAATATTTGCCAACCAGGTTTAAGAAAGGCGTTTGCTCGATGAATTTGCACACCAGGCCAAGCGCCAGGGGTTCGTCGTCAACAGCTATACAATTCAGTGTCATGCCAGGTCGAGAATTAGGTGAACCACGTATTCCTTGGCTGCATTCTGTTCGGTAATATCCAGTTTGTATTTGCCGGGGTACAGCAGGTCGAGCCGGCGGCGGGTATTTACCAGCCCGATGCCGCTATTGGTATCTAAGCTAATACTATTATCCTTCATTATCGAATTTTTTACGGTCACGTCCAGCACGTTGTCTTTTTGCCAGATGATGATATCCACGTGGCTTTGCTGGGTAGCACTCACGCCATGTTTAAAGGCATTTTCCACAAAAGGCAACAGCATCATCGGCGCCATAGGCATATCGGCGAGGTTCGAGGGTGTATCGATATTCACGTGCACGGCATCCGTAAGCCGCAGCTGCATCAGGCTGATATAGTCCCGCACAAAAGCTATCTCCTGGCTCAGCAGGGTATGTTCCGACTGCGTATCATATAGCAGGTAACGCATCATGCGCGATAGCTGGTGAATGGCCTTACCCGCAACATCTGCATCAACCTGGGTAAGCGCGTAAATGTTATTCAGCGTATTAAAGAAGAAGTGCGGGTTGATCTGTGCCTTCAGAAAGGAAAGCTCTGAGGTTACCTTATCCTTTGCCAGTTCCTCGCGTTCTTGCCTGTCCTTTTGCCATTTCTGGATGGTGCTGATGCTGGTGCTGATGCCTAATACCAACGCGCTAATGCTGATGGTCAGGGTATCTATCATGCCGCCGCGCCTGCCCGGCCCGCCGCCTTTTGGCGGCTGCGGGTGTTTGGCAGCTTCAGCGGCCTGCGCTACACCGCGTTTATGAAAAGCGTCTTCAAATAGCTGGTGCAGGTGCAATGCGCGGTCGACCCAGCCATTGATGAATACGATACCTACGATAATAGCAATAATGATCAGGAAGTAATACCCCGTGCGGTTCTTAAGCAATATTTGCGGAACGAGTACCGATGCATTGACATAAAAAGCGATCACCAGCAAGCTAAGCGTAACCGTTTGCCTGATCCAAAACTGGAAGGGAATATCAATGCCCGAGAAAAAAGGCTGATAGTAAAAGATGGCCAGGCCAAATACCGCCCAAACCAGTATGTGTATCAGTATAGTTATCAGCTTGCTTTTCGAGTTGACCATTATCGGTTTAATTTACAGCTATTTAGTTTGACGGATGTAATAAATCGGTTACAATATTAAGTATCAGCCAGTTCGATGCCAATTGAAACCGTCCAAAGGTGCATTTTTGCCGACCAATGGCAAATGAGGCTCTTTAAAGAGGTATTTGAGCGGTTCGTCGGTTATTCCGGCATGGTTGATAGGGTAAAATTATCAATCTGTCTATACTTTTTCGCTTCTGGTCTATTGCATTTTAAGCTGTAAGAATAATGTAATTGCTTTGCTCCATCATAATGGATAAACTATGAAACTTAAATATCTACTAGCTGCTATTATCATTTTCATAACCGCTCAGGTTCATGCCCAATCCAGCCGTGTTGTAACAGGTATCGTCAAAGACTCTACGGGTGTTACATTACCCGGCGTTATCGTAAAACTGTTTGTAGGTAAGGACAGCTCGGTTGTAGCTACCGATGGTACAGGGCGCTACACCTTTAAGGCGGTTACATCAAACCAGTTCAGCTTGACATTCGTGTCGATAGGCTACCAGGGCCTCAGGCGCAAATACAATTTGACCGCTGGCAATACTACGGCTGAAATGGCGCCGGTAGTTTTAAAGTCCGACGCCATAATGCTTAGCGGGGTCACCATTACCGACGTGAACGCTGTTAAGGTGAAAGAAGATACTGTTGAATATAATGCAGCTGCCTATAAAGTGCGCGAAGGTGCGGCAGTTGAGGACGCTATAAAGAAAATGCCCGGCCTTGACGTGGATAAGGATGGCAATATCACTGCACAAGGAAAGCAGGTAAGCAAAGTACGTTTGAACGGTAAGGACTACATGGCCGGCGACGTAACCAGCTTAACCCGTAACCTGCCCGCCGACCTGGTGCAGAATATCCAGGTGGTTGACGACTACGGTGACCAGGCCAATATCACCGGCATCAAAACCGGCGACCCGCAAAAGGTATTGAATATCAATATCCGCAAGGATAAGAACCACGGCTATTTCGGGCAGGGAACTGTTGGCGCCGGACGTGATGCGATACCCGAGGTTGACGGGACAAAAGACGGCAGCCGTTTTGTTGCTTCTACCAATATTTTTACTTTCGACGGCGATCGCCAGATATCCGCGTCGGGTAACCTGAATAATACCAATACCAACCTCTTCAACTTCGGCGGCGGCGGTGGTGGCGGCCGCAGAGGCGGCGGCCCTCCGGGATTTGGCGGCGGTAGTCAGAATGGTATCACCACGGCCCGTTCATTGGGTTTCAATTATCGCGATAGCTGGGGCAAAAAAGTAACCGTTTACGGAAGCTATAGCGTTGCCGACAACTCAGTGTATACTGTTTCCAAAACGTTCCAGGATAACCTTTCAAATCCTGTAACCACCCAGAATGGTGTGGTGATACCAAGTCAGCCTACGCTGCAAAATAGTCACAGCACCGAACACGACCAGAACATCAATCACAGGTTCAATTTCAATGTGGAATATCGGCCGGATACGATAAACTATTTGAAGTTCGTTCCAACGTTCTCATTTGCCAGCGTGCGTACCACCCAGGATTTGGCAAGTACATTGCAAGCTGCAACCGCCGACAGCACTTTAATTACAGACTATACGGAGCATTTGCTGCTGCATTCTTCGGCCCCTAATTTTGGTGGCAGTGTATTGTTCAATCACCGTTTCCAAAAACGCGGCCGTAACTTTAGTGTATTGCTTACCGGCGGATCAACCACAAGCAACCAGTTCCAGAACCCGGCTTACAATTATATTGCCGGTAAGGCCAATGCGCCGGTATACCAGGAGATTAACACCAATAGCCGTACAGACAGCGCCGGCGTTTCACTCTCTTACCTGGAACCGATTGGCAAAATATCCTACCTGGAATTTAATTACGCCTATCACAATGCGCACACTTCTGCAGACCGGCTTACCGATACGCTCAGGATCACAGACAGTGTTGCAAACACGGGCGTTTTAGACCGCTCTGCCGAATTGAGTAACGACTATAACTTTAATTTTATCACCAATCGCTTTGGCATCAACTACCGCGTTATCGACAAAAAATACAATTTTACTTTGGGTGTGGCCGGGCAGCCTACCACATTGGAAGGATCATCCCTCGTAAGTGCGCCGACGAACCGGACTACCTTCAATTTCTCGCCGGTAGCACGTTATGTCTATAACTTTTCCCGCAGCCAGACTTTGACATTCAATTACCAGGGTGCGAGCAATTCGCCAACTTATACCGAATTGCAGCCGGTTACCGATTTTTCGAACGCCAGCTACCCCGTACAAGGTAATCCCGATCTGTTGCCCGAATACAACAACAGCGTAAGTATCCGCTATAATAAGTTTGATTTTGCATCAGGCAATGTATTTTTCACTAATTTGAATTTCACACAAACAGATAATAAGATCGTAGCCAACACGGTTACCTATCCCCGCAATTACGTCGATCCCAAGCTGGCAGGTACTATATTGACCAGGTACCAAAATGCGGCAGGGTTTTACAATGCCTCTGCATTTTACCTGTTCGCCAAGCCATGGGCCAAGCGTAAATACACTTTGTTTTTCAATGGTAACGTTTCATACAACAACAACATTTCTTATTTGACGGATGTTGATTCAACCGGAAATAACCAGGCTACGGCCAAGAACATCGCCAAAAACCTGGTGTTTACCCAGGGGGCACGTTTCAGGGTTGATATCACCGATGTGGTGGATGCCGAACTGAATGCCAGCTACGGTGTCAACTATTCTAAAAACTCGGTTTCGGCGGCAAATGTGAATAACAACTTTCAAACCATTACTTTCGGAGCCAACGGTAAGCATTATTTCTTTAAGGATTGGACCGTGAGCTACGATTACACTAAGACAGTGTATGAAGGCTATAAAGGCGCCACGAACCCCAACATCCTGAATACTTATGTGGAGCGCCGTTTCCTGAAAGGCAATGTAGGTACGCTGCGTTTCTCGGTAAATGACGTGTTCAACCAAAACACCGGGTTTACTACAACACAAACCGCATATAGCATCGCGCAAAGCAATGTAAACCGTTTAGGCCGTTATTACCTGCTCACCTTTACGCTGAGGCTGCAGAAATTTGCCGGTCAATCTCCATTCGGCGGCCCTGGTGGTCCGGGCCGGTTCCGTGGTGGTCCTGGTGGCGGCCCGGGTGGTCCCGGTGGCCCGAGCGCGGATGCGAATTGATATTAGTTGAAAATGTTGTAGTGGTTGTAAAAGTTGAAGAGGTTGTGGTCCGAAAAAAACCACTACAACCACTCCAACTTTTACAACCATTACAACTTTCCCAAAAACCTTCCCGCCCTTGAGAAAGGCGGGGGCAAGCATGAGATTGCTTGATTTAGTTGATGCGTTCCGGTTGATACCCGGAACGTTTTTTTTGTGGCCTGAAACACAAATGGTGACACGCTTGCGTCACCATTTCAGTTAAATATTCTCCTTAAATTGTATGTCCGGTATCGCCTGCCGACAGGCAAAACCAGCGCGTTCCTTGACATTATTCAGTATGCAGCCGTTCGGCTATCTGGTCCACAGTGTACTCCACATACTTTTTGGCACGGTCCAGGTAGTCGGGACCATCCTCCAGCAACTCTTCCAGTATCGACTTCCCGTTCTCCTTCTCTTTGGTCAGATAATATATACCGTAGCCTACGGCGGCCCCAATGGCCATAAATTTAATGATGCGCATGTTCCTTTGATCTTAAACCAAGTATAAAATTACAAAAATGATGGCTTTATAAACAATAGCGCTCAAGAATTTTATGGAACCGGCTAAAACAAGGGGTTTTACCCGCTAAAGTTCCGGCGACGGCAGGGCGATGGGTAAAATAAAGGCGCGCACAGTGTTCTGGCGCGCCTTCTTGGGTAGATATAGATAAAGGGGAATTATTTCAGGCCGGCTTTAACGGAAAAGCCTCCGGTTTGTAAATAATTCTCCTTTGAATATCTTATAAACCGCTTTAGCAGGGGAGAAAGCGGCACGGGGTGATGAGGCCTTTAGCAGGTAACAATTGATAAGCGTAAAGACTGATAGTAAAAACACCATAATTCCCCTCTCAGTTAATGATGTAAATGTAACGGAAAATTGATGAGGGTTAGTATGTCATATTGCCCGTTTAACGTAGTAGTATTTTAGTTGAGCGATCTTTTTTCAGGCAAAAAATATCAAAGTAAGTTATTTATTGTCAGTGCATTAAAAGCATGGATTTCTATTGGCCCGCTCGTATGCAACTCCAAATTTTAACCCTATTTGGTGGAATTATTGAAGTTTCTGTTAATATTTGCATAATCTTTTTTGTGCGGAATGAAGGTATTACAGTTCACTATTCCCGTTGCCCATGATAAGAGCGTGATCGCCCAGCAGGAGGATATGGCCTATTTTTATCCCCACCTGCATCGCCATAAGGAGGCGCAGGTAACCTGGATACAGGATGGCGAAGGCACACTGATAGTAGGGAATAGCATGCACGCCTTTAAAGCCGGCGAAATATTCTACATCGCCGCCGATCAGCCTCACCTGTTTAAAAGTTCCCCAGAATATTTCCAACCGGAAAGCAGTAAAAAAGTAAAGGCCCTCACTATTTTCTTCGACCCGAATGGCGGCCTGGCCTCGCTTTTCCTGCTGCCCGAAATGAAGGGTTTTAAAGATTTTATCCGTCAGCATTCGCAAGGCTTCCGCGTGCCGGATGATTATGCAAATAAGGTTTCGCAGGCTATGCTGGATGTGCAGGCCGCCGGCGGGCCCGACCAGCTGATCCAGTTCTTGCAAATGCTGCGCATTCTCAGCAGTATGAAGGCAAGCCCCGTGCCTTTGTCCGATTTCGATATCGCCCCGTCCATCAACGAAGCGGAAGGCATTCGCATCAGCAATATTTACAACTATGTGCTGCAGCACTACAGTACCGGCATCTCGTTGGACGATGTGGCCCGCGAAGCCTGCATGACACCCCAGGCATTTTGCCGTTACTTTAAAAAACACACCCGGCAAACGTTCGTCTCGTTCCTCAATCAAACCCGCATCAACGAAGCCTGCAAAAAGCTTACAGGTAATAAATACGAAAGTATATCGGTGGTGGCCTACAAGTGCGGCTTCAACAGCATCACCAACTTCAATCGGGTATTCAAAAGTTTTATCGGTCACTCCCCGAGGGAATACATGGAGAACTACTTTAATAAGGTAAGCCTTAACTAACCTCAATTGTCATTTCTCTCCCCTCCCCCCACCCGTTGTCTGTGTCCTCACAGACAACGGGTACATGGCGATAATAGTCCCGGAGGACATGTATTACGGGATCAAAGCAACGGGCGTCGCGTAATATTTTTATATTCATAGCAATTTGATGCCCGAAATTTATTTCTTTGTAATAACCAATTACCCGGCCCCGGAATAGTGCTGCAACCGCCGGACAACTGAACACATATTTAACCCGGCCATGACCAAGAAAAACAGCCTTTACGCGGTTGCTCTCATCACCTCGCTGTTCTTTCTGTGGGGTATTGCACTCAATCTTAATTCAGATATTTTAGTGCCGCATTTGAAAAAGGCATGCCAGCTGTCCTTCAGGCAATCGGGTCTGGTGGATTCGGCCTTTTATATCGCATATTTTATAATTGCCATACCCGCCGGCCTATTTATGCACAAGTATGGGTATAAGAAGGGCATTATTCTTGGCCTGTCCCTCTTTGCTATCGGTTCTTTTCTTTTCTATCCTGCCGCTGACACCAGGACATACTGGTTTTTCCTTTTAGCACTGTTTATCATTGCCAGTGGTTGCGGTATGCTCGAAACAGCCGCTAATCCTTACATCAATAATTTGGGCGATCCTGAACATGCCACTTTTCGTATCAATTTCGCGCAATCTTTCAATGGATTGGCAGCTACGTTAGCACCCTTTCTTGGTGGGATATTTATCCTCTCCGGCAAAAATTTGTCCCCGGCCGAGGAGGCTGCACTCGCACGAAATCATCAATTGGAAGCTTATCTTCAGAGCGAATCGGATTCAGTAAAAATACCTTACATCGTTATTGGCCTGGTAGTTTTATCTGTAGCATTGCTTATCTGGCGAACTGCCCTGCCGGATATCAAAGAGCATGATTCAGATACAGGCGCCACACACCGCTCTATCTTTAAGGAAACAAACCTGCTATTAGGGGTCTTGGGGATATTCTTTTCTGTTGGCGCACAGGCAGGTTTTCAAAGTTATTTCATATTCTTCTCAGAAGGCGTTGGCGGATTTGGCGAAAAGCTTTCATCCAAACTCATATCTTTAGCCTTTGTGGGCTTTATGGCAGGTAGATTTATAGGTAGTTATATGATGCGTTTTATATCTCCTGTCAAGCTGCTTGTTATTTATAGTCTCATCAATTGCGGCTTACTGATACTGGCGTTTACGCTGCCCGGAAAATTGGCGGTATACGCACTAATGGGAGTTCCGTTCTTTATGTCGATCATGTTCCCGACTATTTTCTCTCTGAGCATTCGCGGCCTGGGAGAAAACACAAAGAAAGGCTCATCCCTATTGATCATGGGCATAGTTGGCGGAGCGGTAGTGCCACCGGCAATCGGCCTGGTTACCGACCAGGTAAATATTCGTGTAGCCTACCTTATACCTGTTATTTGTTTCGCTTACATTCTCTATTTCGCGCTCACTAATATTCGTGTTAAATCTGTTCAGCAACAGGCAATCAACCACTAAAATGATCAAAAAAATCTCAATCGCGTTCATGATGCTCGTTGTACTGGCATCTACCGCATCGTCCCAGAAAAAGAAGCTCGGTACAGAAACCGATGCCCAAAAGAAGAAACGCATGGAATGGTGGACCGACGCCCGCTTCGGTATGTTTATCCATTGGGGACTGTATTCCCTTGGCGCACGCCATGAATGGCTAAAGCACAACGAGCACATGACCAACGAGGAATACCAGAAGTATTTCGACATCTACAATCCCGACCATTTCGACCCGCATAAATGGGCCCGTGCTGCAAAAGCCGCCGGTATGAAATACGCCGTGTTGACCACCAAGCACCACGAGGGTTTTTGCCTGTTCGACTCCAAATACACCGATTACAAGTCGATGAACACCAAAGCCCACCGCGACTTGGTGAAGGAATACGTACAGGCTTTCAGGCAGGAAGGGTTGAAGGTTGGCTTCTACTATTCACTGCTTGATTGGCACCACCCGGACTATACCATGGATGACGCCCATCCGTTAACGCAAGTCGACACGACGCAAGCCAATTACGATAAATTGAACAAAGGCCGCGATATGAACAAATACCGCGCATACCTGCGTAACCAGGTTAAGGAATTGATGACCAACTATGGTAAGATCGATATCCTTTGGCTGGATTGGTCGTGGAACAAAGGCGACAAGCATGGTAAATGGGGTAAAGACTGGGATGCCGCAAACCTGCTGAAAATGGTGCGCCAATTGCAGCCGGGCATTATCGTGAACAACCGCCTGGGCCTGTATGAATACAGCGATGGCGGCGATTTCGAGACCCCGGAACAAGTGAGCACCAAAGAGCTTGATAAATACAAAGGCCATACGTTCGAAACCTGCCAGACCTTCTCCGGCTCATGGGGTTACTACCGCGACGAGAACAGCTGGAAAACCCACCGCCAACTGCTCGACCTGCTGATCTCATCAGTAAGCAATGGCGGCAACCTGATACTGAACGTTGGCCCTACGGCCCGTGGTGAGTTCGATTATCGTGCCACCAACGCGCTGGATAGTCTTGCACATTGGATGCACGCTAACAGCAATGCGATATACAATTGCACGGTCGCGCCATCAGGCTTCAAGGCTCCGGATGGCGAAAAGCTGACTTATAATCCGAAAACCAAACATTTATATATCCATTTGTACGATTATTCATCTGGAAAATTGACATTATCAGGTTATGCCGGAAAGGTTAAATATGTGCAGTTCCTGAATGATTTTTCAGAGATCAAACACGAAACGAAAGGCGACGACATCGAGCTGATATTGCCGAAAAACAAGCCGCCGTATGAGATACCCGTGGTCGACCTGTATTTAAAATAGTATGAAACGGTACTGTTTGGCGCTCGACCTGGTGGACGACCCGCAACTGATCGCGGAGTACGAAGCATATCACCGTGATGTCTGGCCCGAAATAAAACAAAGTATTCTTGGTTCGGGCATAACAAATATGGAAATTTATCGCCTCGGTAACCGCCTGTTCATGATCATGGAGACGGATGATTCCTTCAGCTTCGACCGCAAGGCCGCAATGGATGCATCCAACCCCAAAGTACAGGAGTGGGAGCAGCTGATGTGGAAATTCCAGCAGCCCATACCCGGCTCAAAACCGGACGAGAAGTGGAGGTTGATGGAGCGGATATTTGAGTTGTCCCGACAATTATCGGGAGGTTGATTGAGTTGGATTGGGTTGATTAAGTTAAATCGGTGAAATCACAATCCAATCGGTGTAATCTATTTTTATGAATAGCTATCTGAGAATACATAAAGATGATAATGTCCTCGTTGCTTTGCGCGACCTGGAGGAGGGGACAATTATAGATTTTGAAAGGCAAAGCTTTCCTTTAACAGGCCGTGTTGCCGCCAAGCATAAATTTTCGCTGGCCGAATTACATCCGGACGATCCCATATTTATGTATGGCGTATTGGTTGGAAAAGCCACCCAAAATATCCCGGTAGGCG
>Ga0157374_10002863_pt1 | contig 14485 bp, 14 predicted proteins | sample M25metaG_FD_115308 | JGI IMG/M metagenome (GOLD analysis project Ga0157374, IMG submission 115308) | Miscanthus rhizosphere microbial communities from Kellogg Biological Station, Michigan, USA - M2-5 metaG | ecosystem: Host-associated > Plants > Roots > Rhizosphere > Soil | place: USA: Michigan...
CTTGCCGTCAAAAATGTTGCTCAGGTATTCGGCGGCTATGAGGATAGAAGTTGCGCCTACGATCTCGCTCATGGCCCTTACCACCGCCAATGATCCGCCTTCATCACGCAGATGTTCAAACGAGAGCGCGGTGATCTTTTTCTGTATCAGCGCGTGCATGTATTCGGCTTTTAGCGTGGCCATCTGCAGCGTCGAGATCAGGATCTGGTGCGGCCTCATCAGCTCGATCTCCTGCATGGTCGGCGGCGCGATCTTGATGATGATGTTGGCTTCGTAAACAGCTTTAGGCTCATAAACTATTTTCGCGCCTTGGTCGCTATAGTCTTTATCAGAAAAATTGGCGGCCTGGCCCGCATTGCTCTCCAATAGCACATCATGACCGTTATTCACGAGCAAGGCGACTGAAAGCGGGGTTAAGGCAATACGATTTTCCTGGAAGGAAGTCTCTTTAGGTATGCCGATATAAAGTTTGTTCTTCCTGGTTTTTACCTCCAGCATTGATTCCTGGGGCTGCATCATTGCCTGCTTGGCTACATCAGAAAAACCACTGTATAACTCTGAACCCATAGTGCTTATTTGCGGATGATGAAGATAGGCAAAATTCGGTGGATTGTTAAACTTAAATCTTCCTAAAAGTTAATTCACGTTCGGCAGCGCTTAAAGCCTGAATATCAACGCGAATATAGTGTTCAGGCAGCAGGTCGGGTATCTTTTCCGGCCATTCGATAAAGCAATGGCTGCCCGAATAAAAGTATTCTTCATAACCCATATCCAAAGCCTCTTCCTGTTTTTTCAGCCGGTAAAAATCGAAATGATAGAGTTTGCCGTTTGCCCCGCTGTATTCGTTCACAATGGAAAAGGTAGGGCTGGTCACTAATTCATAAACCCCAAGTACTTCGCAAATGGATTGGATAAAAGTGGTTTTACCCGCACCCATATCGCCGTAAAAAAGAAATATTTTCTCATCACCGGCAAAGGCAATGAGTTTTTCAGCAGCTCCTTTAAGTTCCGAGGTGTCTTTAACCGGCACGTTCATGCGCCAAAGTTATAATATTCGCGATTTACTTCGGCCCGTAATTGATGACCGGGATGATCATTTCTTCCAGCGATATACCCCCATGCTGGAACGTCTCGTTATAAAAGTTAACGAAATGGTTGTAATTGTTTGGGTATACGAAGTAATTGTCGCTCTTGGCGAAGACGAAGCTTGAGCTTATGTGCAGCTTGGGCAGCATAATATCATGCGGATTTTTAACGTGAAAGACATCTTTACCCACAAAATTCAGGTTTTTGCCTTGTTTGTAGCGCAGGTTAGTATTAGTATTCCTGTCGCCGATGATCTTGCTCGGATTTTTTACGCAAATGGTGCCATGATCGGTGGTCAGCACCACGCGGGCTTGTTTTTGCGCCAGGAACTTCAGCATTTCGAATAATGGCGAATGCTCGAACCATGACAGTGTGAGCGAACGATAAGCCGCATCATCACTGGCCAGCTCGCGTATCATTTGCATATCGGTGCGGGCATGCGACAGCATATCCACAAAGTTGTAGATCACCACGTTCAGGTCGTTGCCCATCAGGTTGTTCAGCGAATCGTTTAGCGACCGGCCTTCGTCAATATTCAGGATCTTATGGTAAGAGAACCTGATATCTTTACGCAGCACGCGTTTGATCTGGTCGGCCAGGAATTGTTCTTCGAACAGGTTTTTACCGCCTTCGTCCTCGTCGTTTTGCCACATGCCGGGAAAACGCTTTTCCATTTCAAGCGGCATCAGGCCCGAGAAAATGGCGTTACGCGCATATTGTGTTGCCGTTGGCAGAATACTGTAATAGGTGTCCTCTTCCTCCAGCCTGAAATATTCGGACAGGATCGGGTTGATAATCTTGAATTGATCATACCGAAGATTATCGATCAGGACAAAGAAAACCGGTCCTTTGCCATCCAGCTTGGGGAATACTTTCTTTTTGAACAGTTGCGACGAGGTCACCGGTCCCGAATCCGGGTTTTGTATCCAGCCGGTATAATTTTTTTCTATGAACTTACAGAACTGCACATTGGCCTCGGCTTTTTGCAGCGTCAGTATTTCGTGCATGCCTTCATCTTCCAACTTTTCAAGCTCTAATTCCCAATAGATGAGCTTTTTGTACACATCCACCCATTCCTGGTAGCTCAGCCGGTCGTTCAGCGTCATACCCAGCGTACGGAAATCCTGCTGGTAGGCCATGGTGGTTTTTTCGGTCACCAGGCGCTTGTTTTCCGTTAGCTTTTTGATGGTAAGCAGTATCTGTTTGGGGTTTACCGGCTTGATCAGGTAATCATCGATCTTTGAGCCGATAGCATCCTCCATCAGGTATTCTTCCTCGCTCTTGGTGATCATCACAATGGGCACATCATTATTGATGCCCTTGATCTGTGAAAGCGTTTCCAAACCTGTCAGCCCGGGCATATTTTCGTCCAGGAAAACCAGGTCGAAGTAATTATTCCTGAAGGCGTCAACGGCATCGTTGCCGTTTGTTACTGTCTGAACATCATAACCCTTCTCCTTCAAAAAAAGTACGTGCGGCTTCAGCAAATCAATCTCATCGTCGGCCCATAAAATGGTGGTATCCTGCATAATTTTATTTTGTAAACAAAGATAACCCCCGAACAAGCCTTTTGTTATCCCTAACTGAATGTATTAACAAAAATTAACAAATAGCGGCGCATTGTTGCTATTATTTGACATTTTTGCAAAGCACGACACCATTGAAGAAAAATAAGATCATAAACGACCCGGTCTACGGCTTTATCAGCACCCCTTCGGGACTGGTTTTTGACCTGATAGAACACCCATGGTTCCAGCGGCTTCGGTATATCAAGCAGTTGGGTATGACGCACCTGGTTTATCCCGGCGCTTTGCATACCCGTTTTCACCACGCGCTCGGTGCGATGCACCTGATGTGTATGTCCATTGAAACGCTGCGTAACAAGGGTCACCAGATCAGTGAGGAAGAAGAGGAGGCCGTAATAGTCGCCATCCTGCTGCATGACATCGGTCACGGGCCGTTTTCGCATGCGCTGGAGCAAACCATCGTCGAAGGAATCTCGCACGAGGATATTTCCACCCTGATGATGGAAAGGCTGAATGAACAGTTCGGCAACCGGCTGACTATGGCGATCGAAATTTTTAACGGCACATACCATCGAAAATTCCTGCACGAATTGGTATCCGGCCAGTTGGATATGGACCGCATGGATTACCTGAACCGCGACAGCTTTTTCACGGGCGTATCTGAGGGCGTCATCAGCTTCGACCGCATCATCAAGATGTTGAATGTGGTGGACGATCATATTGCGGTGGAAGAAAAAGGCATTTATTCCATCGAGAAATTCCTGATCGCGCGCCGCCTGATGTACTGGCAGGTTTACCTGCACAAAACCGTTGTATCGGCCGAGCAGTTGCTATCTAAAATATTGAAACGCGCCCGCGAGCTGTCTCTTGCGGGTGAAAAACTTTTCGCAACACCTGCGTTGGGCCATTTCCTGGTAAATAAGATCAGTAAAGAAGATTTTTTAAATAGCGAAGAGCATGTACAGGAATTTGCCTCGCTGGATGATAACGACATCATGTCGGCCATTAAGGTGTGGGGGGATCATGACGATTTCATCTTATCGTGCCTGTGCAGCATGCTGATGCAGCGCAACCTTTACCATGTCGATATTACCAATGACAGGCCCGCCGAAAAGCTCATCAGGGATTTGAGCGAAAAGGCCGCGAACAAATTTCCGGTTGCAAAAGATGAGGTAGAATATTTCGTGTTCTCGGATATCATTACCAATAATGCCTACAAACCCGGTAACAGCAGCATCCGCATCCTGATGAAAAGCGGCGAAGTACAGGATATTGCCCAGGCCAGCGATACCCCCAGCCTGGAAGCCTTATCGACCACAGTAACAAAATATATCCTCTGCTATACCAAAAATTTGTTTTGAGTATAGTCGTATGCCTTTAACCGGCAACTTATCACCCTTAACCGGCCACTATTTTTCCAGTTTGTCGCTATGATATTTACACGTAAATTTGCCCGATGCAATTCACCGCGCAGGAGATAAGTTTGATGCTTAACGGAACCGTCGAAGGCGACCCCAAAGCCACCGTCGCTCAGTTAGCTAAAATTGAAGAAGCAGGCGCCGGTTCATTGTCATTCCTGGCTAATCCCAAATACGAGCAATATCTTTATACAACCAATGCATCGATCGTCATCGTTAATAACGACCTGGCATTGTCGGCACCGGTAAAATCTACTCTCGTAAGGGTTGAAAATGCTTACAGCGCATTCTCGGTCCTGCTGGAAAAATACAATACACTCAAGCTGAACAAATCGGGCATTGAACAGCCAAGTTTTGTGCACCAGACAGCACAAGTTAGTAATAACTGTTATATCGGGGCATTTGCCTATATAGGGCCGGGTGCAAAAATTGGCAATAACACTAAAATATATCCCAATACTTATGTTGGCGATAATGTAACTGTCGGCGATAATGTGACGCTCTTTGCGGGAGTAAAAGTTTACTTTGATTGCGTTATCGGCAACAATGTCATCATCCATTCGGGCGCCATCATAGGCGGCGACGGCTTCGGTTTTGCACCCAATGCCGATGGCAGCTACAATAAAATAGCGCAAATCGGCAATGTGATCATTGAGGATAACGTGGAGATCGGCGCCAATACCACGGTCGACCGGGCCACAATGGGTTCTACCATAATTCGCAAAGGGGTGAAATTGGATAACCTGATACAGATCGCCCATAACGCGGAAATAGGCACGAATACGGTGATCGCGGCGCTGACGGGGGTATCAGGCAGTACTAAGATCGGTGAGCAGGGCGTTATAGGCGGGCATACGGGGTTTGCCGGCCATTTGAATATAGCACGGGGCAGCCAGGTAGGCGGCGGGGCGCAAATAAGAAAATCTATTACTGAAGAAAATAAAAAATGGGGTGGCTCGCCATTAGTTAGTCATATGGAGCATATGCGCACCCTGGCATTAATGGCACATTTTCCGGAAATGGAAAAACGGATAGCCGAGCTGGAAAAAACGATAGCCGAACTGAATAAAAATAAATAATACTCCTAAAGCACCCGGAGGAACTTAAGGAGCACGGATAAGCACCATGAATGTAAAACAAAAAACGATAAAAACGCCGGTCACGGTTTCCGGTACGGGCCTGCATACCGGCGAAAAGGTGACTATGACCTTTAACCCGGCGCCCGAGAACCACGGTTATAAATTCAGGCGGGTGGATGTGGAAGGTTCGCCGGTGATCGATGCCGATGTGGATAATGTGACCGATACTTCGCGCGGTACTACCATCTCGCAGAATGGCGCAAGCGTAAGTACTATTGAGCATGTACTTGCCGCATTAGTAGGGCTTGAGGTAGATAATGTGCTGATCGATATGGATGGCCCTGAAACGCCGATCATGGATGGCAGCTCGATACAATTTGTTGATGCGATATCCGCCGTTGGTTTCACCGAACAGGACGCCGACCGCGAATATTACCATATACCATACAATATTCATTACTCTGAGCCCGATCGCAAGGTGGAAATGGTGGCTATGCCGCTTGACGATTACCGTTTTACCTGTATGGTCGATTATAACTCGCAGGTATTGGGCAGCCAGCACGCCAGTATTTCCACTATTTCCGAATTCAATACCGAGATCGCTTCCTGCCGGACATTTTGTTTCCTGCACGAACTGGAGATGCTGCTAAAGCACAACCTGATCAAAGGAGGCGACCTGAACAACGCTATCGTAGTGGTGGATAAGGATGTTGACGATGAAGAGCTGTCTCACCTGGCAAAAATATTCAACCGCAAAGACATCAAAGTTGCCCCGCAGGGTATTCTGAATAACATCGAACTGCGCCACCAGAACGAGCCGGCACGCCACAAGCTGCTGGATATGATCGGCGACCTGGCTTTGGTAGGCGTTCCGCTGCGCGGGCACATTATGGCCGCCCGGCCCGGTCATGCCGCTAATGTGGCTTTTGCCAAAAAGATCAAAACATTGATCAAAAAGGAACGGAGCCGCAAGCATATCAAATTATACGACCCGAACGCTAAACCGGTATATGATACCGTTGATATCATGAATATTTTACCGCACCGCCAGCCTATGCTGATGGTGGACAAAATATTAGAGATCAGCAAGAGCCATGTTGTGGGGCTGAAGAATGTGACTATGAATGAGGAGCTGTTCGCCGGCCATTTCCCGGGACAGCCTTTGTTCCCCGGTGTTTTGCAGATCGAAGCGATGGCGCAGACAGGTGGTATCCTGGTATTGAATACGGTGCCTGACCCGGAGAACTATATTACGCTGTTCCTGAAGATCGAGAACGCAAGGTTCAAAGATAAGGTAGTTCCCGGCGATACCATCATATTCTATTGCAACCTGATAGCGCCTATACGCCGCGGCATAGCCCAAATGAAGGGTACCGGCATGGTAGGCTCGCGCATTGTGGTTGAGGCTGAACTGATGGCCCAAATTGTTAGAAAGACAAAAGAAGAAAAAGAAGAAAAGGAAGTATGATACAACCCCTGGCATACATTCACCCCCAGGCCAAGATAGCCGACAACGTGGTGATCGAACCATTCGTGACGATACATAAGGACGTTGAGATAGGCGAGGGTACCTGGGTAGGCTCCAACGCTACCATTATGGATGGTGCCCGCATCGGCAAAAACTGCCGCATTTTCCCCGGCGCGGTTATATCAGCCCCGCCGCAGGACCTGAAATATCGCGGCGAGCCCAGCACCGTCACTATTGGCGATAATACCACCATCCGCGAATGCGTTACGCTGAACCGCGGAACAGCATTGGATAAAAATACGACTACCATAGGGAGCAATTGCCTGCTGATGGCCTATACCCACGTTGCCCACGATTGCGTGATCGGCGATAATGTAATCATAGCCAATTCGGTGCAGTTGGCAGGGCATATCAATGTTTACGAATACGCTTTCATCGGCGGAACATCAGCAGTGCACCAGTTTGTCGAGATAGGCGCACATAGTATGATCTCCGGCGGTTCGCTGGTACGTAAGGACGTTCCGCCTTACACCAAGGCCGGCCGCGAGCCACTGTCTTATATCGGTATCAACTCAGTGGGCCTGCGCCGCAGGGGATATTCGGCTCAAACCATTAACGAGATACAGGAAATTTACCGCATCATCTTCCTGAAAAAATACAACGTGACCAAAGCGATGGACATCATCGAAGCCGAGTTCAACCCAACTGTGGAGCGCGACGAGATCATCAATTTTGTATCGAACTCGCAGCGCGGTATCATGAAAGGGTTCGGCGCGACCTAAGTACGCAGTTTGCGGTAGGCGGTGGGCAGCGAATGTGCTAACTGGCAACTGCAAACGGCCCACTGCCAACTGAACATGCAGATCATCCTCGAAAATATAGGCCGACGTTTCAACCGCGACTGGATATTCAGGGGCATCGATCATGTTTTTACCCAAGGCGGGAGCTATGCTATTTTAGGGCCCAACGGTTCAGGCAAGTCCACTTTGCTTAATGTGCTGAACGGCAGTCTTGCCCCTTCGATAGGCGATATCAAATACCTGAATGGCGAAGTGCCCATAGCGATTGAAATAGTTTACAAACAACTAAGCCTCGCCGCGCCTTATCTCGAACTGATCGAAGAATTTACGCTTGCGGAAATGATCGACCTGCATTTCAAATTCAAGTCTTACAGGGCAGGTATGGATAATGCCGCTGTGATCGATCTGCTGAACATGCACCCCAGCCGCAATAAGGCCATACGTTACTTTTCATCCGGTATGAAGCAACGCCTGAAGTTGGCTTTGGCTTTTTGTTCAGATACTCCCTTGCTGATGCTGGACGAGCCCACTTCAAACCTGGATAAGCAAGGCGTGGAATGGTACCTGGGGCTTGTACAGCAATTTGCTAAGGGCCGCCTCACTATCGTTTGCTCCAACCAGGAACACGAATATAGTTTTTGCGAAAATCGGCTCGATATCTCCGATTACAAGAAATAATTGGCAATAACTGTCTTATAACTAAAAATTTAAGCATAAAAATGTAACGTTTTCTTTCGCTTATTCGTAAAGTATGTACGTTTTGCGAAAGGGAATATGAAAACCACCGTGCTTTTCATTTTTTGTGCTATGATAATTGTCGTGCAATCCTGCAGGAAGGAAACGCCTGCGCCTTTATTAAAGATGCCGAACAGCGATTTTGAAGGGTGGTCGGCCGGCGATGATCTGCAGGCCTGGAAAACAAACAGCTGCCCCGAATGCTACCCTGCTTTTAACACCTACGTTGTACAAAAAACCACTGAAGCTTACCATGGGCAATACGCCGCCAAATTTCTTTTCAATGGCGTATACCCTGCAACCGCCAACAATACATTCCGTGTGCCTTTACACCCTAATGACCTGGTGGGCTATGTCAAATGCGGTTTAAGCGAGCATGATACTGTATCGATCAAAGTGCGCGTTTTCAACGGGAATACGGTAGTCGATAGCGGCGAGTGGGTAAATACGGAATCGATCGCTCAATACAAAAAGTTCAGGATCGATATCACCCAGAATTCAACCAAAGCCGACTCGGTGACCGTATCTGTTCGCGGCGGCAATAAGGCCAGCCCCCCGGGGAACGGTTCAGTGCTTTGGGTCGACTATTTGTGCATTCACTAAGCACTTCACCTCGAAGCCAATAAGTTTCCAAGTTTTCGTTGAAAAAACCTGTCCCAGCTCGCCTGCTGTTTCTTGTTTTGTGAATGTTCAGTGTCGTCGTCGTAATCTTTATTCAACTGATCGTATTTGGCGTGGATACGGTCGAATATTGTTGATACTTCGTCCTTATAATTATCGCTATACTGCCTGCTTTCCAGCTCATGCTGCAATTCCTGCTGCTCAATATAATCGATGTTGTAGTGCCCTTGTTCATGTTTCAGCACGTCGGTAATCATTTCAGACGAGTTAAGTCGTGTACGATCTATCCAAGACCGCTCAGTGTCAAACAACAGGCTAACGTGAAATTTCAACTGGTAAATGCCATTGCGGGCATGCACATCATATTTAAGGTCGATGAAACACGCGGTTGTAGCCACCGCAAGGCCATCATGATGCGGCGCGCCCTGGAAATCATCAACCGACAGCTGCCGATAGGATTGGGCTTTGGCCAGTCCCGGAAAAACGATAAGCAACACAAAAAAGTAAAACGTCCGCACAAATCCCATACTGTTCAAACTAAGGAAAAAACTATTTCCCCTTTTTGACGGAATCTGGCTTCAAAAGGTTTAGGCTCATCACCTCTTTCATTGTTTTTTCCATATTCCCAACGGATCCGTCCAGGAATATGACGTTCCCCTGCGAATTTTCGGCGAAGTGTTTGATGGATTCTGTCCACATCGTGAACAGGATGACCGAAGTATCCATATCGGCTTTGTGCATTTCTTCCGCAGCAGCGCTCATACCTTTGGCCACCTCCTCGCGGAACAGCGCGATACCCTGCCCGCGTAATTGTGCAGCCTGTCTTTCCGCTTCCGCAGCTATCTTGATGGAATTACCTTCCGCCTCAGCGGCTTTGGTTTTGGTGATCAGCAATGCCTGCCCCTCGTTCTCAGCCGCAGCTTTCAGGTTGTTCGAGGCCACTACCTGACTCATCGATTTTAGTATCACATCGTCGAAGGTGATGTCGTTCAATTGCAGGTCCTGTAAATGGTAACCCCAGGTTTCCAGTATCTGGTCCAGCTGTTCCTTTACGTGCTGTACGATATCGCTTCGCAGGGTCAATACATCTGCTTGTTTTTTTGTGGCGACATAAGCCCGTATCGAACCCTCAATGGTGCGTATCAAAGCTTGCATCAGGTTGCGCTCATCCACGAATTTGAAGGCCACGTTTTTGATCGTCTCCTCCATTTGATCGAGTACCGAATACAGCATCATCGCCTTAAAGTATACGTTCGCCTGGTCGATAGTGACTGCCTGGAACTCAAGTTCCACAGAGCGGTTCTGTATGGATATGCGACTGTATATCTGCTCGATGAGCGGCAGCTTCAAATTCAGTCCCGGGTGCATGATACGGCGGTACTTGCCAAATACGGTAATAACGCCGATAGTGCCCTGTTTTACGGTCACAAAAGAACTGAACAGGATTATCAGGCCAACGAAGACAACAATAAAAATGGGTACTGCAGGGTTCATAACGATAATTTTTAGATTACTAAATATAGGATTTATTTTGGGTATGGTATTTGTTTTTTACCAATCCGACAAATTCGTACAGCTATGAACATGAAGCGAACCTTCGGCGCGATACTGACCGTGCTGGGTATCATTGGGTTGATCTATACAGGGGCCTGCATTATTGGTAAGAACGGGCATGCATCCACTTTGATTGTCGTCGGAATTATAGGATTGTTGTTTTTCTTTTCAGGTATCGGGCTGATCAAAAGGACGACGGATGAGGTGAAATAAATCAAAAAAGAGCCATCGGCTCAATAATATTGTAGCGATGGGTTTCAACCCATCGCGCATGATGACAAGATTTGATGAGTCCGTTACGGACGATGCACATGGCCCTGCCTTTCCCAGCGGATTGAAATCCGTTGTTACAATATAAAACGAGGCTACGCCTCTTTGCAGATGGTTAGTTTATGGGCTTGATCGTCCCGTCATCCCCAATCACCAACCCCGATCCCGGGAAATCCTTTTGAGTAAGCATCCTGATGCGTTTTGCAACAGTGCCGGCATCGTCAGCCAGTAATCCGTTTTGATGATCTTGTTTGAAGGATAGGATTTGCCCCGAAATAAATTGTCCGCTCTTGTCCAGTTTAACTTTCAGTAATGGAGCAAGCCCGCACACACCGGCCACGCTTACACTTTTATAAGTACACAAATTACACAAACTGTAAGATATCAATCGTCCTTTGTATTTCTCCAATGCCCGGCTCACATGCGGGCCATTACCCAAAACTATGTCAGCGCCGGCATCCACCGCAGCGTGCGTGAAAACATGCACATTGCCGCGTTTTGCGCCGAGAAACGATTCCATCTTAAATGGCACATGCTCGTAAGCCGCCCCTTCTGCCCCGCCGTGGAACGAGACGATCACGATATCGCATTGTGTTTTCAGTTCACGGATGATCCTGGCGGCGTTGCCGGTAAGCAGCAACGGCACCGTATGCGCATTAGGTGCGAAAGAGCAAAAGCCGTATGTTATACCGTCCTTTTTAAAAATGGTCGTTGGGCAGGTTTCAAGACCCGCATAGTGAATGCCATAACTGTCAAGGGTAGATGTTGTGCTTTCATAGCCCTTCTCACCAAAATCGGTAATGTGATTATTTGCAACGCTCACCAGGTTGAAGCCGGCGTCTTTAAAAACATGCCCGTAGCAGGTCGGCATGCGGAACAGGTAGGCTATTTTCAGGTGCTTCTTATAAGTTGCAGGGCTGCCCTGGTCCAGCAACGTTCCCTCCAGGTTGCCAAAAACAATATCTGATCCTTTGAAATGATCTTTTGCCGCCATGAAGCTTTCCCTGGCGCTATCCGGCGGAAGTTTGGCTTTATCAGGATAGGCTGAACCCAGCATCATATCGCCTACGGCAGCAATAGTTATAGTGCCTTTGATCTTTGGAGCATGGGAGACGGTATCCGCTTTATGCTTACGATCCTTTTTGCGCACGTACGGCTTGCTTACAACAGGGGGCTCTTCGCATCCGCAAAGGATCAATGTGATTACGAAGAGTAAGGCCGGTAATTTCATCTCAAAAAAAAATCCTTTCGTTTGGAAAGGATTTCAGATTATATCAAATTTCTTTATTGACTTGCAGTTTTATTGTCATCCGGGGATTCCTCCTCCAGCTGTTTCTTGAACACATCCAGCAAACGGCCGCCTTTATAAAAATAGCGGCTGTAGTAACCGTCGTTCAGCGTGTTGATAGCAACACCACGGTTTGACGCGTGCGCAAACTTACCATCGCCTAAATAAATGCCTACGTGGCTGATGCTGCGGCTGTGTATCTTGAAGAACACCAGGTCGCCTTCCTGCAAATCGTCTTTGCGGACAGGGCTAACCATGCTGAAAATATCGCGTGAGTTACGTTTGATGGTCAGGTTGAAAACCTTGCCGTATAGTTCTTTGGTAAAGCCCGAGCAATCGATGCCTTTCTTAGATTCGCCGCCAAAATGGTATGGTGTGCCGATCCAGTCGTACACAAATTGGAAAAGCTTAACGTTTGAGGTGGTCGACAAAGCAACTCCCATGATCTGGGAGAAGTAATCCTTTGCTAAGCTTTCCTGCTCATCATCCTTATCCTTCGCAGGAGCCGTAGTGCTTTTGGTTTGAGCCTGCACCATTAACACGGTGAAACTCAATACAATTGCCAGGGTTATTTTCTTCATTTAATCTCTAGTCTTTGCCGCAAAGGGTGCAGCAGGTGCCTATTAATCGAACGTCTTGTTCCTTTGTTGGCTACAAAACTATCCTTTATTTTTAGAATTACAAATTCGGGGTACTTTTTTTGTCAAAAATGAAAAAAAAGCGGTGACTTCCCCCTTTTACGTAAACAATTTGCCAAAGTTTCATTTCAGTATAATTATTTCTAACAAATTTGTTGCGGTTTCGATATTTCCGGGGATATAGTTAGATTTGCGCTTCCGTAAAAGAATATGAGTTTACAACTGATGAGTTCGATCGAAATAAACAAGGATACCTACCTGATGTGGTACGAGGCCATGCTGATGATGCGCAGGTTTGAGGAAAAGTCGGGCCAGCTTTATGGTCAGCAAAAGATACGTGGCTTTTGCCACTTGTACATAGGCCAGGAAGCAGTGATGGCCGGCGCTATGTCGGTACTGCGCCACGAGGACAGCATGATAACCGCCTACCGCGACCACGCACACGCTTTAGCAAAGGGAACTTCGCCCAACGCTGTTATGGCCGAGCGTTACGGTCAAGCTACTCGCTGCTCACAAGGCAAAGGCGGTTCGATGCACATGTTCGATAAGGAAAATAATTTCTACGGTGGCCACGGTATTGTAGGCGGACAGGTGCCGCTGGGTGCCGGGATCGCTTTCGCCGAAAAATTTAAAGGCACCACGAACGTATGCTGCGCCTACATGGGCGACGGCGCTGTTCGGCAGGGTGCTTTGACCGAGACCTTCAATATGGCCGCGTTGTGGAAGCTGCCGGTGATCTTCATCTGCGAAAACAACGGTTACGCCATGGGTACTTCGGTTGAACGAACCACGGTTCAAACTGATATCTATAAATTGGGTTTACCTTACGGAATCCCATCGTCACCGGTTGACGGTATGGACCCGGTTGCTGTGCACAACGCCATGGACGAAGCCGTTCAGCGCGCTCGCAATGGCGAAGGTCCAACTTTCCTGGAAATGCGTACTTACCGCTATAAAGGCCACTCGATGTCCGACCCGCAGAAATACCGCACCAAGGAAGAATTGGAGAGCTATAAGGCAAAGGATCCGCTCGAAATGATCAAAGCTACCATGCTGAAGGAAGGCTATGCCGACGAGAAATGGTTTGAGGATATGGAAGAGAAAATAAAGGCCGAAGTAGAAGAATCGGTAAGGTTTTCGGAAGAATCACCATGGCCTGAAGCATCGGAATTGTATACCGATGTGTATGTGCAAAAAGACTACCCTTATATCAGGGACTAACGAAAAACAGGATTATAAAACAACTATCTGAGAATATATGGCCGAAGTAGTTAAAATGCCAAAAATGAGTGATACCATGACCGAAGGGGTATTGGCGAAATGGCATAAAAAAGTTGGCGACAAGATAAAAGCGGGTGATGTGCTTGCTGAAGTGGAGACTGACAAGGCCACCATGGATTTTGAATCGTTCCAGGAAGGTACCTTATTATATATAGGTATCGAGGAAGGCAAAGCTGTGCCGGTTGATTCGGTGATCGCGGTGCTGGGTAAGGATGGCGAAGACTATAAAGCCGCTTTAGAAAGTAGCAGTAGCTCTGAGAAAAAAGAAGACGCTAAACCTGCTGAAGAAAAGACTGCAACTGCTCCTGCCACTGCAACTAAAGAAGCAACCCCTGCTCCGAAGGTTGATACCTCCAACATTCCTGCTACCGTAATCCGCATGCCGCTTTTGAGCGACACGATGACCGATGGCACCATCCAGAAATGGAACTTTAAGGTTGGGGACAAGGTAAAATCAGACGACTCGTTAGCTGATGTAGACACCGACAAAGACACCATGGAAGTGGTGGGCTATGAAGCCGGTACCTTATTATATATAGGTGTAAAAGAAGGCGAAGCCGCCAAGGTGAATGATATCATTGCTATAGTAGGTAAGGAAGGAACTGATATTACACCGTTGTTGCAAGGCGGAACCGATGTTGGTAATAGTGTTGCTCCTGACGAAAGCAGTCGCGTTGGTAATGGCATTGCACCTGAAGAAGCAACTACTTCAACATCTACA
>Ga0157374_10002865_pt1 | contig 14475 bp, 13 predicted proteins | sample M25metaG_FD_115308 | JGI IMG/M metagenome (GOLD analysis project Ga0157374, IMG submission 115308) | Miscanthus rhizosphere microbial communities from Kellogg Biological Station, Michigan, USA - M2-5 metaG | ecosystem: Host-associated > Plants > Roots > Rhizosphere > Soil | place: USA: Michigan...
GACGCCTCGGGACGGCCGGGCATCTCCAGCTGCTGAAGCACCGGGTTAGGCCCCCGCGACGCGAACACGTCTCCCGGCAGCAGCAGCACCGGCAGCCGGTTGATCGTTGCCAGCGCCGCGCCCGTCACCATGTTGGTCGCGCCCGGCCCGATCGATGAGGTGCAGGCCCATGCCTGCAGGCGGTGCCGCTGCTTGGCATAGGCGACCGCCGTGTGCACCATCGCCTGCTCGTTTCGAGGCAGCACGTAGCGCAGCCGCCCGTCCTGCTGCATCGCCTGACCGATGCCGGCGACGTTGCCGTGGCCGAAGATGCCGAGCACGCCCGCGAACAACGGTGCCGTGGCGCCGTCCCGCTCGACCTGCTGCGCCGCCAAGAACGCCACCAGCGCCTGGGCGGTGGTCAGCCGCCTGACGCTCACTTGACCGCGCCCAGCGTCAGCCCGCGCACGAAGTGGCGCTGCACCAGCAGCGCGAAGATCACGATCGGGACCGCACCCACCACGCCCGCTGCAGCCATCGGCCCGTACTCGATCTGGATCTTGCCGATCAGGGTGGAGACGCCCACGGGCACCGTCTGGGCGGTCGGCGTCGAGGTCAGCGACAGCGCCAGCAGGAAGTCGTTGTAGGTGGCGATCACGCTGAAGATGGCGGTGGCCGCGAGGCCCGGCGCCGCCAGCGGCAGCACCACGCGCCTCAGCGCGGTGAGCCGACTGTCGCCGTCCACCATCGCCGCCTCCTCGATGTCACGCGGGATCTCGGCGAGGAAGCTCTGCATCATCCAGATCACGAAGCTGGTGTTGAGGCAGGAGTAGATCAGGATCAGACCCATCCGCGTATTCAGTAGCCCCCACTTACCGAGCATGATGTAGAACGGGATCACCAGCAGGATCGCGGGCAGCATCCGCACCAGGAGCGCCACCACCAGCGCCGACTGGTTGAGCCCGAACCGCAGGTGGAAGCGCGCCAGAGGATAGGCGGCGAGCGTGCCCAGCACCAGGCTGACGGCCACCGAGACGGTCACGATCAGGATGCTGTTCTGCAGGTACTCCGCGAAGTGGTAGGTGTTGAACAGCCGCGAGTAGTTGGCGGTCGTGGGGTTGTGCGGGTACAGCGTGACGCCGCCGAAGATGTCGGCCTGCTGCTTGAGCGAGGTGTTGATCATCCACCAGAAGGGGAATATGGCGATCAACAGGATCAGGCCGAGCGTCAGGTAGAGGCCGATGCGGGCCCACAAGCGGCGGGTCATGCCGCCACCCTCCGCAGCAGCCGCACGGCCACGATCATCAGCAGCATCAGCATCACCAGCAGGCACACCAGCATGGCCGCGGCTTGGCCAAACTGGGTGAACAGGAAGGCGGTGTTGTACGCGTAGATCGAGATCACGCGGGTGGCGTCGCCCGGCCCGCCCTTGGTCAGCACGTAGATCTGGTCGAAGGTGCCGACCGCATCGATCGTGCGCAGCACCACCGCCACCAGCAGCACAGAGCGCAACTGCGGCAGCGTGTGGTCGAAGAACAGCCGCAGCCGCCCGGCGCCGTCCACTCGCGCGGCCTCCAGCGGCTCCTCGGGCAACGACTGCAAGCCGGCCAGGATGATCAGGAATATCAGCGGCGTCCACTCCCAGATGTCGACCAGCACCACCGCCGCAAAGGCGGTGTTGTTGTGGGCCAGCAGGTCGGGCGGACCGAGGCCGAAGAACTCGTAGATCGGGTTGACGACGCCGACGCCGCTGTCGTACAGGAGGCGCCACATCACGCCCACAACCACGGGGGCGATCGTCATCGGCAGGATCAGGCCGACCCGGATCGGGCCGGCGTACTTGATCTCGCGTGACACCAGCAGCGCCAGGCCCAATCCCAGCACGGTCTCGATCGACACGGTGCACACCACGTACTTGAGCGTGGTGAGCATGGCGCTTCGGAAGAACGTGTCGTTCCAGATGATGCGGTAGTTGGTGAGGCCGTCGAAGCCCAGGTCACGGCCGTACAGGTAGTGCGTGAAGCTGGCGCGAACGCCATAGAACAGCGGGTAGATGGACACCAGGGCCAGCGCGATGCCGGCAGGCAGCAGCATCAGGTACGGGCTGGCGAGGAACCGTCCTCGCCGAGCCCGTACCGGTCCGCCGTATGCTGCGTGCGATCTCCTCACGGGGCGCCTAGAAGTAGGTTCCCTGCTGTTTCAGGTATGCGGTGATCTGGTTGGCTGCTGTGGTCAGGTGCGATTGCGCGATCTGCTGGTACCCGGACTTCTGCGAGATCGCCTGCACCAGTGCCTGGTTCAGAGCCGTTCCCAGCAGATCCTCCATCTTCGGCTCGTCGGGGGTCTTGGGCTTCGGCACCGAGTTGTCGACGGCGTCGGCGATGGCCGGCAGCCAGCGGTACTGCTTCGACAGCGCTGGATCACGCAGCGCGCTGCCGGTAACGGCCGCGCTGCCGCCGCCCGCGAACTCCTGCTGCACCTTGCTGGACGTGAACCACTCCAGGAACGCGACCGCGCCGGCCGGGTTGGGTGCGGCCGAGGCGATGCCGCAGATGAACGTGCCGATGGCCGGACCGCTCTTCTCCTGAGACGGCGTGGCTGCGAAGTCGACCTTCCCCACGACCTTGGACACCGTGGGATCGTCCACCCCGTGGGCCGTGCCCGTGTACTCGGTCATGGCCGTCGCGTGCCCCTGCAGGAACAGTGCCGTCTCCTGGTCGGTGTCGAATGCGGCAACACCGGACGGCATGTACGGAATGAACGAGAACAGGCGCTCCAGCGCCCCCACACCCTCCGGTCCGGCGAAGCCCGGCGACCAGTCGTCGTTTACAAAGTTACCGCCGTAGGAGTTGAGCAGCGGCAGGTAGGTCTGCACGATCGGATTGCCGGCCACGCCGCGTGCCGTCCAACCGTAGAGCGGCGGCTTGGTGGTCTTGGCGACCGCGTAGATATCGTCCCACGTCTGCGGGGCGGACTTGAAGTAGTCGCTGTTGTAATACAGCATCTCGACGTCGTCGATGATCACCAGCGAGTACAGCTGGGGCGTGTCGCTCGCGAACGCCTTCAGCCGCGGCCCTGACTTGGGCGGCCAGTAGCCCTGCTCGAGGCCCTTCTGGAGGATGTCGGGGTTCACCTTCAGGCCCAACTTGTCCAGGCTCTGGACGATCCCGGAGGCGGCGAACTCGGGCACCCAGTTGTCGTCCATCACGTAGATGTCGTAGGCGCCGGTCTTCTGGAGGCCGTCGTTCTTGGAGTTCTGGTACCAGGCGTCGTAGTTGGTCTCGTTGTAGTGGGCGACGTTGCCCGTCTCCTGCTTGTACTTCTTCAGGAACACGTCGCGGAAGGGCACCATGGCCGGATCGGAGAAGCTGCCGATGGTGATCGGACCCGCGCCTCCGGACGAGCCGCCGGCGGAGGAGCCACCGCTGCTGCTGCCTCCGCAGGCCGCAAGGATCGGCGCCAGACCGAGCGCCGCGCCGGTTCCGGCCGCGCCCCGGAGCACCTCCTTGCGGGTGTACGAGCGCGTGGTGCGCTCACTGCTGTGGTCGCTCATGCTTTCGCTCCTTCGGTTGCGGGTCGGTCGTTGATGATGGCGGAACCTGTGACGGCGTCGAACAGGCGGAGGTGTGGCGTTTCCGGCAGGACGCCGCACGAGCTGCCGACCGCCGGGTTGACTCCGGCGGCCGCGCGCAGGTTGATGAGGTCGTCGCCGATCTGCAGCGCCAACAGCGTCTCGTTGCCGAGCGGCTCGACCACGTAGACCTCGGCGGCGAGGGCGCCGTCCGTGCCCGGCTGGACCATGGCCGCATGCTCTGGCCTGAAGCCCAACTTGACCGGGCCGCTGTGGTCGCCGCGGTCGAGCGGTACCCGCCCGGCCGGGTGCGCGAAGACACCGTCTGTCACATCGCCCGAGAGCACGTTCATGGGCGGCGAGCCGCAGAAGCGGGCCACGAACAGGTTGGCCGGGTGGGCGTAGAGATCAGCCGGGGCGGCCAGCTGCTGCAGCCGGCCCTCGTGCATCACTGCCACCATGTCGGCCATGGTCATCGCCTCGACCTGGTCGTGGGTGACATAGAGCGTGGTGGTGGCCAGCTCGCGCTGCAGCCGTTTGATCTCGATCCGCATCTGCAGCCGCAGCTGCGCGTCCAGGTTCGACAGCGGCTCGTCCATCAGGAACGCCCGCGGCTCGCGCACGATCGCGCGGGCCAGTGCCACCCGCTGTCGCTGGCCGCCGGATAGCTGTCGTGGCATCCGGCCCAGCAGTGGCGTGATCGACAGCAGCTCGGCCACCTTGGCGACCCGCAACTCGCGCTCCCGCTTGTCGATCTTGCGCACCCGCAGCGGGTAGGCGATGTTTTCAGCCACGTTCTTGTGCGGGTAGAGCGCATAGCTCTGGAACACCATCGCCACGTCGCGGTCGCGCGGCTGCAGCTTGGTGACGTCGTCCCCGCCGATGAACACCTGCCCGGACGTCGGCTCCTCCAGCCCGGCCAGGATCCGCAGGGCCGTGGTCTTGCCGCAGCCGCTCGGCCCCAGCAGCGCCAGGAACTTGCCGTCCGGCACCTCCAGGTCGAGGTCGATCAGGGCCGGAACGCCACTGAACACCTTGCCCACGCCCTGGTAGCGGACCTCCATCAGGCCGCCTCCGCCACGGGGCCTGTGGAACCGCGCACGATCAGCTCGGTCGCGATCACCACGCGCTCGGCGGCGTGGCGCCGGTCGGCGATCGCGCTCAGCACCATCTCCGCGGCCAGCCGCCCCATCTCGCGGGCCGGCTGCCGCACGGTGGTGAGGTCGATGCGGCGGTGCGCCGCCAGCGGGATGTCGTCGAACCCGACAACGGAGACGTCCTGCGGGACCCGCCGGCCGCGGCGCTCGAGCTCGTCGAGCAGCGCGATCGCAACCACGTCGTTGGTGCAGCAGACGGCGGTGGCAGCGTCCACGCCGGCGACCGGCTCCAGGCCTCGCCGCGCCAGGGCCGCCCGCAGCGCCTCAGGACGGATGTCCACCTGCTCCTCGTGCTGGCCGGAGTGGGCGAAGGCGATGCGGCGGTGGCCCAGCGAGAGCAGGTGCTTCACCACCTCGTCCATGGCGGCGAACTCGTCCACCGCGATGATGCCCAGCCGGTCGTCCTGGCCCTCGAACGACACCACGACCACCGGGATGCCGCGGTCGAGCAGCTCGCTGGGGATGGCCGAGCCTGCCGTCACGGCCGGGAAGATGACCCCGTCCACGCGCCGGCCCACCAGGGCCCGCACCTGCGCCACCTCGGTCTCGGGATCGTTCTCGGTCTCGGCCACCAGCACCGCGAACCCGTCGCGGTGCGCTCGCCGCTCGACCTCGAGCGCCAGCGTGGCGTGGAAGGGGTTGAGCGCATCCGGGATCGAGACGCCCAGCGTGTGAGTCGTCTGGCGCTTCAGTGATCGCGCCACCTCGTTCTGCCGGTAGCCGAGCTGCTCGATCGCCTCCAGCACACGCAACCGCGTGCGCTCGGCCACGGGCGCGGTGTTGTGCAGCACGTTCGAGACCGTCGCCACCGACACGCCGGAGCGGCGTGCCACGTCGCGCATGGTGGCGCTCACGCGGGCACCTCGGCCAGCGCGGCGCAGCACCGCGTACGACTCGCGGATGCCCTGCTCGGCGTCGACCCGGGGATCCTCATGCTCGATCGAGACGTCGCCGTCGTAGCCGGCAGAGCGCAGCGCAGCCAGCAGCCGCGACCACTCGTCCACCCCGCGGCCGCCGCCGACCGAGGCGAAGTGCCAGGGAGCGGTGTCCGGATCGACCGGGAAGCGGAAGTCGAAGACGCCATCGTCGGCGATCCGGTCGGGGTGCAGCAGCGTGTCCTTGCCGTGGCTGAACCCGACTCGGTCGCCGACCTGGTCGAGCACCCGCAGCGGGTCGATGCCCTGCCACCAGAAGTGGCTGGGGTCGAAGTTGACCCGGATGTTGTCGCCCCCGGCCTCGGCGATCCGCACGTAGCCGCCGGGGCTGTAGGCGGAGGCGCCGGCGTGCAGTTCGAGGCAGATCAGCACCGACGGCGCGGACTCGCGCGCCCACGCACCCAGCTCCCTCCAGAACGGCGCCAGCCGCTGCTCGTACTGCCAGTTCCAGAGCGGCTCGTCGTCCGGGGTCAGGGCCCAGGGGGCGAACACCGGGCTGGGGCCGCCGTCGCGGCCGCCCGGACAGCCGCTCATCGTCACCACCCGGTCGACGCCCAGCAGCGCGGCCAGCTCGACCGCCCCGCGCAGCAGTGCTGCGTGGTGCGGGCCAACGGCGGGGTCGGGGTGCAGCGGGTTTCCGGCCGCGTTCACGCATGACAGCGCCAGCCCGTGCTCGGCCAGCTCGCCGGCCAGCCGGTCGCGCTCAACGGGCTCGCGCAGCAGCTGGTCGAGCGGCAGCTGGTGAGCGGCCTTGGCCCAGCCGCCGACGCCCATCTCGATCGCGGCCAGCTGCTGCTCGGCACACCAGGCGAACGCATCCGCGCGCGAGAGGTGGGCCAACCCGTCGTTGAACACGCCGATCCGCAGTTAGAGCTCCGAACGGTCGCTGTTGAAACGTTTCAACTGGTCGCGTATCTTCTGCCTCGAGGTCGAGGTTGTCAAGTCGGCGCGCCGAGCCCTCAGCCGCGGCCGAGCCCTGCCGCCAGGTCGCCCACCATCCGGTGATAGGACTGCTCCAGCGGCAGGTCGATGCCGAAGCCGCCGGTGCGTTCGAGGTCGACAAATCCGTGCATGGCGCTCCGTAGCGCTCGGATGGCGTGGATCGTCTCAGCCTCGCCCAGCCGCCACGGCTCCAGCAGCCGCGCCAGCAGGTCGACCACGGCGGCCGCCCGCTGCTGCTGCTGCAACGGGTCGTCGCAGGTGCCTGCTGCAAGGCCTCGTAACAGCCGGGATGGGCGAGCGCATAGGCGCGGTAGGCGCCCGCCACGGCCAGCAGCGCGTCTCTGCCGGTGCGGCCGACAGCGACGTCGCGGAGGCGCTCATGCAGGTCGCCAAGGGCGGCGGCCGCGATGCCGGCGCGCAGGCCGCGCAGTCCAGCCACGTGGTTGTAGATTGACGGGCTGCGCACGCCCAGCCGGGCGGCAACCCGCGCAACCGTCACCGCCTCCAGGCCATCGACGTCGGGCCACAGCGCAGGCGGCGCCGACGACGGTGTCGCGGGTGAGACCACGCCGGCTGATCCGTGAGCCCCGCGGGCGATCGCGGCGTCCATCGCGCCAACCGGAGCCTCCACCACGCGGCCGTGGCCGACCGCCAGCCGCCGCGGCTCCAGCTCCCGCAGCGACCGCGCACTCTCGAGCGCCGTCGGCCGGTGCCAGGTGGCCATGTGCACCAGCGTTTTGTGACGCAAAGGCGCGCATGAGTTGCGTTTTATCGACCGTGGTTGAAACGTTTCAACCGTTGACGTATCGTGCGCTCATGCACGCCACGGAGCTGGAGGCGGTGGTGATGGGCCGCGTCTGCGTCGACCTCTACCCGATGCAGCTGCGGGTGCCGCTCGAGCAGGTCGAGGGCTTCCACAAGTACGTCGGCGGGTTCGCCGGCAACGTCGCCACCGGCCTTGCCCGTCTGGGCGTGCGCACCGCGATCGTCTCGGCCGTGGGCGATGACGGCCACGGCCGCTACGTGCGCGACTGGCTGACCGCGCAGGGAGTGGATTGCCGCTGGCTGGGCACCCACCCCACGCTGCGCACCGCGCTTGCCTTCTGCGAGGCATGGCCGCCCGACAACTTTCCGATCACCTTCTACCGCACCCCCACCTGTCCTGACTGGGAGCTGACGGTCTCGTCCCTCGACCTGGAGGCCCTGGCCGCGGTGCCGCTGGCCTACGTCAGCGGCACCGGCTTCGCCATCGAGCCGTCACGCCTGGCCACGCAGTCGCTGCTGGAGGCGCGGGCCGGCGGCACCGCCACGACCGTGCTCGACCTGGACTGGCGGGACGTGCTGTGGGACGACCCGGTCGACTACGCCGCCTGCATGCGCGACGCCGCACGCAATGCCGACGTGGCGCTCGGCTCCGACGAGGAACTGGCCGCGGCGGTGGGCGCGCCGGACGCCTCCCGGCTGCTCGATCTGGGCGTGGGCGTCGTCGCCAACAAGCACGGCGGCCGCGGTGTGACGGTGTACGTCGCCGGGAAGCAGCCGGTGGTGGTGCCGCCGCACCCGGTCGAGGTCGTGAACGGCCTCGGCGCCGGCGATGCCTTCGCCGCCGCCTTCGGCTGGCGTCTGCTGCGCGGCGATCAGCCCGCGGCGGCTGCCGCCGTGGCCAATCGGGCCGGTGCGCACGTGGCCGCGCGCCTGGGCTGCTCGATCGCAATGCCAACCGAGGGAGACCTGTCGTGACGCTCGACCTGCTGCTGCGAAACCCCGCTCCGCCGGTGACGCCCGATGCGGCCGGATGGAGATGGCTGTCCTACAGCTCCACCACGGTCGCCGCCTCGGCCGCCGTCGACACCGGCCCGGACGAGGTCTGCCTGGTCAACCTGGGCGGCCGGCTCTCGGCAACGGTCGCGGGCGAGCGGTTCGATCTGGGGGCGCGGGAAACCCCGTTCGACGCGCTGCCCGACGCGCTGTACCTGCCGCCCGGCACCACGTGCAGGGTCGAGGGCGAGGGCCGGATGGCCCGCTGCGCGGCACGCGCCGACCGCGACCGGGCCGGCGCGGTGCAGCCGATCCCGGGCGCGTCGATGCGTGTCGAGGTGCGCGGGTCGGGGAACGCCACCCGCCAGATCACGCACATCATCCCGCCGGAGTTCGCCGCACACAGGCTGCTGGTGGTCGAGGTGTCGACGCCGGCCGGCAACTGGTCCTCCTACCCGCCGCACAAGCATGAGGTGGAGCGGCTGCCGATCGAGAACGACCTCGAGGAGGTGTACGCCTACCGCTTCGCCGCGCCCGAGGGGTTCGGGGTGCAGCGCCTCTACACCCGCGACGGCAGCCTCGACGAGACGTGGACGGTGCGCGACGGCGACGTGGTGTTGGTGCCGCGGGGCTACCACCCATTCTGCGCGGCCCACGGCTACCACGGCTATTACCTGAACGCGCTGGCCGCGGAGCAGCGATCGATGGCCGCCGAAGACGACCCCGACCTGGCCTGGACGCGCGACACCTGGGCCGACATGGAGCGGGACCCGCGGGTGCCGTTGACCGGAAAGGAAACACCATGAAGATCGCTTCTGCGCCGGTCTCATTCGGCATCTTCGAGCTGACCGCCGACGACGACGGCCTGCCCGACCCGGTGGCCGTGCTTGACGCCATGGTGGACGCCGGGTACGAGGGCACCGAGCTGGGCCCGCCCGGCTACTTCGGCGACGCAGCCGGAACTGCGGCGGCGCTGACGGAGCGCGGCCTCAGCCTCGTGGGGTCGTTCCTGCCGATGCGGCTGTCCCGGCGCGAGCACATGGACGAGGACTTCGCCTTCCTCGAGGAGGCGCTCAGCATCCTCGACGAGACCACCCCGAACGACGGTGGGCGTCCCGTCGTGCTGGTCTCCGACTCGTTCAGCGAGCCCGACCGGGTGGCCGGGGCCGGACGCATCGAGGAGCTGCCGGAGACATGGCTGGGCGAGGCCCGGTTCGACCTGCTGGTCGCGAACGCGCACCGCGCCGCCGAGCGCTGCCACGAGCGCGGGTACGAAGCCGCGTTCCACTACCACGGCGGCACCTACGTGGAGACGCCGCGCGAGATCGACCGCTTCGCTGAGCGGATGGATGCATCGCTGATCGGCTTCTGCTTCGACAGCGGGCACTCCGCGTTCGGCGGGGGCGATCCTGTCGCGTTCCTCGACACCTACGGCGAGTTGGTCAGCCACGTGCACCTGAAGGACGTCGACGGCGCAGTGATGGAGCAGATCCGCACCACCGGGCTGGGCTTGCGTGAGGCCTGGCGGCGCGGCGTCTTCTGCCGCCTCGGTGAGGGCAGCGTGGACATGCCGGCGGTGCTCGAGCGGCTGCGTGGTAGCGGCTACGGCTCGTGGCTGGTGGTCGAGCAGGACCGGTTCATCCAGCCCGGCCAGACCCTCGACATGGTGGCCGACGACCAGGCACACAACCGGGCGCTCCTGCGAGAGCTGGGCGCCTAGCTTCATTCGAGATGCCCGCGTTGGACGGCTGTTGGAGACACGGGGCCGAACGTTGGACAATCCGGGTCGCTGCCCACAGAATGAGAGGGATGCTTACTCCCCTCTCGCGGCCGCTGGTCGCCGCGCTCTCGTTGCTTGTGCTCGTTTCCGCCTCCGGAACCGCCGCGGCGAGCACCCGACCCCCCGTCACGCCAACCCTGCGAGCCGTGCCCGGCAGCGCCCTGCCGGCCCTGCGCGGAGCCGCCCGGGTTGCGCCGACCGCGGCCGCCCGGCCGATCGACGTGACCGTGTCGCTGAAGCCGCGAAACGCGTCGCTGCTGGCCTACCGCGCGCGCACCTCCAGCGGCTCGGAGCCGCTGACCACCGCTCAGCTGCGGTCCCTGTTCGCGCCCAGCCCCGCCGACCGGGGGGCGGTCGTGGCCTACATGCGCGGGCACGGGCTGCGCCTGGAACGCTCCGGCCTGCTCACGCTCAGCTTCCACGGCAGCGCGGCCGCCGCCTCGCACGCCTTCCACGTCGGCCTGTCCACCTACCGCGGCGCAGACGGCCACGTGTTCCGCGCCCCGGACGCCGCCGTGCGGCTGCCGGCCGCGATCTCGCCGCTGGTGTCATCGGTCACCGGCCTGGACACCGCCACCAAGCTGCACAGCCTGGCCACCGGGCCGGAGCTGACGCCGCACACGACCGTCCCGACGCCGTCCTGCTCCGGCCCCAACCATGCCAAGAGCCTCTACGGCGGCTACCTGCCCGGCGACCTGGCCACCGCGTACGGCCACCGCAACCTGATCCAGAACGGCTACGACGGCACCAATGAATCGATCGCGCTGGTCGAGTTCTCCAACTTCAAGGCCTCCGATATCTCATCGTTCAAGTCCTGCTTCGGGCTGACCACCCCGGTGCACAACCGGCCCATCAACGGCGGCAGCACCACCATGAGCGGGGCCATCGAGGCCGAGCTCGACATCGAGGTGGCACTGTCCAACGCGCCCGGTCTCAAGAGCGTCGAGGTCTACACGGCGCCCAACAGCATCGCCCAGATCCTGCCCATGGTCGACACCATGGTCAGCACAGCAGCCTCCACTGACACCTACATCGTCAGCGACAGCTGGGGTCTCTGCGAGGACTTCCTGCCACCGTCGTTCCTGCAAGCAGAGTCGGACGAGCTGCAGCTGGCGGCCGCCGCCGGCCTTTCGTTCTACGCCGCATCCGGCGACTCCGGATCCAGCGACTGCAAGTCGGTGCAGCCCACCGACACCAGCCTGGTCGTCGACGACCCCGCATCCCAGCCGTTCGTGACCGGCGTCGGCGGCACCACCCTGCACTCGGCCGACGGCGCCGACAGCACCGCCTGGAAGCACGGCGGCGGCGGTATCTCCCGGAACTGGTCGCAGCCGTCCTACCAGAGCAGCAACCCCCATCGCAGCTACGACAACGGCGCCAAGTGCGGCAACCCGGCCGGCTTCTGCCGGCAGGTGCCCGACATCGCGCTCGATGCCAACCCCAACACCGGGTACATCATCGAGTGCACGTCGACGGCCTCTGGCTGCCCGAGCGGCATCCCCTGGTTCCCGATCGGCGGCACCAGCGCCGGCGCGCCGCTGATGGCCGCCATCACGGCGGACGCCAACACTTCCTCGCGATCCCACGGCGGCCAGCGGATGGGATTCGCGAACCCCTTCCTCTACAGCAACCCGAGCATGTTCTGGGACATCACCGTGGGCAACAACAGCATCAACGGCTCCGGCCTCTACAAGGCCGCAGTCGGCTACGACCCGGCCACCGGGCTGGGCTCGCCCAATGCCGACACGCTGGCCAACACCCTGGCCGCGTTCACGCCCGCGCCCGTCAACCCGGATGAGACCAACCTGGTCGTCACCAGCCCCACCGCCACCAGGACGATCAAGTACGGGCAGGAGGTCACCCTCGCCGGCACGCTCACCGACTCGACCGACACGCCGATCGTGAACCGGCGGGTCTACGTCGAGCTGCGCGAGGGCAACAGGATCTACTGGTACCGCGACCAGACCGACTCGAGCGGCGTCTGGAGCTTCGCGCTCACCAGCCAGCTGCGGCGCAACCTCACCTGGCAGGCGGTCTTCCCCGGTTCGGACACCCAGCAGGGGCTGACGGTGGCGGGCACGACCATCCACGTGATCCCGCGCCTGGGGTCGAAGGCGTCGCGCAGCAGCGTCCCCCGCGGCACGTCGTTCACCTTCGGCGGCAAGTCAACGCCGAACATGCACGGCGCCCGGGTACGCCTGCAGGTGCGGCGCAAGACCAGCGCCGCATGGCGCACGATCGCCACCGTCGCCGTGAACCGGCACGGCGGCTACTCGCGCAAGCTCCACTTCACCACCCCCGGCAACGCGTACCTGCGCTGGAGCTACGCCGGTGGCGCATCGCACGCGTGGATGAGCGCAACCTCGCGCTCGCGGCGCGTCGCCATCACCTAGACGGTCGATTCCACCCGCTGCCGCGCAGCTAGGGTTGCCCCATGCCACGGACGGTCGGTCTTGACCGCGCCCGGCGGATCGCCGTTCGCGCGCAGCTCCTCGACGGATCGGCGACGGGCGTCCTGAACACGGTGCGGCGGCTCGGCTTCCTCCAGATCGACCCGATCGCGACCGTCGCGACCCCGCAGGAGCTGGTGCTGTGGAGCCGGCTGGGAGCGTTCGACCGGGGAGAGCTCGACCGCCTGCTGTGGGCTGAGCGGCAGCTGTTCGAGTGGAACGCGCTGATCTGGCCGATCGAGTCGCTGCCGATGGTGCGGGCCTGGATGCGGGCGTACCGGCGCGCCAACACCACCGCCCGCGAACGCTGGTGGCGCGAGTTCCTCGAGCAGAACCAGGGCTTTCGCCGCTACGTGCTGCGCGAGCTGGAGCGCCGTGGGCCGCTGCTGTCACGCGACCTCGAGGACCGGTCGGTCGAGCGCCGCCAGCGCCACCGCTGGCACGGCACACGCCACGTCGGGCGCATGCTCGAGATCCTACAGCTGCGCGGCGAGATCGGGATCGTCGGCCGCAGCGGCGGCCAGCGGCTGTGGGACGTGGCGCGTCGCTGGCAACCGCCCGACGATCACCTGCTCACCCGCCGCGAGGCCGACCGGCTGTTCGCGGAGCAGCGGTTCCGAGCGCTGGGTGTGCGCCTGGTGAAGGGCGAGTGGCGGGCGCATCCCGACATCGCGGATGACCCTGTGGGCGACCGCGTCACGGTGCTGTCGCCGTTCGACCAGCTGATCCACGACCGCGCCCGGGCCGAGGCCCTGTTCGGATTCCGCTACCGGCTGGAGATGTACGTCCCGCCCGCCAAGCGCGAGTACGGCTACTACGTGCTGCCGGTGCTTCGCGGCGACCGCATCGTCGGCCGGATCGAGCCGCGCTTCGACCGGCGAACCGGCGACATGCAGGTGCTTGGCCGCTGGGGCGACACGTCGCGGGTCGATCCGGTGCTGGAGCGCCTGCGCGGATTCCTGCAGACGACGGCGGGCTAGCGCCGTGGTGTCGGTGATGGTGTTCCCGCTGTCGGCGAACGCGGTGCCGCGGCGACGTGGCGCGGCCGAGAACGCCTCCTAGAGCAGCTCCGCGATGTCCTCCATCGCGTGCTCACGGTCCTCGGGGTCGGCGATGCCGGCGGTGGCCCGGCGGGCCTCTTCGGCGTGCGCGGTCGACTCGGCCTGATCTCCGAGCACGCGGTAGGCGCGGGCCATCGCCTCGTGCGCGTAGGCGATGTCGAAGTCGCCGATGCCGTGCTCGACGCAGGTGTCCAGACACAGCCGCGCGTGCACCAGCGCCGGCTCGCCGCGGCCGAGCACGCTGTAGACGCGCGACACCTGCCACTCGCCGCGCGCGAAGTTGACCGGCGTGCCCACCTCGCCCCAGTGGTGCCGCGAGGCGTGGGCGGCATGGATCATCTCGGTGTCCTGCTCGCGCGTGCGGTCGGGCATCCCCATCAGCGTCCACACGTGGTTGAAGAGGTCGACTGCGAGCTGCCGCCGCGCGGCGTCGTCGATCGTCCGTGTGTCGCTATCTGCCATCGCGTGTCCCCCCCATACTGGTACAGAACCCATCGTATCGTTGCCTACGATGCGGCGATCATGATCGCGCGCATCTTCAGGGGCCGCGTGCATTACGGGTGGGTGGTCGCCGCGGCCACGTTCGTTGTGCTGTTGACGGCGGCCGGGTTCCGCGCCACGCCCGGCGTGCTGCTGCTGCCGCTGCAGCACGAGTTCGGCTGGTCGCCGGCACTGATCGGCGGTGCCGTCGCCGTGAACCTGCTGGTGTACGGCCTGGGCGCGCCGTTCGCAGCCGCCATCGTGGAGCGGTTCGGCCTGCGACGTGTGACGGTGATCGCGCTGACGATGTTCGCGGTCGGCGCAGCGTTGACCACCCAGATGACCTCGCCGTGGCAGCTCTA
>Ga0157374_10002866_pt1 | contig 14469 bp, 17 predicted proteins | sample M25metaG_FD_115308 | JGI IMG/M metagenome (GOLD analysis project Ga0157374, IMG submission 115308) | Miscanthus rhizosphere microbial communities from Kellogg Biological Station, Michigan, USA - M2-5 metaG | ecosystem: Host-associated > Plants > Roots > Rhizosphere > Soil | place: USA: Michigan...
AGCCACCAAAGTGTCGCTGGACCGCGGATCTGCGTGATTCGTACCCTTGGGTGCCGGTTCTGGGCAGCAAGTTTTCGTTGACCTTCGGTCAGTTCACGCCTTTACAGTATCAGTACGATATTGAGAACTCCCTAACACTCAGTCCTCTCGTTGCTTTGTTTAATACCGTGGGGAGTTTTTCCGCAAGCGGAGCGTCGCCTGGCATTAGGATTGACTACTTCGATCACCGCGGCTCATTTAAGCCGGACGGATTTTATGTCGATGCAGGGGTGTCTACGGACGGGCATTTATCGTTGATGCGTGACCAGACGAGAGTTGGGAGCGCTCAGGGCGCCTACGTTCACGCATTCACTCGAAAGGGCTATAACTCGATTGGGGTTCTTGGCTATGTAGACGGAGACGTTTCCGACGTTATCGCGCTTGGTACGCTTGGCATGCGTAACAAGATGTTCGTTACGGGGGTCGGATCGGTAAGCCACGACATGTCCGGCAGTAAAACACTAGTTGGACTTCAGGGAGAATATTCCCTAAATCCCAAATATGCGGGCACTATTCAGGGTAACTACGATGGCCACACGACTTACCCGGTGTATACACTGACCGCATATCCTTTCGACGACAGGAGCATACGGATAACGGCCGAATCCATACAGGATCCGGGACTTAGAAGCACGCAAATTGTGTTACAAGGACAGTTCTAATGAATAACTACCAAACAGGCGATGCCGAAATGAATTGGTCGAGGCGAAAGTTTGTTGTTTCTCTCGCTGTAGCGGGAGGCGTGAGCACTTTTTTGCTTAGGGATGCGGCATCGGCAGCCGACTCGACCTGGGTGTCTGTGGGAACGACCGACACTTTCAAACCGGGACAGGTGCAAAAAATGTCCGTTCGCGGCACGAATCTTTACTTAGCTTGCAATCAGGATAATTCCATTGCTGCCCTATCGCCCAAGTGTACGCACATGGGCTGCACGGTTGCCTTGGATCTGTCGCGGAATCAATTCGCCTTCCCATGTCACGGCGGCCGGTTTGACCAAACTGGGAAAAACGTGTCCGGTCCGCCTCAAAGGCCGCTTGACCACTATGAGGTGCGCATCGACAAGGATAAGACGGTCTATGTCAAAATACCAGAGTAGGTTTAGTATATGACATGCAGGGGATAATCGAAGATTTTCGGGAGCGTCGTTTAATCTCGGCGGCCAAACGGGGCGATCGCGCCGCGTTCGACGCTCTCTGTCGAGTCCATAAGAAGGGCGTTCAATCCTATCTTTGCTCCAGAGCTCCTTCGGATCGTGTCGAAGATATCATACAGGACGTGTGGCTGACGAGCTGGGAGCGGCTTTCCAGCTTTGCCGCGAGATCGTCGTACCGGTCCTGGGTGCTGGGGATTGCGGTCAATAAGATACGAGAAGACTATCGGAAGTCTGCGGGATATGTCCAGTTGTTTGACGATCAGACGGCGTCGCTGCAAACGAGTTCAAAGAGCGAATCCAGCGAGATTATTCTGAGGGTTACCGTGCGCGACGCGGTGTCTCAGCTGCCTGAACCGCAGCGGGACGTTATCGATCTTTATTATTTTTCGGGACTGTCGCTGCCTGAAATCGCGGAAACGCTTGGACGGAATCTGAACACGGTTAAATATCAATTTTACGCCGGACACGATCGAATCGCTAATCTGTTAGAGCCTTAATCATGAACTGCAACAACCGAGACCACAACCTGCTGCTGCTGGCCCACAAAGAGTTGTCTTTGATTCCAGCGCTATCGACGCTGCTGCATCTAGCTCAGTGCAAACGTTGCCGCACGCATTACGACCGGCTGCTGAATACATCGCTTAAGCTCTCGAGCCTGCCTGAGGCCGGCATTGTTCGCCGGAGGGGCTTGAGGCCTGTTTCTCAGTGGCTGCTGCTTGGCGCGGGTGTGACCGCTGTGGTTCTGGTTTTGCTGGTTGCGGGCTTGGTGGTGGGGATTGCTCACGTTTACTTTCCTCATCAAGCACCTGTGCAGGATGTTTTGTGCACGCCGGGGTTGCCGAATGGGCAGTGTCGGTAGGAGACGGACATGCTTTTTCAGGGCTAAAAGCATGGCACATGGGGGCGTTGGGAAGACACCTCTTGACTCAGGGGCGTCTTGTCGCTGCACAGGCAAGGCTTTCTTTGTGACATGACAAAACAGGGGCTTGTCCAATTTGGATAAGCCCCTGTCGTAGTTAATTGGACCGCCCCCACAACGGTCCAACCACCAGATGCTGTATGTCTTACGGCGAGACGTTAATGACGCCCGCCATAGTTACTCCGTGGACAGTACAGTGATAGTTGTAGGTTGTCATTGTCGTGACAGTTGGCGCCGTCCAGGTTCCTGAGGTGGAGCCAGCCGCGAATACTGCAATGTTGGCTCCAGGGGCCGGCGAGGCGATTGGTGTCCACCCATCCCAGGTTATACCGTGCGGTGCGGTTGACTGATTGTGCCACGAAACAGAATCACCCGAGTGGGCGGCAACCGGACTGTTGAAGGAAAACCCCATCGGCGCGGCTGCGTTGTTGACGACGGGTATGGACACCGTCGTGGGTCCACCCATACTGCCTCCGTTGCCTCCTCCACCGCCGCAACCGTAGACTGCAATGACCAGGGCAACGACCGTGGCCAGTAACGCGATTTTCGAAATGTGTTTTGTCATTTCCCTACCCAACTGATACGAATGGCTGCAATCGCCATGAGATTGCCGGAAGCCGGCCATGGTACACTTACGACATGGCTCCGCCGACATTGGTGAGTGCCGGGGTTTGTAGAAAAAGTTGGGTCTGTAGCAGGAATTTGATGCTACAAGCATAAAGATAGACAGTCAGATCCGAAAGGCTTTTATTGCGCATATGAACGACGATCAGCCACAAATCTATCCGAGCTATCCGCAGCCTCAGCCAGGAGTTTGGCCTCCGCCTGCCGATGCGCTGCCTGTAGTCGATGCCGCATTTCCCTTTAAGTATTTGTACATGAGGGTGACTGGGCTGGTGTCCGACGCTCGACAAGGAGAGGTGGTCTTCGCTCAAGAGGGCATTATCATTCGCGGCAAAGCTATACCAGTCTCCGAGGTGGTTATTCCAGTTGAGGTTGCCAGCTTTTTATTCTGCCAGATGGCAGGCTTGATAACTGCGCACGTTATTTTGCAGTACGCTTGCTTGAGACCTATAGAATGGTATGTGCCCTGGTCGGATGTAAAGCAAATAGTTTTTCACCCCAAGAAGCCATGGGCTGGAATAGTCTACAACTATCCGGACAGACGTGGACGAACTCGCACATTTACTCTGGCGGCCGCATTTCTTCCAGCTCAATTCGAACAATTCAGGATGATGGCGCAGTCGGTCCTGGGGCCGGCTGCCGATTTTGGAAAGCTAAAGCCCGGAACTTCGCCGGTGCTTTTCTATTTCGTGCTTGCTATAATATTACTTCTGGTTGGAGCGGGAATTTTCTCGTCCATAAATCAGGGTTCAGGTACGGTTCGATAACATGCGAGGCAATTTATGATAACCTGCAGCGAGTGCAAAACTAGCAATCCATCGTCGAACAAGTTTTGTGGCGGATGTGGGAAAGAACTGCCGGCAGTTGAAGCCGTCCCGGTGCCGGGTGAGCCGGGAGTCTTCTATTGCCACAAGCATGTTAAGGTTCCGACGCGGATCCGATGCGGCAAGTGCGATGCGCCGGTTTGCATAAAATGCTCGGTTCAGGGTGTTGCCGGCATACGGTGCAGGGAGTGTGCAAAGCAGCGCGTTAAGGTTCGGCCGGTTGGCGTCCTCCACGAGGCGGGACGAGTTATCGGCAACAGTACCCCCGGCCTTGGACGCACCGTTTGGTATATGGTGCTATGGCGCATCATAATGTCCATATTCTTTAGAGGCGGCTGGTAGGCTTAGTCCAGGCTTCCGTACCGGGGGCCAGGCTTAGTAATTTTCGACTCCAGGGTCATCCATAGTCCGGGTTTTGGACGAAGGGTAATGACGGGATCCTGCTCTACTTTGGCGTCCGGCGACAGGGCTATATTCCAGCGCTGACTGATCGCGGCTATCAAGAGGATCATTTCCATCCATGCAAACTGCTCGCCGATGCATGTTCTTGGTCCCCCGCCAAATGGGAAGTAAGCAAATTTAGGCCGGATTGCCTCCTCCTCCTCAGTCCATCGATCGGGATCGAAGACGTGCGGATCTTTAAACCATCGCGCGTCGCGGTGCGTAACCGAGGGACTCATTAAGACGATGGTGTCTTTTGGGATCGTATACTCACCAAGTGTAACTTCAGCTATTGCTCTCCTGCCGATTGCCCAGGCCGGTGGAAAAAGCCGCAGCGATTCTGAGATGACCTTTCGAGTATAGACCAATCGTGAAGTGTCCTCATAAGTCGGAAGCCGTTCGCCGAGCACGAACAATATTTCCGTATAGAGCTTCTGCATGACATCAGGATGCTGAGACAAGAGCACCCAGGTCCAGGAAAGTGCGTTTGCCGTTGTTTCGTGTCCGGCCATCATGATGGTAAGCGCTTCGTCTCGAAGCTGCTCGGTATCCATCTGCTTGTTGTTATTCTCATCGTCCCGAGCACTAATCAACATAGCGAGCAGGTCGGTCCTTGGCACTTTGTCTTCTTCGTGCTGCTTAATTAATCCGTAAACCAGGTCGTCGAGGCGCTTTCTTGCCTTGCGAAATCGCAGGGAGCCGGGTGTGGGAATATATTCCCAGGCGGCGCCGAACGGCATCATACTCCAGTTGAAGCTGGCAATCAGGTCTTGCCACACTTCCAAAATTTCTGCGGCTTCCTGTTCAATGTCCGCGCCGAATAGAGTGCGGCCGACTATGCCCAGGGTAAGGCGAAACATTTCCACCGTAATATCAACGGTAATGCCGCTTCTCCACTCTCTATCCAGGTTAAGCACCGCGACGGTGGCGATGGTCCCGTAGGCAGCGATTCGCTCGCGGTGAAAAGCGGGCTGGATCAGGCGCCTTTGCGTGAGATGGATCTCGTCCTCGCTGGTAAGAAGGCCGTTGCCAAGCACCTTTTTCGCACGTTCCAGGCCTCGGCCTTTGTGAAAGGATTGTGCGTTGGTGACCAGGACTTCTTTAATTAGGTCAGGATGATTGATGAAGACGGTACGGTTCTTGCCGATGCTAAACGTTGAAATATCGCCATAGCGTTGCGCTTGCTGGTTGAGGAAACCGATTCGATCGCGCATGAAGGCCGAGAGTTGAAATGCAGGAATAGAAGTTGGGCCAGGCGGCCACTTTACGGTGGGCATGCGTTCCTCCCTAAAGAAAGTACAAGCTGCGAGCAGTAATTAACGCGTCTGCGACGCGGTTATTTGTGCGCGCTGCCTTAGCGCATTACAAAACGTATGCGTATGATATACCCTATCTGCCTGGCGATTTTTCTACGCTACATTGATGAGAAAGACAAACGTGTGGATTCGACCTCCTCTCTGGAGCTGCAGCCACCCTTTATAGAGGCCGGACTGTGGCATATGGGTTATGAAGTCCAGCTTTCCGGCGCTGACCTCGGCCGGCGACCGATCCGCTGGATGGGAATGTACGAATAGAGTAGCTGAGCTATCGATAAGCATGAGATGGGCATCCGCGCCAAGCCAGGGTTGTATATCCGTGACGGGGCGGCCGTTTGAATCGCGCAGCACAAATTCGAGTTCTCTCGTGTCGTGAGCTTCCAGGGGACCTGGATTCAACGTGAGGGACATGCCATCGACGGTCGAAACTTGATTTGTTACCGGAGCGGACTGCAAGGGGATATCGGCTTCGGACATGCCAGACACGGTGAGCCTGGCGGAGGTTATTCTCGATCCGAAGGTGTGAGGGGCGCTGTCGGCGAAGAGGCGCCAGTCTCCCCCCATCGGAAAAATGAAACTGTAGGTAAAAGATCCGTCGGGATTAAGGTCCGGATGGACGTGGAAGAAGCGGCTTAAATCGGAACGGACCACGAACAGGTGCATCTTCTTTTCGTGGACGACATCGAAATCCGTTACGGTTTTGCCCGTGGAAGCGCTAATAATGCGAAGGGTTAAGACCGCCAGTATTCCAGCTCGGGGTGTCGGCGGATCTGACGTTACCTGCAGCTCAAAAGGACTGCTGTTTCCTCCACCTGCGGCAGAGATGGGATCCTGCACGTTCTCGTCGAACGCGGTTTGGAAAGTAGCGCCATTGTTTGCCGTTATCGTAATTCTATAAGCGCCGCCATGGGGAAATGAGACCGTAAACAGCATAAGCCCAGGATCGCCCATCGGTTCAAGCGCGGGCGCCATCGAGGGCATTCCGGGCATTTGCGGCATGGTGATTGAGACTTTGAGGGAACGGCATATCTCGGGCTGTTCACCGCTGTTTGGGCCAAGAGATTTGACCACCTGTACGGTGAAGTTCGCGGCTTGATTCGCGACAACGCCTTCGGCCGGCACATTGAGATAAACGATGTTTTGGCCCACTTGCTGCTTTAATTCCAGTCTATGGTGTGCATGCGCGGGATGTACGCTGACTAGCGCGAGATGTATCGTTATGGCGGCAGACCCAGACCGGGACACTCTTTTCCAATAACCTTTAGTTGAATGCAATTCTTCGTTCTCTCTTCCCATGACTATCGTTTAGACGCGCTGGGCGTGCCGGCCTTCATATAAGGCGGGTGTTTCCTATGATAAGTCTAAAAATAGGCAAGGATTTTTTGATACGCATGCCGAAACTGGGATCGAATGACAAGATTGAGGCCGTATAGGTAGCAGGATCAAAGCGCAGCGAAAGTATTAGCCCCTGTAGTCTATTTGGTATAATTGTAACCCTGCTCACGTTTCGGCATCGCCTTTCTTATCTCCTGGGAGAACGACTATGACAGATGTGATTCTTGTCGGCGTCCACGATAAAAGCCTGGCGTGTCGCCATGCTGAGGTAATCGCCAGAGTTCCAGATGTGAGGATTGCCGCAGTTTGCGACATTGAGATTGAGCACGCGTACGATTTCATTAGACACCACAGGCTCAATGCGCCTGCATACGAGACTGTGGAGGAGGCACTGGCAAGGACTAACGCCGACTATGTAGTTTTGATGACGCCGCGTGAAATCCGAGAGTGCGCGGTGCTCGCCTGTGTTAGATACAATGTACCAATATGGATGGAGCCCCCGCCCTGCCGGTCTATGTCCGACGGCATGAGCATTTCCGCGATATTGGAATCGTCGCGCCTGTGTCATGGCGTGGGTTTCATGCATCGATACAACGAGGCTGTGAACGCGGTTCGCCAGATGGTTGGCTCCGATCATATAACATCGATACACATGAGTATCTGTTCAAATATGGATGAGGAGGCAAGCGGTTTTGGTCATCCTTCGCTTGCGGCGCATAAGACCAATGTATTGAGCAACCAGGCTCTGCACTATGTCGATCTGTGTCGGTACCTGACCGGCAGTGAAATTACGAGGATCATCGGGGCCACGGGCTGCAAGCAGGCGACTGTGTCGGGCAAATTTCCAAGGGAGATAGACACCGCAGCGTGGGTGCTGCAGATGGGGAACAATACAATCGTAACGCATAACCACACTTGCAGGGCGCCACGGTGGTCGGCGGTGGTTGAGATTGTTACACAGAAGTCGCAGATACAGATCGATCTTTTTGAGAATAGCGCTTCCGGCTTCGTTAATGGCCACGAGTGGAGCTTTAAAGGCTTACAGTGCGAGTTGGAGACTCAGCACCGCGCTTTCCTTAGCGCCGTCGAAGGTGGAGACCGTTCTCAGATCTGCTCCACGTACGCCGACGCTCTGGAATCTTTCCGCGACATAGGTTATATCAACAGTATCATCGCCGGCCATTGCCACGAACTAGATTAGGTGCGCTGCACCTTTTACGTCGGGACTGCTCAAAAAATGAGTCTCTCGGATCGCCCCCCAGCCCCCAATTCTGGGGGAGCGCCGCTCCGAAGTTAGGTCCCCCCAGAATTGGGGGCGATTCTTGTCCATATAGGTGGATTTCATACATGAGGGCTAGCCTAGAACTATCTGGGCTTTAACCGACGTTGCGGGCATTTTTAGTGCGAAGTCGAAAGCGGCTATGCTGTCTGCGAAGTCAAAGATGTCTGTAATGAGTGGTTTTACGTCGATTTTGCCGCTGCCCATGAGCGCCAGGGCTCTATCATAGACGTGGGCGTAGCGGAACACGTGCTCGATGCGCGCCTCCTTGATTTGCGCGGCGACTACGTCGTAGGATATGGGCTGTCCGGGCATCCCTATCATTACAACAGTGCCGCCCGGCGCTATGAGGCCAAAGACGCCGGCCGCGGCGCGCTCGTTGCCGCTGCATTCAAAGACTATGTCGGCCCCCCACCCGTCCGTAAGCTGTGATATGATGGCTTTTGGATCTTCCTTCTGCGCGTTGATCGGGACTATTGGTCCCAGGGCTGCGGCAAGGTCAAGTTTAGGCTGCTGAACGTCGATCAATAGAATCTGGCTGCAGCCTCCAGCCAGGGCGGAGAGAGCTGTTACTATTCCTATCGGTCCGGCCCCTATGACGACGCCAAGATCGCCAGGATGTATTTGGGCTTTGTTGGCGGCGTGCATGCCGACCGCAAGGGGCTCAACCATCGCGCCTTCCCCAAAAGAAATGTTATCAGGCAGCTTAAAGGTCAGGAAATCGGGATGCACGACGGACGGGCGAAGAACGCCATGTATCGGCGGTGTAGCCCAGAAGCGAACGGCTGGGTCCAGATTATATTTACCCAGGCGGGTGGCGCGGCTGTTGGGGTCGGGAATGCCGGGCTCCATGCAGACGCGGTCTCCAATCTTAAGATGTTCGACCGCCGATCCAACCTCTACAACAGTTCCTGCGGCTTCGTGGCCGAGGACCATTGGTTCTTCGACAACAAACGGGCCGATGCGGCCGTGCTCGTAGTAGTGGACGTCGGAACCGCAGATACCGACAGTGTTTATTGAAATGCGGACGTCGTGCGGGCCGAACGGCTGTGGCAGGTCAATCTCTCGTAAACTAAGTTTGTTCTTTGTTTCAAGTACCAGCGCTTGCATAATTTGCCTTCCCTAAAAGGTTATGCCCACATCTTTGGGTCGTCGTTGAGGTAGTCCGTCACCAGTCTGCCAGCCGCGTCGATTTCGGCCAGATCGCTTGCCGACAAAACGACGTCCAAAGACTTCACATTGTCCTGGGCTTGCTGGGGCGTACGTGCGCCGACTATGGGAAGGACATCCGGTTGATACATGAGCCATGCGAGCGCCAGGTTGCCGACGGATGTGTTGTTACGGGCGGCCACAGTCCGAAGGATCTTAAGAGCTGATTGAACGCGTTCGAAGTTTTCGGACTGAAATAGCCGATTGTTTGAGCGGACATCAGATTTATCAAGTACGGTGTCAGGTCCGAACTTGCCTGTGAGCAGACCTTGCGCGAGCGGTGAATAGGCAAGGATCGAGATATGGTGTTTGCGAGCGAGCGGAAATACCTCAAGCTCGCCCATGCGCCAGAACAGGGAGTATGGGGGTTGGAGCGTATCGATGGTCGTGCACGATACGGCTTCCGCCAGCTGCGCCGCGTTAAAATTTGAGACGCCGATTGCGCGTATCTTCCCCTGCTGTTTTAGCTTGACTAAAGCTTCGAGAGTTTCAGCCACGGGCACTATAGGGCTTCCCCAGGCTCAAGCAGGCCAGTGTATTTGATAGAGGTCGATTCTGTCCGTATTGAGATTTTTTAATGAGCCTTCGCAGGCTTGAACGACTCTGTCGGGACTTAGGTTGTGGGCTGAGATCTTTGTCGCAACAACGATTTCGTCGCGCTTACTGCCTAAAGACTTGGCGAGCACGCGCTCGCTGTGGCCGTTGCCGTAACCTTCCGCGGTGTCGAACGTGGTGATGCCGGCTTCAAATGCGGCGACGTTTGCCGAAATAATATCATCTTCGTTGACGCCGGGCCATGCCGCTTGCCAGCATCCAAAGATAATTGGGCTCGAGCTTATGCCGGAGGTCCCTAGTTGCTTTTTGATCATTTGCTTACAACTCCATAGTTTCGGATCCTAGCTATAATAAGCCAAAAGCGAGGAGAAAACCTCCTCGCTTTTGTGATAAATTGTTTAATTAGGGCTACTATGCGTCAGACGCATGCTTCTCGCAGGGCCGACAAGCATGGCACATTTGTGGATGGATATCTGTCAGGAAAGTATTACGGGCGTCAGTCGTCGGATTCTTGATCTCTTTTGGCTGGGGCGATGATTGGGACTGCTAGGCGGCCGCTGTAGAAGTTGTCGAAGAGGGTGTAGGCGTCCGGGTCGTAGTTCTTGAGGCCGTTTGGGCCGGGGGCAGGCTTTGGACCTGTCATGTTCATGTCTCCATGGGTTCCGAAGTACCACATGGACAGTTCCGCAAACCACTCGTCGGGGTTGGTCGCCGCGTAGGATTTAATCCAAAGGCCTTTTGCAAGGGATTTCTTGTATTGCCGGTCGAAAAGCGCACGAACGCTTCGGGGAATTCCGTGGTCGCGGATGTTATGGGCGAACTCGTGGATGCAGATGTCGCGGCCGTGGTAGACATCCTTTGGAAGCCGCAGCAGATTTTCTTCGCCGCACGACGTTTGCAGGCCGCCGAGACCGCGGGTGCGCTGGTCTATGGTCTGCCCGTTGTAGTATGGAAGGGGTTTGCCTTTTAGGTTGCGGAATTCAGGTAAGTCGGACGTCACCTGGTTTCTGCCGATGATATGGAGTTCCGCGCCTGCTGCCGCCAGGTTGGTGGCAGCGTTAGGCAGGTTCTTTAGTTCCATAGAGATCCGGTCGTAGCAGGCATATAGAGCGGCATCGACGACGACGGACGGCGCTTTGATTGGTATTCCGTCGTATGTTAGCTTCTTGGTGAAGAATCCGCTTTCCGGAGGGTCGATCGGGACGATCTTTGGAAGAGCCGAGGCGGCGTGCGCATTGGGCGAAAAGACTAAAAGCAGAAGCAGGGCAAAGTGTAGTCTCGTTAGGCGGATCATTGTTTGTTCCGATCACTCATTCTGGGCAGCCATTGGCTCGCCGCTACGCGCCCATGCTGGAAGGAATGGGATGAAGAAGACGGCGAGTGCGGAAAATACGATGCCTGCTATAAGCAGCGCTCTCCACCCTTCTGCCGGATGGCCGTGCATTCCACCGAAGGCATCGTAAACCGTGCTGCCCAGCTTATCGCTAAGGGTTCCAGCCAAGAACTGCGCAGCATAGACAAGTCCGTAAATAGTGCCTTCTATTCCGGGAGGACATATCTTGGCTCCGATAGTAAGTAGCCCAAGCAGGTACCAACCGTATGTTACTCCCCCTACGACCGAAATAATCTTTGCCGTAGTTGGATCGTGCAAGAATAGCAGAAGGATGTAACCAAGGCAATCAATGAATACGAGGCCGAACACTAGGGCGCGGCCGGGCAGTTTTGGCGAGACTGCGGCATAGGTGAGAAATCCTACGACAGAACCGGCGGCGCCGCAGGCGGTAAGGTCGCCCAAAAGTTGTTTTGAAAAGTGCAGGTGGTCTACTTGGAAGTAGAGTTGGGCCGTTCCGCTGCCAGGGGTCAGGATTAGATAGAAGATAAAGGCAACCGCAGCCCACAGGCCTGGTGTTTTAAGCCCTTCACGCAACGCTTTGGACATTCTGGCGTGATCGGCTTGTTTGTCTCTCAGGCGGGCCTCTTTCTGGTCGGGAGTTTCGTGTGCGGTGTGGGTCCGTATTACCCGGCGTTCATCGATTAACAATGTGAGCGGCAAGGCAGCCAATGTGACAAAGGCGGCGGTCCGTAAACACGCGTGGTACGACCAGTGCTGGGTGACGTATCCACTCATGTGGGCCGTGCATGTAGTGATGAGGGCGTAGCGCACGAATTGCTGGACCGTCTGAAGCCGGCCAGTCATACCGGTGAGGTTTCCGGTACGAACGAGGGTCGCCTCCATCATCAGAAACATCAATACTATACCGAATGTTTGTGTGACGACGAGGGCGGCGACGGCTGCGTAGGTGTACTGCGAAATTAGCGATAGACTGAAAAGGGCGATGGCTTCGGCGAGGACGGCCAGAAAATAGTACGATCTACGGTGATAGCCGGCGACTGGGACCATATCGGCCAGCGTGCCTAGAAATGGACGAAGGTATTGTGGGATGTTGAGTAAAATCCCCAGGCTGGCGAAGGCCCCTGCCGAAAGGCCGAGGACGTCTTTGTAGAGGAAATTTAGCTTTTCCGACGAGAGCGCGTTGACGCAGGTGTCGACGATTACCGTCCCTATGATGAGTGTCGCGGTACGCCAGAAGTCCACGCGTAAGTGCGGTTGTTCGACGGCTTTGGACGCCGCGGCGATTACTGCCATTGTGTTGTCTCCAGGGTGTAGTCTTTGGCGTCACCCTATTGTACAGATTGGCCGGACGTAATCTCCATGCTGTCTATTGACGTGTATATTGATAATATTGACGTCATCCGTGGGGCAACAAAGAAGGAAATCAAAATCTTCGTAGGATCTGGCGCTGATTCCATTGTTATGCAGGGGCATATTGACGCATAATCCTATTGCAGGGCTGGCCGCAGTCCCTGAAACATGTCTATTGGATGGAGATGCTTGTGAACGCCCCTGACTACGTTACAAATGGCCGTCTAAAGAGCTGGGTAAATGAGGCCGTGGCGCTGTGCAAGCCCGATAGGGTTCACTGGTGTGACGGATCTCAGCATGAGTATGATGAGCTGTGCGAAGATATGGTTCGATCCGGTACGTTTATAAGGCTGAACGCCGATAAGCGACCCGGCAGCTTTCTTGCGAGGTCCGACGCGGCCGATGTGGCGCGGGTTGAGGATAGGACCTTTATTTGCAGTGTGAGTAAGAACGACGCAGGCCCTACCAACAACTGGGTGGATCCGCGCGAGATGAAGAAGACGCTGGCAACGATATTTGACGGGTGCATGCGCGGCAGGACCATGTACGTCATTCCGTTCAGCATGGGGCCCGTTGGATCGCATATTGCGCATATCGGCGTTGAGATCAGCGATTCTCCGTATGTCGCGGCAAGCATGCGGATTATGACGCGCATGGGACGCAAAGTGATTGAAGTGCTTGGCAATGGTGAGTTCGTTCCATGCATGCACTTGGTTGGATCTCTCCTGGCTCCTGGAGAGAAGGATGTATCCTGGCCATGCAACAAGGACAACAAATACATCGTTCATTTTCCAGAGGAGCGCGCCATATGGTCTTACGGCAGTGGGTATGGCGGAAATGCGCTGCTGGGCAAGAAATGCTTTGCTTTGCGGATTGCTTCGGTAATTGGCAGAGACGAGGGCTGGCTTGCGGAACACATGCTAATCTTGGGCGCGGAATCTCCGGACGGTGAAAAGACTTATGTGGCGGCAGCTTTTCCAAGTGCTTGCGGCAAGACAAACTTCGCGATGCTTATTCCTCCCAAGGGGCTGGATGATTGGACGATAACGACCGTTGGCGACGACATTGCGTGGATTAAGGAAGGTGCTGACGGCAAGATCTACGCGATTAATCCAGAGTCAGGTTTCTTTGGTGTCGCTCCGGGGACGTCGGAAGAGACTAATCCGAACGCAATGGCGTCGATACTTGAAAATACGATTTTCACGAACGTCGCTTTGACCATGGACGGGGACGTGTGGTGGGAGGGCATGACAGACACGCCGCCGGATCGCTTGATAGATTGGCAGGGGCAGGAGTGGACGGCAGGCTGTGGGCGAAAGGCGGCCCACCCTAATGCCCGTTTTACGGCCCCATTGAGTCAGTGTCCGTCCATAGACTCGGAGGTTGAGAACCCGCAGGGAGTTCCGATTTCAGCGTTCATCTTTGGCGGGCGCCGCAGCAATGTGACGCCTCTGGTTTACCAGGCCTTTAATTGGAACTATGGAGTCTACTCAGCAGCGACCATGGGGTCCGAAATGACCGCAGCTGCTGCCGGCACAATTGGCGAGGTACGGCGTGACCCGATGGCGATGCTTCCGTTTTGTGGATACCACATGGCGGACTACTTCAACCACTGGCTCCAGTTTGGCCGCAATGTCTCTAACCCTCCGAGAATCTTCAATGTTAATTGGTTTCGGAAGGACGACGCCGGGAAGTTCCTGTGGCCAGGGTACGGCGAAAATATGCGGGTGCTTAAGTGGATTGTGGAACGGTCCCGAGGGCATGCCGTGAGCATCGAAAGCCCGCTTGGATGGATGCCGCGGTATGAGGATCTAGATTGGACGGGACTAGAGAGTTTCTCCGAAGAGCAGTTTAATGAGCTGATGAGTGTGGACCGCGACCTGTGGCAGCAGGAGATACTTTCCCACGACGGGTTGTTCATAAAGTTATACGACCGTCTGCCTAAGGAGCTCTTGTTCCTGCGGGAATTAATCCTTTCGGCCGTTTGGCGGGCTCCGGAGCATTGGCAGTTTATTGGCGGGACGAGTCAGACGGCACTTTCTGCACGAATCAGCACTGTTGAATGATGCTA
>Ga0157374_10002868_pt1 | contig 14463 bp, 13 predicted proteins | sample M25metaG_FD_115308 | JGI IMG/M metagenome (GOLD analysis project Ga0157374, IMG submission 115308) | Miscanthus rhizosphere microbial communities from Kellogg Biological Station, Michigan, USA - M2-5 metaG | ecosystem: Host-associated > Plants > Roots > Rhizosphere > Soil | place: USA: Michigan...
CCAATACAAATCCTGGAGGGTCCTAGATGGCTAGTTTTGAAAGCGCTCCTCGTATAAGCCCGTTTCTCTGGTTCAATGACAACGCCGAAGAAGCGGTTGATTTCTACATTTCTGTTTTCAAGAACTCGCGCCGAGTGGGCGAGTTGCGCAACAACGGCGAAGCGCCGGGCAGTAAGGGCGGGATCTTGACGATCGCTTTTGAACTGGACGGGCTGCGCTTCACTGCGCTGAACGGCGGCCCTACGTATTCATTCAATCCAGCTGTATCCTTCGTGATCCGGTGCGACAACCAGGACGAGGTTGACTACTATTGGGAGCGACTGACCAAGGGCGGCACTGAAGTCCAGTGTGGCTGGCTGACGGACAAGTTTGGAGTGAGCTGGCAGGTTGTGCCCGCAAATATCGCGGAACTCATCAAGTCGCCAAAAGGCATGCTGGCGATGATGAGGATGGTGAAGTTCGATATTGCTGAACTGGAACGAGCCGCTAAGGAGTAGCTAGACGGTGCGGGCTTACGAACTCACTGCCTGCTTAAGAGCGAGATCGAAAACGGTGGGTTTCGTGCATACCCACATAATGCCGTTTAGATCAGCAAAACGTCGCACAAACTCCGCAGTTACTTGAATGAGCCTGGAGCCGGTCAGCATCGTGACCGACTCCAGTTGCGATCGATGAGCATTGAGCCATGCGGCCCATTCGCTGCTTACGTCTATGGAAGCGCCACGCACGGCCCGTGCATCGATGAAGAACTTCACCCGCGCTGACGAAGTGAGCCAACCGTTCAACACCTGCATGGGCGCATCAGCAAGTTCGCCCGTGTCAGTGCCACTGATCCGAAGAAGCACCACCGAGTCCGCAGGGCGCTCAAGAACAAGGCTGCAATGCACGCCATCGAAGCGGATTGGATTCTGCGCCGTGTTCATCGCTTATTGAAATGCGCCGGCTTTCTTGAAATCGCCGCCCTTGATGATGGAGACGGTAGAAGAATCAACGTAGTGCTTGAACGCGTCATTGACCTGCTGCGGCGTTAGCGCTGCCACGGCAGCTTCGCGTTTCGCATCCCACATCAGCGTGCGGCCCCAGCGCTCGCGATCGCGCAGTGTTGCCGCGAGGCGGCCCTCCTCGCTGCGATCCTGAATGTGCTGATCGAGCCACGTCTTCTTGGCTTTCTCAACCTCGTCGGCGGTAAAGCCTTCTTTAAGCGCGCGTACGAGTTCTTCATTGAAATCGACTTCAACCTTGGGCGTGTTTTGGGGCGCTGCGATTGCATAGCCCGTCATACGGCCGGCATCGTCCTTCGCGGGCATAGAGAAGTTTGCAGCGGCGCCGTAGCTCAGGCCGTCCTTGACGCGAATGCGCTGGAACAATCGCGAGTTGGGTGACCCGCCAAAGACCATGCCGGCGATGCTGAGAGCTGCCGCGTCTGGATCGTCGTCGTTCATTTTGAGCGGCATGCCGATCAGGAAAATAGCGTTCTGCTTGTCCGGTGTTTCGATCTTGCGATTGATGGCTTGGAGCTTCGTATATGAGTTCGTAATTCGCTGGTAGCGGACCGGGCTCTTCCAATCGCCGAACAGATCTCCAACGAGCTTCTTGATCTGGTCGGGATCGAATTGACCGCTAACGACGATTTCGCCTTCGCCTGCGCCGTAGAACTGCTGATAGAACTGTTTCACATCATCCAACGTGACTTTCTTCAGATCTTCAATGCTTTCGTCGAGAGTGGGGACGTAGCGCACATCGCCGCGTGGATAGCGGGCAGCGAAATAACGGCCCAATTCAAGTGACGCGAGATTATTTGGTTCTGTCTTTCCGGCTTCCGCCGCAGCAATGTGCTGTTGGCGGATCGCGTCGAATTCAGATGCAGGGAACGATGGCTCGCGCATTAACTCGCGAGCAAAGCGCAGCGAATCGGCAAGGTTCGCTTCGATGGTGCGGATATTCGCGGAAACAGATTCCCCGTCGCCGCCGACATTAATCTGCGCTTTCAGCTTGTCTGTTTCGTCCTGAATCTGCTGGCGGCTCTTGGTTTTGGTGCCGCGCATCAGCATGGCTCCGGCCATTTCACCGGCTGTCGATTTGCCGAACAGCGATTTCTCATCACCAAAGCGCACGTTCAAGTTAGCCACAACCGTGCCGCCACGCGTCTTCTTCGGGAACATCACGAGCTTGAGCCCGTTTGGCAGCGTGGCGCGAATTACACGGGCTTCAATGTTTTGCGGTGTCGGATCGAATACTTCGCCCTGCTGAATGGTTTCGCCACCCTTGTAGTCTTTGAAGCGGGCAGCGTCTTCCGGCGTTGCAGGAATCTCAGCGCGATCCGGAGTTGCCGTCGGAATGAACTCGCCGAGTGTGCGATTCGAGGATTTCAAATACGCCTTTGCTACGCGTGCGACATCTGCCGGAGTCACCTTGCTGATTTCGTCGCGCATCAGGAAGAATGTGCGCCAGTCACCGTCACCTGCGTAGCCGCCCAGCATGATGGCCATGGATTGCGAATTCGTAAATGCCAGCTCAATGTTCTTGAGGATGCGCCCCTTGGCGCGATCCACTTCTTCCTGCGTCGGCGGATCGCTGGAAAAGGCCTCCACTGTCTTGAGCAGAATCTGCTGCGCATCCTCTACGGATTGCTGCGTTTTCAGCTGCACATAGGCAAGCGCTACTCCCGGATCGTGCTGGTCTTCTGCGCTCATGCTCGCGGCAACTGCTTTTTGGCTGTCGACAAGAGCCTTGTAGAGCCGGCCTGTCTGCGGAGCACCAAGGACCTGCGCCATCACGTCGAGCGGAGCCATGTCGGGGTGCAGCGCTGCGGGAATGTGATAAACCGCGATGATGCCCTGAACGTTTCCGACGCGGCGCAATGTTACGGCGCGCTCACCCTCCTGCGTCGGCTCTGTGGTGTACGGTTGCGTAAGCACGCGTGCCGGCCTGGCAATCTTTCCAATCGTTTCACCAATTACGGCAAGGGCCTTCGACTCGTCGAACTGCCCTGCGATGATGAGATCCGCATTGTCGGGCTGGTAATACTTGGAGTAAAAGGCATCAAGATTTGCAATCGGCACGCGCTCCACATCCGTGCGGTTGCCGATGACAGTCTTTCCATAGTTGTGGAAGTTGTATGCTGCGGCAAGCACGCGCTCACGCAAAACATTCATCGGGCTGTTCTCGCCCGACTCCATTTCGTTCCGAACAACCGTCATCTCAGAATCGAGATCTTTCTTGAGCATGGTCATGTTCACCATGCGGTCAGATTCAAGCTCGAGTGCCCAACGCAAATTCTCATCGCTTGCGTTGAACGTCTCGAAATACATTGTCTGATCGTAGGATGTAGTGCCGTTGAAGTTGCCGCCGCTTCGATCGGTCAGTTCCTTGAAGAGCTCGCGCCCTGACTTAGACGTTTTGAACACCATGTGCTCAAGCAGGTGCGCCATCCCGGTTTCGCCATACCCCTCGTTGCGCGAGCCCACCTTGTAAACCACGTTGACCGTGATTTTCGGCTTCGAATTGTCAGGGAACAGCAACACGCGCAAACCGTTGGGGAATGCGTACTCGTTTACGCCTTCAATGGAGGTCACTTTCTGCACGCCGGTTGGCAGTGTCTGAGACAGCGATGCAGCGGTAAGAGAGAGGAATACAACGAAAATACCGGCGATTTTCCTGAGGCGCATGAGTTCAGTCCTTATGGTTAGACAGGGCTCAATTATAAGCCGATTGGGAATGCAGCCCGACATGCCGAGCGTGTGCCTCTGGTATGCTGAATGGTTTAACCGTCCAGGGAGGGGCTATGCCGGAACATAGAGCAAGAAAACATCATCAGGACCGGGTGGCAGAGACCCTGAGGGAAGAAATTGGCGCCATGATCGAGGGCGAGCTTTCCGATCCACGTATCGATTTCTGCTACGTGACCGAAGTTGTATTGAATCCCGGTGGAAGATCGGCGAGGGTTTATGTGGCGGTGGACAGCGCGGTTAAAGACATCGATAAAGCCGAGCAGAATACCGTTGCCGGGCTGGAAGCAGCCAAGGGATATATCCGCTTTGAATTAAAGGAACGCATGGGTGTTCGGCATGTTCCAGATCTGACCTTTCTTGCAGATCGTTCAGGGCGGTTCCAAGCACGCATCGACGAACTGATGGCCCGCTCGCGCAAGCGTCGCAAAGCCGCGGCGGAGACGGCCATCAGCGAGGCCGAGGGTGCAACTTCTGATGCGAAAGCTCCTACAGAATAGAACCGATCAACTTACCGCCATTATGGAAAGAACTCAGGCCAATTCGAAATCATCCGAGCTGACCTCGGATCAGTCAGCAGTTGCTTCTGTTCAGACTGGAAATTCAGGTGCGTTGGAACATTGCACTTTGGCCGATCCTGTCGCTGCAATTCTCGACGCCCTGCGCGATGGAGAGAAGTTTCTGGTTTGCTCTCACTCGCGGCCTGATGGCGATGCAGTGGGAAGCATGCTCGCAATTGGAATGCTGCTTGACCAGATGGGCAAGCGCGCCGATCTGGTGGCCGCCGACAGAGTTCCAACAATTTATCGGGGATTGCCGGGCGCGGAGAGCATTCGTCATGCCATGCGCGTCCATGGACCGTATGACGCGGTCATCCTGCTGGAGTGTGACGGAATTGAACGTGCACAGCTGCGTGGGCTTGAGAATTTCCGGTTGATCAACATTGATCACCATCTGACTGGTCGCCCTTACGGACACCTAAACTGGATCGACTTCGGCGCTGCAAGCGTTGGAGAACTAGTTTACAGATTGGTCAAAGCGGCCGGGGCAGTGCTGACGACGGAGATGGCGACCTGCCTGTACACCACCCTGCTTACGGACACAGGGGGATTCACCTATGGTGCGGTAAAGGAATCAACATTTGAGGTAGCAAGAGACCTGGTTCATGCCGGCGCGGATCCGGTTGCGATTGCGAAGGAGGTCTGCTACTCGGCTACCACTTCGAAGGTTCTGCTGCTGGGTGCGGCGCTGAACAACCTGAAACGCGAAGGGCGATTGGCATGGTTGTGGGTAACGCATCAGGACATGGTGCGCACCTGCGCTGCTGAAGAAGATTGCGAAGGAATTGTGAACGTTGGCATCGGCATTGCCGGTGTAGAAGCGGCAGTGTTTTTGCGCGAGCTACCGGAGAAGCGCATTCGGGTGAGCTTGCGGAGCAAAGGCAAAGTCAACGTGGCGCGCATTTCAGCGCAACTAGGTGGCGGCGGCCATGGAAACGCAGCCGGATGCACGCTGGATGGCCCGCTTGGGAGAGCCATGGAAGAAGTTCTCAACGGATTACGCCCTGCAATGGCTGACGCGTTTCCGAACCTGCTTCAAACATTTAAGTAGACCCGGAAGGCAAACTGGCGAGGATTCGGCTTCATGAGTCGCAAAGAGTTGCTGGCTGAATCTGTTAGCCTTGACCGTGTTGAAGCAAGCACCATTTCGCGCTAGTTGCGGCGCGACAAGTACGCCGGGCGAGCCGGGATTTCTGACGTTCCGAGCAATGACTGAAGCATCGAACCTGATGGTTGCTTGCCCATTGGAGAATTGCTGGTAGTGGAAACGAACCTGGAAACATCTGCTCCGGAATTGCACCAAAATTGGCGTCAGCGACTGCCCCACTGGGCGACTGTCCGCGAAGTAACCATTTTTCTGATTTTTACCGTCTTCTTTCTCTTGTATGGACTCACCCCGCTCTTAGGCGGCGATGGACTGGGATTAGTAGGCGCCGATGAGCCACGCTATGCCCAGATTGCCCATGAGATGCTGGATCGATTCGATTCAGCTCACACCCTGCGAGATCGCCTGAGCGCCTGCGTTACTCCCTATCTTTATGGCTTCCCCTGGCTCGAGAAGCCCGCCCTTTACTACTGGCGGGCCATGTTCCTGTTTCAGGATTTCGGCGTGCACGATTGGAGCGCGCGGCTGCCTTCAACGACATTCGCGTTCATCATGATCGGGCTGATCTATCTCCACATGCGACGATTCCGTCCCGGCGGGCATGTGGACGCAGCGCTGATTACGGTTGCCTGCATCGGTATCATCGGTTTTTCTCGCGGCGCATCAACCGACATGCAAATGGCGGCGCCATTGTCGATTGGATTGCTGGGTTGGTACGCATGGTACGAAACCGGCTCGAAGTTCTGGCTCTATGACATCTATTTCTTCACCGGGTTGGCTACCCTCGCCAAAGGCCCGGTAGCACCGTTTATAGCGGGTTTGATCCTTGCCGCGTTCGCGCTGCTGCGCCGTGAGTGGGTCATTCTTCAGCGCTCATTGTGGTGGCCGGGCATTGTGCTCTACTTCGCGATGGTCCTTCCCTGGTTCATTGCCGTGCAGCATCAGAATCCCACGTTCTTCAGGGAATTCTTTCTTGAACATAATCTCCAACGGTTCGCAACGGATCGCTACCAGCACGCGCAGCCGTTCTGGTATTACTTCGCGGTTGTGATTCTGGCCATGATGCCGTGGACGGTGGTTGCGGTTCGCGCTCTCGTCGATGGCATCCAGACATCCGTAGCCGAGTGGCGGTTGCGCCACTCACGACATGGTACACCCAAGGTGAACCGGCCTGGCGATGCATTCCCTGAATTTCTGGTGCTCTGGGCGGCTATTCCTATCGTCTTTTTCTCGTTTTCAAAATCCAAACTCCCCGGCTACATTCTGCCCTCCATTCCGCCGATTGCGATTTTGACCGGAGACTTTCTATTTCGTCGCCGCAAGATCGGACTTAACCGGTGGATCCTGCTGGGTCACGCCGCTCTCTGCGGCGTCATGTCCGTAGCGGTTTTCCTGTTGCCGTGGTTTATCGCACACCCAAAGACAATGCCGCCGTCTAATGCTGTAATCGCGGCTGCGCTGGCTGGTGTTGGAGCAATTCTGCTGATCCTGATTGTGACCAAGGGTTTCGGCGTGGCAAAACTGCGCGCTGCCACCTGCTCGGTGATGGTTCTGTTGTTGCTGTTTCTTTATGGAGTTGGACCGTTCTTTGGAGTCCCTGAAGTGTCGGCAACCAAGCGCGTGATTCATTTGCTGGACCGTTCCTACTCCGCGCGGCCGTTGGCTGAGAAGCTTGCAAACGTTGCTCCAGAGAACGAAACGATCGCGGTGTTCCGCGTGCGGCGCGATATTGAATACGGGTTGTCGTTCTATCGGAATCGAGAAGTTGTGAATTACGACCAGGCCGGCGTGCCTGATGAGCAGCATCTTCTGGTTGCTCGAGTGACGGGTCGCGGCGGAGTGGATCTGCGCACCGAGGCAGCGCTGGAGGCGTACCTTGAGGGACGTCATTACGAAGAGGTGTTCAGCTGGCCCGAACAGGGATTGGATGTGTATCTTGTGGGCGCACGTTAGCTCACGTGCGCAGCCGCTCAGAGTTAATCTCAGATAGCAGATGAGGAAAGGGATGGAATTGAGTACTTCCAGCGAGATCCTGGATCTTCGGCATTTTACGGCGGCAATGCTGCGCCCCGTTTTAGATGCAGAAGGTCAGGTCTGGAAGAAAAGACTGGGGTGGGACTTCCGGGCTTCAGCGCGATTGCTGATGCAGTATCTGGACAACCGCATGTTGCCGGGGTACGCAGCAGTGGTTGCCGAACAGGTAATCGGTTATGTGTTTTGTGTCTACGAGGATACGAAAGCAGTCATCGGTGATGTGTTCGCGCTGGATGGAGCAAATGTGCACAGCGAGCAGGCTCACAAGCATGAAGAACGGCTGCTGAAACACCTTCTGGAACTGTTGGTGAATTCGCCGCAAGTTGACCGAATCGAATCACAGCTCCTTCTGCACCCGACAGGATCTCATTCCGACATATTTAGCCGTACCGGCTTTCAGATGTACCGGCGACTTTTCATGGTGCAACCGCTCGCCGGACTGTGGAGTGCACCGCAACCGGACCTGCCAAGCGAGTTGGAACTGCGTTCGTGGCGCGATGAAGATCTGACACCCGCAGCGCGACTGATCTGCGATGCGTATCGCAATCACCCCGACAGCCTGATCAATGACCAGTACCGCTCCGTGCATGGGTCCATGCGCTTTTTGAATAACATCGTGCGCTACTCCGGGTGCGGAACGTTCTCGGCTCCCGTGTCGCACGTGATCGTACACCGCTCAAATCGCGAGTTCGTTGCGCTGGTGCTCGGATCGCGGGTAAGCCAGGAAAGCGGACACATCACGCAGGTCTGCGTTCACCCGTCTTACCGCCGCCGTGGCTTGGCGCGAATGCTGCTCGGCGCTGCCGGCTTCCACTTCATGCGGCAAGGCGCAACCGAGATCTCGCTCACCGTGACGGAAGCGAATCGGCAGGCCATTGAACTGTACCTTTCAGAGGGATACACCTGCACGCACAAATTCGATGCGGCAGTCTGGGAGAGATAGGGCAGGTATCAGGGTCAGGCTAACTGCTGAGGGAATCTCTATCGCGCAATCAGGTACATAACCCAGCTCAGAACAATCGCTGAACCCACGAACAGCGCAAAGCAATATGCGCCGTAGCGAAACATGCGCTTTGGGGTTTCACGCTGCGTGATTCCGAAAACTGTGGATGCGAAGAGCGCGAACAGCAAAACTGCCGCGAAGTGGGAGGGATGGCTCACAACGGCTTCCTCCCGGTGCGCAGATTGTGCGCGTCTACGGCGGCGATCACATTGAGCAGCCCCGCTACTACGATGAACTTGGTTCCGTAATCGCCGGTCGTGACCTGAATGTGCTCCGCGCCCCAGCCAAACGTGCGGCCGGCAAGGAACAGCAATCCGTTACCGAGATCGCCTGCCATGCCGAGCATCTCAAGGATGTCCTGCGCTCCGGTGTAGATCTTGCCCTTCAAGGCGAGGCCGATAGCGAACATTCCGATGACGGAAATCGCCAGCAGCGCTCCACGAATCCATTTGCGTAGCAGGAAATGTCCCAAGCCGGGGACGAGCCAACCGGCGATGAGTGGGAGGTAAACGAATCCCCCGGACGTGTTCTGTCCGGCGGAGTTCCTGGTCGAAGCTGTTGCCATTCCTTTTTGAATATAGCAGGGGAGGCGCCGGATGCAGGAGACAAGGCTCAGGGAACATGGATCAGCCATGGCGGCCTGGCTGCCGGGGAAGTCAGCGCTGCTGCCGGCTACTTGCAGACACCTTCGATTTCGGCAGCCTGCGGATCGGCAAAGTACTTCTTTTGAAAATAGAGAGCAAGGTTCACCAATGCGATCATCACCGGCACTTCAACCAGCGGCCCGATCACGGCGGCAAATGCCGCGCCGGAGTTGATTCCAAAAACCGACACCGCGACCGCAATGGCAAGTTCGAAGTTGTTTGAAGCAGCTGTGAACGCAAGCGTGGTGGTTTTAGAGTAGTCTGCGCCCAGCTTTCGGCCCATGTAGAACGAGACCAGGAACATGACTACGAAATATATGAGCAACGGTACGGCTATTCGAAGCACGTCAAGTGGCAGGCGAACAATGTAGCTGCCCTTGAGAGAGAACATGACCACAATCGTGAAAAGCAGCGCGACAAGCGTGATGGGTGCGACACGCGGCACGAAATTACGGTCGTACCAATCGTGGCTTTTCAGCTTTACCAGTACAGTGCGCGTAATAAATCCTGCGAGAAACGGAATGCCTAGATAGATAAAAACACTCTGTGCGATCTGGGCAATTGAGATGTCAACGATAGTTCCGCGCAGGCCGAACCAGCCCGGCAGTACAGTGATGAACACCCATGAATAGACCGAATAAAAGAAGACCTGGAAAAGTGAATTGAAAGCGACGAGGCCTGCGGCATATTGAGTATCGCCCTTGGCAAGCTCGTTCCACACGATCACCATAGCGATGCACCGGGCCAGGCCGATCATGATGAGGCCCGCCATGTACTCCGGATAATCACGAAGGAAAATGATGGCGAGGCCGAACATGAGAACCGGGCCAATAAGCCAGTTCTGAGCAAGAGAGAGGCCGAGCACACGCTTGTTACGGAAAACTTCGTGCAGTTCTTCGTATCTGACCCTCGTAAAGGGCGGATACATCATGAGTATCAGTCCGGCCGCAATGGGGATTGAAGTTGTACCAACGCTGAAGCGATTTAGAAACGGTACGACTCCGGGAGCGAGCCAGCCAAGCGCGACACCAAACGCCATTGCGCCGAATATCCAGCCGGTCAGATAACGATCAAGAAATGAAAGGCGACTCTTTTTCAACTTGGCACCTGTGGAACGTACGGCTCTGATTCATTTACGCCTTACCGATTGCGTCGATTTCGCGTTTCATTGCGAGGCCTTCAAGCGCGGCCAAGGGCAGCGAAACAAACAGTCCGATTCTGCGGTCGAGAATGACGAATGCATCGCGAAATGCGCGTGCGATTTCTTGCGGCGTTCCCTTGGCGGCTGCGGGATCAGGAATGCCCCAATGCGCGGTCATCGGTTGGCTCGGCCAGAAAGGACACTGCTCGTTGGCAGCGTTGTCGCAAACGGTAAAAATGAAATCGAGCTTCGGTGCATTGGGGCCGGAAAACTCATCCCACGACTTGCTGCGAAAACCAGTTGCGGAAATGCCCGCAGATTCAATCTGCTTAAGCGCCTCAGGCCGAGGTTGTCCGCTGGGGTGGCTTCCTGCGCTATACGCGGTGAAGCGGCCCTTGCCCCTGTGGTTCAGAATGGCTTCAGCCATGATGGAGCGCGCCGAATTGCCCGTGCACAGAAATAGAACGTTATGACGGTCGGCCATTCCTTACTCCTGTAGAATCCAAGCGCCTGCTTAAAGCGTGGGTTACATCTGCTAAAGCGAATATATTGATGCGATAACAAATCTGTCAAGGCGCATATCATTAAAATCTATTCGGCGCTCTTTGGCTAGGCGCAGCGGAGCGTAAGCAGCGTAATTTCAGGGGCCGCTCCTATGCGGGCCGGCAGCGCCAGAGTTCCGAGTCCTCGATTCACATAAAGGCGCGACACCTGCTCGGCCGCATGTTGATTGCCTTGCGTAGTGGCCCCTATCGGCAATTGATACTGGCCTGCAATAAAGGTGGTCATGAATCTTGCTGGATTGATGGACCTGTGGAGAATTTCTATATTCACCTGGCCGCCATGCGTATGACCTGCGAGAGAAAGCTCGATGCCCAACTCTGCGGCTGCGTAGAATGTGTTGGGATTGTGCGATAGCAAGATGTTCGGAACATCTCGACGTACAAGCTGTTCGATCGCCCTCAGCGAAGGCATTCTCGATCCGGTGAGTTGGACACCATGTTGGTAATCAACTCCGATGAGGTTGAATCTGGCTCCGTTCCACGCAAGTTGAACAGCCGCCCGTCTGAGCAGGCGCATGCCGTATTGCTGAAACAACTGCTCGGCCTGATCTTCTGCCCCGGCATAGATTTCGTGATTGCCATTGCAGCCCCATATGCCCAATGGCGCTTTGAGAAGCGCGAGTTCGGCTATGCAAGCCTCGAGCGGATCGCCGCGGCTGCTCAGGAAATCTCCAGTAATGACCGCCATATGCGCGCCAAGATTGTTGGCCGTTGCAACCGCTCGGCGAAGTTCGCTGGGCGGCAGAGAGTCTCCGATGTGGATGTCACTGAGTTGAAGAATGCGCAGACCGTCCAGAGCGGTTGGCAGATTCGCCATCGGAAGTTCTACGGGCACAACTTGAAAAGAAAGGCGCTCGAACGCATATCCATATAGAGCCACGGCGAATGGCGCACTACCTACGACAGTGATCGCGCGCCTGAGCATCGAACGACGATTGGGATCGGCGGGGATGTGCGAGCGGGATGAGGAGACACGCCCCAATCTGATGAACGGCCATGCCACGAGACGCAGAGCGAGTATACACAGGCAGGCCAGCGTAGAAGAAATGATCCAAAGCTGAACAATAGAAGCGAAGTTGCCACTTATCGCCGGCGGCAGAGGCCGCATTGAAATGCGGTCGAAGAGGACGATCGCCATCAGGACAATTGCAATAAGCAGAAGGATGTTGGCAATCCATCGAATGCTGCGTTGCTTCGCACTCCATATCAGGCGTATGGCTCCGGAGATCCAGAACCATTGCGGACCTGCCAGAATGCTGACTAGAAGAATGCGGCGAAGAACGACGATCAACATGTGGATTACCGAGCAGCGGATTACTTCGCGCCCAATTGCTTCTGGGCGAACTCCAGAAAGTAAGGCCAATTCGGAGCCGGAGTATGGCCGTACCGATGTTGACGAAACGCGATGCGGCCAGTGTTGACGAAGGTTCCCATCGACGGGAAGGTCGTGGTGCCAAGGCCTTCAACGCCGAGAAGTTTCCACGCGGGGCTTGCAGCAACAGCAGCAATGAACATACCCTGCGCGTCTTGCCATGCGTCGCCGGGCGCGTATTCAGGGTCGGTGATGAGCGCTCCGCCGCCGATGAACACCGGACGCGGAGCAACGAGTGCGATGAACTCGTGACTGTCAACAGGCATCTCGTTTGCAGAATGCCCGACTGCGCAGTAACGAAGGAAGTTGCCGGCGAACCAGTGGAATTCCTGATCGCCGCAGAGATTGCCCATTGTCTCGCCGTAGTTGCGGCGGTAGAGATCCGCACCGCCCGCACCTGAGGAAGAGATAAAGCCGATGGCTATTCGAGGATCGTCGACCATGGCGACCAGTGCGGCCTTGCCTCCGCGCGAGTGGCCCATAACGCCTATCTTCGCGCCGTTGACATCGGGATCAGTCTGCAGATAATCGACGATGCGGCTGTCAGCCCAGGCCCACGCGCGGAGTACGCCCCAGTCATCGAGAGGGCGGGGTTGGCCGTGATTGACCAGTCCGATGATGCCTTTGTCGAGTCCCGCACCATTGTCGGCCTGAACTTCATTGGAGGCACGCGCCACGAATCCCCAGCCCGCCTGAAGAAGGAACTTTGCCGAGTCTGGCGGATCGGCAGGCATGGCCATGCGGTGAACCACCTGCCCAGGTGCAGCAGGACGCGGTGTGAAGTTGAACGGGCGCAGCGTGCCTCCACCGATGATGACTGGAACCTTGGTGCCGCGAGTTGAAGCGGGCGTTACAATGTCGGCCGCGATATCAACCGTGATGGCGGGATAGGCGCTGTTATCGACGTGACCCACGATGTGCTTGACTACAGCAGGCACACCCGCAACAGTTGTCTCCTTTGTGTTCTTGACCTTCCACGTGACAGATGGAATGTGTGCGGGATATTTGCCGTAAACATTTTCCGCGAACAGGTCGAGAAGTTCTTTGCGGCGCTCAGACCACTGGGCAGCCGTGGCCACTTTCTTGCCGTTTTTCATCTCAAGTAAGGCAGGCAAATTGGGATATGGATTCGCCTTTGATTCATCGTAGTTCGCGTTACCGGGCTTACCGATGTCATAGGCAGTTGCGGGCGGCTGCATCGCCGTAATGCCAAGCAGCTTAATTTCGCGATTGCGCTCTGCGGCAGACCCAGCAGAAATGGCCGCGCGCTCTTCAGCCGTAGGCATGCGCGGCGCTGCAGGAGTAGCGGTGCCAGCCTGCTGTGCATATATGGTTAATGCGCCAACGGCGAGAAGCGTGCCCGTGAACAGAATGCGGTGCTTGAGCATGGCGATGATCCTTTGGTGAGTTACAAGTGCCGGCCCTTAATTACGCCGGGACTTTTGCTTCAGGCCAATAATGAAAATTGCGGAAGGTCGCTTTGCCGCTTCCGCAGGCGTAGAGTGCAGGGCGAACGTCGAGAAATCCGCCGAGTACATTGTGGTGCATGCCGGAGATTTCAGCGGAATCCTGCGTGCGTTGCCAGGGCTTGCCTGGGACGCGAAGATAGAAATCAATTTCCTGATCGTCGCTCACAATGCGGAGCGTGGCGCGAGTGGCACCCTTCTCCTGGTGTGTGTGCGTGGATCCGCTTGCGAGACGCGCGCTTATCCCGTCACGGTTGATGCGAATTGCAGTGGAGTGTTCGGAGTTGTAGAAGAGCGTAATGCCGCCTTCGCAATCGGGTTCAACTTCAATATCAGCTTCAACGGTGTAAGAATGCCCGCCGACCGCAGTGGTCATGGGCGATGTGTCGCTGATGGATTTGCCTTGCGCGTTGAGAACGAGTGCGCCTTTGCCGGTTGTGAAGCGCGCTGGATCGTACTCATGCCAGAAGCCCCATTGCAGGCCAAGTTCAGCAGATGTGAAGTCGTCCGATGGATCGGGGAACGGCTGCTGATGCGCACCGGACACCGGCATGGGAAGAACGGAGTCGGCATTGACGCCGGCAGGAACGCGGAACCATCCGTCGTCGGTCCACTCGATCGGCAGTAAAAGCAGCTGGCGGCCGAGTGCGCGATAGCCATTTTCGTAAGCATGCACGGTCATGTACCACTTGCCATCAGGCGTATCGACAAGGCGGCCATGGCCAATCGAAAGCCAGCGATCGTTGCGCGAGGGTGTGTGCGCGATGGGGTTGTATGGCGAGTACTCCCATGGACCGTCCGCATGGCGACTGCGAGCGCTTACGACAGCGTGGCTGGTTGCGGGGCC
>Ga0157374_10002871_pt1 | contig 14454 bp, 17 predicted proteins | sample M25metaG_FD_115308 | JGI IMG/M metagenome (GOLD analysis project Ga0157374, IMG submission 115308) | Miscanthus rhizosphere microbial communities from Kellogg Biological Station, Michigan, USA - M2-5 metaG | ecosystem: Host-associated > Plants > Roots > Rhizosphere > Soil | place: USA: Michigan...
ACTTCTTGACATGACTCCTTCAAATTCTTTCCTTATCTCGTTGTTGACAACATACACAGTACCACCCACAACAATACTTTCACTTTCAGACCTTTTCATCATCAAAATGATGGCTGAAAGAAATAACGATGGGAACCACACCTTTTCTCTTCTTTTTTGCTGTCGACTCACTGTCTCTTCCCTTGATTTGTTTCCTTCTCTTTCTTGTCATGATCGTTACTGTCATTTCAAAGACCAAATTCAAGTCTTGATGATGTCTACTTCCTCTCGCTTTACTTACTTCATTATTTGTCTCACGGACTTGTCTTGGATTCAATTTTTCACATACGAATCACTGACACGATAACACGCACCTAACATGTTCGACATGATCTCATGCTTCGCACACGTCATGATGACTGCTTTTCATCATCATTTGTCTTGTCTTTTCCTTAACATGGCTTAAATGGTTGTTTCTCTAGTGATCCATCCTCAAGCAATTACTTATTCCTCTTAAATACTGGTCGGTCACAACAACAAGAGACAATTGAGGGAAAAGTGAGTGAAAAGATCATCATGAAACACACGATACTCACGATCAACTTAGGAGACAAAAGGAGAACTGAATATTCAAACTCGTGATTCTCACTCATCCTTTGTGTTTCAAGTGAATAATGAAGGAAACCTCAATGAAGAGAGACAGGAAATTAAAGAAGTCGTATTTGAACCTTTTCTTGTCTTATTGTGACCGTCAACTTGCTCTGATTCACGTAATAATCCTTCAACCAAAACTCAATTTCTACTTCAAATAAAGAGTGACTTTAATTTCTTCTTAATTTAAATATGAATGAATATCAACATCATTCAGACTCATGAACAAAGTAAAGTCCACGGAAGGCTTCTTGAAGTGAACGAAGGCAGGGATACAGAATCGAAAATCCTCCGGCAAAGGCTGCCTCATCAGGAACAGGATAACGAGAAAGGTATCCTTGCGATTCCAAATCCTGTATCGAAGGACATGGTGGGCCATTCAGTCTCACCAACTCTGGCTCATACACATAGGGTTCGTCTTGAACAACTGCAGCATTAGGTTGGAATAGATTGGATCCTCTTCCATACTCGATTCCAGTGGAGAACTTGCCTGCCTGTTTGTCTCGTTGTCTGATGAGAAGGAGTTGCATTTGTTCCTGTTCTTCCTGCTGAGCCAGTTTTTTCTTCTCTGCATCAAGTAATCTCTTGGCTTCGTCGGAATGATTTGCCAAGATTTGTGTGGCAGGAAGTTCGTAGTTCATGAGTTTGTCTACCAAGTCCTCCTTGGCTTTATTCTTTGTTCGAGTCAATTGGACTTCACTATCTAACTGGAGGCCGTGAGTCTTCTTAAATAAAGCCAATTCCTTTTCCATTTCAAGCTGATCATCAATGAGCTCCTCGTCCTTAGACTTCTTTCCTCGATTCTTTGCAATCAAGTCAGAGTTGTCTTTCTTGTAGACTTCGATCCTTCTTTTCGTGGCTTCAATGTTGATGTCATTGGCAAGATTATAGATGATCTCTTCCACTTGTTCAAGGTAGTCATTGTATTCCCGCAGAGAACTAAAGTCTTCCTCCTTCTTGTTATAGTCCTTGAGGATCTTCTTACGAATGTCCACCTCCTTCTCAATGAATGAGTCCTGGAAGACTTGCAGTCTAAAATTAACCCTCCGAAGTGATGTCTCACATGTTGGACATGGACCAGATCCCTTGACAAAGAGCAGGTCGACACAGGTCTCGCATAATCCATGTCCACATGAGTTAACCATCAACTTGAGGGATGGGTTCCTATATTTGGTGGTCTTACATCGGGGACATATAATGTCATCCATTCCATAGAAATTAAAAGTTGAATGAAAATCAGCTGAAGTTAGACAGACAGACTGCGCACAACCCCTTGACTTGAGAATCAGGTGTTGAGTTGTATTCCTGCCAACAAAACAAAACTTAATTTGATTCATTGATTGTCGTGATTTCACGGTTATGTCCGTGACAACCATCAAATTAACATTCATAACTGCATGATTACTTCGCTTAGTCTTTGATTGTTTGGATCTCTTTCTGATGGAAAAATGATTGAAATCACGGCCAAGCTATTTCGTGGTCCCGTCTACTTTACTTCACAACAAGTCAAGTGTTTTGTGACCTTTAAAAATGTCCTGACTGATCAAGAGACGAGGGATTCCAAGGAACAGAGCAGGTTAGTGTTGCCTTAATCCTTTCATGACTAAAGGGATCAAAATCACCATCAAAGAGAGCATCATTAAACCATGTGGTTGCATGGCTTGGAATTGTATTCTTGGCCAGACATTTGCATTACAAGTCTAACAAAGAATAGAATGAGTGGGTGTAGTTAACTTGGTATTCTAGAATTGGAAACAAAAGTTGGCAGCTAATGATGATGACACGACTGACTTGTCTTACCTTAAAATGATGATGAAACACTTTTATTTCCTCAGTTTAGTTTAGTTTTGTCGGGTAACTTGCCTTGTCTTTCTAACTGCCTTCACTTTCTTTTTTGTAGCTAATTAACCTGCTGTTTTTGGGCATCATCATCACTTTAATTTATTTTTGAGTTTGTTGTTGCAAAACAATGCTAATGACAAAGGTTTTCATCCATTTCATATGCAGTGTTGAATTGAGTTGACTTGCATGGATGATAAAAATGAAATGAACCCACGTTAATAACCTCTTTCTCTTTCGAAGGTCTGTCTCCAACGAAATGTTAGCCTGGTCTGGAGTCCAGATTTACTGTCACTGTTGTCTGGACGATTCAAGGGTGCACTTCCTGCCAGACAGGATGGCTGTAGACACCACTTCTACTTCCTCTGACACTTCATTTAATCCCTGCAGGAATGAAAAAGGCCACCTAATTTTCTCCACTCAAACCAAGATTCTATTCTGTATGCTATCTCTCGCTCCCAATGAGTCCAAGACCTTTGTCTACACAGAGAGCATTCCATCCCACTCCCCACCCTCATACTATGGCACTTCTGTCAAGTACCTCTACAAGTTAACAATTGGTACTCAAAGAGTAAAGGAAGGAATACATTTGCTTCGAATCCCACTTAGAATACTCCAGATTCACTCTGACATTCAAAAGGGCTTGAATCTCAGTTTGAATGACAAAATGAACCGACTTAATTTCGATGAGACTGGTGATGTTTCGCCAAAAATAGAAGTAGAACAAGGAACGGGTGCAGACAGTCCTTTAACAGAGGAAGACATGTTAAATATTGTGATTGACCAACTGGACAGTCTGACTGCTCGAAAGAACACAAACAGCTACGTCATTACTAATCCGTCAGGACAGGTAGGCAAGTTTTGTCTCCTTAAATCGAGTTTCAAACTGGGAGAGGATGTGATTGGAATCTTCAATTTTTCCGAAGCATCTGTTCCTTGTGTTCAGGTAAGACAATCATTTCATTACGTTTCGTGTTAGCATTCCATTTCCCTACTTTTTATCTCTTGATGTCTTGCAGTGATTATCATGCCAAGGGATGGAATTCCTTTATGTTTGACCTCATCTTCATCTTAATAACGAACCTTGTCTACTTGTTAACATGAATGATCTTGATTGTCCTGTAACCACTTCCTTCTCACTTTCTCTTTATCTTCAGTTTTCAGTTTCCCTTCAAAGCGAGGAGTTGATTTCGGAAGACTGTAGGATGAAGGCTGCTTCTAGACAATTGAGTGGAGGACCACTTGTTAAGACCACTCACAGTCGTTTCCACGACTTTTGTCTTCATACGGAATCTTCTCAAGTCATCCTTCCCATACCTTTGACCATAACACCTGCCTTCCAAACCAATATCGTATCTCTCACTTGGAAGCTGCACTTCGAGTTTGTTACGACTAAAGCAGACAACTTGGTTCAAACTATCCTTCCAGATTCTCAAGGATACATGACTAAGAGTCCTGCTCATTTAGATGTTCAAACCATGGTCTGGGATCTACCCCTTCTCATCCACCCTAATCATCCGGTCACAGTAGCTCGAGGTCTTCAATTACCTGCCTGCAGTACACTCATTGTTTAGAAAAATTAGCACTTGATTTCAAAGGGATTTTTAGTTTAGTTATACATGTTTCACATTCTAATTTGCTATGAATGAAGGGATCGAGTGATAACGTGTTATCGCCAGCATCATAAATGGTCTGGTCCTCCTTGCTGTTAATGGAGATCAAGTGCGTTAATCAATTACGTGATTCAAAGTAAGGATTCAATAAATGAATATCATGTTCATCATTAATCGTGAGGCAGACATACCTGAATGACTTCCATTTCAAGTGAAGAAAGAGGTTTACGAAGGAATCGTTTGGGAAGGAACTCTTCATCCATTCCTGACCCACGAGGTGTGGATCCAATTGAAGGACCTGAAGAGGCAGATGCATCCCCTGAAAGTGAACCGACTTTAACTGTAAGTACAAGTCCAGTATCGAATGCAATCAATGAGTGCAGGAGAGGAAAATAATGATTAGGGTAAGTATTAAGTAAAGAACTAAAAAGGTTTGATTGGATTCAGTCTTTTTAGTTTCGAGGAAAGAAATTTAAGTGAATTTAACAAGAAAAGTAAGAAGGATAGAACAAGGAATCATGCGGTTTTAAGTTTAAACTTTTTTGTCGGACTAAAATGAAATGAAACGGATCGAAGACAGATAGATGTTCTTGCCACTCATTCAATGAATGGAGAGGTGTAATCTTCTCTCACTTGCCTTGAGTTACTCGGAGGCTTCCTTTCCTGAATTTGATTAATGGCACATGAGCTTTCACGGCCTGAACAAGTCAAGTCATGGTTGGAAGGAAAGACAAAATAAAAAAATGAGTGTGAATCTAGTTCATTCCAAATGTTAGTGATGAAGCCTCTCATCATCTTAGGACACATGACATGAAGGTGATAAACAACAGTAGAAATGATTGATACTGAGGCTCAATTTAATGCCAAACCTGATCAGGTACTTGACCTTACCTTCCAGACAACTGATGACGTGGACATGACGATCTGTAATGAATCCAAATAAATTCCAAGAATAGTGTGGGAGAGAAATGAAGGCAGTGTTAATGACGACATTTAGAGTAATAAAAGAGACCACAATCGAGAGTAAATTTGGTCAATGACTTCCGCGTATTTGACACTCAGTTCCCACACAAAACGAGACATCTCAATCTCACATAACAATGGACACCTTCTCTCATGTTTGACTAACAATGTTTGCTGATACTTTTTTGTCAAACAAAGAGAAGAAAAGGGTAAATGAAATGGGTGTCCATTCTACTCCTACTCATTTCGTTTTCAATCTTGTTTTTCTTTCTTCCGGATGAGAAACCTACCTCAAGAGAAGATTCCTTGAAATTCAAGAGAGAATTGAAATACAATAAAAACCGGAAGAAAAAAGAGATGAGATTTAGAGGACACAAACAGAACCATCTGATTCTGCTCAAAAGGGGTCGAATAGAAAGTGAAACTTGTAGTTTAATACTCGAATCTTGACTACAGAACTAAAGTACAGAACAAGACTACACAGACTAGTTGTTGTCGACTGCTCTAACACTTTTACTTTCATCACTAGATTATGTGCACTCAGCACTTCTCAAGGGATTTTCTACTTCTCTTTCATTTTGGTTGCTCTCCTTATTCGAGTTTTTCCTCTTCTTGTGATGAATGAAATATCAGGCATATGTGACAGACTTGTAGGACTTGCATTTGCTTTCTTTGTTTCTGGATCTTGTTCTCAACAAGAAAATCGATCAACAACATGATGCTGATGCTGAAACAGCAACTACCTTAGCAATATCCCTTGTTTCAACCGAATAATCTCCTTTTCCCACCATCATTTCATCAAAACAAGGATGCTTGACAGACAAGACAGAATTTTATTGAAGGATCCATAAATGTTTCATGTTTGTTTGTTGTACTGACTTTTCTCCCCCATTTTTCTTATCTGGATTGAAATGAGAAAATGCTTGCTTGACAAACGATTCTCTTTTACAATGAATCGTCCTCATCATTTGTTTAGTTCATAAAGCAATAAATCAGGAAAGAATTGATGCATTTCTTCCTTGAGATACTGTTATTGCTTTATGGCAGAGATAATGGTTACACATTTGAAGTCTCAAGTCCATTTTTTGTTATGCACTCTTTGCATCCTTCAGACCCTGGTCAACTACTGAGACGATGACACCGTAGGTTTTCTTCCAGGCTTCAGTGGCGAAGGAATCCATTTGAGAACCCAGTTTATTTTGTAAGACTCGTACGATAACTACTCCCAGGTTCACAAACATTGAGTGGTCGATGCCTTTCTTGCCATGGTTTAGACCCTGCTTCTTGAGCATCTCAACCAGAACCTCAGGATCGTCCAGGTTGTCTACCAATGAAGTAATAACGTATAAGACATTGGTCGCATGAGCCAGGACTTTTTTGTTTCCACGGATTTCAGACAAAGGAATGTCCTTCAGTGACGGGAACAGAGATTGATAGGATGGGTTTTCTCCGAAAAACCTGCAATGAATTAGGAAAAACAAGTAAATAACAAGTTCTCATGGATTTCTCGAGTGTCTGTCAATATTTTCTTCAATTCAAGGCTTTTAATGAAAAGCAGTAAATTCCACTTACAATTCAAAAACATCGAACGAAACTTCTTTCAAGTTTTGTTTCGCGACAGACCATGTCTCTCGCACAACTTTCTTTTCTCGAGGAGTTAGTCCTGTCGCAGGATCGGGAACATCTTCGAGAGATGACATGATGGTACAACAAGTTGCAAGTTAGCTTTTAGTCGAAGAAACACCTACGTTTCAAGAGGAGAGCAGTATGATTCTGACACAAGATTTTTCCTTCCACTGACTAGTTTCGTGAGAAAACGAGGAAGAAACACTGACATGCGTCATTCCAACTCTAACAAGTTATCTTGACTTGACTTGTTTCCACAGATAAATCAAAATCTTTGGAATTATCTGTCTTTTGTTTGCTTCTGATGGTCATTCTATTTTAGATGCTTTTCAAGTGAAGGCAGAAATAAGACAATAGTCATCATTTTGATGTCACAAAGTTTCGCCCAACTTTTGGAAAAAATGACATGATTTATTTTTTTAAACAATTGACGTGGTTGGTGGTGACGGTGACATACAAACAATTAAAACTTGATAGACTCACTATACTTAGCCAAAAGGAAGAGACATACGACCCCAGTTAAAATGCCAATGTTCTGAAGCAATAGGACCCACAAAGTTTCACGGACACCCTTCTTGGAGGCTACTTCGACTGCTGCAGTTAATTCTCCCATCATGTCCACCAGAGCAATGTAAAGGAACATGCCTCCTGCCAAAGCAAAGATATATGTGGGGCCAATATCACCGAATACAATGCCTAGAATCATTCCAAGGTAACAGGTACAGGCACTAAGAAAATTGTATCCTACAGCCTGCTTGACACTCATTCCAGAAGCGATTAGTACGGCAAAGTCTCCCAATTCATGAGGAAACTCTTCACAAACAACTGCGAGACAAATACTAATTCCTGTCAACGGGCTCTCATTAAAGGCTGCTCCGATGGAAAGGCCGTCAATAAAGTTGTGAAGGCCGTCTCCAAAAATAATCATCCAGGCAACTGTCGCGATCTTCTTGCCATGTGTGTTGTGGTTGTGACCATGATTGTGATTAGATTGGTTTGGGGGTGGATGCGTGAAGGTTCCACTGGCAGAACGAACTCGAGCTTCAAGAGTAGCATGTTCTCCATGACTATGATGAGAGACATAGGACATCTTCCTTTCAGGAGGATAAGATTTGCAAACACCATGACTTAATCCATTCTCCGTGGGATGAAGTGCCACTTCTTTGCCGTCAACAGATTCAGGTTCAGTCGACAGAATATTCATGATTCGCTCAGACCAGTAAAACAGATAAATTCCGATCCAAATCATCAATGCCTTCCAAAGATAATCATGCTTTGCTTCCGAGTCAAACAGACCAAATGCTTGAGGTATTAAATGGAATATACCAGAGGCTACAAGGGATCCCACTGCCAGTCCTTCCAAGAGGTTTAGGGCACTCAAGTATGATGAGTTACTTAAAAATGGAACAACTAGTACCCCGACCAGGGAAGTACAACTGATAATGGTGACTGAGAAGAAGGCCAGACCCCATACAACTGCCCGAGAAGGCTTGTTCAAGTTGTCAGAAATTGGTACACGATTTGTTTGAACAAATTTGGTTCCACAGGAAGGAATCATTGATTGAGCCAGGAGTACTGGACACATGTCGACAATGGCATCTCCTGTAGTTGGACTATTGCTTGGACTTAGTCTGCCGTAGAGGTCGACAAGGGTAGAAGGAGATGGACATGAAGTGATTGTATTGCAAAGGTATTCGAGCTGTTCTCTCTGACCTCCCTTCTCTTTCAGGTACAAACTGGCAAGAGAAGAACAATTGTTGGAGGAATAGTCTTTGGATGGCTTGGCATTAGTTAAGAACCAATTGAGTGATTCCTGAGTCAGTGGAGAAGAAAGATTCTCGTGATAGTCCTTCCACAGGAAAAATGACATGGTTGATGTGAGATCGCTTTGAATGGCCGCCTCAAGAACCCCGGCCTCAAGAACCAAGAAGAACACCAGTAGAGATGGAATGTGAGACATGATTAGAGTGAAGAAATGAAAGACTCAGATTATCTTTTCTATGAAAATGACTCCCTGATCAAACAAAGTTATTGTTGTGACAGAGACAGACAGAGATTCCGAGAAAAACAAGTCTTGAAGGATCCAGTTCTTCTTGTCCTCATTATTCTTGCTCCTGTTCTATCCGTGTCCATGTCATGTCTCAGGCTTTACTTAGAGATATCTAATCTTTTCATTTCATGCTGACGATCAAGTATATCTGTCTCTACAGCTGTCACTTGAGTTTAACCCGTATCATCTCTTGACACATGATTTTCGGGGGCGAATCCTCACTTCACTTGGGATCGAAGTGACCATTCATTCATTGGTTTAATTTCTTTATTTCCTTTCATTCATTCATTGGAGAGAATCAGTTAGAAATGTCAAATTATAATGAATAGAAAGAGATGGGAAGACAATAATGCTAAAGGTCCTCTTGTTACACAAGTTAAGTGGAAAATGAGAAAATACATGAGAATGGAAAGTTGGAACAAGACATTATCTCGTGTGATATGTCTTGTAGGCTGGTATTTGGAAGACAGCAATATCATGGCCATTTAGGCAGCTTCTCAATCTTGGCCTGTTCGGCCTGAGTGTTACTCCTGGCCAACAACAAAGTGTGTCCGTATCCACAGGCGACACTTGATACGTAGATGCCGTCGAGAATCTTCATTTCCTGGGGTGTCGTTGATGACTTGGCTTTGGTCTCTCCATAACCAAGTTCTCCATATGTAGGGCTCGGACCCCAAGAGATGACCGAGTTGTCAGCACAGACGACAATGGACTTGTTTGCATGAGCAATTGATCGTATGCTCCATCCACTCAGATCCTGGACAGGCTTGGGATACATAGTGGCTTCACCACTGCTCTTGGTTTGACCCCAGAAGTAAAGAAGGCCACTCTCGTCCACAGCAAGACTGCTTGTGGATCCACAACAAATCTTAACTGCTCCTCTCCTGCTGTAGTCGAACGACTTGATGTTTCGTGGGATCAACTCATTCTTTGTCTCACTGTGTCCAAGTCGACCATACCCTGCGAATCCCCATGAGAAACATCTCTTCTTTGAGTCCACACAGAGAGCATGGTTAACTCCGGCTGCGATCTCTTTCACATTCACGTCTTCAACAGGAATACTGTGTCCGTCACGAGTTTTCTCAACGAAAAGGACGACCCTTCGAGGAGAAGTCTCGCAATGAAAGGCAATCTTGTTCCCTGAAGTAAAGTACTTTCCTTCTGAATTGTGACCAAGTTGACCATACTCTGGAGACCCAAAGGTGTACAGGTTGCCAAACACGTCAACAATCATGCTAAACTCGCCTCCACAGACAACACGGACGACTGGCTTTCCAGTGTAAGAAACCTTTGTAGGTGAAGTAACTTGAGGACTTTGGTTACCGACACCCAGTTGACCCATAGTGTTTGCCCCACAGGAGTACACAGTGCCCTTATCAGTCAAGAAAAGGGTGTGAGACTTCCCAGTCGAAGCAGCCACAATGTTCTCTCCTTCAAGAGCCTTGACAATTGTGGGTTCATTCCTTGTGACCATGTCTCCGTGACCGAGTTGACCCTTGTCATTCCTTCCCCATGTCATGACCTTGCCTTGAGAGGTAATGATGACGGAATGACATGAACAGCATGAGGACACAACCTGTTTAATACTTGTCGTGTCAGACCAAACATGTGGTCCCCAAAGGTTCTTGATCTCCGACGATGCAGTTCCATTCTTGGCAGACTTGGGAAGTTCCTTCCGTCCAATGAGATCCCAGTTGGTTCCTCCACAGATAAGTAGCCGACCTCCTTCCTCTTCCTTGACTTGCTCTGTGACATGACATGAATCGACGGCTTCAGTCTTGTTGTGTCCGTTTCCAGATTCAGTTTCCTTGACATCACCTGCTTCTGACTTGTGCTTCTTGACATCAACGGCGACCTCCTCGTCTTCGACCCCTCTTCGACCTGCCATGTCCTAAATCGGTTTAAATCGGTTTAAAACTTTGGTTGAGAAAATGAATGAACGAAGGAGGAGCTGCTGAACAAAGACAATGACAGGGATGACAGGGGGCGCACTTTCACTGAAAAATCATTTCTATTTTAAGTTTTCATTCATAACTTTCTTTCCTGTTTTTTCTTTGTTTTTTGCGACATAAACTAACTAATGAATGGGAGTAAAAATATTATTGTAATTTCACACAGTCATGTTGCACAAGTTCCGATCACACACGAGTTACGACATTTAAAACAGATTCGATCTTTTATTTATTTAATTTTCTGTCATGTAATGTCATACAAGAAAGTTAAGCGAACATGTTTGAGGAATACAATGATGAGATGGAACTCCATGTCATGGACTGTCCAGAAAAATCGACAAATGTCTTCTGTAAATCAAAAAAGTACATGAAATGTAGCAACATTGAAGCTAACAATTTCTCATCAACAAGATTCCTTATCGATATTTCTATTCTTATGTCATGTAAAGGCATTTGTTTCTCTTATTCTTATTAACGTTAAGATGAGAATGTGTTATTACGAAGCCCTAACTAATTTACAATTAATTGTCAAGCCTATCGAGGGAATTCTTAAAGTTTGGCTGTGACACCGGTTTCAATTACGAAGGATGTCAGGCAACTTGTTCCTTCATCAACAGTCGATCTAATTTATATTGAATGTGCAAGTACTTCTCCTAAACGAGTTGCCATGTCATTCTGGAAACAACGAAAGGAAGTAAAGTAGCAGTTGAAACCCTCTGAACAGATAAAGGATGGCAGCGAGAGATCAGCAGTATATGTTTAGTTGTTGATGAAATTGAAACAAACAAGTCCATAAGAAAACTCTCAGTCATCATTTGTTGTCTTTATCCCTTGATTAGTAAGAGGTTTCAATAGGCTCTCCATGTTGATCCAGTTGTTTTCTCTCGTCATTGTTTGGTCTCTTCACTTGTCAACTCATCATCATCAGGAAGCGGATTTCCCTCTGATTTACTTCCAGGCAACATAAGAACCAAATGGCCTGGCATAATTGGTTCCTCGAAATAATTGGATGGAGGATGAGGTATAGGGAAGGTACTTGTAGTCAATGAATGAATATGAAAAGGATTTGCATGATTAAGTCGCTGGGGAGCAAGTGTTTTCTGGTGTAAAAGAAGAAGGATAAAGTACTTCGAAAAATGTCGTTGTCATGTTGAGTTCAGATCAAAAATTGTGGCCTAAACCATGTCTTCGGCACTTCTGCTCTTCTCCCTTAGGTCACCCGTAACCACTTCAACAAACTCGGTGGTCGCGATGTCATTTTGAGAAGTAGATTTGGAGGTTCTCTTGTGAATAAGTCTTGGTGAACCACCATTGGATTGAGTCTGTTTCGGGGATTCCTTTCCCTGTTGAGGACCACAACATGTCTGGTTCACACAGTTACCCGTCTTCTTAGGGCAGTCAAGGACACAATCATTGGCACTATCATTTTCTCCCTTGACCTTGTACTGCAAAATCCAAGAAAAGAAAACAAGAAAAGAGATAAATTCAAGGAATTACGTTATCGTCTCAAGACTCACCTCATTCTCATTTTCCAAGTCTACAAACTCGGGTTGGATGGTTGTCGAGTGGATACCTTCATTATGGAAGAACTCCTTGACCTTCTCTGCGATTTGCATGTAGTCGTGAAGGTTGTGGCAGCGAATGTGAGCAGAGGCAATAATTCGATCTCCGGCCAACTGCCAGACATGGAACTCGTGTACAGCCAACACACCGTCGATCTGTTAGAGTAATTCAATTATTAAGATTGAGATCAAAAGGTAACACACTTTGCATGGCAATCTATTCTTTTCAATCTTTAACATCAAAGAGCCTGACAACAGAAAAAAGAAAAGAATGACGATACAACATAAACTGACCACAAGGAACTCATTCCAGAGACAGACAGACAAAACAATAGAAGGGAAAAAAGAGGTAAAAATAAATATAAAAAGGAATCAATTACTTCTTGAAGGAGTTTCCTCTGAAGAGAATCAATTTGAATATGAGTAGGAACCGTCTGAAGTAGAATCATGGCAGACTCAACCAAGAGACCCCATGTCGAGTATAGAATGATAGAAACCATGATGACAGAGAGGGTAGGGTCCACATAATCTCGGTACTCGAAATCAGTAAACATGATGACACAGGCAGAGACACAAACAATGACAGATCCCAGGGCATCTGCCAAGACATGAAGGAAAACTCCTCTCATATTCATTTGAGAGGCTCCTGAGGGAACAGCCTTCAGAGAAATTGTGTCAGATTCCGATGATGTCTTTGTCAAGGGTTGAGGAGATGCCTCTCGAGAGCAAACATCTACATCAGGAGTCAAGTGGTTCGAGTGGTCATGATCGTGCTCATGGTCGTGATCATGGCCATGGTCGTGTAGCTTCTTGGGGCCGTGTGAGTGTGAGTGTGAGTGTCCGTGTCCATGACTGTGCCCATGATGGTGTCCACCTCCATCTGTAAAGACAAAAATTATGACCATGGATTCTAAGCAACAAGAATGACTTTTGAAAATTAATGCATCATTGAATGCCTGCTCATTCTTGAGTCAAGAAGGTCAGTGACAACAACTACATCATGAGTAACAATCAAAGGAAACAAGTGAATTAACAAGAGGATGTCACGCAAAATGATAGTCAATTAAAAGGACTTCTCATTGACGTCCTTGGATTTGAAGGATCATTAAGTTCGTCTACATCTCATGACCGGTAACTTCTAAACTAACAAATTGACTTACCCTTAAACATGTAGAGCCCAATAACGTTAACGATGAGACCACAGATTCCAACCCCGAGAATGAGACAAGGTTCGTGAAGTTTCTCTGTTTTGTAGAACCTCTTGAGTGATTCGACAAGAATCGAGAAACAGAGGGCACATAGGAAGACTGCATTGACTAGGGCTCCCAGTACTTCAGCCCTGGCCCACCCAAAGGTGTTCTTGGACCACTTCTTGGGGGACATTCTAACAGAGACGTAGGCGATGACTAGAGCAATAACATCGGACAACATGTGGAATGAGTCAGCTACCAAGGCCATCGAATTGGTAACATAACCCACAATGATCTCGACCAGAAAGAAAACACTGGTCAATAAAAGCATGAACATTAGTCGATGTCGAGCCCCTTTATTTGAGTGACCCATCTTGATGTCTTGGATGTGTTAGTGGTGGGTGAGCAGGTCGTCTAAGACACTAATCGTGTCTGAGACGGAAGCAGGAGATGATCAAAAAATGACAACTACAAACTGCGAGACATGAACATGAACATGAAACATGAACAGAAACACTTGAATGAAAAGATTGGAGGAGACTGACTTGAGAACCAGAATAAAAACCAGGAGAGCCAGCATTACTTCTCTCTTCTCTTACAGTCTTACAGGGCATGTGTGACTGACAAGCGCACTATCAAATCATGAATGAAACTTCTTCCAATGAAAACTTGTATTGTTTACTGCTCGGATTTTTGAGAGAAGGTGTCCTTGAAGAACTTTTTAAGATCCTTGGTGTTGTGAGCTCATTGGATTCTGAAAGAAGGACTTTTAATTGTCCTTAAAGAACTCAACATCACTTGAGGATCCTTGTTGTTGATGTAATAATTAAATGATAAGAGGTATCTCATGAAGGCAGTTTCGATTCTCGTTCTCGACATGCCGTCCGACTGAGTAGTCAAAAAGTTCATTTCAATATGAGTGAGTGTTTTGTCTGCAGAAAAGATGTTGTAGTTTTGGCTCTAACACTGCTATCCATGTTAATTGCATTGAAGGAGAGGAAGGATTTAACAGGGAAATCAAAGTAATAT
>Ga0157374_10002873_pt1 | contig 14450 bp, 8 predicted proteins | sample M25metaG_FD_115308 | JGI IMG/M metagenome (GOLD analysis project Ga0157374, IMG submission 115308) | Miscanthus rhizosphere microbial communities from Kellogg Biological Station, Michigan, USA - M2-5 metaG | ecosystem: Host-associated > Plants > Roots > Rhizosphere > Soil | place: USA: Michigan...
CGCGCCGACACCATGCACACTACGATCCAGAAAAGCGTCCGCCCCGCCGGCCAGCCATTCGCCGCCAGCACAGCCCCCGTCAACGCAAACGGCAACGCAAACACCGAGTGCTCCCACTTGATCATCTCCAGCGTCACACGCGTGTTGCGAAGAACGTTTTCCATCACCATCCATCTTAAATGCCAAGTGCGCCGAAAACTGCCCGGCGCACTCAACACTCGTCCTTTACTCCAGATTTACCGCTCGGCGCGCTGACCCGCAACCTGCAGATTGTTGACCACAGAGAACACTCCCGGGACGCCGTTAGCTCGGATCCCAGCCATGTCCTTGTCAGCCTTTGAATCGACCACGCCATTCAGCGTCACGTGGCCGTTCACAACCGTGATGCGAATCGTCTTCGCCGGATCGAGCACGTACTTGTTCAGTGGCCCATAACCGTAGATCGCGCGCGCTTCAGCCACCCGGATCTGGTCATCCATAGGCGAAACCGGAGCGACTTCAAGTTCATCAACCACATCGCGAACGCCCGGCGTATTCTCGACCAGCGAGACGGCCGAGTCCTTATCCGCAGGCCCGTAGACCGTTCCGCGCAACGTCACAACGCCGTTCTGAACACCAATCTCGATGTTGTTGAACGTCGTCGTTCCGTACCCGACACGATCGTAAGTCAGCTTCTCAGAAAGCTTCTGACGCAGCTTCGCGTCATTTACAATCTCGCCGCCGCCGCGCACTTCAATCATGTTGCGTACGGCGCGCACGTCCTTACGATGATGGGCCTTCTTGTCCGCATCTTCCTTGGTGCTGTAGAGAGCCACATCGCCACTCAATGTAACAACGCCATTCTGAACGGCAACCTGCACGCCGGAAAAGCGCTTGCTGTCGAGCGAGTGCTGCACATCTGCCTGAATCTGCGCGTCGCTGGCCTGCGCATGGAGCATTGGAACGAGGCCCAGAGCCGCTGCAAAAACTACTGTCTTCAAATAACGCATGGAACCTCCATTGTCCGTACATCGAACGACGGAACCATATATTTAGATGCGAAATCCCAGCAAAAGTCGCGCTACCGATAGCGCTTTCGAATGCGATAAACCACGGAAAACACACCCGTTTCATCCCTCGTCGCCACCAGCTGGGTGTTCTCGGTGACCTGGTATTGCACCTGGATCAACTGCTGCGCACTCTGGTTCACATTGGTCGCAAACACCAGCGTCAACTGCTTCGACAGCGGCTCCTGCACCGTGATCCGCGCAGTCGAGTTCCCCAGCGTCCCCACAAACGACGGGTCGATCTTCACCGACCCCGCCCCAAACAATTTACCCACGCGGTTTGACACCGTCGCATTCAAAGCTCCGCCCAGCAGCGCGCTCGTCGTTGGATCAGTCCCGGCCTGCACCTGCTGCTCCTGATAGATCTGCGCCTCTTCCTGCGTCCGCCCTAGTGCCAGCAGGTTGAAAATATCCGCCTCGGTCAACGGAGGCTCCGACCGATACGTCGGCTTCAACGCCGTGATCGTTCCGTGCAGCCCAATCGTGAGGTCGTAATTATTTACCCGCGCCGTCGCATCGAGATCGATGATCGGGTCGATCCGCACCGGATTCGTGAAGTAAATCGTCCCCCGCTGCAGCTCATACTTCGTTCCCGCAAACGTCGCACTACCGTCCGTAATCTGAATCCGCCCAAGCACCGTCGGCACCGCGATCGTCCCGCGAACAGTCAGGTCGACCGTCCCCGCCAGCTTCGCGTAAGAGTTCTGAAAATCGAGCTGCGGCGCACTCGTCACGTGAACATCCAGCCGAATCTTGTTCGCCGCAGAATTAGGATCAGGCGGAGCCGAAACTCCACCACTCCCCGCAAACGCCGCGAAGTCCACATCCGCGCCAATCCCAAACCGCGTCACCAGAACGTTGCCCGAAAGCTGCGCCGACTGCGGCCCTCCCTGCAGCCTGAACTGCGCATTCGCCGTAGCGCTAAGCCCATACAGCCGCACCCGAACCACATCACCCGTCGCAGTCAGATCAGCAAAAATGCCCTTCTGCTGATAGCTCAGCGACCCGCCAATCCGCAGCTTGCCGCCACCCGTCGTCGCAACGAGTTCCTTCACGTCCAGCCGGTTCTGGTTGAAAACCAGTGTCCCATTCATATCAGTAAGCCCATTCGGCACGCCATCGACCGCAAGGTTCACATGCACGAACTGAACATCACCACCCAACTGCGGCGTCTTCATCCGGCCATCCACAGCGACCTTGAACGTCACCTTGCCGGACGTGATCAAATCCGGATCGAACGTATGCGCCAGCACCATGCTGATGCTCCCGTCCGCGTTCAGATTGAGTGGCCCGCCGTTCGGATTCGCATCTCCGAAAACTTTCGCTGTACCGCTCACATGCAGGTCCGTTTCCTGACCCGTAATGTGCAACTGATCGACAGTCAACAATCCGTTGCGAAGGCTCGCACGCATCGGCTCCGCAGACTTCAACTCAACACCCTCTAGCTTCACATCGAAGTCGCTGAACTCAGCCGCTCCGGTCAGCATCTGTGGCGTAGCCAGCGGTCCCGTAACCGTAATCGTGCCGCCAATCGACGAGCTCCCCTTCACACTCCCCGGCGCAAACACCGCAATCGCTTTCGAAATATCGAACCCGGTCAGAGTCAACTTCGCCTGTGTCTCGTAGTTCCCCTTCAGCGAAGTCTGCCCATTGGCATTCACCTGCGCACCAACCAGCATCGAGTGCACATCGTAGAACACCGTCGACCCGGTCGAGTACGCCGTCGCGTTCAAATCCCCCAGCGACTTGCCCTCGACGACAATCTTCGCCAGGCCCACCTTCGCATGCAGGTTCGGCTCATCCAGCGTCCCATTCGCATCGGCGTTGATCGTCAGCACACCATCCGCATCAGGATTCGCCTTCCGCACCAAATCGATCTTCGACAGCTGCAAATTGCTGCCCTCGAGATGCGCCGCAATATGCCGGTTCTCAAAGTTGTAAGCACCGTTGCCCGTGACCGTCATGCCATGCGCCGCAATCAGGAAACGCGAAGCATTCACCTGCTGCCCTTGCATGGTCGCGTCCACTTCAACATTCTGGAAGCTCTCGCCGTACGCGACCCCATTCGCCAGCGTCACCTTCCCGCCGCCGGTAAGGTTGTTCACCGTGCCCGCAACATGCGCGTCAATATTCGCAATACCCGTAAGCTGCACCTTGTTCTGCTGCCCGGCCATCTGCAGCAAGTCAGCAGCCTGTGCGTTGGCCAGCTTCACACTCGCATCGACAGCCATACCCTCGTCCCACACATACGAAGCCGCACCACGCCTCGAATAAACCCGCCGCGGATGCACCGTTCCCGTTAAGTTCAGCACCGCCGTATTCCGCTTGATCGTCGACGAGGCCACGGCCACGCCCGTGCTCGGCGAATACTCCGCATCCGCAACCACGGAGTCGACCAGCACATCCGCCAGCGTCCCCAGTTTCACTTCGGCGTTGTCCGCGACCAGGTGTCCTTTCACATCCAGATTCAAAATCGGCCCCGACGCCGTCCCATTGAATCCGAGCGTCCCATGCAACACCACCGGCACTGCCGCGCTGCCCTTCTTGCCATTCGCTTCAAAGCCAAGCGTCTGCAGAAGCTGGTCGAACTCGCCAATATCGTGCGCCTGCAAGTCCACCTTCAGCGCCGTCAGCGGGTCGCCCTTATTCACCCCCAGCACGCCACTCGCATTCAGCACGGTCGCCGGAGTCTGCGCCAGCACCTTGGTAATGTTCACCACTTCGCGCCGCCCGTCATAATGCGCCAGCACCTGTCCGCTCACCGGCACATTGTTCACCGCGCGAGCTCGCTTCGTCCCCGTTGGCGTCAGCTGTAGATTCGCATCCACCTGAACGGTATCGGCGATATCAACAGCCGGCCCACCCCACTCCACCTTCACCGGCCCAGTGATCGATGTATCCAGCCCCAGGTCGCCAAACTGCGGATTCGCCGTAATGTCCATGATCGTGCGCAGCGGAATCTTGTTCACCGTCACGGTCAGAAATGCCAGCGCCGAACTCACCGGCGTCAGGTTCATGTCCTTCACGACCGGCTTCGCGCCCGCACTCTTCGCCACATTGTTAGCCGTCTTCGCCGCAGCCACCGCCGTCGCCGAAGCCGCAGGCGCACTCGCCTCAACCTCACCCAGCCAGTTCGAAATCCGCAGAACGCCCTCGGCACTCCCACCACCCGGCAGATAGCCCGTCAGCGCCGTGAACAATAATTCCGTCGGCGTGATGTGAAGCTGCGCCCCGCCATTCACGTCATGCAATCGCACATACTCATTCTCAAACCCAACGCCGCGCATCTTCATCACGCCGACCATCAGGTACCCCGCCTTGCACTCAGGATCAGGCGGCAACATCTTCGTCGCTGCAGTTGAATTCGACTTCGGCCGTCGCCGCGCAAAAAATCCCGGCTTCTTCTGCGCCACTACCGGCGCCACTTCGCAGTTGCGGCCGCGTACATTGATGTCCAGCGTTCCCGCTTTCAACCCCACAACGCCCGCCAGGTAGCCCACCTGCTTCAACTCCAGCGCGCCATCGATCGACGCCTGCCACTCCGGCTTCGCGAAATGATTCACGAGCGCCGTCGCCGTCAAATGCGTAGACGCGCCAGTAGTAAAGTCAAAACTCTTCAGCTCCGCAGTGTCGCGTCCAAACTCCGCAGCCATGTGCAGATGCGACTGCACCTCGGGCTCCTTCTGCATCTTCGTCCGCAAATCATTCACGTCGATACTCGCGCCATAATGGTCCACCGACGAAATGTAATGCACTTCGGCCTGCAGATTATTCGCCGCAAGGTCGAATGGAATCGCACGATTATTGATCACCGCAAGACCATCCACCAGCTCCACTTTTCCAGCCTGCAAGTCGAGCAGCGTGTCCTGCACCGGCTCTGTGCTCGAGCTCTTGCGCTTCGGTATCGGCTGGTTGGTCTTGCCGTCCTTATCGACAATCATGTGCACATGCGGCTGCTCCACCCGCAAATAATTCACGCCGACATGCGACTGCGCACCCTTCCCCACCGTGTGCGACAAAAACGTGTTGATCTTCAGCCGAATAAAAATCTTCACCGCTGAAAGATAAGGCGCTTCGCCCGGCCCTTCAGTCCCATGAATCACCAGCCCGTCGGCCTCAATCGCAAGGTGCAGCAGGCTGAAAGAAATATGCCCCAGCTCGACACGTCCACCAGTCGAGTCCTCCAGCACACTTACCACCTCAGCGCCCACTCGCCGCTGAAAGTCCGCAGTCGTCGTGTAGTACCACCCACCCAGGAACGCGACCAGCAACAGTGCCAGCAGCGATCCCAGCGTCCATCTCACGATCCGCCAGAAACGCGGCCGCGGCGTCTTCACGTCCGTCTCGGGAGGAGTGCTCACGGAGCCACCTCACCCTGCTTCAACACCACGACGCTACCCTGCGCGCGCAGGCTCTTCAGCCAGTCGCCCAGCAAGTTCGACACCTGTTGCTGCAGCAGAATCTCCTGGATGCGATCCGAGATAGCTTCTAACTTCGGCGGAGCGGTATGCTGCTTCGCGAACTCAGGCAAAATGTTCTTCTCGTAATAAGTCTTGATATCGGCGTCAGGAATTCTTACACCCATCCGAAAGCGTTCTTCGATGAATCGCAACACTTGCATGCGCGCCAGCCAGCGGGCTTTGAATGTCTCTTCCGTGAAACCATGCTTTGCTAAAAAACTCTTCCAACCCGCATTGTTGTCGCAGACATTTTTGCACTCAGGAATGGACTTCCGCAGACCGTCGATCTCTTTCTGCACGTCCGCGTCAGAAATAGGATCGTCCGGTACCAACTTAGCCTGTTGCAATATCAGATCGCGATTGATCAGGCGCTCGATCGCGCGGTCACGCGAGAAGTCATTCCGCCGATCGCGAAACGGCTGCAACTCCGTGAACCGCCGCTCCTCATCGACGTCGCTGTCGAGAATCAAATCACCGTCAACAATGGCCACGACGCGATCGATCTCTACACCTTCCGTCACAGGCATCTTCGGCGCTGCGGGCGCAGGCGTTGTCGAAGTCTGCGGAACCGACGCCTTTGTAGCAGCAGCCTGTGCCCACACATCGCCAGGCGCTCCCGCGGCCACAACCGCGCCGCAGAATATCGCACCAACGAGATGGAGCCGCATAGTCATTAGAAACTCTGCCCAATACTGAAAAAGAAATTGAAGTGCTTACCCTGCCCAACCGACGGCGGGTCATTGTTGAAATCCTGAAAAATCGGATACACCGGAGGATTCAGGTTATAGCTGAAGTCCACCCGGATCGGCCCCACCGGCGTCTTATACCGCGCACCCAAACCCACCGCATGCGAGTAGTAGTTGAAGCTGCAAGTACCCACAGCATTGTCCTGCTTTTCCTGCGGCGTATTTCCGGGCGTTCCCGGAGGGATCGTAATATTCCTGCAAGTCTCTTCGTTCGGCTGCCGAAAATTCTTGATGCTCTTGAACATGTCCCCCGGATGCTGAAACACATTGCCCATATCGTGAAAAATCACGAACGAAACACTATCCCCGACAAACGGAAGTGTAGGCGGCGGCAACCTTAGCTCGAACGTATTCACCACCACTCCAGAACCGCCCACCGGAAATCCCGTCGATAAATCTCTCGGCCCGGCATTGTTGATCGGGAAACCGCGATGCGACGTTCCACCGCCCGCGTACAGCCGTTCCGGCAACGGTACAGGATTGCAGGTCGCATTCGTTTCCAGAAAAACACCCACACAATTCTGATTGGCAGCATTCGGATTCGGCCCGAAGTTCGTCTCAAAACCCACACGCGTATTCCGCGCAAACACGTATTTCTTTTTCCCAAACGTGTAGTAAGTCGACTGCGACATATCTACGCGATTGAAATCGGTCTGCGACCCGAATTTGGACGACGCAATAAACTCCTGCAACGAAAAGTACCGCCCCTTGCCCGCATCAAGCGGACTAGGGCTGCGTGTGTCGTGGAACCACGTAAAGCCCGGCCCACCTACCCGCACCGGTTCCGACAACAACGGAATCAAGTTCGGCGAAATTTCCAAACTATTCGGATCGACTTCTACACGGCGGTATTGAAAGTCGTAAATAAATGTGTCGGTCTTCTTGTACTTCTGCGTCACGCGTACATCCTGCTGCAGTGTCGAAGACGCAAACGTCGTAATGTCCTGAACATTCGAGTAACCACCCGAAGTCGACAACGTAAGATTCGGATTATTAAATAACCGAGGATTATTAAACGTCAGCGTCGCCACTCGCTCCAACAAACCATACGACGTATGCAGCGTAAGCGATTTGTCCGTCCCGAATAAATTAATCCGCGAAATATCACCCGTCACCCGCGGACTTACGCCGGCTTTACCGTTCTGCGCCGCCGTGCCACCCTGCCGCGTGCCCGGAATCTGCGCGGGCGTTCCCGTCTGCGCTTCGAACCCGAAACCATACGTCACATCCCAACGCTTAGCCTCGGTCACCTGCACCAGTACATTCTTCCGCGGAGCATCGCCCGTAGGATTCTGCACCGCCGCATTCACTTCGTTGAACAGCGCAAGGTTATAAAGCTTCCGTTGAGTCTCCAGCAGCGCGGCTTGATTCAGAGGCTCGCCCGCATGCACCTCAAGCTGTCCCTGCACCAGCGGGGCCTTGGTCCGCTTGATCCCCGAAAGCAGCACGCGGTCAATAAAAACCTGCTCGCCCTCGGACACATTCAGCTGCACATCGGTCGCCGTCTTGTCATCGCTCTCAATGTCCTGCTTGATCTCCACCCGCGCCTGGTCGAACCCATGCGAAACGTAGTACGACAGCACCGAGTCGCGATCGCCCGAAAGCGTCAACAGCGAAAACGGCTGGTCTTCCTCCGTCTGCAGCAAGCCCTTCACAGCTTCCAGCCGGGACGGGTCGACGCCCGTCACTTCCACCGATCCAAACTTCTGCTGCGGCCCCTCTTCAATCGTGAACGTCACTTCGATCTCAGCGACCTTCAGGTCCCGCCCGTTCTTCCCCTTGTCGACATCTTTTGCCGTACCAGTCACCTTCGCCTGGCTAAAACCATTGGCCCGATACAACGCCTGAATCGCGTTACTATCCGACTTCACCAGCGCCTGGCTATACCGCCCGGCGCGCATGTACAAGTCCGCCTTCTTTGTCGTCAACCGCTCCAGGATCGTGTCTTTATCGAAGTACTTGTTGCCCTTGATCGTGACCGCCTGCACCTTGTGCTTAGTGCCCTTCACCACGTTGTACTGGACCGTCACATTGCGCGTACCCTCGCCGACCAGCTGCACCGTAGTCGTCACATCGAAGTAGCCCTGCTGTTGCAGGTAGTCCCGGATATTGTGCGCGCCTTCATTCAGCAGATCGTTATCTACAGCGCCTTCTTCAAACACCGGCACCAACAGATGCAGCCGCGACTTCGACAGCTTTGCCCCCTGCACAACGACCTTCACCACCGGCCCTTGCGCAGCCGCAAAATCGTAATCCAGCTGCTTCCGCGGCTTGTCGTAGGTTTCCTTCTGCACGCTGACCGTAGCTTCCAACCGGTCCATCTTCTGATACTGCTTCCGCAGATTGCTCAGCGCAGAAGAACTCGTCTCGCGAGTCACCTTCGGCGTGCAACTACGCGAGAAAATGTTCGCCAGAAACCCGCAGTTCAACTTCGCCTTCTTGCGGAAATCCGGCTGCGTAAATCCCACATCCGTACCTTCGATCGCAACGTTGCCCACTCGCGCCTGCGGCCCCACAACGACCTTGAAATCGAAGTTCACCTCATGCCCGGTATCGTCCTTGACCGTCGAAACGTCGACCGTAGGCTGGTAGTAGCCATTCCGCGCCAGCGCCTCTTTCACACCCGTCACGGATGCGGGAACCAGCGTCTCGGTATACGCCGTCCCCGGCTCCAGCTTGGTCGCAAACTCCAGCAGCGACGCCAGTCTCTCGCTCGCCACACCCTCGATCTGCACCCTGCCAATGTAGTAGCGAGGAACCCCCGCATACACCAGCGCAATGCCGCCCTCCGTAGGCTCGCTGCGCACGCTGATGTCGCGGTACCTCCCGCTGGCAAACAGTCTCCGCAAATCCGCTCGCACATGTTCCGGATCGAGCGCCGTTCCCGGCTTCTGCGTCAGCTGACTTGGCAGCGCATCGTCTTTCGAAAACGTGACGCCCTCAAACCGAATATCTGTGACACGCTTCCCGCCCTGCTGCCACACACTGGTCGAAAGCGCCGGCCGAGCTCCCGTTAACTGGCCCGACTCCGTAGCTCCCTGCGATCCCGGAGCAGCGGGTTGCTGGACAGTCTGGCTCGCCTGCGGAACGGCAACCGGAGCCGCCGGGTTAACGCTCTGCGGTGCAGGCGTAGCTCCCGCCTGGGGCGCGGACGTCACCGGCGGATTCCCCTGCGCCATAGCCGGCGACGAAACGACGCAGAGCATAGAAATCACAGCCGCTGCCACGGTCCGCGAAGACCATGTCCACCTGCCGCCGATCTGCTCCTTCAAAATCTTCAAGCCCGCCACCGCCCGCGTCCTTCATCTATTGAATATCGCGATCGACACTCCCCGGCAGTGGGCGGAGAAAGTCAACGCCCCAGACAGTCAGCGATCCGTACACGCAGATCCAAGCCCGGGCTTTATTTTACAGATGCCATTTCAGCGCCATAGGTTCGCTCACCCCCTCCAGACCGCGGCCTCGTATACTTCACCCATGGAGCAGCACCCAATCCCCGAATCGGAGCGCTACTCCCGCCAGATTCTCTTCCCCGGCATCGGTCCCGAAGGCCAGCAACAACTCCGCGCCGCACATGCCGCAGTCGTCGGAGTAGGCGCAACCGGCGCCGCAACCGCCAGCCTCCTCGCCCGCGCCGGCGTCGGCACCCTCACCCTCATCGACCGCGACTTCGTAGAACCCTCGAACCTCCAGCGCCAGGTCCTCTTCGACGAAGCCGACGCCCGCGCCGCGCTCCCCAAAGCAGAAGCCGCCCGCCGTCACATCGCCGCCTTCAACTCCGGAGTCATAGTCCACGCCCACATTGCCGACCTCGTCCCCGCCAACGCGCACTCTCTCCTCGCCGCCGCCGACATCCTCCTCGACTGCACCGACAACTTTGAAACCCGCTACCTGCTCAACGACTACGCCGTCCAGCAATCCAAGCCCTGGATCTACGCCGCCGCCATAGGCGCCTACGCCGCGACGATGAACATCCTGCCGAAAACAACCGCCTGCCTCGCGTGCCTCTTCCCCGCCCCGCCCACCGGCCCCACCGAAACCTGCGACACCGCCGGTATCCTCTCCACGGCGGTCAACTTCGCCGCGTCCATCCAGACCACCGAAGCCCTCAAGTTCTTAACCGGCAACGCCTCCCAGATGCGCCGCACGCTCCTCTCGTACGACCTCTGGGCCAACGACCGTTCCGAGATCGCCGCCTCCACCCCCGACCCCAACTGCGAAGTCTGTGCCCAACGAAACTTCCGCTATCTCTCCGGCGAAGGCCGCCCCCACATCACACTCTGCGGCCGCAACTCCGTACAAATCCACGAGCACTCCCGCCCCGTCGACCTCGCGGCTCTCTCCACCCGCCTCTCACCGCTCGGCAACGTCCGCGCCAACGGCCTGCTGCTTCGCTTCGAACGCCCTCCCCACACCATCACCATCTTCCCCGACGGTCGCGCCCTCATCCAGGGAACCACCGACATCGCGCTCGCACGCGCTCTCTACGCGCGATTCATCGGCAACTGACGCCTCTTCCTCTAAGCTCACAAGCTCATCGCTCTAAGCTCCTGTTAACCCAACCCGCCACAGCGTCTAACGAATACCTTCTCCGATATACAACCTCCCTCCGCGACTTGCACTCTCATCTTCATTGACGTCCAGAGCAGCCCCGTGTCCGCGGGAACGGGAAGTTCCGCTTTGCGGTAGGCTAAAGCCAGCGACTTTCCGGCGATGACACGATGCAAGGACCGGAAATGAGCATGATGAATCTAGAAGGCCTACCAGGAATGCAGACAAAACCGAACCCCGGCTTGTTCAAGCGGAACCCCCCGATCGCCGGCGAAGCCGACGCCATCGAGCGCGCCAAGAATGGCGATCCGGACGCCTTCTCAAAGCTCTACGCCCTGCACAAGCGCCGCGTTTACACGCTCTGCTTGCGCATGCTGGGCAACGTCTCTGAAGCCGAAGACATGACGCAGGAGGCCTTCCTCCACCTCTTCCGCAAGCTCGGCAGCTTCCGTGGCGAAAGCGCCTTCTCCACCTGGCTGCATCGCCTCACAGTCAACTTGGTGCTCATGCACCTCCGCAAGAAGGGCCTCAATCTCGTCTCGCTCGAAGAGACGATCAACCCCTCCGAAGACGACGCGCCAAAGCGCGACTTCGGCTCGCGCGACACTCAACTCGCCGGCTCGGTCGACCGTGTCACACTCGAGCGCGCAGTCTCTTCGCTGCCCCCCGGCTACCGCATGGTCTTCGTCCTGCACGACGTCGAAGGCTTCGAACACAACGAGATTGCCACCATGCTCGAATGCTCCACTGGCAACAGCAAATCACAACTCCACAAAGCCCGTCTGAAACTTCGCGAGCTGCTCCGCAACCCTGAACAACTTCCTCCTCTTGCACCCGGAAAGGAGGGCGTCTAATGTCTGACCCGGCCGCCCTGAATAACCCCGAAGAGAACTTCGACAATATGTCCGTCGCTGATTTCGAAGAGCGTCTCCCTGACCTCGTTCAATCTGGTCAAGGCAAGATGACCGAAGACCCGCGCTTTACTACCTTCTTTGAGAAAAATCCGGACTGCGCCGCTCTCGTCCGCGACCTTGAAGCAATCGCCGAAGCAGCCCGCGGCCTCTTCGAACCCGCTGAAGACGAGGAACCCTCCGACGACCTCTGGAGCAAGATCGTCAAAGAGCTCCCTGGCGGTCCATCCGGCAGCCCGCAGCAGGCGCTCTCACTATCCGAGTCCGCCCCGCTCGACGAGCCGGACGGCGTCCTCGAGTAATCCCTACTTAGTCGCCGCCAATTGCTTGAGTCTGCCTCGCAGCAGCTCAAGCTCTTTGCGCGACATGTAGCGTCCATCCGCGACCACTCCAGCAATCTTCCGCGTATTCGCAATATCCACCAGCGGGTTCGCGTCCAGCAGTACAAAGTCCGCGATCCGCCCCTTCTCCACCGTCCCAAAATCCCCCAGCTTCCCATAAAACTTCGCCGGATTCAGCGTAGCCGTCTGCAGCGCCTCCAGCGGAGTAAACCCGGCCGCCACAAATCGCTGCAGCTCCAGATGCAGGCTGGTCCCGGGAATCACATCCACCCCCGCCGGAGTATCCGTGCCCGCCAGAAACGGCACACCCGCCGCATGCAGCTTGCGCACAATCTCCAGCTCATGTGTAACAAATTTCTCCCGCACCGCCAGGGGATCGGTGTCCATCGTCTTCACAATCCCACTCTGCGATCGCGGCCACTGCTTCGTAACCCACGTACGTCCCGCATACGCAATGTCCGGGTCTTTGGTGTAGTCGATCGCATCCACCAGCCACTGCCCCCGCTCCCAGAAAAGCGTCGGACACTGCCAAACCTGCCGCTCCGCCAGCAGTTTGATCATCCCCGCCTCGAGCTTAGGATCGTAAGTCTCCAAAAACTTCCCCGGAGTCTTCTCGCTCGTCAGGTACTTCGTCTCATCCGGCGAACTGGCTTCAAAAATCCCAATCAAATGTTCAAACGTCCTCTGCCCCGAAGCCACCGCCTCTGAAGCTCGAATCGCATCCGGAACATGCCCTTCAAACTCGATCCCCTTCAGCTTCGCTTCCTGCACAATCGCAAAGTACGCATCATGCGGAACGCCCGACTGCACCTTGATGAAATCAACTCCACGCCCCTTTAGCAGGTCGACAGCCTTGCGCCCATCCTCCGCCGTCGTAATCGCAATGGCCGCGCTATAAGTCGACTTCGGCCCATCCAGCATCGGCCCCGACACCACCATCCGCGGCCCCAGCAACCGATGCGCCGCAACATCCTCCCGGGCCTTCAACACCGGATCGAGGTTGCTCCCCATGTCGCGAATCCCCGTAACACCATTCGCGATAAACAGCGGCAGAATCAGGTCCGTCCCATCCACCGCTGTCCGCCCGAAGTAAACATGCGTATGCATGTCCCACAGCCCCGGAATCAGGTACTCACCCTTCGCATCGACAACCTTGCCCACCTTCGGCGCAGCCTTGCTCGACCGCCCCACACTCACAATCCGATTGCCATCAACGACCACCGTCGCGTCGCGTTGAACACGCCCCGTAACCGTATCGATCACGTTCGCATGAGTAATCGTCAACGTCTGTGCAGCAGCACAAACCGGCAAGCAGCATAAGACAAGCTTCAGTAGGATTCGCACACGACGATAGTATCGCCTCGCCGTCAGCGAGCCTCGTCCAACCCCGCCGTACAGTCCACCCGCGCAAACATCACCGCACTCACCAGCACCATCACCGCGATCACCCGCAGCGGAGCGTTATAGCTCCCCGTAGCCGCCACCACGTACCCAAACACAATCGCCCCCACCCATCCGCCCAGGTTCCCCGCCGTGTTCATCACGCCGGTCGCCGTCCCGCCATACTCCCCGCCGAGGCTCATACACATCGCCCACGCCGACGGCAGCATCAGGTCCATCACCCCCAGCCCCAGCGAAGCCAGCACCACCACACTCACCTTCCCCGTCGTGAAGCTCATCGCCCCAAGTAAACAAGCAGTCGCGACTAAGCAAACTCCCGTCACCCACCTGTACGTAACCTTCCGCCCAAACCGCACCACCAGCCGCTCACTCAACACTCCACCCACAAGATTCCCCAGAAGCCCCAGCACAAACGGAAACGAAGCAAACACGCCCATCTCCTTCACGCTGAACCCCGCACCCCGCACCAGCCACGTCGTAAACCACCCAAAGTAGAACCAGCTCCCCCACGCGTAACAAAAGTAGGCGACCGTAATCAGCCATAGCTGCGGCAGTGCAAACAATCTCGCCCACGGCACCGCCCCCCGCTCCCGCCCACTCTCCGAAACCTCCGCCAGCTCCTGCGTCGTAATCCCCCGCATCGCCGCCGGATCATCTCGAAACCAAACACCCCACACCACCGCCCACAAGCACCCCACCACACCCAGCACCACAAACATCCACCGCCAACCCACCACCCTCTGCATCGGCACCAGCAGCAGCGGAGCCAGCGCCCCACCCAGCCTGCTCGCTCCCCACACAAACCCCTGCGCCCGCGCATGCTCCCGCCTTGGAAGGTCCTCCTTCACAACGACGACAAGAACAGCATGGATCACGTCGTCGTCTCCATCGTCGAATTGACGCCGTTGAAAAAAGAAGAAGCCATCGAGCGCACGCTCGAAGCCCACGAGACCGGCGTAGCCCTTCTTCTCACCACCCACAAAGAACGCGCCGA
>Ga0157374_10002876_pt1 | contig 14443 bp, 14 predicted proteins | sample M25metaG_FD_115308 | JGI IMG/M metagenome (GOLD analysis project Ga0157374, IMG submission 115308) | Miscanthus rhizosphere microbial communities from Kellogg Biological Station, Michigan, USA - M2-5 metaG | ecosystem: Host-associated > Plants > Roots > Rhizosphere > Soil | place: USA: Michigan...
CCGCTCACCTCGGTAATTTCGTACGGTCCCATGGTGGCATCGCCGACCATGATGAGTTTGTAATCGGCGCCGTATTTGTGAATGATGTCCCATGTGCTGAATCGTTCCGATTGACGACGGCGGTTGTTGCGCCAGACCGATTCATAAACGAAATTATGAAAATAAAAATATTCCAAGTGTTTAAATTCGGCGCGAGCAGCGGAAAATAATTCTTCGCATGCTTCGATGTGATCGTCCATAGATCCACCGACATCGAGAAACAACAAAACCTTGATCTTGTTATGCAACGTCGGTACTAGCTTAAGATCAAGATAACCGGCATTGTTCGCCGTTGCTCGGATGGTGCTGGAAAGATCCAATTCCTCGGGCGCACCTACACGCGCGAAACGACGGAGCTTGCGTAACGCCATCTTGAAATTGCGCACGCCGAGTTCAACCGTGTCATCATAATTTCGATAATCGCGCCGATCCCACACTTTCACGGCTTGCCGATGACGCGACTCTTCTTGACCTATGCGTACGCCTTCAGGATTGAAGCCATGAGCGCCGAAAGGCGAAGTGCCCCCCGTGCCGATCCATTTGTTGCCGCCTTGATGACGCGAGTCTTGTTCGGCCAACCTTGCTTTCAACAACTCGAACAACTTATCTAATCCACCGACAGCGGCAATCTGCGCTTTATCCTCTTCGCTTAAAAAATGTTCGGCCAATTTTCTAAGCCATTCTTCGGGAATCTCCGCCGTCAAATCATCGGGCAGCGCGGCAATACCGTTAAAGTAAGCGGCGAAGGCGCGGTCGTATTTGTCGAAATGTATTTCATCCTTGACTAGGATAAGACGGGCAAGATAGTAAAATTCATCGAGATCGGCATGGGCGATGCCTTGCTTCAATGCCTCCAGCAGATTAAGAAATTCTCGAATGGACACCGGTACGCCGGCGGCCTTTAGCGTAAGAAAAAATTCGATCAGCATCGATCAATCCTGCTCGTTCAATCGGGATAAACAGCGGAGTTCTAGTGTAATCCCTAGAGCGGATTACTATGAATAAAAGGCATCGCTGAGTCGGTTTAGGGTGCATTGCGTCATTGCTCGTCACTTGCTTGGAATACCAAGCGGCGTTCCTCTCGCCTAGCACTGCACCCTAAACCGACTCAGCCCGAAGGGTTGCCCCCAAATGCGTCTCCCGCGTTGTTGCGCTCCTTGCTAAGGCAATAAGCATTAGCCGCGTCGCGACGCCTAGCGGGAGACTCATTTGGGGGCAACGATGCCTTTCATTCATAGTAAATCCGCTCTAGAGGCAACCGCTCGATATTCATGGTGCGCCTTTAGCAAAAAAACACAACCAAATAACTAAATATGTTGACATAAAAAAAATATCTACTAAGATCAACTGTGCGATGCATTCACTCTACGCGTCGCATATCCCACCCTATTGTCATCATCCCTGGGCTTGTCGCCCCGGGTCGTGACTTTTTTTAATTATGTTTCCTTACTCTAGGAGAGTACGAAAGAATGAAAACGTTGATGAAGTGGATGTTGGTTGCAGCTGTTTCCGTCGCTCAATTCGCTTGGGCAGGCCCAACGAAGGAAGATGCTGTTGCTTTGGTCAAACAAGCTGTTGAGACCTATAAAACTAGCGGGCAAGAAAAACTCGTGGCTGAGGTGAATACACCGAATGGCCCCTTCCACAAAGGCGAGTTGTATGCCTTCGTTTGGGATTTGAACGGCACCGTTCTTGCTGTACCTTTCCCTGATATGCGCGGCAGAAACGATATCGACAAACCTGATGTCGATGGCAAACTGTTCCGCAAAGAAATTGTACAAAACGCTCGTGCCGGAAAATCAGGCTGGGTTGAGTACAAATTCAGAAATCCGGCTACCGGCAACGTCGAGCCGAAGATTGCTTACTACGAAACCGCCGGTGACGTCGTCATCGTTGCTGGTGTCTACAAGAAGTAAGCATATCGCCCTGTAGTAACAAAGGGACGGATTCATCCGTCCCTTTTGGTTTTCGGCGACCGTCAACAAGTGAATACGCCGGCTAAATCATGGGCACAAGCCAGCCGTGTCCGCCCTGCTCCAATCGATCGCCTGCTCCACCGCATCGCTCAATCGATCGATTGCTGCATTCAATACCTGGGATGCATCGGCAAAGCAATCCGTACGATAACCAGCCCGCTGTAAAATTGCTTGCGCGGCAGCAGGGTCATCGAAAACACCGTGTAAATAGGTACCCATTATTTGCCCATCGCTAGAGATCGCGCCGTCGGGGCGACGGTCCGCGCCGAGAAACGCGAATGGTTCGAGTTCACCATTCATGATCGTTTCGCCATGATGAATCTCGTAGCCACGAACGCTCGAATCGGCAAAGCCTAAACGCCCTTCCACGTTGGACAAATACTTTTCCGGCGCAAGCACGGTCTCCACATCGAGAAAATTCAGTCCCGCACTTACCCCTGCTTCCCCTTCGAGTCCGTGAGGATCGGCAATGGTCTTACCCAACATTTGATAGCCGCCGCAAATGCCGATGACTTTCCCGCCGTAACGTAGATGACGCTGTAGCGCTACATCCCAACCAGCCTGTCGCAACCAAGCGAGATCTTCCCGCGTGTTTTTGCTACCGGGGAGAATAATAAGATCAGCCGACGGAATAGATTGATTCGGGCCAATGAAACGAAAGTCGATGTCATGCAAACGCTGCAGGGGATCGAAATCCGTATGATTCGATATTCGGGGCAACGCTGGAACAATGATCCGAAATTTTGCATCGGGCCGTCCGTGCACACGCAACGCATCTTCCTCGGTCAACTCCAAGCCATGCAAATACGGCACCACCGCTAACACCGGCTTTCCGGTACGCGCTTCAAGCCAATCGATGCCGGGCTTCAATAGAGCGATATCACCGCGAAATCGATTGATGATAAACCCACGAATCCGCCGCCGCTCCGATTCGCTAAGGCAAGCAAGCGTACCGATGATATGCGCGAAACTGCCGCCGCGATCGATATCGACCACGAGCCATACGGTGCAATCCGCTTCTTCGGCAAACCCCATATTGGCGATATCGTTCTCGCGCAGATTCACTTCAGCGGGACTGCCCGCCCCTTCGACAACGACCCATTCATATTGCTGCCGCAAACGTTCATAGGATTCGAAAACCGCTGCTCTCGCTTGCCGTTTATAGTCGTGATATTCGACGGCGCCTAATGTCCCGATGGCATGACCATGCACAATGATTTGCGCGACACGGTCACTCGTCGGTTTCAGTAAAACGGGATTGTGATCGGTGTGGGGCTGAACACCAGCCGCATAAGCCTGTACCGCTTGCGCGCGGCCGATCTCACCGCCGTCAATGGTTACGGCGCTGTTCAACGCCATGTTCTGCGGCTTGAAAGGAGCGACGCGCATTCCTCTGCGCGCCAGCATTCGGCAAAGCGCAGTGACCATTGCGCTTTTGCCTGCGTCGGAAGTACATCCTTGGATCATTAATGTGGGCATGGATTTGCTTATGTAGAACGAATTTCAAATTGATGAACTGAGCCAAACTCAATCGGCAGGCGCCACATATTTTCCGGTTCTACGCGTTTCATATCGGTGTAGGCAAGACGAATAATGCCCGCATGGGTAACGGCAACAACGGTTTCATGCTTAATCGAGCGCAATCCATCGCAAAACCGTTGCCAGCGCGTCAATACCATACGCGCCGATTCTCCCCCACCCGGCCGATAGTCCCATAAACCAGCGGCCCACGCATCGATCTCCTCTCGCGGTACCGCATCCCATGAACGGCCTTCCCATCGCCCGAAATCGATTTCAGCTAAATCGTTCGAAATAGTTAGCTCGCTGTCGTTTGCCAATTGTCGAGCCAGTAGGATGCAACGCTGCGCGGGGCTACTGTAAAGCGACGCGGAGCGGAACACAGTATCGGGTACCACGTTGCCGATAGATTCAACGGCGCGACGCATCTCCACCGATGCAACCGTCACATCGAGACGTCCGTAACAAATACCATCGATTTGTTCAGGACGAGGATGACGCACGAGATATAACCGCATCATCCGATAGACAACACAGCGCCGGCGGGTTTCAGTGCTGCAAGCGCGCCTAACAAAAAGCTTATTTCCGTTATCTGTTGCGTAGCGCCGAGACAATCGCCGGTATATCCGCCCAAGCGATCATTAAAATAGACCGCCGCCAATAAAGCGCATGCCGCCGACAAGAGAACGCCTACACCGATCGCTTGAAGGATTACCACTAATGAATTCACGGATGAACTCATCGATAACATAACGATCACGGGTATCGCGCCAAAAATTCCGCCCATCATCCACTGCATGCCGGATAATTTATTCGCCAGCGGTTTCGCTTTTCCATCTTCATCAGCCCGCACATAGGGCAATCGCCAAATCAATGCCGTAGCGTACCAACGGCTCAGCATATGGGTCGTAATCAATAACAACACAAAACCATCGACAGGCAATGCGGCAAGCGTGGTCCACTTTACGATAAGCAACATCGCGATACCCATGGCGCCATAGGCGCCCACGCGCGAGTCTTTCATAATCGACAAGATGCGCTCGCGTGTCGCTCCACCGCCGAAACCATCGCAAACATCGGCGAAACCATCTTCGTGAAATGCGCCGGTGATGAGAAGAGAAGCCGCCATCATCACCGCAATGGAAACGCTATTGGGCAGCCAATGTCCGCACAGCCACCATACCAATCCATTGCATAAGCCGACAATCGCGCCTACGAGCGGAAAAAAAACGGCGGACCGCGATAACCAATCGGGATGAAACCCCACCCAGTGCGGTATCGGAAGACGCGTCAAAAATTGCAGTGCGATGAAGAATAATCTGGCCTGTTGTTTCATCGCATGCGCCATGCTTTATTCGAGACGATGGCAAGCTCCTCTTCCATGGGAAAGAATAACCGCTCCGCGCCTGAAAGAATTTCTTTGACCGGACATTGATAAAGTTCGCTAACGTTCGTTGCGGTCAACACATCGTCAACCGGTCCTGCTAACGAGCGTCCTTCGCCGAATAAAAGCAGCGCATGCGTAGCGAAGCGCGCAGCGTGATTCGGATCATGGGTAATCATCATGATGCCATGCCCTCGTTTCGCTAAATCGGCAAACAATCGCAATGCCTCCAATTGATGCCGTATATCGAGTTGCGCCAAGGGTTCATCGAGCAATAGGAGCGGTGTTTTTTGGGCCAACAGTGCAGCAATGCCGACTCGTCTACGTTCTCCACCGGAAAGCGTCGTGATGTCGCGAGTTTCAAAACCAGATAACCCGACCGCGTTCAAGGCATCACGGGCAATCGCTTCATCCTCTGTACTTTCCCAGGCCATTCGATTTAAAAAAGGATGGCGTCCCACCAATACTTTTTCCAAAACGGTAGCGGGAAAATAATCATCGTCCCGTTGCGCTAACCAACCGAGCCAATGGGCACGCTCGCGCGGCGAGTGCCGATTGATCGGTCTTCCGTCCAATAAAATTTCACCTCGCTCGGGGCCGCGCATGCCGGCGAGCGTTGCCATCAATGTACTTTTACCGACACCATTCTCACCGAGCAAAGCCCAGACTTGCCCTTCGCGCAATCGCAAATCCAATTGCCGTCATATGTGCTTATCGCCGATGCGAACGTCGAGGCCGAATGCTTCCAACTGCGTTGAGTTATTCATCGCGCTCGCCGGTTCAGTAATATCAAAAAGAATGGTGCACCGAATACGGCAGTGATAACACCGACCGGTAACTGCTGAGGCGCAATCAATGTGCGCGATAACAAATCGGCGAACATCAGAAGAGTGCCGCCGCCCAGTGCAGTGGCTGGTAATAATAATCGCTGGTCATTACCCAATATCAAACGCAACGAATGAGGGACGAGCAAACCGACGAATCCAATCATGCCGGCTGTTGTTACGGCAACCGATGCGGTAATGGCGATCATCACGTAAATCACCGCGCGGACCAAGGGCACGTTAACGCCGAGCCCGTAAGCCTGCTGAGGCCCGAGTGCAAAGACGTTTAGATCGCGCGCGAACGGAATAAGTCCGCATACGGCAATGAACAATACCACGGAGGCCTGCCGCCAATCGGCACTGGATAAATCGCCGAGTAGCCAAAAAACCATGCCTCGCAAAATGCCATCCGGTGCAAGCGATAATAGCAATGAGGTGATAGCCGAACAAAACGCCGCAACGGCAACGCCGGTAAGCAGTAAACGCGCTTGCGTCCACGATCCATCTCCACGAGCCAACGTAAACACAATGGCAATGGCGCTAAGCGATCCGGCGCCCGCACCTAATGACACCCAAGCGCCAGGCCCACTAAGCAACATCGTCAGCATTGCGCCAACACTCGCGCCGCCGGATGTGCCTAGGATATAGGGCTCCGCTAAAGGATTACGCAATAAAACTTGCATCAATGCTCCAGCCAAACCAAGCAATCCACCAACGGCAAACGCAGCCGCAGTACGGGGCAAACGTAGATTCAACAACACATCGTGGACGACTCGTGTGTCATCGCTATCGTTAAAGAGCTGCGAGAGGGGAATATTCGAACTGCCAAAGCAAACCGAGAGCGTGGCGATGATTAGCGCTAGCAAAATAAGCATAGCCAGCACGCTGACCGTGCGATTAAATGTCACGCGCTGCACTCGCATGACGAGGCCGGTGTGGGAGATTGCAGTTTTCATTTCAATCTAGCTTTCCTCGATTGCTTCGCTACATTAAAAGCGTCTAACAGAATTATTCTGACTCGGCGTATCGACGCAGACAGCACAGACCAGTGGTCAGTCAGGTTGAATGTTATGGATAGACAAAGCTTCTGCATGCACACTCCCTTCTCCCGCAGGCGGGAGAAGGGCTGGGGATGAGGGCGATGAATATGCTACGGCAATTCTATCAATCGCCCTCACCCCAACCCTCTCCCGCCCGCGGGAGAGGGGGCTACCCAAAAGCAAGAATACCTAGCAAATTTAACATGGCTTACCAGTACAACAACGATAAAGATATTTTGTTAGGTGCTCTAAGTCGAAACACGCTAACCACGCTTTTTCCGCACCACATCCACCTCCTCACAAAGCTTTTCGGTGCCGTCGATAATTCTCGGACCCAAGCGGTTTAATAAATCTGGCGGCAACACGACCAGATTTTGTTTTTCAACGGCCTGCAGATGCGGCCATTTTTTCCACGCATCTAACCACAACAATTTTTCTCCGCGATGCCCGCTAGTGGCGATCATTTCCGGGTTTGCCGCCAGCACCGACTCGACATCAACCACCGGGGCCAATGTGGATAAGTTCGCAAACACATTCACAGCACCGCACACTCGCATTGCATCGGATACGATTTGTTTGCCGCCAACAGTCATTAATGGCTTTTCCCATACCTGATAGAACAAGCGAACCGGCGCGCGCTCGGCATACATCGTCTGCAATTGAGAAAACCGTTTATGTAAACGATCAGCCGCGATATTGGCTTGCGCTTCGTTGCCGGTTAAGCGGCTTAACTTTTGCATCGACACAACAACATCGGGAATAACATGGGGCTCATCGACATAGACGGGAATACCTAGAGCGCGAAGTTTTTCGATTTGCTTATCGGCATTACCCGACGCCCATCCCACCACCAAGTCAGGCGCCAAGGTGCGAACCCGTTCGATATCCACCGATTTATATCCCCCCACACGAGGGATTTTTTTGGCCGCCTCGGGATAGTCGCTGAACTCAACAGCGCCGACAATTCGATCACCGGCGCCGATAGCGAAAAGCAGTTCGGTCGCATGGGGTGCCAAGCTCACGATTCGCTTAGCCGGTTGCGCAAGCTTAATGGCGTGTCCTTCATCATCAACAGCAATAACGTCTGCCGATGCAAAGGGCATCCATAACGCCGCAGCTAGCAATGACACCGTTATGACGACGAACTTAGAACGCAAAAAGAAGGCGCGACTCATTACACCTCCGCGCCAAAAAGCGCTGCTACCGCAATTGGGTTAGAAGGAAAATAAGCATGCCCGTAGGTCGCCGTAAGCTTATCGAGTCGATATACCGCCTCGCCTTCGCTGCCGCCGCGATTGCGTATCGCACGAAACGCCGGCGTCAGCGATGTTTCAACTGTGGAGTAGTGAAATGTATGACCGCGCAACGGTCCATGACCTAAATCGACACTCTGCATGCCAAGGGCGGCAAGCCGCGATTGCATGCGCACGATGCCGGGCAATACGTTCCACATGGCATGGCGCTTATCTTGTACATCGACCAATGAGTCGAAGAGCGCGATCATGCCACCGCATTCCGCGAAAATCGGCTTTCTGCTGTTGCTCCAACGTTGTATCGATTGCCACATCGATGTATTGGCGGAAAGCCGCGATGCATGTAACTCGGGATAACCGCCGGGCAAATACAGCGCATCGCTCGATGGAATTTCGTTATCCGCCAATGGCGAAAAAAATATCAACTCAGCGCCCAATCGGCGAAGGCAATCCATATTAGCCGGATACAAAAAGCAAAATGCCGCGTCTCGCGCGATTGCTATGCGTTTTCCTGTTAATAGCGGCGGAACAGTCGTTTCGTTTTCCGCTATCGATGGAAATACTACCGGCGCCGGAAGTGTAGCCAGCCCAGTATCCGTAAGCATCGCCGCCGCTCGATCGAGTCGTGCATCCAGATCCTGCACTTCGTTGGCATGAACTAACCCTAAGTGCCGTTCGGGCAACGAAGCGGCGGCATCGAAGCGCAAAGCACCCAGCCAATTGGACGGCGATCGCACGCTGCTTCTCAACATCCCTTCATGCCCAGCACTAGCAACGCGATTCGCCAATACGCCGTGATGCATCAATGAAGGATCGTATTGGGTAAGTCCACAAACGAGCGCACCGAAAGTCTGCGCCATTGCACTTGCATCGATAACACTAACCACCGGTATCGAAAAACGACGAGCGATGTCAGCGGCACTCGGCTCTCCGTCATACAAGCCCATTACCGCTTCGATCAAGATCAAGTCCGCGTCCGCCGCCGCTTGCGAAAGCAACTCGGCGCAGTCCCGTTCACCTACCATCCATAAATCCAAGTTATACACTGGATGATCGCTGGCTCGTTGCAGAATCAACGGATCGAGAAAATCAGGACCTACTTTGAATACGCGCACCTTGCGACCTTGCCGCCTATGCAATCGCGCTAAACCAGCGGTTACCGTTGTCTTACCGCTACCCGATGCAGGCGCTGCGATCAGCAAAGCAGGACATTGAGGCTGCATCACCACTCCACGCCTTTTTGCGCGCGCACGCCGGCAGCGAATGCATGTTTCACCGCGGCCATTTCAGTGACCGTATCGGCAATCTCGACAAGCCCGGGCGGCGCACCACGACCAGTAACGACCACATGTTGTGTCGCCGGTCTGTTTTGCAAGTCCCGCAATACCGTATCCGAATCGAGGTAGCCATACTTCAACGTATAGGTCAATTCATCGAATACCACGAGATCGATAGCCGGGTTCTGTAAAAAACCGCGAGCGATATCCCATGCAACCTTTGCCTTTTCGCTATCGCGCTCCCGATCCTGCGTTTCCCACGTAAAGCCATCTCCCATCACATGCCATGACACATTGGCCTGCTTGGATAAAAAGCCCTCTTCGCCGGAATCGGTTCGGCCTTTGATGAATTGCACCACACCGACTCGCAAGCCATGCCCTAGCGCCCGTGCCACCATACCGAATGCCGATGAAGACTTACCCTTACCGTTGCCGGTCAATACTAAGAGAACACCTCGATCGATATCGGCGGCGGCGATTTTCTCATCGATGATCGCCTTCTTACGCGCCATGCGGACTTTGTGTCGTTCATTTATACCGTTATCCATTTCGTTCTCTCCATTGACTCAAGCAATCCACCAATCGCGGCAATCCCCGCGTAATGGCGCTGATGCCGGGCGATAAAATCTCCGCCGATTTAATTTCGAATACCTGCCCATTGCGAACCGCCGGTAGTTCGCACCAACCCGGCCGCTCGACCAATTCCGACTCATTAAACTTTTTGCCGCACCACGACGCGACGATGACATCGGGCTTCGCTTGCAACACTTGCTCTCCGTTAACGACCCGCTGACTGGCAGCATGTTCCTTCGATACATCATCGAACACATTGATACCACCTGCGATCTCGATCAATTGCGATACCCATCGCACGCTTGTAATCATCGGCTCGTTCCATTCTTCAAAGTAAACCTTTGGCCGATGTGCCTTCTCGGCATTGGACAAGCGGATTTCTTCAACCGTGTTTTGCAACTGCTGAATCAATGCATCGGCTTGAAGTTGAGCGCCGGTGAGCCGGCCCAATGTTGCGATCATTTGATAAATGCCGGCTATGTCTCGTTGATTGAAGACATGCACAGATAGCCCCGCGCGAATGCAGTCTTTAACAATGTCCGCCTGAAGATTGGAAAAAGACAATACCAAGTCCGGTTTGACCGCTAAGATCTTATCGACGTTCGCCGTGGAAAATCCGCTGATCTTCGGTTTCTCGCGCCGCGCCTGAAGCGGCCATACGGTAAAACCGGAAATGCCGACAATGCGATCTTGCTGGCCAAGCGCATACAGCACTTCGACTGTCTCCGTAGATAAGCAGGCAATGCGGGAAGGATATTCTGAATTCTTATGCATCAAATCGACTCCTTCAATGAATGACGCGCAGCGGCGAGCCGCGATTCGAACTGCGACCATTGCGATGAATGGGGTAAACCAAACCGCAAGCCTCGGGGATGATCGAATGCGCGAACCCAAATACCTTGCTGCGCCAAGGCTTGTTGCCAACGTCGCGGGCTATCGGTCATGCACCAACGGAATAATCGGGTGCCGCCATTACTTGATAGACCGTTATGTTTCAATGTCAACACCAATCGCTCGATCTGCTCCATCAAATGCACTCGCATTCGCATCTGCCACGCGGTATCCGACAACGCTAAACGCCCAGCCCACCTCGCCGGGTTCGATACGGCCCATGGACCAAGCTCTCGACGTAGTGAATCGCCAATCGATTCCGATGTCAGCACAAAACCAAGCCTGACGCCCGCCAATCCAAAAAACTTCCCGACAGAACGCAGCACAATCAGTCCTTCTTGATTAGCGAATCCGCAAAGGCTTTCATCAGGCTCCGCATCGGCGAATGCTTCATCAACGATAAGCCAACCTCGCCTAGCAGCGAGACGCCGATGCCATGTCAATAATCTCTCACGCTCAATCCGCGCGCCTGTCGGATTATTCGGATTCACAACAACTAACACATCCAGTTTGTCGATATTCTCGTCCACCGATGTTTCAGGCAATTCCATCACGCGATGCCCCGCGCACTGCCATCGATAAACATACTCACCATAGGTGGGCGAGATAATTCCCACCCGAGCATCACCGATACACATATCAGGCAATTGCTGAATGGCCCATTGCGTACCCGGCACCGCCAATACTTGCCTACTCTCGAAATACCGTTGAGCGGCACTTTCTAATCCATCGTCTTGTTCCGGCAAACGCTGCCATATTTCCTGTGGCACCAATGGCACAGGAAAAGCATCGGGTTGAATACAGGTGGAGCAATCGATCCAATCCGAAACAGGGCGACAATAATGTGCCGCCGCATGCCGCAAGTTTCCGCCGTGTTCGATGTAATTCATGCGATCATCCAATATCGATTTGCGCCGCTTAATAGCATTAACAAAAACACCCATATGCTGTAAGCCAATCCAACAAGCCGCATAGCGCGGCCGATATCGGAAGACTTAGGTAAACGCCCCTCGCCGAGAATTGGCCGCTGTTCAATTTGCCCATCATATCGAGCAGGTCCGCCGAGCACGATGCCGAGCGAGCCCGCACCAGCCGCCATGACCGGTCCCGCATTAGGACTGGACCATGCGGGCGCTTGAGAAAACCAACACCGCATTGCGATGGGAAAAGCGCCGAGCATGCCGTAAGTTAACGCGGTAAGCCGCGCTGGAATGTAATTAAGCGCGTCATCCATCCGCGCGGCAAACCAGCCAAAATAACGCCAACGCTCGGTACGATAACCCCACATCGCATCCAGCGTATTGGCGAGACGATGCAGAATAACGCCGTAGCCGCCTGCCACCGCAAACCAAAACAACGTACTGAAAATCGCGTCGCCGCCGTTTTCCAATGCGGACTCGATGGCGGCATTGGCAATACCGGTTTGATCTAAGTTTGTGCAATCGCGACTAACGATGCGGCTTACTGCAACTCTCGCCGCATCTAGCGAATCGCATTCCAGTGGTTTTCTAATCGCGTTCAAATGATCATGCAAACTACGCGCACCCAATGCCGACCATAAGGCAATGCCATCCACCAACCAACGCCACGGCCCCAGCAATTGCCCTATAACATGAAAAACCAATAACACCGGCAAGAGCAATATCAACCAAGCCATCATGCCGGCCATGCGGCCTTTAATGGCATCGAAGCGATTCAACAACCGTTCAATGCGATTTGCCAACATACCGAAGCCCACTAACGGGTGACAGCGCTTCGGCTCTCCCAGTCCGCAATCAAGTAAAACACCGAACAGCACAGCCGGCAAAAACACATTCGAATGAAATAGAAACCCGATCATCGCTACGATATATCGGACACATCCCGATTCGACACGCCGGCTTCGTCAAAGGTTGCCATCCGGTTATGCAATGCACAGGCAAGACGAACGATGCTCAACGCTACCGCCGCGCCGCTGCCTTCACCAAGCCGCATGCCGAGCGAAAGCAATGGCGTCGCATCTAGTGCCTGAAGCAACGCTTGATGAGCAGGCTCGGCGGAGCGATGGCCGAATATCAACCATGGTTTTGTGGCTGGGTTTAACATCACTGCCGCGTAGGCCGCGCCAGTCGCAATGAAACCATCCACGATGGCCGGCATTCCTCGTTGAGCACAGGCGATATAAGCACCGGCCAATGCGGCGATTTCAAAACCACCCATTGCTTGTAAGGTGCTCATTGCCCCACCTTCGCGACATGAAGCACCATGCAATGCCAGCGCCGTTTCTACGATATCGGCTTTACGTCGGATGCCGGCAGCGTCCAACCCCGTTCCCGGCCCAACGATGCTTGATGCGGATTGCTGCAAAAAGACACATGCCAAAGCCGATGCGGCTGTCGTATTGCCGATACCCATTTCCCCGCCGATAAAGATATCGACATCGGCTGCATGAGCACGTTCAACAGCGGACCGGCCTGCCGCAAGAGCGGCTTCTAACTGTTCGCGCGTCATCGCCTCGCCGCGCAAAAAGTTATACGTTCCTTGTCCGACCTTCGCATTCACAACTGAATGATGCGAAAACCCGTCGCCTATGACACCCACATCGACAACTTCCAGCACCGCGTTCTGCTCAGTTGCCAACACCGAAATCGCCGCACCGCCATTAGCATAGTTATGCACCATTTGCGCAGTAACCGCTTGCGGAAAAGCGGATACACCCTCTGCAGCGATACCATGATCCGCCGCGAAAACGCTAATCCATGGCCGGTTAATGCGCGGCTTCTCGTTAGTAGTCAACGCCGCCAAGCGAATAGCGATGTGCTCCAACTCACCGAGAGAGCCTGCGGGTTTGGTTAAAACCTGCTGACGCCGCTGCGCCGCCGAACGGGCTTTCTCATCAAGCGGTTTAGTCGATTCCATCCACCATGAATTATTCATGTGATTGCATCCTCAATAATTTTCAATTGTGTGCAGCGCGGATATGCCTTACTCCTTCAACGGCATCGCAATACCCGCAACCACTAACGTCACCCGCTGTGCTATCGCCGCTATGTCTTGATGCAAACGTCCCGCTTCATCGCGAAAACGCCGCGACAAAGCGTTATCCGGCACGATGCCCCATCCCACCTCATTCGATACCAACACCAAGGGACCGCTTGTTTTCTCAATGCTCTTCAACAATAACGCGCGCTCTCGATCGAAAACATCCGGCATGTCTCGACATAGCCAATTGGAAAGCCACAACGTTAAACAATCGACTACTACACATCTGCCGTCTGCCGTTTCTTGATTAATAGCATGGGCAAGATCAAATGGCGCTTCTACCGTATGCCACGCATTGGGTCGCTCTTGCCGATGTTTTTGTATACGTTGCGCCATTTCATCGTCGAAGGCTTCCGCCGTAGCGATCCACGTCACCTCGTCGCCGAACCTGTGCGCTAATTGGAGCGCATGGCGACTTTTGCCGCTACGCGCGCCTCCGAGAATTAGCGCCAGGTGCGGATTCATCGTTGCGGTTGATAGGTCAAGGTTAACAACGCCGCTTGCCGTATCACGTTGTAATCGCGAGCCAGTTCGTAGCGTTTGCCGAAAACGTTATCGACGCGAAAACGTACGGTCCAATCGGGTGCCGCCCGATAGCCGGTCATCAGATTAACGATGCCGTAACCACCGAGACGTTTGGTATTTGC
>Ga0157374_10002877_pt1 | contig 14439 bp, 12 predicted proteins | sample M25metaG_FD_115308 | JGI IMG/M metagenome (GOLD analysis project Ga0157374, IMG submission 115308) | Miscanthus rhizosphere microbial communities from Kellogg Biological Station, Michigan, USA - M2-5 metaG | ecosystem: Host-associated > Plants > Roots > Rhizosphere > Soil | place: USA: Michigan...
CCTTTGATTATTATTCCATGTCACTCTCATTGCAATGCAGGAGGGATGCAGGCATGGATGCAATTGATTCAACAGAGACAACGTTAACGTCTCTCCCTTTTCAAGTCACTGTTTAAATCGAGCCACTTATACATTAACAGGCAAGAATAAGGCATGAAGGAAGAAAGAAGAGACATTCATGGGCTTCACGTCATGCACTCCATACACAGACATCACACAGACCAGAGACATTCGACTTGTTCTCTCAGTTTTTACATCAGAACCACAGGGAGAGGAGACCTCAAACCACGATGACAACATCTCCACATTAACTTGATAATTAAACGTGAGTCACCTCCTTCGATGACTTGATTTTGATCATGTGATGGCAATACTGAACTCGAAATTACGATGCAGATGAAGCAGCTACTTTCCATATAATTACTAACGAAATACCGGGAGCTCAAGAGAGAGGACTTTCCATCTGAACTTCTCATTCTCCATCTCAACTACATCCCGTCAACACCATCGCAAGACATCGACTTAAACCATACTTTCAAAACTTCCTCCCACTTATGGTCACAAACAAGACAATGAGCAACTTCCTCAAGATTGACTGATGAAGATGACTTGCATCTTTTCTTATTCATTCTTGTCAACCTGTTCATACAACTGTTGGAGGTGAGTACTTTATCTCGTTAGTCCTGCTGACGAGCATACTTTCTTGTTCTCATTTTTCATGCTTCCTGTTGGTTTCCTTGAGTTTCGATCGTTTTTCTAGTCCTGTTGTTGACCTGCCTGATGATCTGAATGCCTTGACAGTCGAAGGAGTATCTTTTGTGTCCAAAACCATTTTCTAGATGTACTTGTTATTTTTGTTATAGAATGGTTTGAAAAAGAAACCAGTTTGAAAAGTGTCAAAGTGTACGTGAGAAAAGGCATTGAAATCTAAGATCCCACGAGTACTCTTGTCATTCCAGAGCTTATTTCCTCCCTACTTCTCGTTATCATATACACCTTTCTTTCGAGTCCATTTAAAGAATAGGAGTTGTTTTCCCTTCTTGTTGTCATCGATTACTGTCATCTTCTTCTTCCCAGGCTTTTATTGTCATTGGTTTCTCTCACTCCCAGTCCTTGAAAGAAGAGGGAAAGGAAGTGGATACTTTCACTGGTTTGTTTAAACAAGAAGGACACAAGAGACTTGGAAATGGAATGATGATGCGACAGGGACTCGAAAAGAAATGAGTTTTGTTTGGGTAACAGAGACTGTTGAGAGACTGTTGAGAGACTGTTGGTCTGTAAGTCCACACGACTTGACGAGACGAGAGGACGACTTTGAGGGTCCTTCACAAAAGGAAGTACGGCTTTCTTTCTGTTTGGATTCTACTCGTAATTATCATTTAGAAGAAGGAAAGGAAGATCATTCCAAAGAAGAGAGTGATAGAAATACCTTTTCTTTTTTATGGAAGGCAGGCAGGTATTTTGGCTCTACAATCAAACCGAGGATCCGTGTTTCACTCACAGGGTACAAGACAATTTACAAAATACATGGCCTTCTCTTGCAAAGTTTAACCTGATGATGATCATGGACATCATGCTGGTCATGATTGTCTTTGAGAGGGATGTAAAGGGAGGCGCGAAACTACATCATCGAAGGAGAGGGAAAGAGAGGGGCGAAGCAACAGAGATAGGGAGAGACCAATCATTATAATAATGGTCTAATCATGGTTGTAATAACAGACCAGAGAGAAAGATAGCAGTTGTTCGGATTCTTCTTTGATTCCCACCCTGTTCTTGAAAACAAGAACTGTAAGCAGGTCTTCTTGAGATGAACACGTTAACTTCACTTCTTTACTCGATTATCGCGTTTCAAAGTAAGAATAAGATGAGTATGAACTGAGTATCAACTGAAATTCCAAGAAAAAGGAATCAACATAGAATGAGAGAAAATTGTGTTGGAAATACAATCCAAAGTCACAGAGAAACAGGGTAAAAGTTCTTGGGGTGAATCGACCCTATAGTTCTCTTTGACTTCATTTTGGTCTGCAAGTCTTGTTCTCTCACATCCAATGTTGCAAGAGATATGAAGTAAAGGGACAAGAAATACTAGAAGTTGTAGTCGTCTCCACGTTTATGTTACTGAGATGATGATGAAGTGCTCTCATCCATTCCAGTTGACACTGGACTGACAAACAAGTCAAGAAAGAGAGTTTTGCATGATGATGTTGTTATTGTGTAGTCAAGACTGATATGGAGGTGAAAGGAAAGCAAAATTAACCTGAAGAATAAGGTGTGCCGTGAAGCCTGAGGACCTCTTGGTTCTAATGATCTCTGTGTCTCTCATTTCAAGGACTGAATTGCTCATCATTTCCTTACAGGGTTACCTTTCTCTTGTGACTTCACTTTGAAATGAACTCAAGATACTACTCTGCCTCATAAGAACATCTCCTCCTTCTCTCTATGTTTTTTGCTTTGAAATGAGATCTCTCACGACAAGAGAAGAGAGGAATTCTCTCAAGAAAGGGAATCGATTTCTATTCTACTTTCTTTTAGTTTCCAAACTTGAAGACAGTTTGAAGAAGAACAAATCGTTTGCTGTCAAGAGAAAATGACTGCACATTCACACAAGGATTCTTCAAGTCTTTAGAAAATGAAGGAAAAATGAGCTGAAAATAAGAAGAGAAGGAGTGAAATATGCCAAAACAGTGAGCGAGGATATAAAGAAAGAGAGAGACTTGTTTACTCAGGCTTACACAGTACATTCTTTCTATTCCTTGGTTACAACCAAAATCCCTCTTTTCTTGTATCAAGTCCTGTCGGATGTGAAGGTGAATCAAGTTTGAGTGTGAATTCCCTTCGTATTCTTTTGAGAAGACATTTGGCACCCATGCAGAGCAGAGAGAATAGCTATTGTCTGTCAGTGTATCCAGTCTGTGTGTTCTCTTCTCTCTAACTGCTCGGCGTTAAATTTGATCTGTTCGTTGAGAACATGAAGGAGACCGGGAGAGAACTCGAAGCAACAAGAGAAGGATCCTACAGGGATACAGGGATACAGGGATACAGACTACAGAGAAGAAGCATCTGTCTCTTTGCTTCACACTCTCATTCATTCTCTCCCTCTTTCTCTGACGAACCATAAATCCCTTGATTTGAATAACACGGTATAACAGTCTTCTGTGTGTTTTGTATGAGTGAGTGAACAGAGAAAGAAGCCAAGGACAATGAGACAGAGTAGGAGGACAGAAAGAAAGAGAGAACGTGAGGACAGGGAGTGAAGAACATCACAAGAAACATCAAAGTGACGTCCCCTAAGAAAATCGTGAAAGAACTTGATACAATAAAAGACAGTTTCATGATGGAGTGCTAACAACAAGAAGAACTGAAAAGTCTGTGAAAAATCCAACAGGAAAAGAGAAAACTCAACAGTCAATCCTGGGACAGGAAGTCAAACTGTCACTCTCTCTTCTTGACTTGACTTACTGTTCAAGACTCGTGTTATTGACGTAATGGGTGTCGATGTCTTTGTGTGTATTGTTGTCATTTTTCATCGCAAAGTCATCCCTCGATAGACTTGACGTCGACGGATACACACTCACTGGACGTGTGTTATCTTCCTGATTCCCTTCAATTCTGCCGTAGGATTTGAGGTGGGACTGGTTTGATATCAAGGCAATCACTTTCTCATCCTTTTCCTTCTTCTTGACAATGTCTTTTAGCAGTTCTATCTTTCCATTCAAATGTTTCACTTGAGTTGATTGAAGGCACCCATTCATGTCTCTCTCCCTTTCAATCAGTTTCCTTTCCCTTGACATGATAGCCTGCAGGAGCATCTACTCAATGGTCTGACTCTATCTCTACGGATGCATCTCGCTCTCCGTCTTCCTCTCCGAGTAATCAGTTGATGGTGATGGTGATGGAAGAGAAATAAAATAAAATGACACAGAGAGAGTGAGAGAGAATAACACAATAGAATGCAGGCAAAGAAAAAACAACTTTGCCCTCTAACACTCGTCTCCCATACATTACTCAGAACAATCATCCTAATTCCTTCTGAGGTAAAGGAATAAGATGATCATGTTGATGGACATGGAGGTCTCTCGCCTGACTCGTGGTCTCTTTTCATTCCATGGCAAATTAGATTACACTTCTAGTCTACCCATCATTATCAACTTGCTTTCTCTCATGAAATGGAGACACCATTCACGAGACGAGACAAGTCAACGAAGATATATTTTGTGGCTGCAATTCTCTCCGTCTGATTCGATTTTCATCCTTTACTTCTTTACTTCCCTTTGTTTCCAAAGACCACTCTTATCTGGTTAGGCATGAATGGGAAGGATGATCATGACACTGATGTTGTTGAGGATGGATCAGCATAAGAACCACACTCACATACACAGGGATGGGTGTCTTGTAATGAGTGTTGTTGAGTTGAGTCGTGGACTGAATTTCCTTCGTCATCGAGACCAGTCAGTCAGTGAGTAATCATGATTCCTCTGCAGAACCAAACATCGTGATCCTCAAAGAAGTCATGATTACTGTCTGTAGGCAACATATCTTTCTGGTTATCATTTTCTTCTTTGATTACGGCTACCATTTCTCTTTCTTGTCATTTATCAATCGTGGTTTCATTCTAGACTTGGGAGACAGACAGGTCACAATATTATTTGCCAAATCTCTCTACATCTGTTCTAAGGGATCACTTTAGGAATTATCGTCTCTGATTCAGACTACATGTAACTCAGAGAGAAATCTGGAGTAAGAAATCATGATTAATGTTTGTCCTACCATTTGCTTAATTCCATTTGGATGTTAGAGTTTGTCGATGGATTCCAAGCAAAAGGCATAGCAAAAGCGTAACAAGAAGTCGTGAAAATAAAAATGTAATGAGAGACTGATGCGAAACAAAACCAGGTGTCAACTTAAGGGGGTGTCGACAACAAAAATAAGACAACAGGATGTGAACATTCACAATGATATGCAAGGAAACAACATGGAATGGTGTTTTTCTAGATTGTTTTCTCTCAAGTCAGACACTATTCTCTCCAGTCAGACACTATTCTCTCCAGTCAAACACGCAAAAAGGTAATCAAGCCTGTTGTGATACATAAAGAGAGAAGTGTAGGTCTAGAAGAGCAAACTGGCTAAAATGCATCAAGAAAAGTCAAAAAGAACCCTCGAACGTGTTCTGACAAACAAGAGTTCCTTCGATCTTGGTTCTGCTCTGCTGGTGTCTAACATGCTTCTGGTTTTGAGTGGAGAGAAAATGGGAGAAGAGATAGCGATCTCGTTTAGAAGAAGAAGCGGAAAGAAAAGAGAAAGAGAAAGGAAAAGAACAAGTTGAGTGTTTGATGGAGAAGGGATTTTGGGACTTGACTTGAAATTTCGAGGAATATAAGGCGATCGGATGATGGAACTGAGAGGCCATCGTCAACTCATGCTTTTGTGGTTCGAATTGAGTACTACAAGGAATGAAGACGGAAGAAACTTTCAAGTTGAAGTTGAGGGAGAAAACACTTGAGGGACTACTATACTTTTATTTACTCCATCTCTCTATTTACGGCCGAATCAAGAATCAAGAATCAAGGGCAACACCAACGACTTCGGCATCATTTTACTCATCGTTCACTTGCCTTCACAACAACTTCTTGATATTTCCCTCTAAAATTTGACCATTTCATTTAGGGCTGAAAAGGAATCAAAGTCGCTTCCAATTTCACGGACTGACACAACGAGGTGATCTAAGTCTGATGGATGACATGAGAGGAGGAGGCGGCTCTCGTTATCGATATCATCATCAGACGGGATGACACTCTCTCATGAGACCACGACAGAAGCAGATATGAAATCATGAACGAGATCCATGGAAAAGACAAGTAAGAGGATGAGAGACCACAGGAGGGGGTGACACATCTTGAAGACATCCATCTCCGACACACGACTCGTCTTGACTTCGCGAGAGATATCATTGACAGGCTGAGCAGATGATACTGTGATGGCTTGAGAGACAAGCCTTAACCAAATTTATGCCGTCCATTGTTTCCTTGTCTTTCCTGTCTTTCCTGTCTCAGATTCAAGTGTAAATGTATGGCATGTGTATCTCGTTGGACAGAAAGAAACAGCAGAGAATAATAGGAGGTCGGTTTTCTTCTTCTTATCATGTTCGAAGGAGATTCCTTCTCTCCTGCTGTCAGTCACTTTGGAAACAAAAGGTACATCACCCTGACTTGAAAGCCAGACACATTCCTATTCCTATCACGTATGATTGCCGTACTCGACTGTCGAAATAGAGTGAAGGAGACCAATTCCACTCCCTTCCTGTTCATTCGTCTTCATTCCTCCTGCTTCTCTTTCTCTCCAGTTTCTGTGTTAAAAGTCTGCAGTAAATTCAACGCAATTTCTGTCCTTCTACACCAGACTGAAGGAAAGACTCTGAAAAATTGGCTTCTGAGATAGACTATCATGCTCACGTATCTGTTGGGAAGAAGAAGGATGCAGTCTTGCAGTACATCATGGGTTAGTACGTGACAGACTACCAGCCCTAAACTCGAGTCATGCAAAGGGTTCAGGCAAGATATTCTTTCTTTTCTTGGGAAACATCTTGGAGATGAGAGATTGGCTACTTAACAGTGTCCGTGTCAGACACATATCTAGAGATTGTTCCTCTATATTTTGAGAGACAGACAGGGAGAACAATTCCTGGAATGTCTGCAGTGCATTATCGACGTATTCAGATGTCTATGGAATCCTATACATACGTTCGATAGATATAAAGACAAGACGAGAAGAAAAATAAACCACAGGAACAATCGATTGGAACAGAGCTATTTTTCTTCCTTGTCTTCCTCTCTTTATCTCTTCTACTTCTAAATGAAGGGATTAAATGGCCCAAAAAGAAGGAGACTATTCAACTGAGTTTTATACACTTGTTCTCTCTTTATTGACTGTAGAATCGAACCCTTTCTTTTTAGAAGACAAAGAAGAGAACCTGAAAATCCTGTTCTAAGAAGGTTGATTCAAGTACTACTCAACTCATGGGACCCAGTTCTTTGTCATTCACTACTGAAGGGAACGAATGGATATCATTAGAACTGGTATTATTATTACTTTCCATTTCTGTTTATCCATTCCTTGTCATGTAAGCTTGTCGTGAAGGAAGAAGATTCCCTCGACTCGACTGAGGATTTGAATGATCTTCATGTATCGTTTCATTCCATGAAAAACGAGCAGAACGAACAAGACGACTACTCCGATTCGATCCGGTGTCTTTTCTTTATTCTTTTTTACGGTTTGCTTGAGAAGAAGCGAATTGCATGGGAAAAAAGAAGAGACAAGTCATTTGGTTTCCTTCCTTCGTCTCCCTTTCTCTTGATTTATTTCCTGGAGGAGAAGAGATTGAACTCATTTTGCAGACAAGACTGAAAGAGGAAGACCTAAAGAATCATCTCTTCGTCTTCTTTTCTTTATGTCTATGCAAATGTTGTTTCCGAACAGAAAAGTATGTACCCATACAGTACACTACTCCTTCCGTCTGTCTCTGTTACTCATTTCTCTTGTGGATCAGAGTACATTTTTCCTCCCTTTATTCTCCCCATTTCCTTAAAAATAAAACAAGATATAAAGAAGGGTTATGCCAGTCATAGAGAAACTAAATGGGTTCTACTGTGTTTGGTTTTAAGATGAAGGAAGAAGTGTCTGTGTTTATTATTAGGATGAGTCTTGACTTAAAAGAAATCCTTACCCCTCTTCCAGTCAGTTTGAGCTGATCACTCATTTCTTGACAAGAGAGGAGTATCTTGAATGAGAGGAGTATCTTGAATGAGAGACTGCTGACAAAATACAGTGAAACATGGAATGAGGCAGTGATTGAGTATGAGGTCAGATCTCCTTGGACTTGATCTTCTCGTGGGTGTCTCTCATCCATTAACTTGTTCTTCTAAAGCATTATTGTGATGCATCATCATGATATTCGTGGCTTCAGATGCTGTTCATTCCTTTTCCATCTTCTCTTCTCGATTTTAATTACAAGAAGAGGGTGAGTCAGGCGTGTAGTGTCTGAGGCATTTTCTTCATCTCATCTTCTCAACCACTACTACATACCATGTTATGTTACTACTACTTTCCACTCCTTCAGGTTAGAGTGGAGGACACAAAACAGAAACCATCATCAATTATCTTTGCAATTAGTCTTTGTATGGACCAGGAAGGAGTAACATATCAAGAAATTTCTTTCAATGAAACCTCAAGTCAAGGATGAGAATTACCTTCAATTTCTTTAGCTTTTCTTCATCATCATCTTGATCTTCCCAAGTAATTAACTTTTCTTCCTTAATTTCTCTACTTTCTTTCTACCAACACAGAGCCGACTAAACCGGGTGGATTCATGTAAACCGAGTGCCAGTCAATTCCGTTTTGTTGAGACCAAGTGGAGAAGAAGAGTCAAAATCTTTGTGAGAACTCATTCAATTCCTGAGCGATTTTGTCGACTCAAAGTAAAGTAAAGTAAAGAAATGAAATGAAATGAAATATGAAAATTGAGGGTAATCTCTTTTGTCGTTCGAGTCCAAGGCTTATGGTTCCTTTTCTTTCTTTGAAATGCGATTCCTTCTCCCCTTCCCTTCCAGTCTCTTGAAGGATGATTACGATCTCGGTCTCATTGTTAAGTTGGAAGAAAAGAGTTCTCGATCCATGGGAGCTCATGTGTGGCTCAGACATCGAAAGGAACTCACACATCAGGTGATCAACTGATGATGGGGATAAAGCAATGAAACTGGGAAACATTCTAAACGAACACGAAGATTATCCCTGAGAAAGAGAAGAGAAAGAAGGATTTACACCTCGTCCTCAACAGAAGGTGTCTCGTGTTGTTGCCTACTTTTTTTCATAATCTTTTCCTTGGAAAAGTATTCCAAAAAGTATTCCATTGACGATGGGTTCCCAGATCCACCCCCTGAACATTTATATTTCTATTCCAGTGTTGATACTCTAATGGAGAGGGAAGACTAAAACATGTACACATCGTGAAGCAGAAAATAAGGACAAATCATGTGTCGACAAATGACACACACATGTCATGTAAGAAAATCACGAGGATACAATGAATGCGAATGTAAATTATGCCTGACATAACACATTCAAAAATACAAGTGATTTCAAAGGAAGAAATGAACACAATCAAATGGGAGGAGATCATCAAGAGGGGTCTCTAAGAAGGAAACGAATACAACTTCAGTGACAATGAATGACAACTTGAGAAACGAAAATCAAGCATCCCAGGTACACATGTATTCGTATTAAGTCCTTGTTAGATTATAATTCATCATCAATTTTGCCTAAAACGGGAGTGTCAGACACAGGATTTCGCTTTTCTTGGTCTGTTAGTCCTTGTATTCTTATCCAACAGACCAAGAGAAGCGAAAGAACAATTTCATAACAGAATCTGCTGTAAAAACAAATCCTAGAATCCATGAATGACAATCCATGTCAGACATGGAACATGACCCTTCCTCGTTGTAATTCAGTCAAAGCATGAGGACCAGGAAAAATAATAAAACAGTCATTGAAAGGACGTAAATTTATTCAAACACATTCAGTAGACTTAAGCATCACCATAGAATGTGTGCGGAACTCACTCAACTCCTTCCTCTCGATTCATGTCCGGATTCGAATCCTGGTCAGGTCAAGTTCGAGTCGGAATCCCATGATCAAGTTAGACAGATGGACACAAACAGAACAAAATCAAAATGCACTTCATGTTCATGTTCTCGTCATGAAGTTTATTGCAGATCCAGAAGCGCCATCTGACTTGTCTGTCGAGTCAACCGAACAATTGTTTAAATTCATCCTCCAAGACATTAACGTCATGGTAGTGTAACAGTAGGTGTGAATCACTTCTACCCTCACGATGTTTATTTTTCGAAATTAGATTGAAAAATTCCAAGACTAGTTTATTCTTGACAGACTTGACAAGGAAATGACTTGCAAATGAGGGATGTAAACATGATGCTCTCAAGAATGAGAATCCAATGAATGAATCAATAGTACTCATCTGTATTCCAAGAAGATCTAATTGTTTGTCTTAAAAGAAGATCAAGAATTGATGTCTTACTCCACTTCTATGTTGACTTTTTAACTCTGATTCAACCATAAACGAGATTTCTTGGTGAGAAGTTATTACAAAATCTCTTTTTGAATTCAAATTCTACTCCACATGAACATGAGTCAAATGCAAATGCTTGACTAACAAAGAACACCAGAACATCAACCTCCTCTGGAATGTCTCGATGACACGACGAGTTCTAATAACGAGACATGTAAAGAGAAAGTGCAGGTGGGTTTTATCATACTTCGGATCGAAATCATGAATCCATTGTTACTGGAAATGTAAATGTGAATCTGCCTACAGCCTACAGGTCATTTGGTTGATGTCTTTCATTTCTTCAGTCTGTTTTCATGACTAACTTTAGGTTAATAATAATGACAAACTTGTCTCGTTTGTTCCTTGTCTTCCGTCTCCTCCTCCTTCTCTGTCTCTTGTTTCCTGTGAAGCTGCTTCTCATGATGATTGCATTCTGCTTTACCTTCCATTGGATGGGTTGCCCCTCCTCCACTCCTCTCATGTAATGATGATCCTGTTCTTTTTTGCCAAGTTTTGTTCATAGTTATGCTCATTCATTCATGGCTGCTTCTCATGGGAGACGAGAGAGAGGAACACTTTTACGAGAATGTTTCACGAGAATTCAAATTCATTCCTGGATGAGCATCTTGTCATTCTTTTTCTGGATCTCCAGTGTCATTACCTGTCCTTTTTATTCAAAGACGTCTTTCCTGATTCACTTTCTGTTCTGCTAACCATGACTGATTCGCCATCCAAGTAAGGCTTTTAGTCTGTATTGTTGCCACTCAATTCACTTCCCATGATGATGTTGATGGCAGACTCATGTAAAATTTCAATACAACTTATTCGACAGAAAATAGTCATGAGACCTGAGGTAAGAAAGACAGCGGAAGAAGAAAATATGAAGAGAAATGAAGAAGGAAGCCAAGTGGATGTCTAATCAAAAATGCACTTCTGTTACGATCAGTTCTCTTCTTGTGTCGAGCACTTAGGTTTGAATAAATGAATATTTAGTATCGGCATAGTTCTTGTCCTCTTCTTCTTGGCTGCCTCTCAAGTGGGAGACACAAGAAAAGTTGGGACTAAACAACTTATAAATGTTAGAGAATATGAAGCAGGACAGTACCTTCTTATTCTCATTCTTTTACGATACAACTCCCTTTTGATGATGATGATCAACAAGAACAGAATTCATTCCTGGACGAGAAAGGAAGACTTCTCTCTTTTCTTGAGAGACAGCCTATAAAGTGAGAAGAAAACGAAACGATACTTCTTTTTTGCCTCGAGAGATAGACAGTAAAGGGAAGGAAAACTAATGATACTCGAGATGTCACAGACCTCTTGGTTGACCCTATAAAATGCACACCTGAAGCTGCTGATATTACATTGAGAGAGAGAGAGAGAGCAATTCATCCATCCAACCATAACTTTGTCATGTCAAAGAAGAATGGCATCGAGAAAGGAAATCTTAGAGATAGAAGTTATTCTCTTTGGCCTGAAATCCTGCTGTTTTGTTGAATCCTTTCTTGTTTCAATCCAAAGGAAGAAGAATTGAACCGTAGGATGTGATGCTTCGTCAGGATACTTCCTTCATCTCTTCTCTTGATGTCACAGAGTTTGATCTGAATCGAAGGAGAGAAGAAGAAGAACACCATCAAGAAGTCTTTTTGTCAGAAGGAAAAGAGTAGGGAAGGAAGGTTCTTCTTTCGATAAGAAAAAGCATCGTCAAAAAGAGAAGGAGGATGAGAACACAGGACATACACATAAAAGGAAAAGAAGGGGGAATAAATTTCTTTCGCTTCAAACTCGACTCTTCTCTTACCCTCCTCATTCATATGTATGAGGCATCGTAATCAGACACAAGACTGTGTTTGCAGAACCTCCTCAACTTCTTCGACGTCTCTTGTTCGTCCTCGTCATCATCTGCACCAAAAACTCAAGCAAAAGTTACGAAGAGATAGACATGGAACTTCTCTTATCTTGCCATCATCATCGTCATCATCATCAGAGAAATCACTCATGAGAACGAGAGAAAGAAACTTGAAAAGCAATCCTGACAGATTTTGGACTGGAATGGACTGGAATGGAATGGACACGAAAGAGAGACAAAATGGACTCAATTGAATCTGTCGATGAAACGCATCTTGAAAATAATGAACAGGCTTTCCTTCTCTCAAGGAGGTCTATTGTCGAGTTACTCTCGGTTCTGAGTCTCAAAGAGAACTCTTGCAGTTTTGTTGTAGTCAGCCTTCCATTGTCAGGACATTGTCTGGAGGCGTGAAATGCAAAGTAACAAAAAATCACAAGGAAAATGGAGAATCAAAGGCATGCCTCCCTTTAATTCTTTCATTCAAAGGAGAGGACAACAACAATTCAATGAAGTCTGCTTTCGCTTCACCTGTTTTTCTCAAATCAAGACTGAGACTTAGAACTCAAATCAAAGAACAAGTTTAAAAAGAGAGGGAGACCGCTTTCCGTCGACAAAACATTTCAGGCAAAGAAAGAGACCTTCATTCAAATGGGCTGCTGTTGTCTGATCTCAATGGAAGGAAACAATGAAGGATTGGCATGAAATAGTTTCTTTCTCTGGTCATCCAGGATTTGCAACATGCCATGCCATGGTATCCACACTAAACTTTGCGAGAACTTGGAGAAGGAAATGAGTCAGCTATTCCTTCAAGAAAACTTTTTCCTTCAAAAATTTCCTCTTAAACCACGAGCAAGATCATTGACTTGAAAAGAACAGTGCAATTAACCTTCCCATTTATTTTGACGATAGTTTTTCTTTATTTTCTCAACGAAAAACAATTTCTATCCAGGATCTGGCAGTTTTTGTTCTTTCTCATCGTAATTCTCTCTTGTTCGTTTGTCGTTTGTCTGATGTGTCATTTTTACGAGACTTTTTTCACTGGACCTGCCATTGTTACCTGAATACAGACTAAATTTGGTCTATAAAACACGTTTGAATCATTAGTTATATACCAAGAATTTTTGTAGGAGACTGCAAGCATGACTCTCTCGTGACAGGAAATGCATGTGATTGAAGGGGTGACTACGATCATTAACATTCTCTGTCTATGTATCAGTCATAGAAGAAGAAACCAAACAAGTCATGGAACGCAAACTAAGTTACACAACAAGAACAGGATGATAAGCATTGTTTGAACTTTCATTCTCAAGATGCTTTCATTCATGATCTCTTCTCCATGCAAATCAAGACAAAAAAGAAGGCGATCACCTTTTTATGCAAATGATTCGGGAGAAAATGACAATCGACAAAACGACTCAGACACCCCTGAGAGAAGCAAACATCAACATCATCATCACCAGAATCATCATGAGAGGATTCAAGAGGTCTCTGGAGGGACTGGTGGTGCGAATCCAAGAGCAAAGTAGATGCTTAGGTTGATAAACATTAGAGGAGGAGGCAGTTGATGTCTTGCTTGTTAATTTTTTATCCTCCTTCTCAACCTGGTCATTATTATCATTCAAATGTTACTTGTCATTCTACATGTCAATGGGAAGGAGAAACAGGAATGAATGAATGAGTATGACTTGACGGGACTAAAAGAGATTGGGGGCTACATTTCCTTTCCAGTCATTCCAATGTACACAACTAGTTTATGGTGGACAATTTCCAAGTCTAATTCGAGAAAATGACGTCCGTTTGTCCACCTCCTCAACCATTTGTCTGTCCCTCGTGATTGATCTCCATCCTCTTGATCACTTACAGTTGCAAGTCATTGATCTAACTTGTGTTTCTTTTTGCTTTGTTTTCTCTCGTCTTTTTTTGATGTTTTTAGTAAAAGATGCTGATCGCGTTTGAATGATTAGGGAGCAAAGTGTCTCGGAATCATTAGTCAGAGTACAAACGAGAGAATAGGAGTCAAAAAACTAACTCCATTCACAATGAGATGACGGAATTACAAGGGAATTCTTAAAGTCTGTGATGATGGTTTTCTTGGACAGAAAGAAAAATCTCTTGTTAATGCTTTTTTCCCGAAGTTTGCTTTCCCGCCCTCAACTCGAGTGATGGATGAATCATGTCTTGATCTCTTTCTCTAGCCATTCCATCCTCCTTCTAATGGTTCTTTCTTTTCTCATGACAAGAGAGAACGAAGTAGATGACTTGATTCTTTCTCGCATTCTATAGAGGACTCAAGAAACTGGTGATGATGATGACTACTGCCATCATCTTCACTCCAACATCCATTGAATCGTTTTTTCTATCATACGATGGCCTTGTCTCTTGTGGTCAAGACGACTAACTCGATTCTCGTCCTAATTTCATTAGAGAAGAAGATCCGTTTTAACGGCAGAGATAAACCAAGTCTATAACGAGA
>Ga0157374_10002878_pt1 | contig 14438 bp, 6 predicted proteins | sample M25metaG_FD_115308 | JGI IMG/M metagenome (GOLD analysis project Ga0157374, IMG submission 115308) | Miscanthus rhizosphere microbial communities from Kellogg Biological Station, Michigan, USA - M2-5 metaG | ecosystem: Host-associated > Plants > Roots > Rhizosphere > Soil | place: USA: Michigan...
CCTCCAAACCTATCTGCTGTTGAGCGATCCCGATACGGGGCGCCGCCACGATGTTCTGGATTGTGCTGCCAACGGTTCCCGCCCCCATTAGCCGGCAGAGTTGAAGCGCGGTTACCTCCACCAAGGTTGCCGCGGTTTCCTCCGCCCGCTATTGGATTCGAAGGACGCGCACCGATGTTCCCGCGATTCCCACCGATGTTGTTTCTGTTACCGATGTTCGAACTGCGGTTGAAATTGTTGTTTCGGTTGATCGTGATGTCGTTGTTACCACCCCAGCCGCAGCCCCAACCCCAACCGCCGCTCCAGAATGCTCCCATCATTACGCCCACCCCAAAAGAAATGGCCATGCCCGCGGGGTAGTACCATGCAGGCGGATAATAAATGGGCGGGTAAGGATACACGGGCGCCCCATACACCACTACGGGATCATAGGAAGGCACATACACCACCTGTGGGCTGGCCTGCTCCACAACGATCACGCTTTTATTCTCGATAACCTTGGTTTCCACCTTCTGTTGCTCGGTGGTTTTGAGATTGCCTTTGTCCTGGGCTTTCTTGCGCATGCGCTGCACGGCATCCATAACGTCGCTTTGTTGTGCCAGAAACGCGTTTCCCAGGTCGGTGGTCCATTGAATATCGTTGGCCAGGCGTTTCACCACCTCTGGGAGAGCGGCCAAAGCCTGAACGCTCGGATCCCACGGTTGTTTGCCAACAGCATCGGCGAGGGCCTTATCTTTTAGACTCTTGTTGTTTTCCAGCCACTGCTGGAGCTGAATTATTTCTAACGGGTAAGTCGACGCAGCCAGAACCTGAGCGAGCATCGGATCAGGATAAAGAGCAATGGGTGCCACCAGCGAATCCAATTGTTCAGGAGGAATCTTGGCAGCCTGATTTTTTGCGGAAGACGCGGTTTCTTGTCGGGCAGATAATGTATCTGCCAAAGTGTCGCCTGGAATGAGAGCAAGAGCACAGAGAATCGCAAGTACAGATCGGAGGATTGCACTCTGTGGCCTAGAACGCATGAGAATGCCTCCTGCTTATTTCCCAGTTTCTTCTGATCCGGCTCAAGTCGGTTGTTGACGGAAGTACGTCTACCCGTACGTAATCAAAGGATGAATTTCCGACACGAGTACACGGATCCACATTAAGTCACACGCTTGCGTGTGTGAGCTGGCAAAACATACAGGTGGAGGCTCAGGTCAGGCAGGATATGGGGATCTGAAGCGAGGAATTCCTTTATCAAATAGCCAAGAGATTCGACGCGCTGCTTCGGGGCACGAAGCAGCGCGCGGGAGTAACGCACGTTTGTTTCAGCGTTAACTTCTAGCTGCCGGCAATCCCCTTATTGACCAGAACCTTAACTTCAACCCGACGATTTTCAGCCCGTCCGCTCTTGGTCTCGTTTGGTGCCGCTGCTCCGTATTCCCCCATCGCGCCGGGCGCCACGATATGCCGCATGGGCACCGCACCCTGCTGCATCAAATAAGTGACAACTGCTTTGGCGCGGTCCTCGCTGAGTTTTGTGTTCATCGCAGCGCTGCCGGTGGAGTCGGCGTAGCCGGTTACCTCGACGATGTATCCGGTGAGGCGAGTAGCGGAGTTCGCCAGTTCCTTCAGTTCTATCTGGTCCTTGGCCGAAACCTTTGAACTACCAACCTCGAAGTTCACGGTTGCTTGGCCCTTTACATCGTATTCACTCAAAGCCATAAAGCGTTGCGTGTTTTCATCAATATTCTTGATATTTTCTTCGATCTGCTGCTTGTTGCTCGAGATGTTTTGCTGGTTGGTTTCGATATTCTCCTTATGCGCTGCGAGCTGCACTTTATTCGCTGCAATATCTCCCCGATTTGACTCAATTGCGTGCACGTTGGCCGCCACTTGCTCTGATGTAGGGTGCAGGCCGGACTGGATCATCTCGGCCGTTTCCAAATCGTCGCCATCGACAGTTATGGTTTTGGCAACAACACGGCCCTGGTCATCGGATGTTCCGTCTATGTCCACTTTGAGCCCGGGAATCAGCACGACGTTGGACATGTTTTCCTTGTCCAAGCCAAACAGGCCCTTGTCATCTTTCGTCGTTGTGTCGTCGGTAAGCACTACCGTGATCTTCCCCTGGGGGCCGCTGACGATCAATGTTTCGCCGGTTCGGGACGTGATCATGCCTTTTGCTTCGGCTTTGTCTCCACTGGCGCCAAAGGATGAAATTGACCCTAACAAGCACATCGCGCCCAGAGTAGCTAGACGCAGTATTCGGCCGCTCTGCATAGTTCCTCCTTGATTTGTTCTTCGAAGTATCACTCACCCAATCGGCGTCGTCGGTGAATGTGGTGAACAGAATCTCAGCGTAGCTGGAAGCTTATCGGTGTTGAACTGTCATTTCTATCAGTGCAACGGTCAACCAGAGCCTTGTAGCCTATTTGAAGCGCCTTTCGAATTGTCGTAATGCATTCTAATTCTCCATCAACGCAGGAGAACTGGGGCACATCTTCCAATTCATAAAGTCGTCATCGCCACCTTAAGTTTGCAGACTTGTCCGAAGGCGCGACCCACGAGGGGAATCATGCGAATGGCGACTCAGTACGAGATCAACAGGTGCATTCTCGGGCTCACCGTTCTCGTCCTGACTCTGTGTCCAGGGACAATCGCGCAGGATCAGGAGGCAGCAGGTCCCGAACAGAGGTCCGGCTCTTTCTCCAGGACGGTTGACCATCTCCTGAATTACTTGAACATGGCGGGCACAACGAAGGCGAGTGACTTTCAGCCCTTAAATCAGCCGGAGCGCAATGACATCTACTGGAAGACGATGGTCAATCCTCTGGGTTACCTCAAGGCTGGATTCTCCGCCGGCATCGATCAATGGAAAGACAAGCCTCCCGAATGGGAGCAAGGAATGTCTGGTTATGGCAAGCGATTCGGTAACATCGTCGGCCAGTATTCAATTCAGCGTACTGTGACGTTCGGTTTGAGCAGCGTATTACATGAAGACAACCGGTACTTCAATTCTGGAAAGAAGGGCTTCTGGTCCCGCATGGGCTACGCAGTAGCAAGCGGTATTCTTGCGCGGCACGATGATGGGAGTCGGCACATATCCATTTCCCAACTAGGAGGAGTGGCAACTGGCGCTCTCGTGTCCCGCGCCTGGTTGCCGAGTAGCCAACGCACAGGTGGGGATGCAGCCGTCAGCTTCGGCATCACCATGGCGAGTAACATGGGATTCGGCGTTGTGAAAGAGTTACTTCCGGATCTGGGGCGGGCGATCGCCAGGAAGCGCAACAAGCCCCAACATACACCTGAACCAGTAGAGTCATCCGTACGCTGAGCTATCTGCGCCGACCACCGCCGCGGAATCCTCCTCCTCGGCCCTGGAATCCTCCCATCGAGCTACTGAAGTTCTGCGTACGTTGCTGTCCGGAACTGCGTGCTCGTTGTTGCTGTTGTAGGCTGGGTTGAGGTTTGTTCGTCGACTGCCAGCCGCTACCCGAGTTCTGCGACCAATTACCATTCTGACGATCGTATCGATACACTGTGCCATCTTTGCCGGCATATACATTGTTTCCGCCCACGGCGGCACCCCTGCCGGTGTTTGTGTTGTAAGCGAACCCGCCACGGCCCGCCGTACCGTGTCCACTATAAATATTCCCGGCGTAACCAGCACCGCCACCAGCTACAACGCCTGTGTTTGGGTTGTAACCAACAGCACCGCGCCCGCCGACGGTATTGCCCGTATAAATATTCGTGTTGCTGCCGCGACCCGCTACGCCTACTGTGCCTCGTTGTGTGTTTTGAAATGCAGTTCGACTTCCCGCGCCATAGTTGCCGGTGTACGGATTCGCCCATGCAGCTTTCGTTGAAGCGTAAGCAGTATTGCCCCAACGACCGTAGACATTAGCCGCCGCGTAGCCGCCATATCCGTAGCCCCAAGCAGGGCCCCAGCAACATGGTCCGTAGTAACCCCAAGGCCCCCACCATGGATAATAATAAGGATAGCCATAGGTGTAGCCGACGCCGATAGTGAGACTCCATCCCGTTCCCGAACTCCAGGTGGAAGCCACGCCAACTCCATACGTGTAGGGCGCTCCGTACCAATAGCTGCCCACGTAAGGCGGATAGTAGAAGCCCGTGCCGTAAACCACTGTGCTGGTGGTCGAAGACACAACCGTCCCATAATAGCCAGGCGTGTAGCCCACATAAACTACATCGGGCGTCGAGCGGTAAACTTTCACATAAGTCACATAGTGGAGCGGGGAACTAGGTGGAATCGAATAGATCGCCGCCGGCACCGAGGTCGCGACTGCCCACGGACCAAGCGGCGACGCCCCGACGAACCAAACGGCATTCTCAACAGCGTAAAAATTCTTATCTTCCACCCGGATGATCGGCGTCGCTGTATTAGTCGCATATTGCAGGTCAGTACCTTCAATGTTCTTGAACTGCGGATCTCCATCATAGCGAACCTGGAGTTGTGCTTCGCTTCGAGTGATAGTCGCGGTTTGAGGAATGGAATTCGCAATAATGGCTTCCTTAGCTGCCGGGGTCCCTGGAACGGATGCCAGTACTCCAGCTTTTGGGCTGTCTTCCGGAATCTTTGTGAACCCATCGGGTAGATTATGTGCATCAACAAACTCCCACGGGCCATTCTCGAGCGACTTCGATCGAAACCAGCGTCCCGCCAGGACTACGAAGTAGTCGAGGCTTCCTGTATCCCGGAAAATATTGGCCGTCGTATTCTTCACATATTCCAGCTTCGTTGCCGGGAGCGGTTCGAATTGTGGCGGTCCCTCGCAAACTAGCAATTCAGCTGGACCAAGGCTCATGTAAATCGCTGGAATGCTGGCTTTTTTATTTGCTTGCTCGAGCGATGGTGGCGGACCACCTTCTGTCGCCTTTTCCTTCTGCTGTTCCCGAATGTTTTTGGTCATGTCTTTCATATCATCGGGAATTTTCTTCGCATACGACCACGGACCCGTCAGTTCGGGAGCTTCGAGCCAGCCATCCATTATCTGAAGGTAGTACTTGGGCTTTTGCGGATCGAGCAAAATAGTAGCCTGGGTGTTCAAGACCCGCTGTAGTTTGGTTCCGCCAACATCTCTCAATTGTGGAGGTCCGTCCACGAGCACGAGCAGCGATGGTTTAGTAGCAAAAATGATCCGAGGAGGGTCGTTTTTAACGGGCAAGCCTTTAATCTCTGGTTTTTTCTCAGACTCCACTAACGCCAGTTCCGCTTGCAGCCTGTCCAGCGCAATAACCCTGGATTTACCGGGAAGCCTGGCCTCCAAGAAGGTCTGGAATTCAGTTTCGCGGGACTCCATTGCCGGGAACTTAACTTTCGTGGTCTGAAAGTTGTCGAGTGTTACCTGCCGATTCACCTTGTCGACTTCCGTTCTGGCGGTGAACCACACGACACCGTATCTCGGCTTCTTGCTCGCCTTAGCTTCTACCGAAAGAGCAGCATAGGCGTGAATTTCGTCACCGTCCCAACTGTCAACTTGTGGCTGATAGACAGAGATTCTTTCTTGTCCGTGATCGATTTCGCGCGGCCATGTCCCATCGACGTGCTGTGCACTACGATTCGTGCCAGTTCCCGGCTGGGACGTAGATTGCTGGCGCAGGGCACCTGGGGCGTCCGGCAATGACTGACTGCGAATCTCCATTGCAACGGAGCCCAACATGAGCATGACCAAGGCAGCCGTGGCGCTCAGGCTAGTGGGCCGCAGACGTCGGGACCCTGGAGTTGGCTGTTCTGTGACTCCGAAACACGCTCCTATCCACCGGTTCATAGAAGGATGTCGTTTCATTAACCATTTCAGATTCGTCGTGGAGACGTGCTTGGATTTGCTTTATCGTTTCTGTGAAAACAATGACTGCTGCGCAGCCAATAATGACAAACTCTCTTAAGGTTTCAACCTGAACTGCAGTAACCTCTACAACAGTATTTACGCAAAAGAGGACAGGAAACTGTCAAAAGTAGCAGCGCAATTCGTGATAACCATATTTTTAGAAGACCAACGTTCTCGAAATGGGCTGCGCTGGATCCTCTGACGCGAGAATTACTGTCAAGTCTGACAGTTAGCCGCGTGATCTCGCCTCAATATGATCTCTTCGAATGCAGTCGCTACTCTTCCATCCACAAGGGCACAAGGGACAGGCACGGCCGTTATAGTTCTGCTTTGCCATCACCGCTTCCCACAAGGTCCCTGGGTACCAGCTTCGGTCTGGTTGAGAGCGGAGGTTGGACCGGTCGCTTATATCGGCGGAGCATGTCATACCGGAAACGGCAGAATGGCAGTCACGAGAAAATTGGAATTGTCGTGTTCTTTCTGGTGTTTACCTTGCCCGGGCCTGTACAGGCTCAGGTTTCATCAATTTCATCAATACCCGCCCAGAGTCTCTACGAAGGACAGACAATAAGCGCCGTCGAACTGATCGCAAACCCCAGTCGTGATGTAGAGGCTCTACGTCCGTTGGTACTGCAGAAAGCAGGACAACCTTTTTCTGAGGCAAGCGTACGTGCCACGATCGACGCTTTGGCAAACAGGGGCTTCAGCAACGTAGGTGCAGAGATGGTTTCGAATGCATCAGGCCTTCAGCTGAATTTCATCATTGAACCTCCCTATTACGTCGGAATCATCGAGTTTCCTGGGCTTGCCAAGCATTTCTCCTACCCCCAGCTTCTAAAGGTGGTGAATCTTTCGGACGATGAGCCTTATGACAAGGGACGGATCGTAAGATACGAAGAGGCACTGGTGCAGTTCTTCAGACACGACGGTTATTTCCAGGCCAAGGTGCACGCTGAGCCCACGATCGATGATGCTCACCAGTTGGTAAACATTAGATTCTTTGTGGACTTGGGAGAGCGCGCCCGGATCGGCAACGTGGCAATCCGCGGGATCCCTGAAAAGGAGAGCAGAACTGTACTTCAGAAACTAAGCTCAAGGCGTGCCAGATTTACCGGGGCACAATTGAAAGCGGGCAAGCCCTATACCGCCGACCGTCTGAAGGCTGCGACTGTCCTCATCAAGAAAAACTTGGCAGCAAAGCATCGCTTTGCGAGCAAAGTCCAAAACTCTCCACCACAGTACCATCCGGATTCCAATCTAGCGGATGTCTCCTTTCATGGTGAGCTCGGTCCCCTGATAAGTGTGCGGGTCAGCGGCGCACGCATTTCGATAGTTCCATTCGTCTCACGCCGACAAGTGAAAAAACTCATCCCCATATATTCGGAAGGCGCAATCGATCAAGATCTGCTGAAGGAAGGAGAGCGGAATCTCACCGAGTATTTCAAAAAGAAAGGGTTTTTCGATGTCGAGGTAAAAACCGACTCCCAGAAGTCGCCAGACCGGATCGCAATTCGATACGAGGTAAAACGAGGCAAGAAACACAAAGTCCACCATATCTCATTCAGCGGAGCTAACCGGATTTCGGAGAAAGAACTTCTCGGCCAGGTCTCGGTCAAGAAATCGCGCCTGTTCTCTCGCGGCAAAATAAGTCAGAAACTTGTGACCGAGAGCGAAGAGAACCTGCGAGCCCTTTACCAGGAACGCGGATACGAGAACGTCAAAGTCACTCCGAAGATCACTGACCGAGATCCCAAGATTGATCTCTCATTCGAAATTGAAGAAGGACCACAAACGCTGGTCGACAACGTTCATGTGATCGGGAATGACCATGTGCCAGTGGGCGAGCTTAGCGGTCCGAAGGGTTTTCAGCTGCAACCCAAAAAGCCATTCTCCGATGCCCGCTTGTCTGACGACCGCAACCGGATTCTAGCGACATATTTGAATCGCGGATATCTGAATGCCGAGGTCAACGCCACAGTACAGAGGAATCAGAGCGATCCACTGCACGTGGATGTTACTTATGCCGTTGCCGAGCGACAACTGGTGCAGGTTAGCCAGGTCACGTACGTGGGGCGCGAGCAAACGCGTCTCTCGATGATTCAAAACACGGCGCGGATTCGGCCTAAGACTCCGATGAAACGAGGGGACCTGCTGGAGGCAGAAAGCCGCCTTTTTGCTCTGAACATTTTCGACTGGTCGAAGGTGGGGCCGAAGAGACCGATCACCGATCAGACTGACGAAGCCGCTGTCGTCAGGGTTCACGAATCGAGTCGTAACGAGATCGCATACGGATTCGGATTTGACGTTGCTCATCGCGGTGGGAACGTGCCCTCCGGTAGTGTGGCCGTCCCGGGGCTCCCCCCTGTTGATCTGCAAAATCATGAAATCGCACCCAGCGAAGCGACCTATGCGGGGCCACGTGGCTCGATAGAATTCTCACGTCGAAATATGCGAGGGCTCGGCGAAACCGCAAGCACATTCTTCCTGGTGTCTCGGCTTGATCAACAGATTGTTCTCAGCTATACCCAACCCCAGGTTATCGGTTCACAATGGAGTTCTATCACCAGTTTTTCGGGCGAGCGCACCACCGAGAACCCGCTTTATGCCGCTCAGCTGGGCACCGGATCATTTCAGATCGAGCACCTCATCAGCCGTAAGAAGGACACACGGCTGCAGCTTCGGTACCGATTCAATAAAACATACCTGACTGATTTGCTGGTTCCCGAGCTTGTACTTCCGCAAGATCGTGACGTTCGTCTGTCCACGATCTCCGGCGCAATCATTCGAGATACTCGCGACAATCTGCTCGATGCACACCGCGGAACCTACGCAACTGTGAATCTGGGGCTTACGCCGACGGCACTCGGGTCGAGCGCAACCTTTGCAAAGTTGTTCGGGCAGTACGCCTATTACAGAACGACGCATTCCATAGTATTCGCGAATAGCGTTCGTTTGGGTCTGGCGAAAGCCATGGCGGGAAGTTTTGTGCCGACTAGTGAATTGTTTTTTTCCGGCGGGGGAACAACGCTGCGCGGATTCCCGATCAATCAGGCTGGGCCGCAGCGCATAGTGCCGTTTTGCGATGTTCTGGAAGGCGAGTCCGGATGTGTCAACGTCACCGTTCCAGTAGGAGGGAGACAACTTTTCATTTTGAATTCTGAAATGCGATTCCCGCTGGGTATCAAGAAAGCATTGGGTGGAGTGGTCTTCTACGACGGCGGCAATGTGTACAGCGCCATCAACCTCAAGGATCTTGTACACAACTATACCAACACGGTGGGATTCGGCCTGCGATACTCAACACCGATTGGGCCGATTCGCATCGATGTCGCCCATAACCTGAACCCGGTAAGCGGGATCACTCCGACCCAGTACTTCATTACGTTAGGACAAGCGTTTTAGGAGGCAGTTACGGCTCTACGACGTCCAATTGTTTGGACGATAAGAGTTCTGGCGGTCTTGATTGTCGCTGGAATAGCCTGCGAGCCCTTTCTCGTGAAAAGCGAGATCGTCCGCCAATACATAGTTCATGCAGTAGTGAAGGAGCTAAGCAGTGTGACCGGAAGTAATGTCGAAATCACACGTTTGGAGCTCGAATCGTGGCCTATCACGGCGCATTTTCACGACGTAGTACTTCACCACAGGGAAGATCGGGAGGGGCCGCCTATGCTGCACGTCGACACCATTACGGTGCGCTTGAGCATCCGGTCACTGGTGAGGCGACAATTAACTCTAGATGACGTTCTTGTCGATCACCCCGTGGTGCATTTGGTTGAAGCTCGCGAACGCAATGTCCCGCAATTGTCGAAGAGTTCAGCCAGCCAGCACAAGCCGGCTTTGAGTTTGGGTGTCGGCCACCTGCTTTTGAGGAACGGGGAAGTCAGCTATGAGGACACGGAAACCCCGCTCGATGCGGAGTTATATGGTGTAGCGGTTGATCTCCGGTTCGATGACCAAGCAGGGAACTACCGCGGCTCGATTTCGTATCAAGGCGCCCGGTTGCAATACTTGAAGTACGCTCCTGTTCGCCACAGTTTGACTGCGAAAATTAGTTTTACTCCTGTTCACCTTTCAGTCGAGTCGCTCCGCATGACTGCGGGTTCCTCGACTTTGTCACTGCGCGCGAAGATAGACGATTTTACGAATCCTATAGTCAACGGCGATTATGACGCGCGTATTAGCGCTGAGGATCTCGGGAACGAATTGCGGCCGCTGATGCTGGCGGGGGACATCTCCTTTTCCGGGAAACTCCATTACGACAACGCGAGAAAGGGACCCGCCCTGCTGAATCTTTCGCTTGATGGTCAGGTTTCCGGCGAGGCCATGTCGGTCTCCTTCCGCCAAACTCCAATGCGAATACATAGTCTGCATGCGCGATATCAACTAGCAAACGGTATCTTTCAGGCGCGAACCGCAGCCATGGGATTGTTAGGAGGGCAGGCAACTGTTGATGTCGACATCCAGAATCTGGATACCATTCCGAGCTATAAGCTTGCAGGCTTCTTCAAACAGGTTTCCCTGGAAGCAATGCAGCAGGCTGTTCTAGGGCGGCAACTCAAGCGCCTGGCCCTTCACGGAACGGTTGACGGGACAGCAGAGGCTGCCTGGAGCGGCGCCATTAGCAATGTCATTTCGCACTGTGACTTGCATGTATACTCCGCGAAGAACGATGAAGCGCGCCCTTCCAGTAACGTGCTTCCCGTCGATGGGGTCGTACGTCTGAGTTATAACCGCCAGCGTGGAGTCATTTCCTCTCCAGGGACGAAGCTTCAGGTCTCGTCAATATCTCTGACAGCACAAGGTGAAGTAAGCCGTAACTCCAACCTGCACATTCATGTTGCAGTGCTGGATCTTCAACGACTGTCCACTCTGATCTCTGCCTTTCGTCCCGGGGAAGCTACCCTGAACGAAATCGCCGGCTCAGTCGAGTTGAATGGAATCATGACAGGAACGATGCAAGAACCTCGATTCGTGGGGCAATTGAACGGCGATAACCTACGCATACATAACAGTCGGTGGACCCGCGCAACCATGAACGTACAACTGACTCCGTGGGAGTTTGTTTTACAGAGCGCATCTGTGGTTAGCGCCAACCAAGGAAGAGCATCGATGACCGGAAGCATCGGATTGCATCACTGGTCGTATCTTCCTTTGAACCCCATAAAGCTCAACCTTTCCATGGAGCGATTGCACATAACCGACCTACAAGGCATGACAAACCTGCAATATGCGACTTCTGGTGAGTTTTCCGGCGAAATCAGCTTTTACGGCTCACAATTCAAACCGGCCGGCTCGGGAAGAATGACAATTCACCACGCCTATATATTCGAGGAACCTCTACAGAACATAACGTTGCAGTTCCGCGCCGCTCATGGCGCTGTGAACTCTGTGATGAACGTGGCGGCTCCCGCAGGCGCTGCAACCGTGAATCTCTCTTATGTTCCAGCCGCGAGAAGTTATGACCTGCGAGTGAGTGCTCCTTCGATCATTCTTGAGAAGTTGCACACCATTCAGAAAAGAAAATTGCCTATCAGCGGGGTGGCGAAACTGTCCGCGGAGGGTCAAGGATCACTAGACAACCCCCAACTTGCGGCGATCATTGATGTGAGTCAGGCAGAATTTCGTGGAAACGGGGTATCGCAACTCAAAGCGCAGGTTCGGATAGCCGCCCAACGTCTGGAGTTCCTGCTCGCTTCTCAGATTGCACAAGCTTCACTCCAGGCACAGGGCTATGTGAATCTCGCAGCTGACTACTATTGTGAGGCGGCAATTGACACTGGCATCTTGCAGCTTGACCATCTGCTCGACACCCACCCGCCCAACTCACAAGATAGCCTCCAGGTACAAAGCGAACTTCACGCAACACTGAAGGGCCCGTTGAGAAAAACTGCGCAACTCGAGGCGCGCCTCATCATTTCCAAACTGAGTGCAACCTACCACGCGCTGCAGATCAGTGCCGCTGAACCTATTCATGTCGACTACGTGCATTCCGCGTTTAATATACAACCTGCCGAGCTTCGTGGATCGGGTACATCAATTCGCGTGCAAGGCAGCATCCCTGTATCTGAAATGTCGCCCGTGAGCCTGAGTGTTGAAGGCTACTTTGATGCCACCCTGCTTCGTATGCTCAAACCTGACCTGAAGAGCTCGGGAGTTATTTCCCTCGAAGCTCACAGCATCGGATCCGTGAAAGATCCCGCTTTTCGTGGCCAGGTGCAGTTGCGGGATATCGCCCTCTCGGCTGATACCAGTCCACTGGACCTCGAGAAGTTAAACGGATCGCTCGATATAGAGAACAATCGCGTGCGGATCTCCAACTTGTCGGGACAAGTCGGCGGGGGAGAGTTGATACTGGGGGGTTCTATTCTTTACTGGCCTAATCCACAATTCGACCTGACATTACGAGTCAAATCAGTCCGCCTACGCTACCCCATGGGATTCAGGATGCTGCTTGACAGCGATCTTGCACTAACGGGAAAAGCGGCCGCCTCCACTTTGAACGGACGTTTATTGATCGACGATCTCTCTTTCACGCCCGAATTCGATATCACGAAGCTTGGCGAGTATTTTGGCGCTGGCACTGTACAGCGTCAACCAGGTTTCGGCGATTCCATCAAACTCGCGGTAGCAGTGCAATCGCCAACACGTCTTAGCGCCACCAGTTCGCTGGCTAGTGCCGAAGGAGACGTTAATTTGAGGGTGATTGGTACGGTTGCAAGCCCTGTGATCGTTGGGAGAACCGATCTGACCTCTGGTGAGGTTTTCTTCCGGAGTAGACGCTATCAGCTGGAGCACGGCATTGTCGTATTTAGTGATCCTAATAAAACCACACCTGCAGTAGATATTTCCGCAGCCACCAAAGTGCAACAGTATAATTTGAGCCTCAGCTTGCGCGGGTATTTGGACAAGCTCAATATCTCTTATGCCTCCGATCCGCCCCTGCCGACCGCGGACATTATCAACCTGATCGCGATTGGCCGAACGACACAAGAAGGAAACACCGCTAGCCACAGCACTGACTCAATTCTGGCATCGCAGGCTGCGAGTCGTTTTAGTACGAAAATGCAGAGCCTCACAGGTATATCTGGTCTCCGTATCGATCCCATGGTTGGCGGGAGTAATCGGGACCCGTCCGCGCGGATTGCTGTCCAGCAGCGCGTTACCAAGAATTTTCTTTTTACCTTTTCAACCGATGTCTCCCAACCCGGCGCGGAAACAGTGGAAGGGAAGTACCAGATTAACAAGAGATGGTCGATTGGAGCGGCTCGCGATCAGGTTGGAGGCATCGCGGTGAACGGAAGGTACCACACAAGGTTTTGACTACGATATCGATGGAGTGGTCGAGGTGACCACCTTCGCACTTATAAATGCGCTTATGCCCACCCAACGCAGTCGGCCCTGGTTTTCAAGTTGCGTTTCGGCGTCTACACACAGTCAACGAATCCACTCATTTCATGTTATCGCGAGCCCTGATGAGCAGTTGGTCTGCCGTTTCAAGTTGGATCAAGCCGGCACGTGGGTACTCGGCGTCAAGCATGACATGCGCGATGACTACGGTGATAATGGTGAAACCCAAAATGTGCAGCCAACTCCGGTGTTGACCGCTAGCCATCCTATATCCCGCGAGTAGGGCGCAGACAAGGCCCAGGGCGAATAGAAGCGCGTAAACGATCCTCGGCGGATGATTCTGCAACGCCATGGTTCGGGTCGTAGCCATGTCAATCATGTTGTTTAACGCCGGCAGCAACAACTTGCCTGCATCGGGATGAGCATTGGGAAGACGTGTCGCAGCCACAGCCTGGTTCCAGATTTCTTCCTGGATCCTTTTTGTATTAGACATCTCCTCCTCGGCTGCCTGCATATTGGGCATCCTGCGGTACGTCTCCAGGCGCGAGTCGACGTAGTGACGGAATAATTCCTGAAGAGAAAGTTGCGCTTCATGCGGCACTAGCTGGAGACGCAAATACGCGGTTTCAACCGTGTTGACCTCTTCTGCGATCAACATACGCTTCTCGTTGAATCGGGAGGCCGCTCCCGAGAAAGTGAATGCCATCAGCAAACCGAACAGAGCGAAAACGGCACCTTCTATTGTGCCCAAGTTAGTGCGCTCGCTGTCTGCCTCCTTCGAACGCCGTCTGATACCTAGACGCCTGCCGCTTTCGAGCAGAAGCAACATGCCGACGAAAAGCAACACAGAAAAAATCAGAGGTGAAATTGGAGGTTCCATGAAGTTGGGTTCCTTTTGCAAACATACGAACCAAACAACACCAGCCTGGCGAAGTTCAGGTCAGCGATCTACTTGTATTAAGAGCCAGAGTTGCGGCCTGAACAGCGACCGCGATTACAATGCCGGTCAGAGTCAACCCTAAGAAGGCAATCAGGATTGCACAAATTCTCGATGCTCGTGTCACCGGCCGAATGTCGCCATACCCAACGGTGGTTGCGGTAATAAAAGCCCAGTAAAAGCTTTCGAATGGAGACCACCCTTCTCGTCTTCCTACAGCCTGTCCAGGCAGGATTATGAGCATCGATAAACTTAGGATGAGAGGAAAGGTTAGCCAAAGACCGAGGCCAAAGTGCCTAAGAAATACGAGCGTGAGA